>Ga0307374_10002899_pt1 | contig 29871 bp, 33 predicted proteins | sample OX3MG_FD_202532 | JGI IMG/M metagenome (GOLD analysis project Ga0307374, IMG submission 202532) | Soil microbial communities from Risofladan, Vaasa, Finland - OX-3 | ecosystem: Environmental > Terrestrial > Soil > Coastal area > Acid sulfate soil | place: Finland: Risofladan, Vaasa | collected... | reverse complement strand
CCCGACTTCACAGGCGACATGCGGGCCGCGGCCGGAGCGGGGTGCCCGAGCGTGAAGATCTTTACGGCCGTGGACGACTTCATGCTGACTGATGCGGCGATCTTGCGGGTCCTGCGTGCGGCTCGTCGCACTGGAGTGATCGTCAATCTCCATGCCGAGGATGGGTCGCTGGTGCACGACCTGACCCGTGAGCTCATCGATCAGGGCAATACTGGCATCGCATTCCTGCCGCACAGCAGGCCGCCGGCGGCAGAGGCGATCGCCATCAAGAAGGTCACCGCCTACGCCACCATGCTCGGCGTTCCCCTCTACATCGTCCACGTGTCGAGCCGCGCCGCACTACAGGCGATCGCGGAGGCTCGCGCGGCCGGTGGGGAGATCCACGCGGAGACCCGGCCGGCCTACCTGTTCCTCGATGAGAGCATCTACAGCACCGACGAGCAACGCGGGCGCTTCGCCGCCTGCTGGCCGCCGCTGCGCGGTGTTGAGGACCAAACTGCCTTGTGGGAGGGGCTGCGCAGCGGGCTCATCCAGACCTACGCCACGGACCACACCAGCTGGATGGCGGTGGAGAAGCTCGACCCGGGGCTGACGTTCGCGGGAGTGCCCGGAGGCTTCGCCAACGTCGAAACGAGCATCGGGATGCTCTACAACGAGGGGGTGCGGCGAGGACGCATCCCCATCGAACGCTTCGTGGCGGTCACGGCGAGCAACCCAGCCAAGATCTTCGGGCTCTGGCCACGGAAGGGCACCATCGCCATCGGCAGCGACGCGGACCTTGTTCTCATCGACCCACAGGCCGAAGTCGTCATCAGCGCGAGCAGCATGCACTCACGTTCTGATGTCGAGCCGTACGACGGCTACCGTGCGGCTGGCTGGCCGGTTACCACGATCGCCCGCGGGGAGGTCATCGTCGACAGGGGGCGGCTGCTCGGCCGCCCCGGCAGGGGCCACTTCCTGGCACGCCGCTCAGTTCCCCAAGGTGATCCGCCGTCGTGACCACGCGGCCCGTTGGCCGCCACAGACGCAGCGCGCCCGTTCACACCATAGGACGGCAATTTCTGCCCCGGCGTCGTGCGCCGGCATCCGGGCGAAGCCCCCATACCGCGAGACCAGCACTCAGGAGAAGCTTTGCACCAGCTCAGCACCGTCCCCCACAACATCCACTGGGGATATTTCGACCGGGCGATTGAGCCTGCACTCACCATAAAGTCAGGAGCCGCCGTCCATCTGGAGGCGATCACCCACCATGCCGGTGATGCGCCGGACCTGCTGATGAATGACTCAATCAGGGAATTGTTCGCAAATGTCAAGGACCGTGGGCCGGGGCCGCACATCCTGACCGGGCCGATCGCGATTGAGGAGGCCCAACCCGGCGACATGCTGGAAGTCGAGATCCAATCCTTGAGACCGCTCTTCGACCACGGATCCAACCTCGCGGCGAACTGGGGCTATCTCTACCGTGACTTCGGCAAGGAACGCGTTACCATCTGGGTGATCGACCAGGAGACGATGACGGCACGCGCTGAATTCGCATTCGACTGGATAACGACACCGATGGTATCCGCCCCGGGCACAATCGTGACTCCCGGCTCCGCCGAGCGCGTGCCTGTGGCGGCCAGCTTCATGGTCCCACTCCGCCCGCACCTGGGCACCATGGGTGTGGCTCCCGCCGAGCCCGGCAGGCACAGCAGCGTTCCCCCCGGCGACCACGGCGGCAACATCGACAACTGGAGAGCCGGGCCCGGCACCAAGATGTACTACCCCGTCCAGGTTCCCGGTGGCCTGCTCTCGATCGGCGATCCCCATCTCGCCCAAGGCGACGCCGAGTTGAGCGGCACGGCTCTTGAAGCCTCCCTCGACGTCGTCCTACGCATAAGGGTACGCACTGACCTGCGCTTTCCAGCGCCGCTGCTGGAAACACCGACACACTGGTATGTCCATGGCTTCGGGGACAGCCTTGACGCCGCGATGGGCTCGGCCGCCCGCCGGACACTGGACTTCCTCCAGATGATGTGGAGCCTCAGCGCGGACGAGGCCTACTCGCTCACCAGCCTGGCGGTCGATTTCTCCGTGACCCAGGTCGTTGACCAGCGCCTGGGCGTTCACGCCGCGATAGCGAAGTCTCTGGTCGGCGCGCCGGACGGGGACTGAGTCTTCCGGGGGGGCTTGCGGCCCGAGGATCCCGGTGGCGCGATCACCTGCCCGGCCGCAGATGCGCCGCGACAAGCCCGAGGTCGTCGTAGCCGACAATCGGCTTGGCGTCCGGCGGGGGATAGGTACGCCCCGCGCTGAGACAGCCCGAGGTCCGCGAGTGCCTCCCCGACCCGGACCGTCACCGGCATCGGATCCAGGACGGGAACGTCGGGATGGCCCCGGCGGCCAAGGTCACGCGCCAGGGCGGCCGCCAAGCCCAGCATGCCGGTGCAACCGAGAACCACGGCGTGTGCGCCATCGTCCGTGACGGCGGCCACGCTCTCCTGGGCAAGCCGCGCTGCCAGCCCGTCCTCGTCCTTGGCGAGATCAAGCACCGGGATGTTGTGTTCCAGGACCCTTACAACAGCCTCGATCCCCGGATGCGGATCGGTGCCTCGATCGCCGAACCCCCGGCCGCGCACCGGATGAAGCCGCGCCGGCTGATCGGCGAGCGGGTCAGCGAACTGCTGTCGGAGGTGGGGCTCGCCCCGGCGTTCGGCGCCAGGTATCCCCATCAGCTATCCGGCGGGCAGCGCCAGCGCGTCGTCATCGGCCGCGCGCTCGGCGTCCAGCCCGGCTGCTCGTGCTCGATGAGCCGACCAGCGCGCTCGACGTCAGGGCACAGGCACAGATCCTGACCCTGATCGGGCAGCTCAGGCGGGACCGGAATCTGTCATACCTGCTCATCACGCACAACTTCGGGATTGCCAGCGAGTTGTGCGAGCAGACCGCCGTGCTGTACCTGGGCCGGGTCGCGGAGATCGGCCCGACGCACACGCTGCTCGGGTCGCCCGCGCATCCCTACACCCAGGCGCTGCGCTCCGCAGTGCCCGAGGTGGATGTTGCCGCCCGGTCTTTCGCATCTCCCATGCGGTACTCATTGACCGGCATAGCCTCATGGGGCAGGTCAGCGGCGAGCACCATGACTTGCCGGACCGCCTGATCCAAGGCGGGCAGGCTGCTCCGCACCGTCATCACTGGTAAAGGTGACTCAGCCCGCGTGCCGCGCAGCCAGCGGTCCTGAACACCGCTCCTATAGCCGGCATGGCCGTTCGCCCACCTAGCCAGCGAGCAGGCCAGTGCCAGCGGCCAGCACCGGCTGCTGCACTGACGCTCCTCAGAGTGACCCGGCTGCCTGGTCAGGGCGGTCCAGGTTGTGGATCATGTCCCGCCACGTCCAGCTGAATCCTGCTGCATCCCATCCTCCGCGGCAGCGGCACTTGTCCTGTGTCAGGTCAGCCGGTAGAAGCGCCGGGCGTTACCGCTCAGCATGGTCTGCTGTTCCGCGACCGGGTAGTCCTTGAGCACCCCGGCGAAGAACTCCCAGAGCCCGGCGTACGTGAAGCGCAGCCTGTCCACCGGAAAGTTGGACCCGCGGTCGGTTCCGAAGGTGTCGATGAGCTCCGCAATCCTATCCGCCGCACCTGCGCGGTCGACCGCACCGTCCGTCATGCCAAAGCCGCTGATCTTTGCGTGGATATGTGGCACGCGCGCGAGTTCCCGGATGCCTGCTCGCCAGACATCCCGGTCGCTCAGGTCTGCGGCCGGCAGCCCGCAGTGATCCAGCACGACCGGTGTCCCGGTTCCGGACGCCAGTTCGGCGAGCCGACAGAGCTGGAACGGATAGACCTGCGCGTCGAAAGACAAGCCCATTTCGCCCAGGAGGGCGAAGTTACGGCGCCATGTCCTGCTGGCCAGATGATCCGTCGGCGCTCGGCTCAGTCTCGGATCGTGATGCCAGTTCAGCACCTGCCGGATACCACGCACGCGCGCAAATGCTTTCTGCGCGCGCAGCGCCTGGCCGGCGTCCGGGCTCTCGAGGTCGGCGAAGGCGACGATCGCCGGGTCTGTGCGTCTAGCGCGGCGAACGGTTCGTCCATCAAGATCAGCCGCGGCCGCTCCGCGAGCGTCCGGGCGGGCCGTGCAGCAGCGACTGATCCGCCGCGGTGCCATCCGGTGACCCGCCGATCTCCCCGGTGTCACTGCCGGCGATCGTGTAGATGTTCCCGGCCGTCATCGGCTGGCCCCACTGGGTGCCGGACTCACCGGGGATCTCCTCCACCCGGTTCCCCGCGAAATCGGCGACATAGACGTCGGAGCCGCTGACGTAGATGCCCCCGGGATTATTCACCGCCGCCTGCGCGGGCGGGCCGCCCTGCCCGGTATCAGTGCGCAGCCCGGCCAGCGTGTACATATCCCCGGGCACCGGGCTGGCCTGCGCCAGCGACGACGCCCAGTTACCGGCCCACCCGTACCCCATCGCCCCCCGGCGACCCGGTCTCGGTCTGCTGCTGCGCTGCCTGCGCGTCATAACTGCGGGTGAAATCCAGGCCCGGCCCGAACCCCGGGACGCTCACATCCGTATTGGACTGGGTGAAGTCCCCGTTCTCGGTGTTCACCGGGTCCCCCGCGGTCGCCTGCGCCACGCCCGGCGCGGCCGGGTTCGCGGCCCCGCCCGCGGTCGACCCGGCCGGGATTTCACCGCCCGTCGAGGGGGCCAGCGCCTGGGTGCTCGCGCTCACCGGGGCGCCCAGCAGGATGTACGGCTGGCCGGTCTGCCCGTCCGAGGCGGTGAAGTTGCTGACCGCATCGGAGGCGGCGTCGTAGGCGACCGGCGTGAACATCGCGGGCCAGGAATCAAACGCCTCCTCCACCGGGCACGCCGGCGACGGCCACGACCCGCTGCCCAGCGCGCTGCTGGCAAACCCCGCGAACGTGCCCGCTGCCTCCGCCTCCCACAAGTTCACCGTCCCCGCATCCGAGCACGACTGCCCGCCGGAGACCATGACCCCGCCAGCAGCCTGGATGCCCTGCACCCCGTTCAGCAACCCGACCGCCGCCGCGGACGTCGTCAGCGAGTACGCGCAGTTCAGCGACAAGTACAAACCCGTCCCCGCCTGGCTGGACGAGGAATACCCCGCCGCCGCGTACCCCGCCGCGTCCTTCACCAGGGCATCCGCACCCGTGGTGCCGACCAGGGCGGGCGCGGCGCCCAGCACCGCGATATCCCCGCTCACCGCCGCCTGCCACGCCGCGCCCAGCGCCGTGGCCGTCGGCAGCGACGTCGAGCACATCCCGCCGCTGGACGGGTCCCCGATCACCAGCGCCGCATACGAGGCGAACTGCGCCTGCGACATGCCCGCCCACGCCGACGCCGTCACCTGGGTCACCGCATAGCCCGCATTCGCCAGCACCGTCGTCTCCGGGGCCGCGGACTCCCCGCCCTGCACCAGCACCAGCACCGGCAGGCCCGCAGCCCTGGCCGCCGGCGCCTTCGCCACGCTCACCACCGCCGCCATCGCGACCGGGACCACCGCTGCTGCCACAGCCAGGACCGGGGCCAGCCCCGCCGCTACCAGGCGCCGTGCCCGCCGCAGCACCCGGCGGCCGCGTGCCCGCGCGGCACGCCTGCTCCCCCAGCCCCAGCCGCCCGTGCGCCGCAACCCGCGCAGCAGCATCATCATCCCGGCCCACCTCCCGGCACCAGGCAAGGCCGCGATCCCAGTGCCCAGGCCGCTGCCACGCACAACCTCTTCCCAGAAGGGTTATACGTTCACAGAAAGCACAGGTAAAGGCCTAAGAATGGCTTGACTTTCCCAGTCACACATGCATCAAATGGCCGCCTCGTGGAACGCAGCAACCGGGACAGGCAGACACCACCCAGCTGCTCATGATGACCTGCAGGAATGGCAGCCGGTCACCTGCCGGCCATTCCACGGTCACCTTTACGCCCAGAAGCCGGCCCCGCCCCCGGCCGCGCATCGGCGGTCACCTCCGAGACCCGCCGCGGCCGGCAAGCCCGGGTGCGGCCAGCCCGCCGCACCCGTGGCCGCGGCATGGCTGCGGCACCTGGCAGCGGCCGCGCTCGGTCCGGGCCTGTTCAGGAGGTGACCGGGCGCTGGCCCGCCGCCCGCAGCACGCGATCCAGCGGCCCCAGGTCAAACAAGCCCTTCAGCGACCCGGCCGGCCTGGTCAGCCCGGCCGCGGCGGCGTGCCTGGCCTCGGTGGCCATCGCCCCGGCCAGCGGGTCCGCGGTGAAGGCCAGCTGCCCGAACGAGGCGCCCAGCACACCAGGCGGCAGGCCCGAACCCAGGCTGGCGGCCAGTTCCTGCTCCACCACCGCCTCCGCCGGCGTCCGGTGCGCGGCGATGAAAGCATCCGCCTGGACCTGCCCTTTCAGCAGCCCCAGCACCGCGCCCAGGTCACCGGACAGCAGCCGCTGCGTGACCACCAGCCCTGCGCAGGAAACCGGCCACCCGGCCACAAGCCCGCCTCGTTCACCAGCACCCGGCCCCCGCCGCCGCCAGCTCCGCGTCTTCCGGCGCAGGCTCCCACGCGCCCGCGATCTGTCCCGCCCTGAAGCCGCGCACCAGTGCCTCATCAGCCATCACCGGCAGCCCGGAACCCAGTTTCAGCACAGTGGGCGGGCCGAAGGCCCATGAGATCTTTGTCGATGACCTGTGGGGGCGAGCTGAACTGCCGCAAGGCACTGCTGAGGCTCCCGCCCGCGTACACGATGTAGCCATCGCGGATCGCCAGGACGGACACGACCGTGTCGTGGGAGTCGTGCAGATCCGGCCGTTGCGCGAGATCAGGTCGCCTGCCGGTGAGGTGCTCTGGCCCGGCTGCCGCGACTGCGGCCCCGCGCCTGCGGCCGCGGCGGCACGCCCCGATACCGCCAGGCTCCCTGCTGCCGCGGCACCTGTCACCGCGCCAGTCTTGAGCACCATCCGCCGGGACACGCCACTGGTTCTGCCACTTGCCATCTGCAGGACCGCCTCCATTCGTGAAACTTGGTTCAATTACTGCTGGTCCAGGTAAAGCTGGGGTCGCTCAGGCCGCGGGAGCACCTGGCTGGCCTAGCCGCTGCGCAGCCGTGACCAGGCGTCGCTGCCGACGGCGAGGAGCAGGATGCCGCCGAGGGTGATCTGCTCGTAGAGGGGGTTGAGCCCGAGCAGGTCGAAGCCGTTGCCGATCAGCGCGATGAACAGCACCCCGACGACGGTGCGCCAGATCGCGCCCTCACCGCCGAGGATGCTGGTCCCGCCCACCACGATGCCCGCGAGCACGGTGAACGTGAGGGTGGTCTCGCCGTTCGAGGCTTGCGCGCTGAGCACCCGGGAGGCGTCGATCACCCCGCCAAGGGCGGCGGCCCCGCCGCTGAGCACGAATGTGGCCAGCTTGATCAGCTGCACGCGGATGCCCGCGAGCCGGGCTGCCTCGGCGTTGCTGCCGGCCGCGTACATGTAGCGCCCGGCGGTGGTCCTGGACAGCACGACACCGAGCGCCGCGACGGCGGCCACCATGGTCCACGTGGAGGTGTTCACTGACAGGAACGATGTGCGGGCGAGGTCGCCGAAGGCCGGGTGGCTGTAGGCGATGATCAGGTTCCCGCTGGTGACCAGGCTGGCCAGGCCGCTGACCACGAACGACATGGCGAGCGTGGCGATGAGCGAGTTGATCCTGAAGACCGTCGTGACCACCCCGTTGACGAGGCCTACCGCGAGGCCGACCCCGACCCCGGCGAGGACGGCGAGCAGCGGTGACGCCGCGAGCTGGGTGGCGGTCACCCCGGCCAGCGCGTAGCTCGCCCCGACCGACAGGTCGATGCCGCCGGCCACCAGCACGAGGGTGCCGGCCGCGGCGATGATCAGGGTGGAAGCCTGCTGATCGAGGATGTCGAGCAGGTTCACCCTGGTGAAGAAGGACCCGCTCGCGACGGACAGCACGATGAACAGCACGAGGAACGGGAAGATGATCCCGCCGCGGCGCAGCCGGGGCAGCAGCTCCCCGGGCAGCCAGGCGGGAATGGCCCGGCCGGGCTGGGCGGCCATGCCCTCCGGGCCAGCCCCGTCGCCGGGCCGGCCCTGCACATCTGGCTGATTCATCACGCACCTCTTTCGGTGGCACCGAACGCGGCCCCGAGGATCGCCGCCTCGGTCGCCTCGTCACCGGTGAGTTCAGCGGCGATCCGGCCGGCCCGCATCACCAGCACACGGTGGGCCAGGCCGAGGATCTCCTCCACATCGGCGGAGATCAGCAGCACGGCCAGGCCGTCCGCGGTCAGCGTGGTCAGCAGTTCGTAGATGGCCCGCTTCGCCCCGACGTCCACGCCGCGCGTCGGCTCGTCGGCGATCAGCACCTGCGGCTGGCACAGCAGCATCCGGGCGAACAGCAGCTTCTGCTGGTTGCCGCCGGACAGCGTGTCGGCCGGCACCGCCTGGCTGCGGGTACGGACGTCCACCCGGCCCAGGATCTCCTGCACCGTCCGGCGCTCCGGCCGCGATCGGATGATCCCGGCGCGGTTGAGCCGGCCAAGGCTGGCCAGGCTTACGTTCTCGGTGACCGAGCGGCGCAGCAGCAGCCCCTGGTCCTTGCGCGATTCCGGGATCATCGCGATGCCGGCCCGCAGTGCCGTGCGCGGGCCGGCCGGCCGGTGCTGGCGGCTGACGGGCTGGCTCCCGGCCACGGTGACCGTTCCCGCGGCCAGCCGGCTTGCCCGGTACACCGCCCGGGCGAGCTCGGTGCGGCCTGCCCCGACCAGGCCGGCCAGCCCGACGATCTCCCCGGCGCGCAGGTCGAGCGAGACATCCTGCACGCCGGGTGCGGTGAGCCCGCGGACCGAGAGCACGACAGGGGCATCCGCCGGTACCGGCCGCCGGGCCGGGAACGTCGCGCCGAGCGACCGTCCGAGCATGGCGTCCAGCAGTGATTCCTCGGTCTGGTCCGCGGCGGCCGTGGTGCGCACCACGTGCCCGTCACGCAGGATCGTCACCTCGTCGGCGAGTCCGAGCACCTCGCCGAGGAAGTGCGAGACCAGCACCACGGTGGTGCCGGCCCGCGCGAGCCCGCGGATGACCTTGTGGAGTGCGTCCACGTCTGGCCGGGACAGGGCGGCTGTGGGCTCGTCCATCACGATCAGCTCGGCGTTGCGGCACAGCGCGCGCAGGATCTCCACCTTCTGCTGATCCGCGGTCCGCAGGCGGCCGGCATTCGCCTCGCCGTTCAGCTCGAACCCCGCGGCCGCAGCGAGCTCGGCGTAGCGGCGGCGCAGCGCCCGCCGCCGCAGGAAGCCGGCCTGCCGCGGCTCGGTCCCGAGAAACACGTTCTCGGCCACGGACAGCGATCCCACAATCGAGAGTTCCTGCGCGATGAGCACGATCCCGCGAGCGATCGCGTCCCGCGGGGAGTGGAAGTGCACCGGCTCACCACCGAGCACCAGCTGGCCGCGGTCCGGCGGGAGGACTCCCGAAATGATCTTCCCGAGGGTCGATTTGCCCGCGCCGTTCTCGCCGACCAGGGCGTGGATCGACCCGCGGCCGATCTGCAGGCTGACCGCTTCCAGGGCACGCGCACCACCGAAGGACTTCGAGACGCCGGCCAACTCGACGTGCGCGCCCTGGAAACGTGACTGGTCAGGCACCTCTCACCCGGGCCATTCGGCGGTGAACTCGTGCACGTTCGCCTTGGTCACCACGCCGCCGGCGGGCAACTGGGCGACCGGGTCGATGCCGCCGCTGGCCTGGCCCGTGCGCACGGCCTTGATCAGTGCCTGCACCGCCAGGCGGCCTTCGCTGGCGGGCGCCTGGGCGACGTCCGCGTACCACGAACCGGACGCGACACCAGCCAGCGCGGCGGCGCTGGCGCCGTACCCGACGAGGATGACCCTGCCGGCGCGGTGCGCCGACTGGACAGCCTGGACGCCGCCCTCGATGCCCTGGTCGGACCCGACGATCAGGTTGAGGCTGGGGTTGGCCTGCAGCATGTTCTGCACCGCCGTGAGCCCCGTGGTCGGGCTGAAGAAGCTCTGGCCCTGGGCCACGACCTTGACCACGGGATCCGCGGCGATCGCTTTCGCGAACGCCCCGTGGATCGCGACGTCCAGCGCGGACGCTTTGATGTCGTAGAGGTAGCCGACGTTGCAGGGGCTGAGCTTGTTCGCCTTGCAGGCCTGCACCACGAGCGTGCCGAGCTTGCTGCCGATGTCGGTCGGCACGAACGTGACGTTGGCGGACAGCCCGGTCACCTGCGGCCTGTCGGTGGACAGGTCAGGACCGAGGATCTGGTCCATGTTGACGACCTTGATCCCCTTGCTGATTGCCTGCTGCACCAGGCTGGTCAGGCCGGTGCCGAAGATGGGCTGGACGATGATGCCGTTGTACTGGCCTGAGTTGATGACGTCCTGCAGCTGCGAGTACTGAGTCTGCGGGCTGTTGTTCGCGTCGAACACCTTCAGCGTGGCGTGGTTGTCGCTGGCCACGGCCTGCGCGGCGGCCAGCATCGGGGCGTCATAGCTGTTCTCGACGGCGAACGACAGGTAGGCGAAGTTCAGCGGTTTCCCACTGGAGCCCGAGCCGGCGGACCCTGCGGCAGATGACGACGAGCCGGATGAGGATGATGAGCTGCTTCCGCAGGCCGCCAGGGCAAGCCCCGCAGCGGCGATCGCCGCCAGGGCGGCGCCCCGGCGGCCCAGGCACCGCAGGCAGGCCACGATAGATGGCACGGCTAAACTCCTTTGTGCTCACTCACTGGTAGGTGGGTTAGTGGTTGGTCCGGTGGGCCGGGTGTGCGCCCGGCTCACCGGTTGTTTTCTGGGTGGCAGCGGCCTGGCGGGCCAGCCCGTCGCACCGGATCTATCAGCGAATCTGCTGGCGGATCTGTGCGGGTCTGCCAGTGGACTGAGCGTGGTCCGTCGGTGAATCTTGGCGGGTGTCCGCTGGCGGATCTGTGCGGGTCTGCCAGCGGATCTGTGATCTGTCAGTGGGTGGGTCAGGGAATCAGGACGGCCCGCCGGTGCGGGGCCTGCCCGCACCGCGACCATCCTTCGGCGGCCCGGGCCAGCGGCAGGGTTTCCCGGTCCGTGGTGAGCCGCCCGGCCGCGGCGTGGGCGAGGATCTCGCGCAGCGCGGCGGCCTGCTGGCCGTGGCTGAGGGCGTTGTTGGTGTAACCGAGGACGGACAGGGTCCCGCTGCGCAGCGCAGCCGACCCCAGGCAGGCCTGCGGGCCGGCTGACGAGCCGAGGTTGACCAGGCGGCCGTGCGGCGACAGGACCCGTGCGGCCGCCTCGGCCGGCCTGCCCCACAGCGGGTCCAGGACCAGGTCCGCCCGCCCAGCGGTGGCCTCGGCCAGCCGGCCGGTGAGCGTGTCCAGATCATCCCCGCTGAGGTCGGCGACGGCGTCCGCGCCGAGCCCGGCCGCCCGGGCCCGGCCGTGACCGTCCCGGCACGCCGCGGTGACCCGGCCCGCGCCGAGCAGCCGCGCGGCCTGGACCGCGACCTGCCCCACCGTGCCGCTCGCGCCGAGCACGAGCACGTGCTCGCCGTGGCGCAGGCCGCCCCGCCAGGACAGCGCCATCCAGGCGGCGATCGCGGACAGGCCGAGCGCGGCCGCGAGATCGCCGGCGACGCCGTCCGGCAACGCCACGACCGCCGATTCGTCCGCCAGGCACCATTGCGCCATGGCGCCGTCTCCAGGCGCCATCCCGGCGTCGCAGCTGAACCAGACCCGCTGCCCGGCCGGGAGCGTGTCACTGGCCTCGATGATCCCGGTGCCCTGGGCACCGGGCGCGTATGGCAGGGCCGGCGGCCCGAAGTACGAGGTGCCTGACGCGCAGAGCAGGTCGAGCGGGTTGACCGGTGCCGCCTGAACCCGGATCAGCGCCTGGCCGGGTGCCCGCCGCGGCACCGGGCGGTAGGCGTACCGCGGCGGCTCGCCGTGCCGGGAGATCACCGCGGCCCGCATCTCGCTCTGCGCGCCCGGCTGGTCAGGCTGGCTGGTCACTTTGGCCGCCGCCTTTCCACTGCGCGGAGCCCGCGTCCCACTTGGTGTAGGTGTAGGGATTGTCGAGCACCTTGGTTTCCGGGATCTCCGGATGCATGCCCTCGGTCCAGGCGTCGGGCCCGAGTTGGCCCCTCAGGTACTCGACCGTCTGCTCTGCCGCCCGCCTGGCCCGGGCCAGGTCCACGCCGGCCAGCCGGTGGTCGTGCTTCACCACCCGGCCGTTCACCACGACCGTGTGCACGTCGCCGCGCTGTGCCTGGAACGCGACGTGCCCGTATGGGTTGAGCACCGGGAACATCACCGGTGAGGCATCGTTCTTGATCAGCACCACGTCGGCCTTCTTGCCCGGTTCCAGGCTGCCGGTGACCGAGTCCAGGCCCAGCGCCTTCGCGCCGCCGCGGGTGGCCCAGTCGACCACGTCCTCGGCGCGCAGGTGGCAGTGGGTGACGGTCTCCTGCTTGCCGTGTGCCTCCAGGTGCTCACGGGACCGGTCCGCGCCCAGTGTGGTCCGCATGGCGGAGAACAGATCGCCGCTCCACCACACGCTGGTGTCCATGGACAGCGAGACCGGGATGCCGTGTTCGCGCAGCCGCCAGGTGGGCGGGTAGCCCTGGCCGGCGCTCTGCTCGCTTTCGGTGGACACGGAGGCGGTGCCCCCGGTGGCGGCGATCCGGTGATAGGAGTCGCGGGTCAGCGTGGCCGCGTGCACGTAGATGGTGCCGGGGGTCATGAACCCGTTCTCGTGCATGAGCCGGATTCCGTCGTCGTTGGTCGCGCCCCAGACCCCGGCATGGGTGGTCACCGGCACCCCCAGCTCGCGGGCGACCTCGAAGGCGGCCTTCTCCGGGAACGCCGGGTCGCCGGTGACGTCGAAGGCCATCTGGAAGCCGAGCATGTCATTACTGCCGCTGAAGCGCCTGGCGACGAAGTCGCGGAACTCCGGGGCGGCCGACCACTCCCATGGGCCCTGCTGGATGTTGCCGTAGGCCAGCACGAACCGGCCCGGGACCGCTGCCAGCGCGTCCACGGCCGCGTCCGCGTGCGCCACTGTCTGCAGGCCGTGCGACCAGTCAACGGTGGTGGTCACGCCGGCGTCGATCGCCTCGATCGCGGACAGCAGGTTTCCCGCGTAGATGTCCTCCGGCCGGAAGACCTTGCCCCACTGCAGGTAGTACCAGACGAAGTACTGGGTGAGCGTCCAGTCGGCGCCGTAACCGCGCATCGCCGTCTGCCACATGTGCCGGTGGGTGTCGATCATGCCCGGCATGACGATCCCGCCGCCCGCGTCGATCTCGGCGGTGCCCTCCGGCACCGCGAGCGCGGGGCCCACGTCCGCGATCCGCTCACCGGTGATCAGGACATCGGCGCCGTGGTGCACGTGATGGGCATCATCCATGGTCAGCACGGTGGCGTTGCGGAACACCAACGGCCGACCCGGCGTCAGATCAGGGCTAGATGCGGATGTCATGACGGACCTCCACTCTGAGGCTGGCGAGGGCTTTCTTACGGACAGGTGTCCGTAAGTCGGCCATTTGCAGTCTGACCGGAAGCGTGGCCGCTTCGGTGTGGCGCTGTCAAGAGGCAGCCCGTTGCGCGCGACAAGAGATTCAGCACCGATGTCCGCTGTGCGGACAAGCTCGCCGGACCACGCTACAGTCGTTCCGGTTGCTACCAGCCGCAGGGGAGATCGTATGGCACGCCGTGATGCCAGCCCGGATTTTATCGAGGCCCTGGCCCGTGGCCTTGACGTAATCTGTGTGTTCGGGCCGGACCAGCCGGTCATGTCCGTGGCTGCGGTGGCGGGCGCGGCGGGGCTGGCCCGGCCGACGGCCCGCCGGGTCCTGCTCACCTTGGAGCGGCTTGGCTACGTGCGGGCCGCCGGTGGCGGCTTCGAGCTCACCCCGCGTGTCCTGGAGCTGGGCATGGCCTATGTCTTGTCCCGGAACCTGTGGGAGGTCGCGCGGCCGCATATGGAGCGGCTGGTGGCGCGGACCTGTGAGTCGTCGTCCATCGCCCAGCTTGACGGCTCTGACATCGTCTACGTGGCCAGGGTGGCCGTGCCGAAGATCATTGCGCTGGCGGTGACGATCGGGACGCGTTTCCCGGCCATGCAGACCTCGCTCGGCAAGGTCCTGCTCGCCGGGCTGCCGCCTGGTGCGGCCGAGCGGGTGCTGGCTGAGCCGGGCAGGTCGCCGGTCACCGCCCGCTGGCAGCCGGGCGCCGCGGAGCGGGCAGCGGAGCTGCGTGAGGTGCGGGCGCGCGGCTGGTCGCTCACGGACGAGCAGCTCGCGGCGGGGATCCGCTCGGTGGCCGCGCCGCTGCGGGATGGGGAGGGGCGGGTGATCGCCGCGCTGAACGTCACCGTGCACGCCGCCGGGACACCGGTGGAGATCCTCACCGGGCAGTACCTGCCGCTGCTGCTGGCCGCGGCCGGGGCGATCAGCGCGGACTGGGCCGCCTGCCAGTCCGCGCCCCAGGTCACCGTGCCGCGGCTGGCGGTGCCGCGGCCCGGGTCAGCGCAGCCGCGGGCCGGGCACGCGCCGGGCGCCCCGGCGCCGGGGCGCGGTGCGGGTGATCGTGCCGTGCCGGCCGGGCCGCCGCCTTGACAGCCACATCAGCCGGCAGCAGACTGCGGGATTGCCGGACATGTGTCCGGTAAGCGGACGTGAGGATGAGCAGGTACCTATGAGCCAGCCCGCCGCCGCCGGCGAACCCGGCCCTGACGAGCGCGGTGACGGCCAGCCAGCCCCGCCGGGGGGCCCGCCTGCGGGCCCGCTGGCCGGCCTGCTCGTCGCCGACTTCTCCCGGGTGCTCGCCGGCCCGTACTGCACCATGCTGCTGGCGGACCTCGGCGCGGAGGTGATCAAGGTGGAGAGCCCCGCCGGGGACGACACCCGGCAGTGGGTGCCGCCGGTCACCGGCGACGGGAGGTCCACCTACTTCCTGGCGGTCAACCGCAACAAGCGGTCTGTCGTGCTCGACCTGCGCGACGAGGGCGACCTGGCCGCGGCCCGCGAGCTTGCCCGCCGCGCGGACGTGCTCGTGCAGAATTTCAAGCCCGGCGGGCTGGCCCGGTTCGGCCTCGGCCATGCGGCGGTCAGTGCCGCCAACCCGGCCATCGTGTACGCGTCGATCAGCGGATTCGGCAGCGGCGGGGGCAGGGACCTGCCGGGCTACGACCTCATGGTGCAGGCCATGTCGGGGCTGATGAGCCTGACCGGGGATCCGGGCGGGCCGCCGTATCGCGCGGGGATCTCGGTGTTCGACGTCCTCACCGGCCTGCACACCGCCTTCGGGATCCTGGCCGCGCTGTTTCACCGCTCCGCCACCGGCGAGGGCCAGCATGCCGGGGCCAGCCTGATGGCCTCCGCCCTCTCCGGGATGGTCAACCAGGCCAGCGCCTGGGTGGCCGGCGGGGTGGTCCCGTCCCGGATGGGAAACTCCCACCCCAGCCTGTTTCCCTGCGAGCCGCTGCCCACCGCAGACGGGGACCTGATCGTGACCGCGGGAAATGACGCCCAGTTCGGCAGGCTGTGCGAGGTGATCGGCGCACCGCACCTGGCCGCCGACCCCCGGTTCGCCCGCAACCAGGGCCGGACAGCCAACCGGGATCTGCTCCGGCCGCTGCTCACGCAGCGGCTCGCCCGGCGGCCGGCGGCGGAATGGTTCGGCAAGCTGATCGCGGCCGGGGTGCCCTGCGGGCCGGTCAACACGGTCGACGCTGGCGTCGCGTTCGCCACGGAAGCCGGCCTGGAACCGGTGTCCGTCGCCGGGAAGGGCGGCACCGGGGTGCCGGCCATCCGGCACCCCCTGACCTTCTCGGTCACGCCACCACGCTACGACCTCCCGCCACCCCGGCTCGACGAGCACGGCGAAGACATCCGTGCCTGGCTGGCCGCCCCACCTAGCGCTGGGTAAGGAGTCGCCATGGCCACTGTCGCTGCGGTCATCGCTTCGACGCATCATCCGTTCTACTACCGGGCGAGCACCGCCACCGGGGATGACCGGCCGCCGTTCGCTGATGAGTGGGTGGCGAAGATCGGGGCGTTCCGCGAGACGCTCACCCGGGCGCGCCCGGACGTGCTGGTCATGGTGGGCAGTGATCATTTCCATCAGCTGTGGCTGGACAACATGCCGCAGTTCCTCATCGGCAAGGCGCCCTTCTACGACGCGAACTTCTACAACGAGGACCGGGAGTTCGGGCTGCCCCGCATGTTCCTGAAAGGGCAGGAAGACCTGTCGGCCTACCTGCTCCGGGAAGGCATCGACGCCGGGTTCGACCTCGCCTTCAGCAATGAACTGAGGATCGACCACAGCATCACCTGCCCACTCATCACCCTGCGGCCCGAGGCGGACCTGCCCATCGTGCCCATCTACACGAACATCTTCGCCCCGCCCATGCCGCAGCCCAGGCGCTTCGTGGAGCTGGGCAGGACCATCCGCCAGCTGGTCGAAGCCTGGCCGGGTGATCAGCGGGTGGCGATCATCGGCACCGGGCACCTGTCACTGGAGCTCGGCGGCCCGCGGCAATTCGGCCCACACGGCCCTGACCCGGAATTCGACCGCAAGGCGGTCGGCTGGATCGCGTCCGGGGACCTGGAGTCCGCGCTGGCGCAGGTCAGCCTGGACAGCCTCTGGGAACCCGGTAACGCCACCCATGGGTTCATGGACTTCATGCTGATGATGGGCGTGGCAGGGGAGAACGCGAAGGCGGACTACACCGACTCGCTCGACCTGTTCCACACGATGGAGGCCTACTTCACCTGGTACCCGGACGGGGTGGACGCGCCGTGAGCAAGTACCTGCTGGACAAGTTCCTGTACACCGTCGACCGCGACCCGGAACTGGTCGAGCGCTACCGCGACGACCCGCGCGGCACTGTCGCCTGGTGGGAGGCCGAGCAGGCCAACGTCATCCTGAACTGCCCCGGCGCGGAGCGCAGTACCTGGCTGAAATTCACCGACACCGAGCGCGAGGCGCTCGCCACCCACGACTACGCAGCGCTGTTCGCGCTCGGCGCGCACAGCTTCCTGACACTGACCCTGTTCATCGCCTTGTTCGAGCGCGACTACGACGAGCCACTGGCCTTCCAGCGCGAATACGCGGCGCGACTGGCCCACTGGAGCCTGCCCTACCCGGACATCTCCACCTAACAGGCCGCGAGCTCACCCTGTACCGCTCCAGACCTGGCGCGTGGAGTGTGACATGCAGCTTGGTCGGTGTCCCCCCTGCGGTCGATGACGGTGCCGGTGCAAGACGGCATACCCCGGGTCGCGCAAGCCGACGAGGGCGGATGGCTGGCCGCGCACTGCCGGGCTTGGATGGTCTCAGGAAGTGAACTCGATGGCGTCGAGCGCTGGGCGCTCGGCGACGGGGATGCCAGGGCCGCCCGCGGTCCGTCGTCGGCCGGGCCGGCGAGATCGAGGACCAATGGCTGGCCCTGACTGCGTGCCCGTTCGGCGACGACGCGGCCATCGCGGTCGGCGCTGAACTCAACGGGCCGCCCGGAAGCGCCAACTGCGTCGACGCGGTGCATCCACAGGTCGCGCAGGTAAATGGTGTCGATGAGGTATCCGAGCTACCAGGCCTCGCACGCCGACCGGTGCCTACCGCCGGCTCAATGTGCCTCACCTGGGTATGCACCGCTTCCACCGCGATCACGGATGGGTCCCTTCCACCAGGCGACAGGGCCAGGGCCTACGGAAGCGGCAAGGACTGCAACAGCTGGCCCCCGTCGACCGGGTAGAGGGCTCCGGTCATGAAACTGGAGGCACTGGAGGCGAGTAGCAGGGCCAGGCCACAGATCTCTGCCGGATCACCCATCCGCCCGAGGGGCACAGTGGAACTCCACTGCGCCGCCGCTGCTGGCGGGATCGGGCCCCCGCCGCCGAGGTTCGTACGGAAGTGCCCTGGCACGATGGCGTTCACCCGGACCTGCCAGCGGGCCAGGTCCAGGGCCGCCTGACGGACAAGATTGAGCACTCCGGCCTTCGCCACGGCGTAGGAGTATGGCACGAACGGATCCTGGCGCGGGCCCGCGGTCGACGCGGTGACGATGATGCTGCCACTGCGCTGCTCCTTCATGGGTACCGCCGCGGAGCGCAAGGTGTGCACGACACCGTGCAGGTTCACGTCCAGCGATGATCACGCTGGCCCCGCAGTCGACGAGCGCCCCGGCCATGGCGAGCCCGAGACCAGAGGCGCCTCCGGTTACCAGGACAACCAGGCCCGCCTGGCTGGCTGGCTGGTCCGGCGCTAGCCCTCGGCGCGCGCCTTCTCCTGCGGATGGGTGACCAGCGGCTCCACGGTGAACCGGAACCAGGGGAACATCGGCAGCGAGACCAACGCGTCATGCAGGGTGTCCGCGTCGGGAGCCTCGTAGAGGGCGATGGAGTCGGTCGACCCCAGGACGCGCCAGAGCTTGATCAGGATGCCGGCCTCGCGCAGCTCGGCGGCGCGCGCCCGCTCCGCGACCCGCAGCTTCTCCCGCTGCTCGTCCGGCAGCGAGCCGCCGGAGCTGGACTGTCGTACCAGGAACTCCATGGATCGGCTCTCGCCCTTCGGCTAGAAGACGGACAGGCGCCGCAGGCTCGCCGTGGTCACACTGGCCCCCACAAGCCGGTGAGATCGACCGGGCAGCCAGCAGCCCCGCTGAAATGATAGCAAACCATCCCGCTATTGAGTAAACAATCTTGTTAACGACTGGTGGTAACCGGGCCCGCCGGGCTGGCCTCCCGGCCCGGGCGCGCCGCTCACACGCTCCCCTGCCCGGGTGTTCCCACCGGATGCGGCTGCAGCACCTGGACCTCGGCCGGCCGACTGGCCAGCGGCTGCAGCCGACCGCGCATCGCGGTGAAGGCCGGGCCGTTCAGGTGCGCGTCCAGCGCGGCCCGGCTTGCCCACTTCTCCACCATTACCAGCCGGCCGTCGTCCTCGTGCAGCGCATACAGTTCGCAGCCGTTCTCGGCGTGTACCAGCGGGATCGTCTTCTCCAGCAGCGCGATCGCCTGCTGCCGGAACTCCGGTGCCGGGAAGACGGTGGCGACCACGACGATGCTCACCGGGCGACCGTACCGCACTAGCCCCCGATCCTGGGAATAATATCGTTGTCACTTTTGACGGCCGGTGGGCTACGGCGCGACCGCAGCGGCTGGCCACCGCCGCGCCGCACAGCTGGCTACCGCAGACATGCGTCATTCGACGTAGCCGCAGCGCGCCAGGACGGCAGCCCGGCTACGTCAAGCGCCCAGAGTTGGCCAGCAGCACTGTTCACAATCTTGTCAGCGGAGCCGTCAGCGTGGTTGGCTGAGCCCGAGCATGGGTGCCGGTGACTGCGACGTGGAGGAGGGGGACATGGCAGGGCGTGAGAAGCTGCTGGACCCGACCGGCGACAGTGCGCGGGCCGCGGACAACACCCTCGCCCCCCGGCTGCGCAGCCTGCACGGGCTGACCGTTGGCCTGCTGGACAACACCAAGCCGAACGCCGCCGTGCTGCTTGAGAACGTAGCCAGGGAACTGCAGCGCGAGCACGGGCTGCAGGCCTCCATCCTGTACACCAAGAGCTACTTCGGCACTCCGGCCGAGGAGAGCCTGATCCAGCGGATCCTGCATAACTGCGACTTCGCGGTGGCGGGTATCGGTGATTGAGGCTCGTGCAGCGCGGCCAGTTTGGCCGACAACGCCTTCGGCCTGCGCCCGCACCAGCTCGACCAGGCCACCCAGGGCACACCCGGACGCCATCCCCGACCAGGCGCAGGCCGACGGGCACCCGGACGCCGTGCGGGTGCTGAACTCCGCCGGCGCGGTGCTGGTGGCGGTGGCGGGAGCCAACAACGCCGGCGTCTCCGCGGTCATCGAGACCTTCGGGCCGCGCGGCGGCCCTCGGCGTTCGTCTTCGCGCTCGACGGCGCGGGCCTTGGCGACAAGGTCGCCGTGGTCACCGACGGGCAGATGTCCGGCCTGGTCAACAAGGGAATCTCGGTGGCGGAGGTGAGCCCGGAGGGCGCGGTCGGCGGCCCGCTCGGGCTGGTCCAGGACGGCGACATCATCAGTGTGGACGTGGCTGCCCGCACCATCGAACTCGAGGTGCCCGAGGCTGAGCTGGCGCGGCGGCGCGCGGAGCTGCCCCCGCTGGCCGCGCCGGCCGGCTGCAGCTGGCTGTCGGTGTACGCGCGCTCGGTCCGGCCGCTCGGGCAGGGCGCGACTCTCGGCGGCTGAGTGCGCGGCCGTCAGCGCCAGGCGGCGGCCACCGGGATCGGGGAGGCGCCCAGCTCGGCGAGCTGGTGCAGCGCGCCGATCACGCTGAGCAGGTGCTCCCGCATGGTCCGCTCGGCGACCTCCGGGTCCCTCGAGGTCACCGCGTCGATGATGGCCAGGTGCTCCTTCAGGCCCTGGGCCATCCGGCCGGGGAGCAGCGACACGTGGAACTGGTAGCGGACGGACTGGTAGCGCAGCCGCTCCAGGATCGCGGCGGCGGTCTGCTGCCCGGCGATCTCCCGCACCCGCATGTGCACCTCCTGGCTGGTCGTGTTGTAGCGGACCACGTCCCCGTTCTTCACCGCTTCGGACATCTTCTTGCCGACTGCCTTCAGCTCGCGCGCGTCAGCCCGGGTCGCCGCCGCGGCGGCCTTCGCCGCGCACAGCCCCTCCAGCACCGCCCGCGCCTCGGTGATCTCAATGGCCTCCTCCAGCGACACCGGCCGCACCCAGGCACCCCGGTTCCGCTCCCGCGAGACCAGCCCCTCATTGCTCAGCAGGACCAGTGCCTCCCGCACCGACCCCCGCGACGTCTCATACCGGGTTGCCAGCTCCGTCTCCACCAGCCGCTGACCCGGCGTCAGCTCACCGCGGTAGATCGCCATCCGCAGCGTGTCCAGCAAGCTCACCGTCTCAGGCAAGTGCTGCGGGACCTCACGCATTTCCATCGAGCCCTTTCACGCAACGAAGACCCAGCGCAATGCCGCCCCGTCATGGGCATGCGTCCAGGTGGCTGTACCGATGCTATCGAGCACAGGATGCCAGACAATTATGTCACCCATGTGTCAAACAACGCCGACCAGCCTAGCCGCGGTTACCCCCAGACGTCCGCGGCGACCTTGACGATGAGCTCGAGCTTGGCGACCTGCTGGCGGTAGCTCAGCGCGTTGCCCTCGACGGTGGAGGAGAACCCGCACTGCGGGGACAGGCACAGCTGCTCCAGCGGCACATAGCGGGCGGCCTCCTCGATGCGCCGCTTAAGTGTGTCGGGGTCTTCCAGCGAGCCGGTCTTGGTGGTGACCAGGCCGAGGACGACCATCTTCCCGGGCGGCACGAACCGCAGCGGCGCGAACCCGCCGGAGCGCTCGTCGTCGTATTCCAGGAAGAACCCGTCCACCGCCAGCTCGCTGAACAGCGCCTCGGCCACGAAGTCGTAGCCGCCTGAGGCGGCCCAGGAGGACTGGAAGTTCCCCCGGCACAGGTGCGTGGTCACCGCCATCCCGTCCGGCTTACCCGCCAGCGCATCGTTCACCTGCCGGATATAGCGCAGGTGCAGATGTTCCGCATCATCACCACGCCCGGATATCTCCGCCCGCTGGGCCGGGTCGTTCAGGTACGCCAGGCTGGTGTCGTCAAACTGCAGGTAGCTGCAGCCAAGCTGGGCCAGCCGGGCCACCTCGTCGGCATACGCCGCCGACAGGTCAGCCCAGAACTCCCCGGGGTCCGGGTAGACCGCCGGGTCGATCGCGGCCGGGCCGCCCCGGTAATGCACCATGTTCGGCGAGGGGATGGTCAGCTTGGGCACCAGATCCCCGGCGACCGATTTAAGGTACTCGAAATGATCCCCGAAGATCGTCTTGGTCATCACGATCTTGCTGTCCACGTGCAGCGCAGCCGGCGTCCACTCGATGTCGCCGCTGGCGTTATGGAACCTGACCGCGATGTTTCCCGGCGCCTTGCCGATCCCGCCGATCTGGTTGATGAAGTCCATGTGCCACAGCGCGCGCCGGAACTCGCCATCGGTGGCCGCCTGCAGCCCCACCTCCCGCTGCATCGCCACCACCGCCGTGATGGCCTCATCCTCCACGGCCCGCAGCTGCCCGGCGTCGATCCGCCCGGCAGCGAAATCGTCCCGGGCCGCCAGCAGCGGCGCCGGGCGGAGCAGGCTGCCAACGTGATCGGCGCGGAACGGGGGAACGGAACGGCTCACGGCGGAAGCTCCTTTGCGTCAGTGCCAGTTTGCCTCAGTGCGAGGCTGGTCCTTCGCCCAGCGGATGGGCCCGGATGAAGTCCTCGTCCACGCCCACCCCCAGGCCGGCTCCGGACAGCGGGCGCACCGTGCCGCCGGGGCCAAGCTGGTACGAATCCGAGCACAGGTCAGAGCGCGGTCACGTCGCCAGCGGGGTGGCCTCAAGGCCGTTGGCTGCCAGCCCCGCCGCCTCGAGCAGGGCACCGGCCAGCAGGTCCGGCGCGGTCGCCAGCGCCTCATGGTCGGCCGCGATCTCGCAGACCGGCCAGCCGAGCGCGCGGGCCTTCTCGGCCTGCGGCGCGAACACCGCTGCCCAGTCCGTGCACGAGATGTAACTGCTGGGCAGCTGCCGCACCCTGGGGTCGAAGCAGAGTTTGTCCGAGTAGGTGGCCAGCGGGTGCGGCACCAGGCGTGGCTGCAGCCAGGCCCTGGCGTCGGCGCTGCGCACGCCGAGGGCCTCCAGCGGGCGCCGGGGCATCAGCCAGCCGTCCCCGTCCTGCTCGGCGGACTCGGTGCGCCGCACCGCCACCGGGCAACGCGACGATGTCATGCCAGTCCCCGCCGACCACGCTGGCGCCGACCGGCAGGTACCGGTGCGCCACCTCCACCGCCGCCGGTGCCCGTGGCTCAGCCGGAAGCAGTCCCTGCTGCAGCGCGAACGCGGCCCGCCGTTCCCGGTGATACAGCCGGGCGTTGTCGATGCACACCGCAGCCCGCGCGGCCAGCTCACCAGCCATGGCGACGTCCGCGGTGCTGAAGCGGGGACTGCCTGCCGTCCGCGCGAACGTGGCGCAGCCGAGCATCAACCCGCGGGCCTCCAGGGGCACGGCCAGGAACGAGGTATAGCGGGAGGTGACGTGACGGCCACCGGGCCGGCGGGCGAGCCGCTCAGCGGTCTCGTCATCAAGATGGCCGGTCATCACCGGGCTGCCTGTCGTCATCGCTCGGAAGCTGGGCGAGCCGGCGCCGAAAACGAACACTTCACCGGGGTGCAGCAGGCTGTCGCTGACAGCTGCGGGCTGACCGGCGAGGCGGGCCGCGAGCCGCCGTATCACGGCCGCGGGCCCGGGGCCCTGCGCCCCGGGCTCATCGGCGGCGAGCAGCCGTTCTGAGACGAAAATGGCGGCCGCGTCAGCGAACGCCGGGACTGCGACATCGGCGAACTCACGCGCCGTGCGGGGCAGGTCCAGCGTCGTGCCGATCCGGGCAGCTGCCTCACGCAGCAGATCCGGGCCCGGCCGCTGCGCTGCGATCCGGGCGATCACCAGCACCCCGCTGCCCGGCCCGGCCAGCGGCTCCCAGTGCATGCTCACCCGGTCATCACCACCCCCGGTGGCCATGACCAGCGTCGCCGCCCAGATCCGCCCCGCAGCGACCTCAGCCAGCCCCTGGCCCACCAGGCCGCGCTGCCCCCCGCCGGCCAGCAGCACCTCGCACACATCACGCCCGGCAACCTCGGACGCCGGACGCCCGAACAGCCGCTCAGCGGTCACCGACCACGAGCCCACCCGGCCCGCCGGGTCCAGGGTGAACACAGCGAGCCCGGCAAGATCCGGGCCGCGCCGCCCCGGCGGCGGGGCGCCGTCATCCCCGGCTACCTGTGAGATCACCGCATCCGCACCAATCCTGACGGCCAGCACACCAGCCGGGAAGCCCCTTTTCCAGGCCATTGCCCCGGACTCGTGAGCAAGCCATAGCGCGGGCGCGGGCAGCCATTACCCGCACCCTGAGATATCGTGCAAACACGCAATGTACCGCATCACAAACCGCTATCCAGGCGTTGCGGCGGGCAGGGAACAACACCCATGTGCGGGCTGGCGGAGCGGTGCCTCCGCTGCCCGGGCCCGGGGGACCGTGCACACATCACAGCAGGAGGCGTAGTGACTGATCAGCCGGGCTGGGCGCCGCCAGGGACAGACACCACACGGGCGAACACGGCCCGGGTCTATGACTATCTGCTCGGCGGCAGCCACAACTTCCTGGCCGACCAGGACGCAGGCCGTGCGATGACCGCTCTTGAGCCCAATGCCCGGGTGTTCGCCCAGGCCAACCGGGCGTTCCTCGGCCGGGCAGTGCGGTTCCTCGCCGCGAACGGCATCCGCCAGTTCCTCGACATCGGCTCCGGCATCCCAACCGCGGCGAATGTGCACGAGGTCGCTCAGCAGGCGGCTCCGGGCGCCCGGGTCGCCTACGTCGACATCGACCCGGTAGCCATCGCGCACAGCAAGGCGATCCTGGCCGGCAACGGGAACACCGCGATCGTCGAAGCAGACCTGCGCGACCCGGAGGAAATTTTCGCTCACCAGGACATAGGGCAGCTGATCGATTTCAGCCAGCCGGCCGGGCTGCTGCTCGTCGCCGTCCTGCACTTCATCGCCGACGCCGAAGACCCCTGGCGCATCGTGGCCTCCCTGCGCGACGCTCTCGCACCGGGCAGCTACCTCATCCTGGGACAGGCCACCAACGAGGACCCGACCGCGGTGATCAAAGCGTTCGAGAAGATGTACAACCGCAGCGTCTCCACGCAGATACACCTGCGCTCACGCGCGGAGATCCTCCGCTTCTTCGACGGCTTCCACCTCGTGGACCCGGGGCTGGTGTACGTCTCCTTGTGGCGGCCTGACTCCCCTGCTGACGTCCCCGCCGACCCCAGCAGTTTCGGCAACCTCGTCGGCGTGGCGCACAAGGACTGACACCACCCGGCAGTGCCGGCTCATGGTTTCGCCGGGGCAGGCTTGGGTTTTTTGCCGGTTTGGCGGCGCTTGTCGCGTGCGTAGATGATCCCTGGTTTACCGTCGCCGGGGCTGCGCCGGTCCAGCTCGAACAGCGTGGTCGCGGCCATCAGATCGCTGAGCTTGGCATAGCCATAGTTGCGGGAGTCGAAGTCCGGCTGCTGGCCGGTGATGATGTGGCCGACGGATGCGAGCGGGGCCCAGCCGTCATCGTCGGAGGCCGCCTCCACGGCGTTACGCAGCTGGTTCACCAGCGCGGTGTCTCGCTTAAGCTGCGCGGCGGAGGTGCGCGGGGCCGGTTTGAGCACCGCGTCGGCTGGCGTGGCAGCGGTCTCGGCATAGGTGAGGTTCTCGATGTAGATGAACTTGTCGCACGCCGCGACGAAGGGCTTGGGCGTCTTACGTTCGCCAAACCCGTACACGGTGAGGCCGGACTCACGGATACGCGCGGCCAGGCGGGTGAAGTCGCTGTCGCTGGAGACGATGCAGAACCCGTCGAAGCGCCCCGAGTACAGCAGGTCCATCGCGTCGATGACCATCGCCGCGTCGGTGGCGTTCTTGCCGCTGGTGTACGCGAACTGCTGGATTGGCTGGATCGACTGGGCCAGCAGCTGGTCTTTCCAGCCCTTCAGGCTCGTGCCGGTCCAGTCGCCGTAGGCACGTTTGACATGCGCAGTACCGAACTTGGCGACCTCGGCCAGCAGCCCCACGGTGATCGCAGGCTGCGCGTTGTCCGCGTCGATGAGCACCGCGAGCTTGGCGGCGTTCTCGCTGACCACGGCCATACTGATCCCCCATGTCTCGGATGTGCTAGGCAGGGCTGGCCGGGGATGACAACCAGGTGCGCCGGCTCGCTCTTTCATGAGGAGCGGGCCCGGCCTGGCATGTCACCCCGCTCGCCCTCGACGTCCTCCATCACATTGCCCGCTGACCCGCACGCTATGGCCCGGCACGTCGCCTGGCAACCGCCGCGCACGCAGCCTTCTGGTGGCTGCCACACCAGACCAGGAGAACCGACGGCATAGGCGGGACGAAGCTCATGCGCAGGAACCTGAGCCGGCGCTGAGGCGCGCTGGACCTGCCGGGCCGACTGGGGGGCCCATGCCAGCTGCGGCAAGGCTGGCGTCAGGTTGCCAAGGACGGAAGCTGGTCACGGGGCCTGATGGAGCCCCAGTGCCCGCCTGCCCGCCGATCGGCGCGGATGCTGGGTCGCTTCTGACGAAGGCCCTGATGGCCCATATCTCGGCGATCTGGGCGTTGCCAAGGTGACCGGACTGTCCGCGGTGCCGGACATCGCCGCGGCGGTCGCGGCCGAGCTGGCCGCGGCCGGGCCGGGCGCGCGGGTCTGCGTGCTGCCGGAGGGACCGCAGACGATCCCGTTCGTGACCGCGGAGGCCCCAGTGCCCGGTGAACCCGTGGCGCCAGATGGGGCGGTGCTGGCCGGCGGAGGGGATGCGCCGTGACCGGGGTGCGGTCAGCTGGGCTGCCCAAGGCGGCGGTCCGCGCGCTGAGCCGGGAGCTGGGCCTGGTCACCGCGGGCAAGCCGGCCGCGGCCTGCCTGTCCTCCCGGATCGCCGACGGCGACCCGGTCAGCCCGGAGCTGCTCGGCCGGATCGAGCAGGCCGAGGAGGCCCTGCACCAGGCGGGCTTCCTGGTCTGCCGGGTCCGGGCGCACGCGGCGGGCAGCGTGGCCCGGATCGAGGTGCCGCCGGAGGACCTCGGGCGGCTGCTGGACCGGCGCGAGGAGATCACCGGGCTGGTCCGCGCGGCCGGGTTCGTGTTCGCCACCGCCGACCTGGCCGGGCTGCGCAGCGGTCATGGGAATGACCAACAGGGCCGGAAACCTGACCGAGCCTCCCTAACCGAACAGGACAGGTCCCGCGGCGACCACCAGCTCACGGCTGCGAGCAGCAACGCTGCGTAGCACCATCGGCAGAGTGGGCAGGAGCGCATAATGCGGACCGCCACGGCGAAAGAACGGGGTTGGGCAGGCGGATCGAGACCGAGGCCGTGATCTCCCTATGGCGATCCAGGCGCCGCCACCCTGTGACCGTTCGAGCACGCATTTGATTCTCTAACCCGTGCTCTGCGGCAGCCGCGGGCTTGGCTATTCGTTAGTGGCATCCGCGTCGCATTGGCGTGGTTATGCTGCGATTACTGCGGTTTGCTTGATCAAAAGGGGCGGATTATGGCCGGCCGGGTGGTCCCGATGCGGGTGGGCGGAGTTGAGTTGCTGGTGGAGACCGCGCCGGTGACCGGGACCGAGCAGCTATCGGCGAAGCTGGACCGGGCTGGATCCGCTGCGGGGCGGGCCGGCCCGGCAGGTTCGGATGGCGCGCGCTGATCCGTCGCGGGACCTGGCCGTGCTGGTCGCTGAGGAGCCGCTGCCGGACTGCGTACCGGGCCTGGCCGCCAGTGACGAGGTGGGGCTTACCGCGCCAGTGCTGATCACAGGGGTGTCGATGCTCGAGGACGAGGGCCGCTCGCACCGTTATCTGGACGCTGACGGGTACTGGGCCGGCGGGACGGAGCTGCGTGATCAGGTTCAGCTCGGCCGGGTTGTGGCCAGCGCGGCTACTCCCGGCATGAGCGGTGCCCCGGTAATGACGTTGCCCGCAGGCGCTGGCAGGCGGGCGGTCGTTGGCGTTGTCTCAGCGCGGTACAACAGCCGGGATGGCTGGGGGCGAGACGCCAGGCCAGCCGATTATCGTCGCGATGTCTCCCGACGGAATCGCGATCACCCCGGACGGCAAGACCGCCTACGTCGCCAACAGCGGGGACAACACGGTTACCCCGATCCGCCTTCCGGTTAGCAGCACAACGGACAACCCGTAGGGGCCGCGACGCCTTCATGGAGATGACCTCTTTGCCACCGTCAAAACCACTCCCCCCGCACCGCCAGGCACGCCGTCCTTGCATTCGAGCTGGTCAGCCGGCTGGACTCAGCCACCCCTGCCCCTCAGACCGCCCCTCACGAGCGGCCCGGTCACCGGTAAAAGTTTCGGATTATGCTCCTGACCTGGGTGGAGCTAAGCGGGCTCGAACCGCTGACCTCTTGCATGCCATGAAACACCGGCGCGTTCCCACACCTGGCCATACACAGTCCGAACAGCATCAACGCTAACTGACACGAGCGGACGCCAGCTCAAATTAGCCCTCCCTAACAGGGATCTGCCCCTCAAAGTGCCCCTCGCGGCGATCCCTTGGCGGCTGGACCCGGTGACATCACAACAGCGCGGGGTGGGCCGCCGCCAATTGCGGTACCAGCACTGACCGGGCGGTGACGAGCGATGGCCCGTACCAGGTCAGGCTGCGGCCTTCCACCAGTGCCACCCGCTGATGCGGGAACATCTCCGGACCGTCAGCGGCACTGAAGGGATAGGGCTCGTCCGGCAGGACGATGATGGCGGGCCGGCGCGCGGCGAGATCGTCAAGGTCAACGTGCGGATACCGCTCCGCATGGCCGCCGTAGACATTTTCCAGTCCGAGCCTGGCCGCGACGTCGCCGGTGAAGGTGGCTGATCCGACAACCATCCAGGGATCCCGCCAGATAGGGATCGCGGCACGGGTGCGGGCACCAGGTGCCGGCTCACGCCATGCCTGCCCGGCAAGGTCGAGCCAGTCCGGCGCCGGCCACCCCAGCGCAACCGTGAACATCCTCCGCAGCGAGACCATCGCCTGCTCCACAGTCCGGATGACCGTCACCCACACGGGCACCCCGGCCGCGCGGAGGCGTTCCACATCGATGCGCCGGTTCTCTTCCTGATTAGCCAGGACGATATCGGGCCTGCATTCCGCGACGGCGGCAAGATCCGGGTTCTTAGTTCCCCGCACCCGCTGCACATCCAGGTCCGCAGGCTGAGTGCACCATGTGGTCGCACCGACTAGTGCTTCCCGGCGGGTCAGTGCCACAGACTCGGTCAGTGACGGCACGAGGGACACAATGCGGCGGGCCGGCTGGATCAGCGAGACCGGGTATCCGAGATCGTCCTGGTGCTGCCGCGGGGAGGTCGTCATCCGCGCTGCCCAGCCTGGCCCAGGAGCCCTGAACCAGCCCCGTTACCGGCGGCAGGGGCGCGGATGATGAGAGCGTCGCCCTGGCCCCCGCCCCCACACAGGGCGGCGGCCCCGGTTCCCCCGCCGCGGCGGCGGAGTTCCAGCGCGAGGGTAAGCACAAGGCGGGCACCGCTCATGCCGACCGGATGGCCCAGGGCGATGGCGCCGCCGTTGACGTTAACCCGCTCTGGGGACACTCCGAGATCCCGCATTGACGCGAGGGCAACCCGGGCGAAGGCTTCGTTGATCTCGATCAGGTCCAGTTCGCCGACGCTAAGCGTCCCATCGCGGTGCAGCGCGTCGCGAATCGCGCGGGCCGGCTGGAGCAGCAATGACGGATCCGGTCCGGCGACAGTGCCGTAGCTGCCGAACTCGGCCAGCCATGGCAGCCCCTCCTGCTGTGCCCGGTCTTTGCCCATGACGACGACGGCGCAGGCACCGTCGGACAGCTGAGATGCGGAACCTGCGGTGATCGTGCCATTGTCGCTGAACGCGGGGCGCAGGCCGGCGAGCCGCTTGACCGTGGTACCGGGACGCGCACCCGGGCATCGCGATCCGTGCCGCACTGGATCGCGCGCGCCGCCGACCAGCACAGGTTGCGCCACAGAGATCCTCCTAATGCGCCGCATCGCTCCGGGAAGCGAGCGGGGCTTAATCGGTTTCTTGCTCTATCGCCAGAACAGGTAGGGCTTTCCCGCCCTCGGGGCCAGCTTGCGGCCGCGTGCTGTTACTTGAGGAGCTGGCGGGCCATCACCACGCGCTGGATCTGGTTGGTGCCCTCGTAGATCTGGGTGATCTTGGCGTCGCGCATCATCCGCTCCACCGGGTAGTCCCTGACGTACCCGTACCCGCCGAGCAACTGGACCGCGTCGGTGGTGACCT
>Ga0307374_10002898_pt1 | contig 29880 bp, 33 predicted proteins | sample OX3MG_FD_202532 | JGI IMG/M metagenome (GOLD analysis project Ga0307374, IMG submission 202532) | Soil microbial communities from Risofladan, Vaasa, Finland - OX-3 | ecosystem: Environmental > Terrestrial > Soil > Coastal area > Acid sulfate soil | place: Finland: Risofladan, Vaasa | collected... | reverse complement strand
CAGCGACCCCCAGGCGCAAGAAATGGGCCCGGCGCCCGTTGCACGTTCAGCCACGACGGTTCCTGAGGCTCACTGAGATGCGAGACATTCTCACCATTCTCGTATGGTCCTGGACCTGCAGCGTCAGGATCCCGGCGACAAGACCGTCATCTCGCGGGTGGCCCGTCAGCTGGGGGTGGGCCTCGAGTCGTTGCGCACCTGGGTCAAGCAGACCGCCGTTGACGCCTGCACCCGCCCGGGCGTGACGACGACCGAGCACGACGAGCTGGTCGAAACGAGCCTCCGTCAAACCCAGGCCAGTTCACGATGACTTCCACCCAAGTCTGCCGTAGGGCTCCAGCCGACCGGCCACATCGCCCAGCCCTTCATGCTCCGAGGCCCTCCACGGCCTTCTGAGGCAGCTCTCGCACGCCTGCCAGCAACTCGTCGCCGTCATGGCGACAGTGCGACCACGCAGCAAGCCCGTTTCAAGGCGGACGTCAATCGTCCACGTACTCCGATGTGAAGTCAATTAAGCGATGAAGGTGCTCTCTGAGTGACTCGTCCAGCTCGTGTCCGCTGGCCAGCGCTCCTTGTGCCCGCCGACGCAGTGCCCGTAACGCGTCGAGCATGTCGTTACGGATTCTTTGTGCCACAGCGTCGGTGTCCATCACAGAGTCTTACCGCCGCAACGGCCCGGCTACGGGACCGTCGCAACGTCCCTGTTCGGCACGGCCACGTTCCAAATCTCACGGAAGCGTGGGAGTTATGCACGTCAAATCACCACCCAACCGGAGGCGAAATGTTCACCCACATAACCCGAGAACCCAGCATCACCACCACGGCGCGCACATGCGCCTACCTAGCCGAGCTGATCCGCGAGGACGTGGTCGACCGACGACGCGACCGCATCGTCCTCGCTGACGACCAGGACGAGGACTTGTCCAAAATCGGACTCTTCGGTGACGCGTACGCCAACCGGCAATGGCCCACGATTGTCGCCACGGCGACAATCCCGCCATTTCCGCCGCCACTTCCGAGCGCTACCGATCGGGCACATCTCCGGCACCACGGCCCCAACCCCGTCACAACCGACCCTTCGGCACGTTGACATTCTGGGCCATTGCTGGGGCGGGCGAGCCAACGGCGAGGAGCGCACAACGTGGGAACCGAGACGGTGCATGGCTATGGCCCGCGTTGTCACACCTGGGAGCTGGGCATCGAGATCCGCTACCCCGTCAGCGACCTGGATCAAAGGGCCAGGGCCACTGGTATCACCAGGACACCGTGGCAGGGATCGCGGCGGACCTGGATCACGACGCATTGAAGTAGGGGGCTGGCTCGATGCGGGGGAGTCGTATACCGTCACAGGGTGACTTGATCAGTAATCCAGTGGCCGCCCGGGACCGGGGTGACAGGGCCCCCATTTCCCTTACTCGCCGTGATCGTCCCGCAGCGAACAGGGGCGCCCTATGGCACTGACGGGATGAATCTGGCCTCATCCTCTGCGGGCAACTCAGGACGATAAAGGGCTGCCCCCTACCGAACCCCGGGGCAACCCGACGGCACGCAGGCACGAGCATTGTTTTGGGACACCGATCCACGCGCAGATCGCCGACTCGGAACCCATCTCGGAACGCCCGGGCTCCCCTCTGGGTCGCCGACGATCAGCCGGTTACTTTCCGAGCTGCGGCGTAAGTCCGTCCACGTGCATCTCGTAGTACTCGTTGTTCGCCCATGGTCCGACCGCGCCTTCAACCACCTCACGTACGGCGTCGACCGATTCGCCTTCCCAGATGCAGATGCCGAGCCCGTGATCGTTGGTAGCCGCATGGATTGGCAATGCAACGTGGGAAGGAAGTCCAGCTTCGAGTGCCTTGGCTTCGGCGGCCTGAAAGCCTTCGGGGTCGTGAATTCGGTGGATGACTGTCACAAACACGGGTTACCGTCCCTTCATGGGGGTGACTGCGCGGAAGCGCAGCCCCTATTGCTACCACACCCGAAAATGGCGCGCTCTGGCGCGTCCGACACCACTCGCTATCGACGGATCTGGGGAGCTGGGCTCGGCCGCCGTACATCCCCACCTCGATACCGTCCACGGCGGTGATCGTGGTTGAGCGATACCGTTCGGCCAGCCGCCTCCCAGAAAGCACGCATGTCATGAGCGTTATCTCGGTTACTCGATTACACGCTGCTAAAGCTCATGAGGGAGCACTTCTCGAACTGCAGTCAGAAGGGCGAAGGCGCATGTTGGCTTCTGAAGGGTGTGAGTCGTTCGACATTCTGCGGGATCAATCAGACCCAAGATCCAGTGCCTTCGTTCAAACGTGGTCGTCCCGCGAAGCACACGATGCTGCCTTCGGTGAACTGATTTTGGCGAGTGGTCATTTGGAGAAGGTTCTTGCTGCTCTCGATGAAGGCGCCGTGCAGACCTTCTACGACATCGTCTCTTGAATCGGTTTGACTGTCTCCGTATCGTGACGTCAGGCCGGAGACTAAACGTGATGAGGCCATTTCTTCATCATTGCCGGTACCCCCGATCGAACGCCCAGTTCGGATAGCTAACGGTGAGGAGGGCGAGGTGCTCATCCCAGTTCGAAGCATCGAGAGGCTGCGGGTCAACGACCGTAATGACGCCTCTCGATATATCGAAACCCCAACTGAATCCCGCGATTGCTTGCACTCTCCGTGTCAGCACAGCGTCTGGCGAGACACATTGGAAACTGTGCGCTCGCCAGAGCATGTCGGTCCGAGTCTCCCGGGACGGAGCGTCGAAGAGGGTCGGTTTGAGCCCGTACCATGCGAAGAGGGTTGATACTTCTGAGTAGATCGCGATCGGATCTACCTCGAATTGGGCATTGGCGACCTCTGTGGAGCGGACCAGCTGGGTCCAACCAAAGACCGCTGGGTAGCCTTCAGCCTGGTAGGCGACAGTCGCTCGACGACCGGGAAGCCGTTGGCGAAGGCAACTGGTAGGCCACCGCTTAGCAGTGAATAGCCGACGGCCACTGGGTCGTGGTTGGGAGTGACGAACGCCTCGATGACGCCCCGAGCTCCGCGAAGCGAGAAGTCGAGTCTGAGGTTCGAGCTGGTTGCCATTGCGAAAGCTTGCCCGAAATGGGCTTGGCCCCCCATCCTTTGGAGAAGAGCGTATCTTGGGTGAAAAGCAGCTTGGCGAAGAGGCCGTCAGTTGAGCCGCAGTGAATCTGACATTGCCTCATTTATCCCGGGCGGTGACACCGTGGTCACTTTCTTGAAGCCTGGAACTCAGAGTCTTCACTGATGTGAAAGTGGACGTGGCCGCGCCAGGAGCCATCGCATCGGAGGGCCGCCCACCCTCGTCCGCAGGCATGATCGCATTCGGCGTTGCCATCCCACGTGAACTCCACAGCGGGTCGGTCTTCGATGACGGTTCCAACTCCTGGATCCGCCATTTGCCCGTGAGGCCCGCCTTGCGCCGGCCAGTTGTCACAGGTCCAACCGACGAGTGCGTTGTCGTAGCGAGTTGGCGATCCACGCCTCGTCGACCTCGTGTGCCGCCATTGCCAGGACTGCTGACTCGGTTTCGTCCACGTCGGGTGGGTCTGGATCCCACACGACACCGTTCAGATCCAAGAAGGCGACGAGCCAGGCCCGACTCACCCTTTGTTTCCGTCTGGAAGAGGATGATTCCACGCCATGTGGCACGTAAGCACCGCCGCCTCGTCGATCAGATCTGGATAGAAGTCTTGATCGCCGAAGCTGGCTTGAGGAGCATGAAGGGCCGAGTCAGCCAGGTTGTGACCGCCGGATTTCGCCAGGATCTCGGCGTTGATCCCGGTCACCTGCTCTGCGAGTCATCAGAATTCGGGCAGTCTGATGTATCGGGTCACCGAGTGAGCCGGTCGAGCAACTCCTTGTCACGCTCAAGAATCCGACTGATCCGGGTCCAACGGACACGTCATTTGCCATCTGAGCTGGTCTTTCCTTGGTAGCCCCAGGTCACCGAGAGGGGCTTGAATGGATTCACACGGCTAAGGTCATGGGTTCGGGCCCGCAGCGACACCATCGGCCGGTCCGTCGAATCGAAACGGCCGGGCATCGTGTCGTCATGGTGTTCCGAACCAGTAAGTCAGGGCGTCGCGCAATCCCGCATCTGTGCCGTTCCCCACCCAGGCGACATATCCGTCGGGCCGGATCAACACGCCAGTGGGAGCGGCGACAGCGCCAAGTACCGGAAGCTCCCACAGGCCGACGTACTCAGCATCGATCATCTGGACCCGGTCGGCCCATGGCGTGATGTCAGAGTCGCCGATCTCACCGAGGTTGAGCAGCACCGGCTTGGCGTCGTGCAGCAGGGTGAAGACCCGCAGCGTGCCGTCGGCGGTCACCAGGTCCAGATCGGGCATGCGGCGCCCGAGCAGCGGGTGGCCCTCACCGAGGTCGTACTGAATGTCGAGGCCCGAAATCATCGCGGCGAACCGCTTGCGCGGCTCGTCCATGCTCAGCAGCTCAGCGATGGTGTCGCGCAACGCGTCGGTGCGCTCGTCGGTGCCTATGAGCGCGACCTGCGCCATGGTGTTGTGCTGCACGCGGGCACCAACTGGGTGCCGTTCGGCGTGGTAGGTGTCCAGGAGGGATTCTGGTGATGTCCCGTTGAGCACCTGGGCCAGCTTCCATCCTAGATTCACTGCATCCTGCACACCGGTTTGGAGGCCCTGTCCACCTTGCGGGGGATGCACGTGTGCGGCGTCGCCCGCGAGCAGTACACGTCCCTTTCGGTAGGACGCCGCCTGCCGGGTCGTGTCGGTGAAACGGGAGATCCACGTAGGGCTGTGCACCCCGTAGTCCGTCCCGTCGACGGCGATGAGTGCCTCGCTGAGATCCTGCAGGGTGGGCTCGCTGGTGGGTTCGAGGTGCTGTTCGCGCAGTACGACCCGTACTCGGCCTCCCTCCTCTACCCGGCCGATGCCACCCCCCCGGCGCAAGCCGAGCTCCGGCTCCTCGTCCATCTCGACCTCGGCGATGAGCCAGCTGATCGATGGATCCCACCCGGGAAATTCGATGCCGGCGCCCTTTCGGATCACACTGCGCCCTCCGTCGCACCCGACGAGGTAGTCCGCCCGTAGCGACCGGCCGTGGGACAACTCGACGTCGACGCCTGTGTCGTCCTGCGCGAAGCCTGTCACCTCATGTTCGCGAGCGATCGGCACCCCCAGCTCGCTGACCCAGTCGGCCAGTATGCGCTCGAAGTGGCTCTGCCACAGCGCGAGCCCGTAGTTGTGGCGGGTGGGGAAGTCGCTGATGTCCAGCGGCACCCCGGCGAACCTCTGGACCTGCATCGCCTGCCCCTCAGCGAAGAACCGATCGGCGATGCCGCGCTGATCGAGCACCTCGATAGTGCGCGAGTGCAGACCGCCGGAGCGCGAGCCGTCGAGCTCCTGGGTCGCGCGCCGCTCGACGATTGCGACATCAATCCCCGCTAGCCTTAATTCAGCCGCCAGCATCATCCCTGTCGGACCGCCTCCGGCGATAACCACAGCATGATCGGTCATGCGCATCCCTCCTTTTCTGTAGGTTCTGGTTCGGGCCGGAGATTCTGCACACCGAGCAGGGCCTTGCCGCAAGCGCCCGGTGAGCGCTAGATTGAGAATGGCAGAGGGTTTGTACGCTCCTTCTTCCTCTTTGTTCGGTGCTGGACGGACAATCCCTCTGAGATACGGCTGCGGGCAACGGCAGCATGGGCCTGCCCACAAAGGTCCTGCACGGCCTGGGACACGGCGTTCTGCTGAACCGAGGGAGACGCGCACGCACATGCTCGTGACGCCGGCACAAGCTGCCGGCGGCGCTCCCACGTGAGTAGCGTCGTCGGCGCCCGATTCGTGTAGGCGCCGAGGCGCCGAGGGTGAAGCCGGCGAAGGCCAAGCGGATGACGGCAAACGACACGATGGCACGCAGGGCGGAGCGCGTCGCGAACGGGTGGTGAGCGGTGTGAGCCCTGACGAGCAGTGCCTCGATGCCTCTGCTTTTTGAGGCTAGCTAGCGTCTCCCGAACTATCGCAAAAAATGGGGGGCAATGCGCTCACGTCGGAGGAAGTTCTTGACGGGGGCACGCTGTTGGCCATAACGCTTACGCCCATCACGGTGACCGAAGCGAGCGCATCGGCGACGCCGGCACCGATCAAGATCGCTCTCATCTCATCTCTGACTGGTGCAGCAGCGAGTGAGTTCTCGACTTCGGCCCAAGGCTTCAACGCTCGGATCGCTCTACAGAACACCATGGGCGGGGTGAACGGGCACAAGATCGAGGGAATCGTCATTGATGACCAAACAAGCCCCTCGTCCGACCCGACTGCGGTGCAGGACGCGGTTTCAAAGGGTGTGACGGGCATTGTCTCGGTAAGCCCGCTCTTCTTCCTAGGGGCCAAATATGCCCAACAAGCCGGCATCCCTGTCACCGGCGGGTTCTTCGATGGCCCCGAATGGGGCGAGCAGCCCTACACCAATATGTTTGCTTCGGACGCTGGAAGTGTTGACCCGAAATATCCGGTGAGTTCGCTCTACGGGAACATTGTAAGGAAGTACGGCGGCACGGTGGTGGGTTCGTATGGATATGGCATCTCGCCGAGCGCCGTTCGCTCGGCGACGGGCTTCGCCGAGTCGTCGCAACGCCAAGGGCTGAAGGTAGGCGTCCTCGACGTGTCGGTTCCGTATGGCAGCGTGGATTTCGCCACGGAAGCCCTGGCAGCCAAGCAGAAGGGCGTCAACGTCATATGGACAAGTATGGACGACAATTCAGACTTCGCCCTCGTGACCGCGATGGAGCAAGCTGGGGTGAAGCTCAAGACGATCATCCTCCCGACGGGCTACGAGCCGTCGGTGGTGAACTCTCCGGCATGGCACGATCTGCAAGGCGCGTATTTCTTCTCCGGATTTCGACCCCTCATCCTCCCAAACGCGGGGACGAGGCAGATGGCCGCAGCCCTTCAAAAGTACGAACACCGAACGCCATCTGACTTTCCGACGTACGACATCTACCAGTCGTGGGTCGGTGCCGATCTCATGATCAAGGGACTCGAACTGGCCGGCAAGAATCCGACCAGCGCCGGTGTCATTAAGGCGTTGCGAGGTGTGAAGTCCTACGATGCTGACGGCTTGCTCCCGACGCCGCTTGACTATGCGACCAACTTCGGTCACGACGAGAAGAAGAACTGTCAGTGGATCCTGCAGGCGAAGAAGTCCGGGTTCGTGCTCACCAGCACGCAGCCAGTCTGCGGGAGCGACATACCGGGAACTTCGACCGGGTCGAGCTCGTAAAGAGTAGAGGAGCGATGGATGACGTTGGACGAGGAAGGCCCCGGTATCGCTGGCCGTGAGGTGACCCGGTTCATTCCGGTTCCGACATCTGTCAGCGAACACGCCCAGCAGTTCCTCGGCATGGATTTATTCGGTGGCAGTGGCGATCGTCTCGACCCAAGCGATATCGCAGGCTGGCGGGCGAAGATCAAAGCGACCGATGAGATGCTCGTCGCCGTGATGGGTCCACAGGTCGAACTGCTCCGCTCGTCGGTTCAATCCAGATCGGTTGGGGGAGTGCCCGTATTCGTGGTCACCCCTGAGGGCGTCGACGAGAGTGATGGCCAGCCGCTTTTCTTGGACATCCACGGCGGTTCGCTCGTTATGGGCAGCGGCAAGGCGTGCGAAGTGATGGCACGAAGGATGGCAGCCCAGGTGCAAATGCAGACGTGGTCCGTCGATTATCGGATGCCTCCTGACCAGCCCTACCCCGCAGCGTTGGACGACGTCCTCGCCGTCTACCGCGGCCTGCTCGAAGTTCGGGCACCCGAGCACATAGTGGTGGGCGGGGGTTCAGCAGGGGGGAACTTGGCCGCCGCCCTGATGTTGCGAGCTCGAGACGAGGGACTGCCCCTCCCGGTGGCACTCGTCCTGCTGACGCCCGAAGTCGACCTGACCGAGTCCGGCGACTCTTTCAACACAAACCTGGGTATCGACTGCGTGCTGACGGAGAGCCTTGCTGACTCCATCGCGCTGTACGCGGGTGAACACGATCTCCGACACCCCTATCTTTCGCCACTGTTCGGCGATCTCACCGCCCCGTTCCCGCCGACGTTCCTTCAAGCTGGAACCCGGGACCTGTTTCTGTCCAACACCGTTCGGATGCACCGGAAGCTGCGTGCCGGCGGGGTCGACGCGCAACTTCACGTATTCGAGGCCATGCCCCACGGCGGGTTCTTCGGTGCCCCCGAGGACGATGAGCTGACCTACGAGATCCGTCGCTTTCTGGCCACCCATGCCAGCGTCAGCCAACGGTGACCCGAGCGTTCACGCATTCGCCCTGCTCGGGTTGTCGATGTCGTAGCTGTCGGCGCGGCCGAAGAGCACGAACGTGGAGCAATCGAAGGTTCGACGAACGTGCCCATCGACACACTGCGGGACAAATCTTGACGCAATGGGTAGCGGTCCAGTTGTTGTCTATTGCGAAGTAGGGCAGCGGAGACACACCGCCACGGCGCTGCTGCACGAGCTCGGGCCAAGGCAACTGTGGCCCCGATCCCGTAGGGATTCGTCAATTGACGGCAGTCCCAATGGTGAACCATGACCATGGTCGGGGTCCCTTGGCGTAGCGCTGCTCAATACGGTCGATCACAAATCCGGCGTCCGAAATGAGAGCTGGGATGTCACGGGTGAGATGGCACCCGTCGGCCAAGCGACGTTGCCAGGGATCTAATCGACGTTGCCAGACCGCGACGTCAGGGTCGGGAGCAAGACCGTGCTCGAGAAAATGGAACATACCGCCGGGACGCACGACTCGGCGCAATTCGGAGAGGGCAAGGCGGGCATCGCGGACGGTGCACAGAGTGAACGTCGACAGGGCTGCCTCACAGCTGGCGTCATCGAGGGGGATGGACTGGCCGTCGAGACCGACATGCTCGACGGGGATCGACGACGAGGAGATTCGACGGGCGGCCAACCGACGAGCCACCTCGGCCGGTTCGACCGCAAGGACAACATCGACAGTGGATGGGTAGTACGGGACATTGAGTCCGGAGCCGAAGCCGATCTCGACCACCCGACCGTGCAGCCCGTCGGTGACGCCGGCACGCCACCTCGCCATCTCGGCGGTGCCGCATGCCCGGTCCACGAGCCGGGGTAGGACGTGTTCACGATAAAACCCCACGTCGGAAAGGTAGCCGGGACTAACGAGTCGCGCCGTTGGGCAGTCACGCGAAGCACAGAGGGACCCCGCCCGGCGAAGAGTGGCGTTGAGGACAACCAGGCGATGCCCCCGCGCCCATAGAGACTAAAGGAGATACTTGAGTATCGAACCTTGAGGGTTCTATACTCAAGTAGATGCTTGACCAAACGATCGACATGGATCGGACCTTCCGGGCGTTGGCCGACAAGAGCAGGCGCAACATGGTGGAACGACTCGCCTCGGGGCCCGCTTCGGTCAGTGCACTGGCAGAACCTCTGGCCATGTCGCTTGCCGCCGTCCTCCAGCACGTCCAGGTCCTCGAGAGTCGTGCGGGCTCGTGAAGACCGAGAAGCTTGGGAGGACGCGTACGTGCCGGATTGAACGTGCGGCGATGACGTCGCCAAACAGTGGTTCACCGACCGACGCCGGGGTTGGGAAGCCCGCCTGGACCGACTGGGCGACATCCTGAACGAAGTTGTCACCACCGAGGAGAAACGATGACTCTGTCCACCGTTGCCCATGACACGTTCGTCATTGAGCGGACCTACGCCGTTCCAGTTACTCAGGTCTTCCAGGCTTGGGCGGATCCCATACTCAAGGCCCGCTGGTTCGCCGGCTCCGCGGATGCCCTGGAAGCAGGGTACGAACTCGATTTCCGGGTCGGTGGCCATGAGACGAATCGCGGTGGGCCTCCGGGTGGGCCCATCTACACCTACGAGTCGCAGTTTCGCGACATCATTCCAGAGCAGCGGATTGTCTACACGTACGAAATGTCCGCCGATGAGAATCGGATCTCGGTATCCGTCGCCACGGTCCAGTTCCACGGCCAAGATGCAATGACGCGATTGGTTCTCACGGAGCAGGGGGTGTTCCTCGACGGCCACGACACGGTGGCCCAAAGAGAAGAAGGAACCCGGTCCCTCCTGGACTCGCTGGCTGCCCTCTTGCAGGGAGGCGGATCGTGACAAAGTCTTGGCGTAGCTCCTGATCTCGGTGGACGGCTACTCCGACGGGCGGATCAACACCTCGACCGGTTGGTCACGGACGACGAGTTGCTTTCCTACGTAGACGCGATGTTGAGGTCGATCGACGGCCTCAACGTGGCAAGCGATTCCTCGACGACTTGCCCGAACGGCTCAAGCTGACCCTTCAAGAGACGCGTGACTACATGCCGACTTGCGCATGGCATCAAAGCAGGCAGACCTTTCAACGACGCGCAAATTCCCTGGGCCCACTCGTTGAAATGGCTTCAAGGTCCCGCGACCAACATCCCTATTCAGCGAGTGGTAGTAAAGCACATGGTAGGGCGACGGGTGCGGGCGCCCTGAGAACGGAAAGTCCGGCCGGCCTCTCCGCTTCAGTCAGGAATATGCCGTGGATTTGAAATCGATGACGAAGTTCATTCTTCCCGATGATGTCGGCACGGATCGCCTTTCGTAGCCTTATGGAATTGACGTCGCTATCGGCTCCGATCGATCATGTACTCGCCATGCCGTATATCGACCTCGGTTCGATGTGCTGGAACCGGCCACAGGGTCCCCTGGTCCTTCCGGCTCATCGATATTGCGGGATTTCACGAACTTGTCATACTGGAAGGCTTTTCAGGCTGATAGGAGCACGGAGTACGCGCCCCATGTCCAGCGAAGCCCGCAACCCCTGAAGGGGAGTCACGGTGTCTCTCACCTCGCTGGCAAGTTGTACCCACACGAAGTGGTGGCGGACTTTCTTGTGGAGCCTCGGAGCCATCTCCTTCAGCATCACGCTGGTCAGGGCTGTTGATATTGGCCTTTTTACCCATCAGGTCGACTTCGACGTCTACTTGATGGGGGCAAAACAGGTCTTCATTGGCCGCCTCTACACCACCTACCTATTCTCCCCAAGGGTCCCCTTCACGTATCCGCCGATTGCGGCGCTGCTGTTCACTCCGTTCACCTTGGTGTCCCGTGTCACGGGCCAGGTCATATGGGCAGTCATTTCGACGATTCTGCTGATCGCCTTCCTTCGTACCTCTCTCAGGGCCGTTCGACCGCTCTGGAAAAAAGATGACTTGGTGCTTTGGTCGCTCATTTTGGCGCTTCCGACCATGGCACTAAATCCGGTCAACCTGACCTTTGAATACGGGCAGATCAATATACTCCTGGCGCTCCTTGTGCTAGCCGACCTCACGGGTGATCACTTCGTGAAGGCACGAACGATTCCGATTCCGCGTGGCATCATGACTGGCATCGCTGCGGCGCTGAAGCTCACCCCTCTTGTTTTCGTGCCTTTCCTCTTTGCCACCAAGCAGATCCGGGCCGGATGCGTGGCGCTGATCACATTCTGCGTATGCGGAATCGTCATGCTGGTTGCGGGACCCTCGGAAGCATGGTCGTACTGGACGAGGTATGTCTTCGATGCCCACCGGGTGGGTGGGGTCATCTACATTTCGAATCAGAGTCTTCGGAGCACCATTTATCGATTCAACCATGGACGCCCACCCGAAGACCTTCTCGTAGTGTTGCTGTTGCTGGTTGGGATCATCGGTCTTTGCACTGCGGTGTGGGCCTACCGTTCGTCGTCGCCCCTCCTTGGCGTACTGCTCTGTGCTGTGACCGGGCTCCTCGTCTCTCCCATAACCTGGGCACACCACTTCGTCTGGATCGTCCCGATCATCCTCTGGCTAGCTCTTGCTCATGACCGACCCGCTTTCGGTCGGATCTGGGCCACTTTGGCCGCCGTGTGGTTCTGGGACGGGCCCATTTGGCGCATCCCTCACGGAAACGGTGTCGAAATCCACGACTCGTTCGGGCAGCTGGTGATTGGCAACTCCTATACAATCAGCTTGCTGGTTTTTTTGGGCGGAATGATCATTATGTTGGCGCTTCGTCGCTCTGCAGCCATTCCGTCCTCTGGTCGCTCGATCGATCGGGCACCTTGGGGGATACCCGGTCACTGAGGCGTCACGCTCAACCGCTTCCGGTCTTCTTTCGGACATGCGTCTTCGCCGGTGGACCGAAGTATTGTTCGATCGCCTGGGCAAGGCCCCTGGCAATGGCTTCTTGGCCAGTCACACCGGCGGCGATCGTGCCTTCGAACGGATCGGAAATGAAGAGTGGCTCAATGAGGGCACCGGGCATCTCGCTCGGGGTGGTGAAGTAACCAGCTTCAGGTGGCCCCAGAAGAAGCAGATGCCCGTAGTGTCCTGCCGCCTGCGTCAAAGGCGGGCCACCGAGGTAAACGTCCGAGACCACTCCGGCATCCGGAATATCCCATCCGTGCGCGTTCAACTCGGAGAGGACGTCACTCTGCACGAGCGTGGCGAGCTTCAGGTTCAATGAGGAAAACGGTCGGTCCGTGTCATAGCCGGTGATACTGCCAGCGTTCTCCGTCGATGCACCCACGTCGAAGTAGATACCAACCAGAATATTGGCTCGGGCACGGTTTGCGCATTCGTCTCGCGCGGCCACGTCCTTATGCTCGCCTTGCACGGTGAATATGTTGCCCGATTGATCTCCGGGCTTGATCCGGGCGACGGTGGAGTTGCGAGTCCGCGAGTCGACCACCTCGAATCCCTGGGCACGCAACAAGGCTGTCGTGTCCAATTCCACGGGCAATGTTTCATTCGCCTCGTAGATCGTCTGGCCCGATTCAGTGATGCCAACGCCCCCTGGGTCGAGGCCGCCATGGCCAGCATCGAGGAACACGGTTTTGTGGCGGTTTCCAGAAGTGGGTGGGAACGACACGCATGATCCGGTGGCGAACAGGCTTGGATCAACTGCACGCCCGGGAGAACTTCCGATCCACAGGGCAGCTGCCCTCCGTAGAACTCGCGATGGGTCGGCTCGCCCCGGGAGGATGACAACGGCGGCGACAACGACCAGTCCGGCGATACCGACCGCGTACCCTCGCCGAAGGTGACATTGCCGCCTGGCCACTCGATGGGAGTAACCCATCCTGTTGGATGCCCTATTGGCAATCGGGCTGGTGGTTGGCCGAACGATGACTTTCTCCGTCCCATTGATACTTCGGGCGGCTCCGCCCCTCCCCGCGAACTATGACCTCACGTCGGACCGGTCGGGTGGTCAAGGACGAGTTGGGGCCATCCAACGACAAGTCCTGGACTCCCTCCGACTTCCGCTCCCAATGGCTCTCGCAGTGACTCTATGCATCAAACCTGACGCGGACATGAAGCCGCAGCAGACGAACGAACGGGAGGTTCGACGCAGACCATCGACCGAACCAGTAGAGGGGCCACATCAAGGCGACCCCACGCCTGTTTGCAGGATAGGGGCGGATGTAAGCACCGTGATGAAGTCACGGGTCCAACCGACGAGATACTGATTGGCCGGACGGTATTGTCCCGGGATGGCGGTGACGAACTGGCCGCCGGCCGTCGAGGCCAAATCGAGCTGGATCCACGTGGGATTGATGTCAAGTTCCATGGCATTGATGGCGCCGTCGTCAGAGAGTGCAAGAGCCAGGTCGATTGGCAAGGCGGACATACTGGCGGCAAAGAGGATGTCCCCGGCCGGATCTTCGCCGAGGGCACTGCGCGCGGTTGCGGTGAGGCCATGGAGTGTCGCACCCCACTGCGTGACAGTCCCAATCTGGGCGCTCATCTGTCCACCTTCGATGAGTGGTGGAAGGTTCTGGCGAACGCTGGCCACTTGCTCTCCGGGCAGGGGGACCGTAGACCCCCATACCCCGATTCGGCCTGTGCCGTTCGTGTCGATCACGAAGCTGGCGAGGCCATTGAGAAGAGGGGTGAGTATTTGCCCGTCGACTTCAACACCACCGGCCGCAGCATTCACCTTAAATCCACCATTGAAGGCTCCCAGTAGCTCAGGGATCTCCGTCGTGCTCACAAGAGACGAGGACTCTGGGCCGATCACCGCCGCTCCCGCGGGAGGGTCTTGGCTGCCGATGTGCAGATGGAACCGAACTTGTCCGGCTCGAAAGCGGACCACGGTGATTTGCTGACCATCTGGAACGGTTACGTTCCGCTGATCGGTGATAACGCCATTGGGGCCGGAAGCGATCGGCGTCCAACCGGGCTCTATTGGAACCGTCGTCGTGGTTGTGGTCGGTGGCGGTGGGATGACAGGCCTCGATATGGGCGGAGAGGTAGAGGCCAGGCGACTTGGGTTCGCATCCGAGCAAGACGCCAGGAGCAGGGACAGGAGGACGACGATGGTCACGAGGGTGCCAGGGGCAGGGCCCGCTGCTTCTCGCGGCACCACTATGTCGAGCAGGGGGAACTGATTGGCGTCGTCACTGCCTGCGCATGAGTGATCTGACTGAAAGGTGGGGCCGACCGGCTGTCATCCCGGGAGCCGTCGCCAGAGCTGCTGTGGCATGTGCCGCAGGGCGAGAAATACCCAACGGAGGGTGGAGGGAACCCAGATGATGGGTTGATTGCGTTCGATACCTCGCATGACAGCAGTGGCAACCATTTCCGGGTCAACGGCGAAGGGCGCTGGTCGAAGTCCCGCCGTCATTTTTGTGCGGACAAATCCTGGTCGCACTACCTGTAGTTGCACTCCAGATCCGCGGAGAGTTTCTGCGAGCCCCAGCGCGTAGCCGTCCAGACCCGATTTCGCGGACCCGTAGATGAAATTGGTTTCCCGTATCCTCACCCCGGCGACTGAGGAGAACACCACGACTCGGCCATAGCCCTGATGCCGTAAGCGTCGGGCAATGGAACCGAGAGCAACAGCAGGCCACACGAAGTTGACCGTGATGTTCTCCGTGATTCTGGTCGCTTCCCTGACATCGGCGGCCGCATCGCCCAACAGGCCCAGAGTGACGAGTACGAGATCCACGCTCTCACCTATGGCATCGAAACAAGCCCGGATCGCGTTTTCGGTGTGGACAACGTCGAGGGCGTCGAACGCCACAATTTTCACGGTCTCTGCCCCATTGTCCTGGGCACGTTTCGCCGCGTGGGCAAGTGCTTCGGGATCCCTCCCTGCGAGTACGACGGTCCGGCATTGATCGGCCACCAGGCGATCGACCAACGCACCGGCGATTTCCGACGACCCCCCGAGCACCATAACCGACCGGGGGTGGTTAAAGGCGTCGTTCACGGGGCGGTCGTCCTTCCAATTCCGAGGCGCCGCGAAAGATCGGATTGGAGAATTCCTTCGGGGTCGACACGACGCAATATCTCCACAAAGTCCTTGATCCCCGGGTACATCACGCTGAGTAGCTCAGGTCGCAGCCTTGCGTCTTTCGCCAGATATACCCTTCCGGCGTGCGCCGCCACCATGTCATCCAGCCGATTCAGCAGAGCTGGGAGCCCCGCTAATCCGGCGGGAAAGTCGAGGGCCAAGGTCCAGCCTTCAATCGGAAACGAGAGTGGTCCCGGGTCGCCGGGACCGAATCGCTTGAGCACAGCCATTGATGATGCGATACCCGAGGAGGCCACCATCGAAATCACCCGACGAATAACGTCAGCGTACTGTGGGGCGACGACGAACTGATACTGAACGAAGCCGCGTGGTCCGTAGAGCAGGTTCCAATCTGCAACTCCATCAAGGGGATGCAGAAAGGACGTCAATGGTATGAGTTCTCCATATTTGCGCCGTGGTGACTTGCGGAACCACATTGCGTTGAATGCCCGCAGGGAACTTTGGTTCACGAGTCGGCCCGGTGGACTGAAGGGCACTCGCAGATGTGAAACGCGCGGGACGGCGCGAGCGCTGCCGCGTGACCCTGGACGCAGCATGTCAAGCGGCGCATAGTTACCCCTCGTCACTACAGATCTCCCTACGCTGCTGCGATGGGAGCTGCAATCGACCCAGGCCACGGAGAATCGGTAGGTGTGGTCCAATGCCTCCATGGCGGACATTGCGCCATCAAGGTCGGCGAAGCGTTCGCTGTCAACAACCACCCATGCCGTCTCGACCCTGGTAAGCCGGAGTGTGGCTTTCACGATGACGCCGGTAAGACCCATCCCACCGGCTGTGGCCCAAAACAGTTCTGGGTCGGACTCGGGACGTATCGTGCACATCCCCACCGGAGTGACCAATGTCAGTGACGTGACATAGGAGCAGAAACTGCCATCCCGATGATGATTCTTCCCATGGACATCGGCGGCTATGGCGCCCCCGACGGTTACTTGTCGAGTACCGGGCGATACCGGGATGAACCAGCCCTGCGGAAGTGAGGCGCGAATGAGCGCGTCGAGGCTCGCTCCTCCACCTACTTCGACTGAACCAGTGTCAGGGTCAATGTCTCCGATCGAATCAACGTGGGAGGTATCGATGACGAGACCTCCCGCACACTGAGCGGCGTCGCCGTAACTTCGTCCCAGTCCTCGGGCGATCACTCCACGTTGCACGCCGGGCCGTCGCCGCAGTAAGCCGGGAGCGGTGGAGTTGCGGGCAGACGTCTTTGGGTCTTCGATCGAAAGCAGGCGAACCAGCTCGTCGGGATCGTCGAAGGCCACAACGCGGCTCACCGCAGGCGAGGTACGCCCCCATCCCGCCAGCAAGCGGGGTTGGCTCGATGGCTCATCGTCGAAGTCAGTGGCCACTCCGAGGGAAGACATGCCATGGTTGGCGTTCACTCCGCGCACGGGCTTTTCAATCACCTCGCGGGTCATTCATCCGTAGATGCCGATTGCGAACAACGCAATCCACAACGCAGCAAGGCCCTGGAGCACGTGGTCGTGAAAGACCAGGTCCTCGGGTGCGTCGACCAGCCCGGCGTCGACCAGCCGGAGCATGTGGAGGGTTCCGAGGATTACGGGAACCACAGATAGCTGGATCCACACAAAATGATGACTGGCGTGCGAGAGCAGTCCTGCCTTGTCGAATGCCCATAAGCAGTAGGCCGTAACCGTCACCGAAGAGGTCAGCGTCAGTGCTGATCGTAGGAACGATACCGTGTAGAGAGAGAGTACTTTCCGGTGGTCCCCGCGTCGTTCGCCCAACCGAAGCAGCTCCCCCAGACGCTTTCCCGTCACCACAAACAGTGCGCCGAAGGAAGACACGGCGAGAAACCAGCTCGAGAGTGGCACATGGGTGGCAACGCCACCAGCGACGGCCCGAAGGAGGAATCCTGAGGCGACTGCTGCAAGTTCGATAACCGGCTCTCTCTTCAGTCTAAGCGTGTAGGAGGTACTGATGGCGAGATAGATGGCCATGACGAGGACGAGACTCCAGCGCGCAACATACCAAGACGCAGCGAAGGTGACGAGCATCAATCCCGCAGCCATGACTAGTGCGAAGGTTGGACTGATGATGCCATGAGCGATCGGCCGAAGGCGTTTGTTGGGGTGTTCCCGGTCAGCCTTCGCGTCGGCTACGTCGTTCACCAAATACGTGCCCGAAGCGGCCGCACAGAAGATCCCGAATGCGGCCAGTGCATGCAATAGGTCAATCCGGTGAGTGAGCACGCCGGCTGACGCTGGTGCCACGAAGACCAGAGCATTCTTGGTCCACTGGCGAGGACGAAGGCTTCTCACTACCGCAATGAACGGTGCTGAATTTCCATCTGCCCCTCGTGTAGGGGGGGTCGCCGTGTCAAACGGCGCCAAGGAGAGCTGTTCAGCGATGGCGTCGGGTGATGGGAGTACCGCTTTGTGGTGAGAGCGCATGTCACGTACCCACTGCGGACATGGTGAAGAAGTCCCGGGCCCACCATGTCTGGAAGTAACGGGTGGGTGTCCCCGTCATGCCGGGGAGCAGTTCGGTTCCGTTGACTCCTGATGCTGGTCCCTTTGGTGTGGCCGGCTTGTAGACCGAGTAGTTGACCCAGTCGGTGTTGATGTCGAGCTCCATGGCGCGAACCGCGCCCGCCCGTATCAAGAGATTGGCCAGGTCGGTGATGTTGAGCCCTGGGCCGCCGACATAGACAAGGGCGCCGTCCGCAGTGACCCCAATGCCCGAACGCCAAACGTAGACCGCATTTCCTAACGTGTTCCCCCACTGCGTCGTGTCCGATGCGTTCAAGCCGGGAGTGGGCCGGCCGCCGTCGACCAAGAGACTGAGATTCTGGCGGACAGATACGACGTTCGCCGTCATGGTGACGTCACGACCCCATTGACCGACAGTTGCCGTGCCATTGCGATAGATGACGAACGACGCCCCACCCGTGCGCAGCGGGAGGATCGTCTTGTTGTCCGTGTAATAGCCACCGTTGGCTGCGCTCATGAGGAATCCGGCATTGAATGCCGCAACCAGGCTGTTCGCCGCTTGAGGTTGTACGGGAGCTGTATGGGTATAGGGGCCACCACCCGGGATCTGACTTCCGGAGTAGAGGGTGGTCTTCAAGAGCTTGGTGTCCATCCAGGCCACACCAACCACGTAGCTGGTGTGTATGGCGTCGGGCCGGAGCGTCGTTTCATAGATCGCTGGGATACCTCCCACGAGGCGACCGGCGGGCGACCACTGCCCTTCGCCGGGGATCGCCGGCTGGGCGAAGGGTTGGATCGCCGTTGGGGGCGACAGGTGGGGTGGCCCCGCAGTCGTGATGGCCGTCGACGCGTGCGGGACGTGGATCGCGCCGGCGGGGGGTTTGCCCCCGACGGGCGGGGGATGGTGGCTGTACCACTCCTTTTCGACCCAGTTCACGATGCTGGCGCCTCCATGACCCCGAGCCCATTCGGAAAAGCGCGAGGCGAACGAGCTTCCAAGGGCCGGATTCGTCAGGGCTCCGCCGAGCGAGAATGCCAGCCACAGGCAGAAGCCGGCAAAGGCCAGTCCAAGGACCAGCAGGATCCGCCGGCGTCGGTAGGGTGTTCTGGCCCTCGCACGGCGCCGCCGATGGGTGTTCCGCGCAGGCCGCGGCGCGAGATCGAGCCGTGATCCGCTCGACTCCAGCACCTCATGGTCGACTTCATCTCGAAGAAGGTCAGAGTTCACCGGCGCCCTTCCACCAGGTGAAGGGCCAAACGTGGACATGCGGCGACGGCGCGACGAGCATGTTCGGCAAGTCCTGTTGGTATCTCTTCTTGGTCAACGATCGGATAGCCCCAGTGATCCATGACGACCCGCTCAGGGAACAACTCTGCGCAGACTCCGCGCCCGTCACACAGGATGGGATCGACCACGAGGTTGACCCGCCACCTTGCCACCGGTGCTTTGACGACATGGGCATCTTGCCCACTGACGCGTCGGGTCTCCATCACCGATCTCGGCCATCGTGGGTTGGACAGGGCAAAAGCGCTGACGTCTTGATCGCCGCGCAGGGGCCGTGACGGAGGTGCTTTTCCACCTCGTCACGAAAGACAACGAGTGCGCTTCGGACAAATCGAGCAACGCCATCGGGGTGACGGCAAGCACCTCTCCCGTCGATGAGGTTGCACAGTTCGAGAATGGGCGGAACGTGACGACGGAAACTCGCCGGATTGAAGGCGAGACCTTCGAGGTGGGCCGCGAGGTCGGCGAGACCATGGATGCAGGGCCCGCACTGACCGGCTCCCTGGCGCTGCATGTAGCGGACCACTCGAGCCGACTCGGCCAACGGGCAGTGCGTGCGAGGAAGGAGGACGACGACCCCGGCGCCCAGCGACGAATTCAGTTGCCGGGCCGACTCTTCGCTCAGGCGACAGTCGAGGAGGTCGGGGATAGAGACCCAGCCTCCCCCGTAGCCACCTAACAGTGCCCCCCAGTATCTGTCTGCATCTTGTGGCGTGAGCGTCAAGAGATCTCGGAAGGCAGCGCCGAGAGGTGCTTCGACAACCAGGGGTTCCGACCATCGCCCGGTGACCGTGAGAAGCATGGTGCCCGGCGAATCCTGCGTCCCGAGGGACCGAAACCACAGGCCTCCGTACCGGCTGATCATCGCCACGTGGGCGAGCGTCTCCACGTTTTGTACCAGGGTGGGTCGGCCGCGTACGCCGTGGTCGCGAATGGACCGCAAGCCGATGAAGGTGGGAACCGCAGGTCCGTCGTTGAGCGCGTGCACAACGGCGGATTCCTGACCCGAAAGGTACGCGTCCGGTGCTTCGATGACTTCGATCTCCACCCGGTCGATGCCACCACGCCGTCGATCGTGAACGACTCGATGAAGGCCATTGACTTGGCGCGCCGGCACGTACAGCACGACCCGACTCGCGTTGAGCGTTGCCGCGGCAAGAGAGAGCCCGTCGAGCACCAAATGGGGTGTGTGAGTCAGGAGGAGTTCATCCTTGCGGCTGGCCGGTTCTCCTTCGGACCCGTTGGCCACCACCACCGTTCGGCGACCTCCGCGTGCGAGGTCCCGCCACTTGGTCCCAACAGGAAACCAGGCTCCTCCGTGGCCTCGGAGGCCGCTCGCATCAAGTTCGTCCAAGAGCCCGCTTCGTGCGCTGTGGAGGGGCAGATCTCCCCAATGTGTGAGGTGCGCTTCCAGGTCGACGACGGAGTCAGGCGAAGGGAGGGCGCTCAAGAGCCGTGGGAACCCCGGGGCCTGCGGGAGCGTTGCCGTCGATGCGGCCAGCGGGGCTCTCACTGGTTGTTCCTCGAAGTTCCGGACACGGTTCCGGTGATGCTGCCAGTGGACTGATCAATGCTGAGCTGCATATCGAGCTCAATGCGTCCGCGGGGCCCCAGTACGGTGGCCCCGATGGTGGTGCCATCCAGTGCGGTGACGACGCCCTGGGCATTGCCCAGGGCGACACTGCTACTCGTCATCGACACTCCTCCGTTTACAGCTGTGCCGATCAGTTTCACCACCAGAGCGGTATTCGACCCCTGAAGTTCCATCGAAAGCAGGACCTCTACACCTCCCGCGCTGTTCGGGGCCGACGTCTTGAAAGTCCCGCTGACGTTCGCGGTAAAAGGGGACGTCGGAATAACACTAGTCGAGGACGGAGTGGGCGTGCTTGGAACCGTCGGCGACGTCGCGCTCCCGCTCGCGTTTCCTACGGAACTGGCGGCGTATCGAGCGTTGATCTCGGCCAATACGGCGGCGGACGTGCCCGCTCGTCGTGACCATCCTGGCTGGAGAGGGCCGGCCAAGGCGAAAGCGCCGATCCCGATCACCAGCGCCGCTGTCCCGCCGGCCGCTGCCAGGCGCCGGGCGCTCGGCAGACGACGGGAGGCCACGAGCCGCCACGCGACGGCACTCACCACAGAGGCGATGCAGACCACCTCGATCAGCACCATGATGGGCAAGCGAGCATCGCTCCCACTGCCCAGCCCGTGCAGCACCGCGATGGGCCAGCACGCGTATGCCAGGTAGTGCACCCCCCGCCAGGCCCGCACTCCGATTCGGCGACGCAACCCGCTTGTGATGCCCACGGCAAGCAGCATGTCGAACGCCAAGGCTCCCAGGCCGATCCAGAGGGGTCGATACGGCGTAAGGAACGGTATGAACGCGTCCACGTAGCTGATGGGGACATACCCATCAGCTACCGTCGTGACGATATGGATGGCGATCAGCGCTATGCAGAAGAGCGAGAGATTGCGATGCACGGCCTGCGAGAGAAATCGCGGCCACCGCTCCGTCGTCCAACCGACCGAGGCGACGATACCGAGCACGACAGTGGCAGAAAGAAGTATGAGCGAGATCAGACCAGTGGCGCGGGTCAAGTACCACAATGCTGTCCCAGTGTGGGCAACTGCGGCGAGCGTCAGCATCACCGAGTACTCTCCGTCAGTTCTGATATCGCCGAGGCGCCGGCCGGCCATCCCGCAACCCTCAGGATACGTCCACCAACGGTAACCAACCGCGACGGGAGTCCGAGGGAGTCCAGCCATTGGACAGCGGTGGCGCCCTTGACCATGGCCGCCGTCGATGCGGCGTTCGCATCGACACATGACCCGGCAGTAACGGTGACCGTGCGCCACGTCGGTGCGGGGGAGAGCCCGGTCGAAGGGTCGACGATGTGGTTCACCATGTGGCGCCCCAACCGCCACTGGCGAGACATGATGCCTGACGTGGCAAGCCCTCCTGATGCGATCGCCACGGTCTCGGGCGCTTCGACATCGCCGCTCACGTCGGCCAGACCGACACGAAATCCGCCGAAAGGTGAGGGACCTCCAACTGCGATGTCCCCACCGAGTGAGACCAGGACCCCGCAACCGAGCGTCGCCGATACACGTTGGGCAATCCGGTCCGCCGTGAGCGCCTTTGCGGTGGCGCCGAGATCGATCAATGTACCTGGGGGCACCCTCAGCGTCCCGTTGGCCCGATCTAGCTCGATTCTGCGCCAGCCGACGACCGGGGACTCCTCGGGGAGGGAGCCACAGACGCCTCCGGCGATCCGGGCGAAGTCCCGGTCATAGCCGAGCCGGCTCACGGCATTGCCGACTGTGGGATCGACATCGCCATCGGTAGCCTCGGCTACCCGCAGCGCGACGGAGACGGCTTCGACCAGGGTTGAGCTGATAGCGACAGGGCGCCCCTTGGCTCGTTGCACAACGGCGATCTCTGAATCAGCCCGGAAACGGCTGGCCGCTCTGTCAATGCGCTCGAGCTCATGGTGGAGAATGTCGATCGCGCCCACAAGAGCGTTCGCGTCGGTGACCCAGATCTCAGCCCGGCACCCGAGTCCAAGAGTCCGGTAGATGTGTTGGTTGTCCACGGGTGGAGCGTTGACCACCGTCGTCAACTGGCTCCCGAGACAACGGGTGCCGGTTGCTGAGACTGTGCGGGAGGGCTTGAGGGAGGTGACAACTGACCCGAGGAAGCTCCCGCGGCAGCGGTACTCGACGCTGGCGCCGTTGTCGAAGAATTCTGAGTGGCGGCGTGGTGGCCCGGTAGGGCTTTGCTGAGGTAGAGCCCTAACACCCCTGTCATGGCGAGAACGCCTATACCGAGCGTCTTGGTAATCTTGGTAATCCGGTACAGGGAGTTATCCCGTCGGATGCGCGCAATGCGGGAGTGATCCGGCGCTGGCCGTTGCTGTGGGCGTCCCATGTGTTCAAGAGTAAGGAACGTTCCTGACGACTACATGACGAAGACTCTGAAGAATCTAAGGAGTTTCTAAGACGTCAACCTCGCGAATGTGCCGGGGCGGGGTGCGCAAGACCGGAGGCAGCCTCTCGGTCGTCGTGGGCGCCCGAATCGCTGTTCCGGCGAGGCGGAGCCTTGCGCCACGTGACCTGCATCCGAGCGCCGCCATGAGGGGAATCCGCTATCAGCCAGGTGCCATTTGTTGCCCTCACGACTGAGTCGGCTATGGCGAGTCCGAGCCCGGTTCCTGGGCGGGCTTCGTCCGCGCGGTGAAAGCGGTCCATGATGAGCGTCCGCTGATCCATCGGGATCCCGGGCCCGTTGTCATCGACCTGAAGAATGATCCGGTTGCCCGTGGCGTGGACACCCACCGTTGCCACTCCACCGATGCCGGCGAACTTGCATGCGTTGTCGATCAGGACACCTATCAACCGGTCGACCCATTCGGCCTCCGCATGCACGCAGAGGGGTTCATGCACGTCGTCGAACGAGAGGGTAACTCCCTTCGTGGCGGCCACGGCTTGGAACCTGTCGGTACACGTCCTCGCTATTTCGGCCAGGTCGACTGTCGCGTCCGCAGCGATCTCCATGCCCCGGTCGTCCACCCGCGCCAGCCACAACAGGTCGTCGACAATTCGCCTGAGCCTGCGACTTTCGCCCGCGACGCGACGTAGGACGGACCGGTACTCGTCAGGACTTCGGGATCGGCTGAGTGCCAGATCAACCTCAGCCTCAATGACGCTGAGCGGGGTTCGGAGCTCATGGGAGGCGTCCGCAGTGAACTCGGCTTGACGGCGTCGAACCAGCTCCAGCGGGGCGGAGGCCCGCAACCCGATCAGGAGCGAACCGACGAACATCACCACGAGGAGCGCAAGACCAAAGATGAGCTCGGGAGTCATGAGGGCGTTACTGACTCGGTCAATTTGGGCGATGCTCTCTCCGGCAACCAACGTTTCCGATCCGTTCGTGATGGATCGAAGTCGGAAGGGAGTACCGCCAATGTCGACCGTACTGGCTCCTTTGCTCACCGTCGTATGGAGCAAGGACGGCGCTCCAGTAGTCAGTGCGGAAATCGACCCTTGTGGACTCACTCTCCAGACGAAGATCGGTGCATCATCCTCATCCTGATCGTGGTGCGTAGAGAGAGGGGCGGTTCCGGCTCCGGTGATGGTGAGCTTTCCAATGTCGGCAAGCCGTTTGGCCAGTCGCACATCGGCCTGAGCGGTGAGTCTATGCACCACGACAAGATTGAACATCAGGGCGCCGATCACGTAGCAGGCGACGACAATAACGGTCGCCACAATCGCCACTTTGGCGGCGTGTGTTCGGCGGGATTCATTGTCCCTCACATCGCAACCAATCGATACCCGCTTCCTCGGACCGTTTCGATCCGGGTCTGACTTCCCGTGAGCTTGGACCGAAGACGACCGACGTGAACGTCGATGGTGTTTGATCCCACCGCCTCGGCCTCGTCGTCCCAGACCTGCGTGGCAATCGTCTGACGCGTGACGACACTGGGAGATCGGCGGAGAAGGAGTTCGAGCAAAGCAAGTTCTGTCATCGTCAAGGAGACCACCTTCCCGGCCATGGTCAGCTCTCTTGACGAGGGATTGAAGGTCAGGTCCCCACAGGACAGGACCGGGTAGAGGGTGAGCGGTGGTCTCCGTTGTAGGGCACTCAGGCGGGCCAACAACTCGTTGAAGTCGAAGGGTTTCACCAAATAGTCATCTGCACCGACATTGAGTCCCGTGACCCGGTCTGTTGGGGCGTCCCGGGCCGTCAGCATCAAGATGGGAGTGTGGATACCTCGTTCGCGGATGTTCTGCAACACTTCGATTCCATTGGCCTTGGGCATGCGCCAGTCAAGGATCGCCACGTCATACTGGTATGCCCGAAGGTAAGCGATCGCTGAGGTGCCTTCCGCTACCGCGTCCACGACATAGCCATTCTCTCGCAACCCTCGCTCCAGCACGGCCCGGAGCGATGCGTCGTCTTCAGCCACGAGCATCCTCATTGTGGTGATCGCCGGCGAGGATGGCGGGCGTGATGCCAGCATTTGGAAACCATTTTCATCAACGTAACCCCCAAAGCTTACGAATTCATTACGGAACGCGCCATCCCTCGCATGTCCGGTTGGGCGAGTCCGGGCAGCACCCTCGCGACCCGTCTCATGGACGTGTTTCCCGCGACACGCGAGCATTTGTGGGGCCCGAAGTGGAGGCCAGATCGCCTGAACTCCGCCTGCTTCATGTTGGCGTCAGGTCCGGCCTCTAAGATCGGCGTTACAAGCGTGGCATGGGCGTGGGGCTGGCGACCGATCGAGCAAGAGGGTAATGGCGAAGAGCCGAGCGCAGAAGCGATCCGGGTACCCCGTCCGGTCATCGTCACTTCACGCTGTCGGGAAGACCCGGTCGGACAATGACAAAGAGGATCTGCGCCGACCTTCGCCGAATGCGGTCTCGCCCTCACGCTTTGCGAGGCTGTTGAGCACGCCCGGCGCACCGCTGCTCCTCCTCAGGGCCTTCCTCGGAGTGACATTCACATTTGCCGGGCTGCAAAAGCTTGCCAACCCGAACTTCTTCCGGGCGACGGCCCCGGGATCTTTCCGGCAACAGTTGGAAGGCTCGATCCTTACGAGTCCGCTCCACCATCTCCTCAACCCTGCTCTGCACGCCTCGACACCCGTGGCCCTGATCATTTCCTTCGGGGAGGTAGCCGTCGGGCTTGGCACGCTCCTCGGCCTCTTCGGCCGCATCGCCGCAGTGGGTGGGTTACTCCTGTCGTTCTCGTTCTTCGTAACCGTCAGCTTCAACGATAACCCGTATTACTACGGTCCGGATATCGTCTTTCTGTTCGCGTGGACTCCTTTTGTTCTCTCGGGCCCCGGAGCGTGGTCGCTCGACGCACTGTTTGCGAAGCGTGCCCAGCGCGCTCATGTCCTCCTCGAAGCAACAACAGAGCGGGGCGGTCCCGCATCGGGGCGGGCGGCGGAGCTCGAGCGGCGAGTCTTCCTGCAAAAAGCCTCTGCGGCAGGCGTCGTTGGAATAGTTGGACTGGTCACCGGGGGTCTCGTCGCAGCGATCGGCCGCCTCGTGGGGGGTTCGCCGCAAACTACATCGGCCGGTACGATCGGTCGAGGTGGAGCAAGTTCCACCACGAGCCCGAGCACTTCCAGCCAAGGGAAGCCCGGGACGACAACGTCAACGACAGCAAGATCGTCGGGTACTGTCATCCCGAAGGGAATCCGCGTCGGGCCAGCGAGCGACGTTCCGGTTGGTGGTGCAGCGAGCTTTACCGACCCCAAGCAGGGGGTTCCCGCCCTCGTTGTCCAGGTTCGGACTGGCGTCTTCCGAGCGTTCTCGGCGGTTTGTCCCCACGCCGGATGCCAAGTGGAGTTTGACCAACAAAGCGATCTCTTCATTTGCCCGTGCCACGGGTCGGAATTCAACGGCTCGACCGGAGCCGTCCAACGTGGTCCTGCGGCGACCGGGCTGTCCAGTATTCCGGTGGCGCTCGGTTCGAACGGCCAACTGTACGTCGACGGCTGAGGTTCGACAGTTGTCCGTAGACAATCTGAACCCGGCTCTTGATGCGAGTGGACACGCTGATTCTGCCCGAATGGCAACGCACGCCAAGAGGCGTGACAGCGCGCTCACAGCGCCAATGAAGCCAGTTCACATCGCCGGCCATGAGAATCATGGGATGACTGACCGCACTGGGGTCGCGCCGACCGGACGGGTTGCCCCTGGGAATGGAACGCGGGCATCTCGCCGTCGACCCCGGCCGGGCCACGCGCCACGGCCGTGGGTTGCCGACGCCCTGTCGGCGCTGGCCGGTGTCGGCTTGGGCGTGACACTGGGTCTTGTGCTCACCGGAGAATCGCGCGGCACGCTCGCCGCACCTGGTGGGTGGCTCATCGCCGGAGGGCGGCTTGCCGGGTTCACTGGCGCCTACATGATGCTGGTCATGGTGGTGCTCATTGCGCGCTTGCCTTGGCTCGAGCGGGCAGTCGGCCAAGACCGACTCGTCCGTTGGCATAGGTCCATCGGTCCGTGGCCGCTCGTTCTCATTGGCGCTCATGTCGTCCTCATCACACTGGGCTATGCACAACTGGCAAAGGTGGGTGCACTCCACCAACTCTGGGAATTTCTCACTTCCTACCCAGACGTTCTCGCGGCCGGCGTTGGCTTCTGCCTTCTCGTCATGGCTGGGGTCACGTCCATCCGAATTGCTCGCCGACACCTCAAGTACGAGACCTGGTGGATCGTTCACCTCTACACCTACCTCGCCCTCGCCCTCGCCTTCGCCCACCAGATCACCACCGGTGTCTCATTCATCGGTCACCCACTCACCAGGGCGGTGTGGATCGCAATCTGGGCACTTACGGCTGGGGTAGTAATTGTGTTCCGTATAGCGCAGCCCATCGCGCGGAGTCTGCGCCATCAGCTTCATATCGCGACGGTCCGCGAGGAGGCACCAGGGGTCTTTTCGGTCATCTGTTCGGGTCGTCGCCTCGATCGCCTCGCGGTCTCAGGCGGACAGTTCTTCAAGTGGAGGTTCCTGACGAAAGAACTGTGGTGGCATGCGCACCCTTACTCGCTCTCCGCGCTCCCACAACCACCATTTCTCCGGGTCACGATCAAAGGCCTCGGCGACCAGAGCCGCGCCATCGCCGCACTCAAACGTGGAACCCGCGTGGCGATCGAGGGGCCGTACGGCGCGTTCACCCACCATGTGCGTGCTTCTGAGAGAGTCGCCCTGGTCGGCGCAGGAGTGGGCATTACCCCGTTGCGGGCCCTTCTGGAAGATCTCCCCGCCACGGTCGACGTGTCGCTGATCGTCCGTGCCTCGACTCGTGAGGACATCGTGCACCGCGACGAGCTCGCTGCGCTCGTCGCGGATCGTGGCGGCCACTTCCATGAGGTCATAGGGGCGCGCCACGCCGTTCGCCTCGATGCGAGGATGCTGGGAGAGCTCGTTCCCGACCTGGTGAGGCGCGATGTGTATGTCTGTGGACCGGGGGGTTTCAGTGAGAGCATTGTGGCGGCGGCCCTGAACCTCGGAGTGGATCGCGACCGGATCCACGAAGAATCTTTCGCGTTCTAAATCATGGAGGAAGCGACTCCCATGTCACCGCACAGGAGGAGGACTCAATGAGACGGGCCCCGATAGTGATCGGCACGACCATCGCTGGGCTCGCTGGCGTGCTGGCCTTCCATACGAGGTCTGCGTCACTTTCGCTGGGTTCTTTACCAGGCGTCTCTGTCCCAGGGGCATCTCACGCAGGTAAAGGGTCGGGTGGCACCAGTTCTCCCCCAACGTCGAGTTCGAAGACGACCCCTCCGCCAGGCACGTCGCCCGTCGCTTCCACTACCACAACGACGACGCAGCTTCCGACGAGCACCACACCCTTACCGACGACGACGACCACGACCTCGGCCACGCAAAGCGCCACAGGAGCAGCGGTGAACTACAACTTCGGCATCTTGTCGGTATCGGTTACTGCTTCCGGCAGGAAGATCACGAAGGTCTCGATTGCCTCTCTCGACGACGGTGGGAATTTTCGCTCCCAGTCGATTGATCAGCAGTCAATCCCCATTCTTGAAGAACAAGTCCTGCAGGCTCAGAGCGCGAATATCCAGGGAGTCTCCGGTGCGAGCTATACGAGCGCCGGCTTCGAGAAGTCGTTGCAGTCGGCTCTCGGAAAGCTGGGTCTTTCGTGAAGCCGCATTCACGAGCCGAGGCAGGTGAAACCATCGATCGTCATCGCCGGGTGCACCACGAGGAACATGTGATGGGCACCGTTGTGACCATTGACATTTACGGCGGGGACGGCCTGCAGGGAGACGAGTCGTACCGGCGACTCGGCCACGCACGGACCGTTCTGCAGCGTGCCGATACGGTATTCAGTACCTGGAAGGAAGACAGCCCTATGAGCCGCCTGCGCCGCGGGGAGATTACCCGCGAGCAAGCTCCCGCGGAGGTCGCTGAGGTACTCGAGCTCTGCGCCAAGGCTCGTGAGGTCTCCGATGGATGGTTCGACCCGTGGGCGATGCCGGGTGGAGTTGATCCGACGGGTTACGTGAAGGGATGGGCGGCACAGTGTGCACGTGACGCGCTCGTCTCCACCGGAGTATCCGGCGCGATAGTGAACGCAGCAGGCGATATTGCTAGCTTCGGCGGTATGGGGTGGGCCCAGCCGTTCCGGATCGGCATCGTCGATCCCTTTTCCCGGGGCCAGATCGCCTGCGTCGTCGAGCTCACCGGAGCAATAGCGACTTCGGGCGCCTACGAGCGCGGGGACCATCTGATCGACCCTCACTCCCGGCGCCCGGCCGCGCGCGTCGCCTCGGCAAGTGTCAGTGGGTACGATCTGGGTCTCGCTGATGCCCTCGCCACGGCGGTAGCGGTCGCGGGAGAACCGGGCCTGGCATGTATCGAGCAGCTCGAGGGCTATGAGGCTCTCGTCATTCGATTCGACGGCACTATGCGCTGGACCGAGCGTTTTCCTCTCGCCTCGCCGCCTTCCACCGCCCGGCCGAGAACAGCTTCTTCACGTTGACTGAACGGCTCTCAAGGAGGTTGGGCCTCTCATCGTACGAGCAGGGCATCGGTCACAGCGTGGCTGAGCGCAGGAGGGTAAACATGCGGCATGCAAAGTCCCTCCGCTAAGGCCGCTGCCCGCACTCGTCGTCGCCAGCGCCGCCTGCGACGGACGCTGGTGGTAAGTGGTGTGGTCGCAGTGACACTGGCTGGCGTCATCATCAGCCTCTCGGGAGGGGGCGTGGCACACAATCCGAAGCTCTCGACGCACTCGGCGAGTGCCGGTCACCGAACAA
>Ga0307374_10002897_pt1 | contig 29881 bp, 28 predicted proteins | sample OX3MG_FD_202532 | JGI IMG/M metagenome (GOLD analysis project Ga0307374, IMG submission 202532) | Soil microbial communities from Risofladan, Vaasa, Finland - OX-3 | ecosystem: Environmental > Terrestrial > Soil > Coastal area > Acid sulfate soil | place: Finland: Risofladan, Vaasa | collected... | reverse complement strand
ACCGCTGATGCGCGAAGTCCTGGCCGAGCTGAACGAGTGGACCGGGGCGGGCGAGGAGATCGCCCTGTGCACCGTGGTCGAAACCTGGGGCTCCAGCCCGCGCCCGTTGGGCTCGAAGATGCTGGCCACGCGCTCGGGCAAGATGGCCGGCTCGGTTTCCAACGGGTGCATCGAGGGCGCCGTGTTCGAGGAGGCGCAGAAGGTCCTGAAGAGCGGCCGCCCGAAAATCGCGGCGTTTGGCGTGGCCGATGAAGTCGCGTTCGAGGTCGGCCTGGCCTGCGGCGGCCACATCGAAGTCTTCATCCAGCCGCTCGCCGAAGTGCACCACGAGCTGATCGCCATGCTGAACCGCGACGAGGCCGCGACGCTTCGCACTGACCTGGCCGGCGGTGAGGCGCAGTTGATACGTGGGACCGCCTCGGGCGTCGAGGGGGCGCGCCGGGAGGGTGACGTTTTCACCGAGCCGTTCCGGCGGCCGCCGCACCTCGTGATCATCGGGGCCGTCCACATCGCAATCCCGCTGCATCGGCTTGCCAAGGTGATGGGGTACCGGGTCACGGTCATCGACGCACGCGCGAAGTTCGCCACCGCGGAACGGTTCCCGGAGGCGGACGAGCTCGTCGTGGCGTGGCCCGACGAGGCGATGAGCAGGCTGACGGTGGACAACTCGACTTACGTGGTGATCCTCACCCACGACCCCAAGTTCGATCTGCCCGCGCTGCGCTCGGTGCTCGGCAAGGACGCCGGCTACATCGGCGCCATCGGCAGCCGGAAGACCAACCAGAACCGTTTCGATGCGCTGCGCGCCGAGGGATTCGGCGACGAGCAGCTGGCGAAGGTGCACGGGCCGATCGGTCTCGACCTCGGCAGCCGGGGCGCGGAGGAGACCGCGCTGGGCATCCTCGCCGAGCTCACCGCCGTACGCTTCGGCGGCACCGGAGCTTCGAAGCGCGCCGCGAGGGCCGGCTCAGCGTCTGGCTGACTCTCGCCTCTTGGCCCGCGCCTCGTAGACCAAGGGGTAGGCGCCGTAGTAGACCACCATCGCCGCGTAGATGGCGAGGGCCAGCCGGGGGTTGACGAGTGAGATCACGGTGGCGAGCGGATAGCAGAGCTGACCCACCGTGAAAACGAAGAAGTTGGGCGTGACGAGAAAAAGGCGGCGCCACCGTCCGTAGACGCTGATCAGCGTGAAGCTGAACGCTGCGAGCGACATTGCGATCCCATAGGTCACAGCCGCCGCTGAGGCATCGTGGCCGGCCACGAGGTACTTCGCGAGCAGAAATGTGGGGAAGGGGATGATCGCGATGGTCATCAGCAAGAACCCGTTGAGATACAAGAGGGTGCGGTCATAGACCCTGACGTTGTCCATCACCACGTGATGGTTGACCCAGATCACAAGGATCGTCGCGAAACTGATCCCGTAGGCGGCGTAGGCCGGCCACAGATCGATCAGCGCGTGACCGAGATTCGTCCTGACGTCAGGCACCTGGACCGAGAACACGAGGAGAGTCGCTGCGACGGCGAAGACTCCGTCGCTGAGCGCGTCGGCCCGGTCCTTTCGCACGCGACAAAGATAGGCGAGGTTCAGGCGGTGGCTTTGGCGCGGCTCCTGAATCGCCTGGCCTTCTGCCGGTTGCCGCACGACGCCATGTCGCACCAGCGGCTCGAGTGGTTGCGCGACTCGTCGTAGAAGGCCCACCGGCAGCTGGGGTCGCCGCACAGCTTGAGTCGTGGCCATCGCTCATCGCGGGTGGCGGTGTAGAGCGCAGCCACCAGCCGGCCGAGGGCTCCCACCACGCCACCGGCCTCCGGCTCCAGCCGCGGTTTGCCGTCGGCGCCGAAGCGCATGCGCAACCGGCTGGCCGAAGCCGCCTCGGTCAGCGTGGCGGCGTCGACGGGATAGAGGGGAAGGCCCGTGTTGCCGCCGATCACGCCCCGCATCGCTTCGCGCACCGCCACGGCATGGCCGGCGTCGGCCTCAGCGACCGGGTGCGTCTCGTCCATCAGCCTTCTGGCCACCAACCACGCCTTCAACGCGTCGGGATCCTTGAGTCCGTCCAGGCCACGGTCGAAGTGGGCGGTGTTGACGAAGGCCTGGACCAGGCCGACATCGCCGGAAGCTTCGCGCTCAGACAACGTACCCAGTATATCCATAACCATTGACCCGCAGTTGTAAGTTATAATAACCAGCATACCGATTACGCCAGTTAAGGAGGTTCCAGATGTACGAAGAGGTGGCCTGGGAGCGGGTCAAGGATTTGCAGCGCGAGCTCGAGAACAGTCGGCTCATGGCGGCGGGCGTGTCTCGGAGCTTCACCGCGCTCGGGCTGCTCGCCCAGAGAGCCTGGCTCCTGGCCGGGCTGGCCACGCGGCGTCCGCCCCGGCTCCGGCCCGCCGCCAGGCTGGAGGTCGAGGAGGCACAGGCCGTGTGCGACGCGGTCTGAGCCTCAGGCTTTCGCGCCCCCGTCCGGCCCGGACAACCTCCTGAGGACCTCGATCTGCCCGGCGTCAGGTCCCTCGCCCGCGCCCGGCACCTCGAGGATGAACGGCAGGCTCGCGAGGCGCGGCTCGTGCAGCAGCGCGCGGAACCCCTCCTCGCCGATCTGCCCGGTCCCTATGTTGGCGTGCCGGTCTCGGTTCGAGCCCAGGCCGGTCACCGAATCGTTGCAGTGGATGACCTCGATCTTCGACATGCCCACCACGCGGTCGAGCTCATCGAGCGTCTTGCCCACATCGGCCGCCGTGCGTTCGTCGTAACCGGATGCGAACGCGTGGCAGGTGTCGAAGCACACCGTGACGCGGGGGTCGTCGAGGGCGCTCAGCATCTGCGCGATCTCTTCGAAGCGTGCGCCCACGCAACCACCCAACCCGGCGTTGTTCTCGATCAGCAGGCGGGCCGACTGCGGGTCCGCCCTTTCCAGTACGTGCTTCAAGTGCTCAGTGATGCTCGGCAGGCGGGCCTCGAACCCCGCGCCTTTGTGCGAGCCGGTGTGGAAGATCACTCCGTTGATGCCGAGCTCGTCCGCCGCCTTCAGGTATCCCGCCAGCGTGCTCTCGGAGCGCTGGCGCAGCGTCGGATCGTCGCCGGCCAGGTTGATCAGGTAGACGGCGTGGAAGTAGAACGGCGGCCTGCCGTGCCTGGCGGCCGCTTCCTTGAACGTCGTGATGCGCGATTCATCCAGCTTCGGCGAGCCCCAGAACCCAGGCGGTGTGGGGTGGACCTGGATCGCCTCGGCTCCCATCGCGGCGGCGCGCTCATAAGCGAGGTGCAGGCCTCCCGAAGAATCGACGTGGGCTCCGAGCAGTGGCATCCAAAAAAGAGTAAGCCGGGTCCCTTCTGCCATGCTGGAAGCGCCTTGATATTCGTGATGGGCGACCTCGACCTGGCCGTCCGCGGACGCACTTACCGCGAGCCGGACGGTCCGCATTCGACGGTCGTGCGTGGGAAAGACCTCGACGCGGCGCTCCAGCACATCGAAGCGCGCGACGATTGTCGAGCGCTGGCGGTGGTGGGCCTGCCCGAGCACGCGCCCGACCTCTCGAGCCTGGTCGGAAGGCGGCTGCTCCTGGTCGACGGCGACAATGCGCGTCTGCGGGGGTTTGCGGAGGTCGCGATCCGGGCGGGGATCGAGGTCGAGTGGATAAGGTCGGCGCGCCCACCCTTCGATCGCCTTGCCGCGGCCTTGCTGCCGGTCGGTGCCATCGTCCTCGCGGCGGGCTCAGGCACGCGGATGGCCGGCGCGCAGAAGCTGCTGCTCGACCTCGACGGCACACCGATGGTCAAGCACGTCATCCAGGCCGCGTCCGAGGGCGGTTGTCACCAGACCGTGGTGGTCTACTCCTCCGACGAAGTGAAGGCAACGGTCGGCGCGGACGCCGAGCTGGTCCACAACCCTCATGCCCGCACGGGGATGGCCTCGTCTCTGCAGGCCGGCCTGCGTGCCATGCGGCCGGAGATCGAAGCCGCGGTGGTGCTGTTGGGGGACCAACCCCTGGTCGGCTCGCGCACGGTTGCCGCCCTGCTCCGGGCCTGGAGGCGCGAGGGGTCGCGACCGGCGGTGGCCGTGTCGCAGGGACACCGCGAATGGGCGCCTCCGGTCGTCCTGTCGCGCGACCTGTGGGAGCAGATCTTCGCGCTCAAGGGCGACGCGGGCGCGCGCCAGGTGCTGCAGGGCCATCCCGAGCTGATCGACGTCGTGCCGGCGCCCGGGCGCGGTGACGACATCGACACGCCGGACGACTACGCCAAGATCGTGCGCCTGTTCCCGCGGCGCAAGCCCCGGCAGCGCGCTTAGGCCTCCCCGCTCCGCGCGGGCGCACGCCGTCCGGCGTACGATTGGAAACAGTGCTAGCGATTGCTCTAGGAGTGTCGACTTGAAAGGTCAAAGCGGGTCGGGTTGGGTTCGTTCCGGGAAATACGAGGACGTCATCTACGAGACCTGGGACGGCATCGCCAAGATCACGATCAACCGACCGGAGGTCCGCAACGCGTTCCGGCCGACCACCGTGTTCGAGATGTCGAGGGCGTTCGAGGCGGCGCGAGACGATGCCGAGATCGGCGTGGTCATCCTGACCGGCGCGGGCACCCAGGCGTTTTGCTCAGGCGGCGACCAGCGCATTCGCGGCGAGGACGGCTACATCGACCCCAAGGGCACGGGCCGGCTCAATGTGCTCGACCTGCAGATCCAGATCCGCCGGCTGCCCAAGCCGGTGATCGCGATGGTCGCCGGATACGCGATCGGAGGCGGCCATGTGCTGCACGTCGTGTGCGACCTGACCATCGCGGCGGACAACGCGCGTTTCGGCCAGACCGGCCCGCGCGTAGGCAGCTTCGACGGCGGTTACGGTGCGGGACTGCTGGCGCGCATCGTCGGTCAGAAGAAGGCTCGCGAGATCTGGTTCCTGTGCGAGCAGTACGACGCTCAGCAGGCGTTCGACATGGGTCTTGTCAACAAGGTTGTGCCGCTGGCGGAGCTCGAGAACGAGACCGTCGCGTGGTGCCGCAGGATGCTCGAGCTGAGCCCACTGGCGCTCCGCATGCTGAAGGCCGGCCTCAACGCCGCCGATGATGGGCTGGCCGGCATCCAGCAGCTGGCCGGCGACGCGACGCTCCTGTACTACCTCAGCGAGGAGGCCCAGGAGGGCCGCGACGCGTACGTGCAGAAGCGCAAGCCCGACTTCAAGAAGTTTCCCAAGCGCCCATGATCGCCACCGCTGCGCCGCTGAGCCCCACGCGCGTGTGGTGGGCGGCGGTGCGGCCCGCGACCCTCGCGGCCTCGGTCGCCCCGGTCCTGGCGGGCACGGCGATCGCCGTCCACATGGGCGGGGCGCGGTGGTGGGCCGGCGCGGGCGCTCTCGTGGTCGGGCTAGGCATGCAGCTCGGGGTCAACTTCGCGAACGACTACTCCGACTTCGTCCGCGGGGCCGACAACCCGACGCGAGTCGGCCCGGTCCGCGCGGCTTCGTCGGGCGTGGTCGCGCCTGCGAAGGTACGCATGGCGGCGATCGCCGCCTTCGGCGTGGCGGGGCTGGCCGGGCTCCTGCTCAGCGTGGCGCTGGACTGGCGGCTGCTCGTCGCCGGCGCCGCGTGCCTGCTCGCCGGCTGGCTCTACACCGGTGGCCCGCGGCCTTACGGCTACCTCGGCCTCGGGGAGGTGTTCGTTTTCCTTTTCTTCGGCCTGGTGGCCACGGCGGGAACCGTGTACGTGGAGACCGGGCGGGTCACCTCCCTGGCGATCCTCACCGGCTGCGCGATGGGCTTTCTGGCCTGCGCCATCCTGGTCCTCAACAACCTCCGCGACATCCAGACCGACAGCGCCGCAGGGAAGAAGACGCTGGCCACCCGCATCGGCCTGGAGCGCACGCGGGTTCTCCTCGTGGCCCTGGTCTGCGGGGCCTTCGCGGCGGTGGTGGCAGCGGTCGCGCTGAACCTCGCTGCCATTCCCTCGCTGCTGGTGCTGTTCGCGATCCCGCCGGCTGTCATCCCTGTGCGCATCGCGTTGTCCAACCAGGCGGGGCCTCCACTGGTCGGAGCGCTCAAACGCATGGCGGTGGCCGAGCTGATCTTCGCGCTGCTGTTTGCCCTGGGGCTTCTCCTGTGAGCGGCGCACAAGTCACGGCACGGCGGCCCGCCGACGTGGCCCGCGAGATCGAGGCTCTTGTTGCAGCGGGGTGCAGCGAGTTCATCCTGCGAAGGGTGGACTCGGGCGGGACGCTCGACCTCGAGCGCCTCGGCGCGGCCAGGTACGCAGCCGGCCTTCAGTCGGTGGTCGTGCTGGAGGCGGCGCCTGCCCCAGAATCGTCGCCTGTGCCGGAGGCCGCGGCGAGATGAGAGGCCAGGACCCTGGCGAACGCATCGGGCCTTTCCTGGTGCACCGAGTGGCCGGCCCTCTGCACGATCTCAAACCGCCCCGCCGGCACGGTGGCCGCCAGCCGGCGGGCAGACGCGACGTATCCATGGTCGAGCTGGCCCGCGACGAACGTGCACGGCACCTTCAGATCAGACAGGCCCTCCCAGACCGGCTCCATCACGCCGGCCCCCATCCCGCGCAGCGAGCAGGCCAGCCCGGCCACGTGATTTTCGAGCCGCTGCGCCCTGATTTGGGCGACGAACGACGGTCCGCGGCGCTCCAGTCCGGCGAACAGCGGCAGGCTGCCCCAATAGTCGACGAACGATTCAAGGCCGTCTTTTTCGATGCGCTCGGCCAGCGCCTCGTCTCCGCGCCTTCGTCCTTCCCGAGCCGTCTCGTCGAGCCCCGCGTGCGCTCCGATGGTGAGCAGGGAAAGGATGCGTTCGGGATGCCGCGCGGCCACGTGCAGGGCGAGCCGGCCGCCCATCGAGTACCCGACAACGTGAGTGCGCCCGACGCCCAGGTGATCCCAGAGCATGATGAGGTCATCGGTGCAGGCCTCCATGCTGCAGGACGCGCCCGGCCTGGTCTGGGTCTCGCCGTGCCCTCTCAGGTCGGGCACGATCCATCTGAACCCCGCGCCCACCCTGGCGATGACCTCGCGCCAGCTTCGGCCGCTCTGCGTGAAGCCGTGAAGAAGGGTGACGGGCGCGCCGTCCCCTTCCACGAAATAGCTCAACCGCACGTCCTTTCCGTCGAGAATCACAGCGAGATCGTATGGATGTAACGCAGTCTTTCGCCGCAACCTTCGTCGACGAGCTCGCGGCGCAAGGCGTCGAATACGCCTGCGTGTCGCCGGGATCCCGCTCGGCGCCGATCGCCATGGCGCTGCAGCACCATCCGCGGATCAAGGTCGTCATGCACATCGACGAGCGCAGCGGATCGTTCTTCGGGGTCGGCCTTGCGAAGGCGACCGGGAAGCCGGTGGTGCTGCTGTGCACGTCCGGCACCGCTGCAGCGGAGTTTCACGCCGCCGTGGTCGAGGCGTCCTACTCCCGGGCTCCTCTCATCGTCCTGACCGCGGACCGGCCGCCTGAGCTGCAAGGCGTCGGTGCCAACCAGTCCATCGACCAGCAACGCATCTTCGGCACCGCGGTGCGCTGGTTCGTCGACCCGGGTGCCCCGATCGAGATGCCCAATGCCGGTCGGGTCTGGAGAAGGCTCGCCGCCCGAGCGTACGCCGAAGCTGCGACGGGACCCGTCCACGTCAACCTGCCTTTTCGCGAGCCGCTCGTGCCTGAGCCGGGCCACATCGCGTCCGCGGTCGGGACCGCCGGGCAGTCGATCTCGGTTGGCCGCGCACTTCCCTCCCCGGCCCAGGTCGCATCGCTGGCCATGGCCCTGCAGCGCGCGCAGCGCCCGCTCGTGGTGGCCGGCGAGATGCGCGACGGCGACCGCCTGGCTCCTGCGCTGCACCGCCTGGGCCTGCCCGTCCTTGCCGAGCCGACCTCGCAGCTTCGCCGCGCCGAGACCGGCGCTTCGGTGGAGTCGTATGAGGCTCTGCTCCGGGCCGGTTGGTCGCTGCAGCACGGCCCCGACCTGGTGATCAGGCTCGGTGCCACCCCCACTTCGCGCGCGCTCAACCGGTGGCTGGCGGCGGCATCCGCACCGACCTTCCTCATCGACCCAGACCGCGCCTGGCGAGACCAGGACCAGGTTGCCACCAGCATCATGGCCTGCGACCCGCAGCCGCTCCTCGAGGCGCTGCCGCCGGTGGACCGCTCCGCGTGGCGTGACCAGTGGGTGTCGGCAGGAAAGCGCGCCGCAGCGGCGATCGCGGCGGCGATGGTCTCGACCCCGCTCCACGAGGGCCACGTGGTCCGCGCGTTGAGCGCGCGGCTGCCCGATCCAGCCCAGATGTTCATCGGATCCAGCATGCCGATCAGGGCCGCCGAGAGCTTCTGGCCGCAGGCCAAGCCGCAGCAGCGCTTCTTCGCGAACCGAGGCGCGAGTGGAATCGACGGCCTGGTGTCGAGCGGCCTGGGAGTGGCCACGGGCCGCTCGCACGCGCCGACCGTCTTGCTGCTCGGCGACCTCTCCCTGTATCACGACATGAACGGGCTGTGGGCCATGACGCGCCACGGTATTCCGGCGACGCTGGTCGTGTGCGACAACGACGGCGGCGGTGTGTTCAACTTTCTGCCCCAGGCCGAGCACCAGGATGTTTTCGAGGAGATCTTCGCCACTCCGCTCGGCCTCGACCTGTCGCAGGTCGCGCGCCTTTACGGCATCGTCTACCATCCCGTGACCGACCGCTCCGGCCTGGAGCCGGCGATAGCGGAGGCCATCGCCGCGCCTACGCCGACGATGGTGGTGGTGCGCTTCAAGCGCGAGGACAGCGTCAACGGCCATCGCGTTTGCTGGGAGGCCGCCGCTTCCGCCCTGAAGGGTTAGCGCCCGTTAGCGCTCGAGCAGGAAATCCAGCACCAGCCGGTTGAACTCTTGCGGGTGCTCGAGGTTCGGCAGGTGCGCCGCGTCGTGGATCACGGCCTTGCGTGCGTGCGGTATCGAGCTCATGAGCAGGTCGGCCGCGTCGAAAACCATCGGCACGTCTTCGTCTCCGACTACGACCAGTGTCGGAGCCGTGATCTCGTGCAGGCGGCCGGGGGCGGGAGGATCGAGCTCGTTGATGGGCGCTTTTTCGAAGTCGGCCCCAAAGTTCTTGCCGTTCATGTCGAGGAACAGGTCCCTCAACGGTTGCCGTACGTAGCCGTGCGGGCGGCGCGGGCCGTCGAGCCAGAGATGCATCTCGGCGGTGTTCAGGGCGGCGAAGTCGTCCGCTTCCTCGGCCGCGTTGACCTCGGTGAACAGGTCTGGGTACTTCGGAGCGAAATGGGCGCCGTTGATGCCGGGCCCGACCAGGACCAGCCTGGAGATGCGCTCAGAGTGCTGGAGCGCGAAGTCGATGGCCACGCCTGCGCCGATGGAACAACCGATGAGGTGCGCCGGCTTCAGCCCCAGCTCATCCACCAGAGCGAGCAGGTCCTCGACCGGCGACCACGGCCGGGGAGGGAGCTCCGAGCTTCCGAAGCCGCGCAGGTCGGGGCGGATAACGTCGAAGTGCTCGGCGAACGCATCGACCTGCGGATCCCACATCCGGTGGTCGGCGACGCCCGCGTGGAGGAGAACCAGCGGGACCCCGGCGCCGGCTCGCTCGTAGTGGATGCGCGCGCCGTTGAGCGTGACGTCCATCAGACCAGCGCGGTGAGCAGGGCTTTGAACTTCAACTCGGTCTCCTCGAGCTCTCGAGCGGGGTCCGAGTCTGGCATCACGCCGACGCCGGCGTAAAGGCGTGCCCCGTCCTCCCAGAGCAGCCCGCACCTTAGCGCTACGGCGAACTCACCGTCGCCTCGCCCGTCGATCCATCCCACGGCGCCCGCGTACCATCCGCGCTCGAGGCCCTCGAGCTCGTCGATCAGCCGCTGCGCGGCATCGCGTGGCCAGCCGCCGACCGCCGGTGTGGGGTGGAGGGCCGCGGCCAGTTGCAGCACGTCGGCTGCGGGATCGAGCAGTTGCGCGGAAACGTTGGTGGCCAGGTGCTGGATGTTGGTGAAGCGCACCACCTCCGGCGGTCGCGCCGTGACGTTGACGGAAAACGGACTCATCGCTTCGACGACGAAGCGCGACACCACGCGATGTTCGACGGCGTCCTTCGCGCTTTCCTCCAGCTTGCGGGCCAGGCGGTCGTCGTCGAGGTCGGTGGCGCCTCGGGCGACCGACCCGGCCATCGGCTGCGACCATGCCCTGCTGCCGGACCGGCGGATGAGCAGCTCGGGCGACGCGCCAGCGAACGCCGTGCCATCGGACCCCGTGACGAGGTAGGTGAAGCACGACGGGTACGCGGCGCGCAGTGCGCGGACGACCGAGGCAGCGGAAACCACGCCATCGCCTCGGGCGATCACCTCTCGGGCCAGGACCACCTTCTCGGCCGCACCTGCCCTGAGCCGTTCCGCCGCGGTCCCAACCGCTGCCGTCCATGCCACGGGGTTGCGGACCGGGGCCACGTCGAGCGTTCGCGCGGAAGGCGCTCGAAGGTTGGCCCCGCCCGCGGCCGTCCCGATTTCCAGCAGCGCTTCGGCGTCAGGTGTGAATGCCGAAATGAACGTGCGGCCGCGAGCCCGTGTCACCGCAAGCGCGGGCACGCGAAGAAGCAAAGCTGGAAAGCCGGACCAAGGCCCGGCCAGGTCACGGTCCGGTCGATACGCGAAACCCCCGACCGCCACCGGGCCGCTGGCTGGAGGTCCCGCGTCGGGCCCTTTCAGCGACGCGGACAGCCGCCGCCACATGCGCGAGGCCGCGAGGATGCGATCCTCACCCGCCTCGAAATCGAGGGTCTTGCCGGCGGCGTCTTCAAGCGCCACGCCGCCAGGGGCGGCCACGATGTCGTACGCCCGGCCGAGCGCCGCGACGCTCACCGCGTCGGGCATCGGCCGCTCGACCAGCAGCACCTCGTGGCCCGCCTCGCGGGCGGCTCCGACCAGGTCGACCAGGTCCGGGGTGCGGTCGAGCTCTCGGACCCGGACTTCGACCGCGGTGATCATCGGCGCTTCTCGATGTGCTCGCGCGCCGCGCGCAGCAACGTGCGCTGGAAGTGGTGGCGCACGAGGGTGCCGCTCGCTTCCAGGAGGTCGTTGAAGGTCTGCAGCAGCCGGCGCTCGGCGGCTTCCGTGGCGCCGCCCTCCGCCTGGATGCGTTCCCGTACGTGGTGGTCGAAAAGGTCGACTGCCTGCCGCGCCGTTCGGTCGACCGCCGCCGCGTAGTCCTGCCCCAGCTCCAGCAGCGACCCTAGCGGCACGCCCGCCGCGATCAGCTTCATGCCGGCTGCGATCGCCTCGAGGTCGTCCGCCGGATAGAGCGGCTCGTCTCCGCCTTCGACCGGCACCAAAAGGCCGGCCTGCTGGAGGCTCATCAAGAGTGGCTCCGCGACACCGCTGCGCTCCGCGAGCTCGCCCAGGGTGATCGTCTGCGGCGCAGCCGGCCGCGTCACCGCCGCGACCAGGGCTTCGTCGGAGGCTTCCAGCTCGCCGGCCAGGAACCGCTGGATGACGGTGAGACTGAAGCCCTGCTGCTGGAGCTCCTTGATCCGCCGGAGCCGTTCCATGTGCCCATCGCCGTACCAGGTGACCCGGCCCTCGCGCCTTGGGGCGTCCAGCAGGCCCTTGCCCTGGTAGAAGCGGATCGTGTCGACAGCCACCCCCGCAGCCCTGGCCAACTGTTCGATCCGGTACTCCATGAGTGATTACTCAGGATACGGCGAAGATCGCGCGGCGGTCGTGACCGCGGATGCCGAGCCGGCGGGAAACGCCGGCTAAGGCGTTGTCGAGCAGGCTGCCGAGGCGCCGGCGGCCGGTCGGTCGGCAAGCGTGAGAGGCACCGTGGTCGTAGTGCCACTGCGAAGGACCGTCAGCTGCACCGTGTCTCCGGGTGCGTGAGGCTGGATCACGCCTCCCAGGGTCTCGCCGTTGTTGAGGTCGACGCCGTCGACCTTCTCGATGACGTCGCCCGACCGAAGGCCCGCCTTGGCCGCGGGGGCGCCGGGGACCGTCCCGGACACGATCACCCCGTAGCCGCTCACGTCGGCGCCTCCCGCCAGCGCGGTGTCCTGCGACTGATAGCAGACGCCCATGTAGGGATGCCCCGGGGTGCGCCCGGCGATCAGGTCCTGGGCGATGCGCTTGGCGATGAGGCTCGGGATGGCGTAGCCGATGCTCTGCGCGCTGGAAGCGGTCGCGGTGTTCACCCCGATCACGTTGCCGTCGGCATCGGCCAGGGGTCCACCCGAGTTACCCGGATTGATCGCGGCGTCGGTCTGCAGCACGTCGGGCAGGTCCTCGGCCGGAGCGCCGTTGCCTCCGCCGGCCGAGATCGTGCGGTGGAGCGCTGAGATGATCCCCGCGGTCACGGTGCTCTGGTTGCCGAGTGGGCTTCCGATCGCGACCACCTGCTGGCCCGCCACCAGCTTGGTCGAGTCGCCGAATTGCGCCAGCGGCAGCTGCCCGTTGCTCACCTTGACCACGGCGATGTCCTGGATGGGGTCGTTGCCCTGCACCGTGGCCGTGAAATGCTGGCCATCGGGCATCAGGACGACGACCCTGGTCGCGCCTGCGACCACGTGGTTGTTGGTCACCAGGTAGCTGGCGCCGTTCTCGTGAGCGATCACGAAGCCGCTGCCGATCCCGCTGCCGCCGGCGAGCGTGACGATGATCTCGGCCACGGCGGGTCCCAGCACCTGCACCACGTGGGCGGGGTCGAAGGCTCCGCCTGCCACCGGCGCCGGGCTCACCACCGGGATCGTCACCACGGGCGTGGGGCTGGGCGACGGCGAGTTCCGGCTGGTGCCCAGCGGGTGCGTCGTACAGGCGGCCAGCAAAAGGACACCGGCCAACAGGGCTGCGACTCGCATACAAGTGAGCTTAGCCATACGTGTTCCAGTAATACATCCGGTCGAGCCAACCCGGATCGCTGCGATATGCCCGGGCGAACGACTCCACCGAGTCGACGTAGTTGAAATCGAGGTTGTAGTGGTAGATGGCATTGCGCATGTTGTAGGGCGCGCCATTGTGAACCAGCAGGCGCGCCGCGGCCAGGATCGCGTCGTGCGGATCGTTGATGTTGCCGCCCTGCCCGTATTCGGTCCACGTCCCCGGCTCGAATTGCATCGGCCCCATGGCGCCCGCCGACGAGGGGCCGTTGACGCGCCCGAAGTTGCTCTCGATGAAGTTGATCGCGGCGAGGTAGCTCCCGTCGATGCCGTATACCTGCTGGGCCTGCAGGTAGTAGGAGCGCAGCGCGCTCAACGGTTTGGCGTCGGAGTAAGGGTGGATGAAGTGCACGTTGACCAGGTAGTACTGGTCGATGCCCGCCAGGATGTAGAGCGACTGCAGCGCGGAGATCGCGTCTTCGATCGCGCCTCTGTAACCCGGCGGCAGCAGCGGAAGCACGGCGGCTTCCACGCTCGCGTAGCCGGCCAGATCGTAAACCCGCAGCTCTTCCTGCCGCGCCGCCGTCCGGAAGTCGTATTCGGCAGCCTCGAGTGCGAGTTCGTTGCGCAGCGTCTCGGCCAGGCCGGAAGGATGGGCGGCGTTGAGGACCTGGATCCTGCTCGACGCGTCGGCCATCGCGAGCTCCGAGGCGATGATCCGTGCCGCCTCGTGGTGCGGGCTCGGCCCCGCGTCCGGGTCCTGGGCGTGGACTTCGACGGCGGGCCCGGCCATGACCAGCGCCAGGAGGGCCGCCGCGGCGATTCGGATCAGGCGGTCTCCGTGACGGCTGAGATCGCCGGTCGCGGTTGCTCGGGGACCATCGGCAGGTCCTCGGGATAAGGGTCTTCGTCGGTGGCCTCGCGAAGACCGACGGAATCGAGGACCCCGCTGATCTCGTCTCCCATCAGCTCGCCCTGCGCGATCAGAGCCTGGGCCGCGAGATCGATGGACTCCTTGTTGATGTTCATCAGCCGCCAATCGTCCATGTATGCGTGCCCGAGGAGCTGCGCCACGGTCCGGCGGCTCCTCGGATTGCTCAACACAGCGCCGACTCCTGTTCCCTGTACGAACGTCCCCTGGGTGACCTCTGCCACCGATATCAGCTGCTCGCCGATGTTCGCCGCCTTGATCGACATTTGGGGATCGAGCCGGTCGGGCCCCATGCCGACGATGCCGACCATGGTGCATGCCGTGCTGGTGGCTTGGATGAGGTCCATCGTCACGCCGGTCGTGTTCTCGCCATAGAAGACGTGCTCGCATGCCAGTGAACCAAGCGATGCCCGTATCCGTGCTGCCAGCTGCGAGCGGAACCTCAGCCACTCCTCCTCCTGGGGCAGCGACTTGTGATAGCCGCCGATCTCGCCGAGCTGCGGGTCCGCACGGCGCCGGATGGAGAGACGCACGTGTGAGCGGTCCTTCTCAAAAAAGTGCGATGCAATGGCGTGTCCCAACTCGTGCCGCGCCACCGCGATCTTGTCGCGCTCGGTGTACTCGACAGGGATCGCAAGCCCTGCTTCGACATTGCCCATGGCCTCGCGGATGTCCCTCCATTGAAGGCTGTCCCGCGCGTCCTCGAACGCGTAGAGCAGCGAGAGGGAAAGGACCTGCTCGATGTCGGCCGGCGAATATCCGTCGGTGATGCGTGCGAACTCCTCGCGCCGGCTTGGAGTGTCGAGCGACGGGTCGTGCTTCTTCTTGTCGAAGTAGAGGGCGGCGATGTCCTTGCGGTCTTCGCGGTTCGGCAGCCGGAACACGATCTGCCGGCCGAACCTGCCCGGCCGCGTCAGAGCCTCGTCGAGGACCGAAGGGCGGTTCGTGGCGCCGATGAACAGGATGTTGTAGTTGGGCGCCTTGAGCGCCGGGATGCGCAGCTGAAGCCTGGTGCCGTTGAACGCGATGACGCGGGGGATGAACAACCCGTCGAGAGTGAGGTTTACGAGACCGCGCAATTGGCGGACGATCATTCCTGGGTTGTCGATTCCATCCATCAGAACCAGCAGCATGTTCAACCCCAGCTGGCCGCCCCCGAACATTCCTCCCATGCCGCCCATCATTCCGCCGGCGCCGGTGCCGGAACGGCGCTGGCCGAGCGCGTCGATTTCGTCGATGAAGACGATGCACCCGCCCCATGTCTTGGCTTTTCTGCGCGCCGCGCGGACCATCAGGTACACGCTCAGAGCGTCGATGCCCAGGAACATCCCGGCGAAAGAGCCACCCGCCGCGATATAGATCGGCACCTGGAGTGACGAGGCGATGGCCTTCGCGAGCATCGTCTTGCCGGTTCCCGGAGGGCCGACCATCAGCACTCCGCGCTCGCGCTTGCCGCCGGCCTTGACGTACAGGCGGCCGTGCTCGATCAGGCGCAGGATCCGGCGCATCTCGGTCACCGCGGCCTTCTGGCCTCGGACGTCCTCCATGCTGACCCCGAAGTTCGCGTCGTCGGGGTTGATCATGGTCTTGCCGATTCGTGTGTAGATGTAGAACGGCCCCAGGAAGAGTGCGAAGTTGGCACCCAGCAGGAACAGCACGTAGAGAAGGTTGGTGAGGCCCGCCACGATGGCCTGGGGCAGGGCGGCGAGAGCGTCGGCGGGCTCCAGGCCGAACAGGAAGTACGCGCCGGCGAAATACAACACCGGGATGGCGGCCAGGAAGATTGCGCGCTTCCAGAAGATCGCGCGATTGGTCTCGACCGTGCGGGTGAGGATGTCGGTCTCGGGGGAGATGCGCTCGCGCAGGATGAGGGAGCGCCGCACCATGCTCAGGATGCCGCGGCAGATGAGCATGGCGACCAGCGCATCGGCGACCGACCACCCCATCCCGAGCTGCAAGAAGATGAAGCTGAAGGCGAAGGTCGAGGCGCCGGCGAAGAGCGTGAGGATCCAGAAGATGATCACGGCGGGTCACTCACTATACGGCGCGACGTTTCGGCGCCATCCGCCTGCGCTCGAGTCGGCCTCCTGGTGATGAAGAAGACGACGAGGGCCAGGCCGGCTGCGATCACGACGTCGCCGACGCTGTAAGCCTCCGGAAACGGAGGCACCGAGATCCAGTCGCCCAGGGCGCTGAGGTTGGTCCCCGGACCCATGACCGTGTACTGGGCGATCGCGCCGCGGCCGAGCAGCGAGCCCGCCAGGGCCGGGGCCACGGGCATCCGCGCGCCGTTGACCCCGATCACTAGCAGGTTCAACGCGCCACCCACTGTGACCAACCACACTCCCGGCAGCAGGTCGAAATGCCAGATCGTCCACACGACGATCGCCGCCAGCGCCACCATATAGACGTACCGCATGGCGTCAACGCGGTTGAGCGGGGTCAGGAGGACCGCTTCCCTGATCACCGCTGCCGCGAGCAGGACGAGCGGCCAGCGAAAGCGCACGCGGGAGAAGCTGTCGATGCTGCCGCCGGCCACCAATCCGACCACGAGACCAAGTGCTATCGCGACCAGCCAGAGCACGTGAGGCTTACTCGGCGGCGAGTCGGGAGGCGGCTCCGGCCAGGACCTTGACCCCGACCGGCAGCGCCGCCTCATCGATGCGGAACCCGGGCGAATGGTGGGCCGCCGGCGCTTCTCCAGCCGGCATCGCGCCGAGCATGAAGTAGCACCCTGGGATCCGGGTGAGGAACTCGGCGACGTCGTCGCTCACGGTGAGCGGGCGGCCGAGCACGCTCGCCTTGTCGCCGATGAGCTCGCGGCCCACGTCGAGCACGGTGCGAGTCACGTTCGGCTCGTTCATCAGCGGCACGGTCCCGTGCACGAGGTCGACGTTGGCGTGGACCTCGAACTCGCTCTCGGCCTCGCGCAGCAGGTCGTGCAGCCGGTCGAGCGCCTGCTCGCGCAGCGAGTCGTTGAACGTGCGCAGGCTTCCCTGCACCAGGACGCCGCGGGGAACGATGTTCCACGCCCCGTCGCTGCTGATGTTGCCGACGGTGGTATGGCACTGCACGCCTTCGTGCTCGAGACCCTCCACCACCGTGTGGAGGCGCTCCACAAAGAACGCCTGCGCCGCCAGCACGTTGCCGCGCCGGCCCATCATTCCGCCGTGGCCGCCCGGCCCCGAGAACCTGATGTCGAATGCATCCGAGCCTGCCCACATCAGGCCTGGGCGCGAAATCACCGTCCCCGACTCGAGGAAGCTGACGACATGGAGGCCGATCACCGAGTCCGGATGGTGCTCGTCGAGCAGCCCTCGCGCAATCATCTCCTTGGCGCCTGCCACGATCTCCTCGGCAGGCTGGAACACGAAGAGGTACTTGCCCCTCACATCCCAGATACGGTCGACGAGCGTCCGCGCGACGCCGACCATGATCGCCATGTGCGCGTCATGGCCGCACGCGTGCATGCGCCCGTCGATGCGCGAGGCGAAGTCCACGCCCGACTCTTCGTTGATCGGAAGGCCGTCGATGTCCGCACGGAGCATCACGGTCTTGCCCGGCCGTCCCGTGTCGAGCACGGCGACGACGCCTGTCTCCGTGGGGCAAGTCTTGAGCTCGAGGCCGAGCTGCTTCAGGCGCTCGGTCAGCAGCTGGGTTGTTTCGTGCTCGGCGAAGCTCACCTCGGGATGCCGATGGAAATGGCGCCGCAGCTCGATCACCTCGTCGATCACCGAGCGGCTCGGCAGGGGGCTCGTCGCCTGGTCGTCACTCATGGATCGCTACCAGTCCGTATCCACGCGCCGAGGCTCGCACGAAATTGGGGCCCAGCCCGGGCTCGAGCTCGTCCAGCCGCCTGCGCAACGTCAGCAGGGCCGAGTGCACAGTCGAGTGCGCGGCGTTGTTGCGAAACAGGCCTGCGTCGATGAGATCCCTGGCCGTGGCGGGCTTCGAACCCTGCGCGAGGAACAGGACGATGGCGGCCTGCTGCTGGGTCAGGCGGATCTCTTTGGCGCCCAGCTTGACGCCGCGCCGGGTGGGGTTGAACTCGAGGCGCCCGAACCGGTAGGTGCCGGGGCGGCCGGTGCCGCGCTCCACCAGGCGGGCCGCCAGGTCGGAGTAGATGTGGGCCATGGGTACGTTGCCCTTGACGAAGTAGGAGCTGGCGCCGAGCTCGTACGCCTTTCGGATTGCCGCCGAGTTGACCTGCGCCGCCGAGAGCACGATCACCGGGAGTCCGGGGTGGTGGCGGCGGATCCACGTCAAGAGGTCGAAGCCCGACTCCTCGCCCTCGTCGAGCACCAGGTCCAGGAGCACGGCGGCGACCCGTTCGCGCTCGAGCAGCTCCATCGCTTCGGGCGGCGACGATGCGACGGCTGGACGGTAGCCCAGGTCGTGCAGGTCGATGCGCAACTGCTGCTGCATCGCGGCCTCGTCCTCGACCACGAGCACGGACGAACCCAAGACATCCGCAGGGCGGTAAACCTCGAGCCCGGGGGGCAGCGGAGGCAGCCGGACCTCGCGCGCACGGGACGGGATCGGGCGCCTCTTATCGATGCTCGGATTCTCCAAGGGTAGGACCTAAATAAGTATTTACGATAATTGTCACAGTCTGAACACGCAAACTCAAACGACCGAATTCATACTTGCGCCTGGGTCTTTCATTCGTTGGAAAAACAAAGGGGTAAGATGGGGATGACTTGGAAGGTTAGGGCCAGAGGACTCGTTGTCGTGGTGGCCACTCTCGCCGTTCTTGCGATCGCGTCAGGCGCCAACTGGGTCGAGTTCCTGTCGTATTTCGGTACCTGGTAACTCAGGGGCAGACCACCTAGGAAATCGAGCTCTGGCGCTCGCGTGAGCGCCGGATGGCCGGAGGCAGAAGGGCATACAGGTCGGCCCTGTCGACGGCTTTGCTCATGTAGCCGACCACATCGGGGTCGTCGGTCCCCGAGGGGAAGACGGGGTACGCGGTGTAGAAGATGACAGGCACCTTCTGCCCGCGTGCCCTGAGCTCGTTGAGCAGACCCCAGCCGTCCATCGGCTCGGGGAGCATCAGGTCGATGATCGCCACCTCCGGCTTCTCGGTGCGCGCCAATTCGAGGGCCTGGTCCGCGTCCTCAGCCATGGACACCCGATAACCGAGCATCCGGAGATCTGTTTCAAGAATGACCCGCCACGCGCGCTCGTCGTCGACCACGAGCACCGAAGAGCCCCGAAGGTCGGCCGGCGTGGGCGCGATTGGCTTGGGCGGAGTGAACGGCAAGGTGATTCTGGGGCAGTATATCGGTGCCAATGCCTACCCCCGCCCGCAGAGGCGTCAGATCGCACTCTAGTGCCGGCCGCATGAAGTTGGCCCAGGCCGAGCCGAAGGCGCGCCGCCCGGCCGCCGCGGCGGTCCCCGTCATCACCCCCAGCACCCTCCTTCATGAGCTCGGCAGCTGCTTGACCGAGGCCGACATCGTCCAGGTCCTCTACCGCGGCCTGCAGCCCAAGTTCGGATACGACGTGATCTTGCTGCAGGTCCTGGACAGAGACGGCTGGACCCGTTCGCTCCCAATCGACTCGGGCGTGCTCCAGGACGCGCGCCGCCGGCCCATCAGCGGATCGACCTTCGCGAAGCAATACGCCAATCCACAGACCACCGTCCTGCCTGCCGCACGTTCACAGGTGAGCGGCAGAGGGCCGGGCACCGGGCGGCTGGTGAAGCTCATCATCTGGGTGCCGGTAGAGCACCAGGGCAAGCTGATCGGCGCCGTGGTCTACCAGTCCCAGCGCAGCCGTCGCGTACCGGCGGCCGAGACGGCATTTCTAGAGGAGGTGCACAGGCGCCTCGGCGTCTTGCTCGCGAACGCGTCCCTCAACGAGCTCACACGAAACCAGGCTCGCCGGCTCGAGGCGCTCAACAGCATCGCGCGAGCGATGACCGCGACGCTTGACGAGGCGAGCGTGCTCACCGCCCTGCACAGAACATTGAGCGAGCTCCTACCGGTCGACACACTTGAGATGGTCGCGCTCGATGACGACCATCCAGATCGCGCGCGTCTGCTCCAGATCGAGGCCGGCGCGGCTCCCAGGTCTCGATGGTTGGCCTTGACCGCGCCGCCGATCGCAACCGCGCGCCGCGTGCTACGCGATTCCAAATCGGTGGTCATCCAGCATCCGACCTCAGCGCTCTGGGTGCCGATCAAGGAGGGCGGCGCGGTTCGCGGCGCCCTCGGCATCACGTGCGTCCGGCCGTACGCGTATGAAGCTTCGACCGCCGCCTTCCTCGAGCCCGTGGCGGACGAGGTCACGCTGGCCCTTCGCAACGCCCGTAGCTACGAGGCCCTCGAGGACCAGAAGAGGCGGCTCGAGGTCGTCAACACCATCGGCCGCCGCCTCGCGTCCAGCCTGGACCGATGGTCGATCATGCGGACGTTGCGAGAGGAGCTCGGCAGGTTCTTCGACTTTGACGGGTTCATCCTCGCGACCATCACGCAGACGGCCGACGGCCCCGTGGCAGAGGGATACCAGTACGTTGCCGGCGCCGAAGAGGTGGTGCCGCCGGTCGCTCTGGCGGTGACCGGCCCTTCGCGCGAGGCATATGAGTCGGGCAAGCCCGTCCTGGTCAGGAATTCGCCCTGGGCGAGCTCGTTCGAGCGGACCGACCTCGAGCGCGAGGGCTGGACCGTGGGCCGAGGCGCGGCGGTGTTCGTTTCCGGGCCGAAGACCGACCGAAGGCTGGTCTCCCGGTCGTTCGTCTGGGTCCCTGTGCTGAGCGGCGAGAAGATCACGGCTCTGCTGTCGCTGCAGTCCTATCGGGAGGGCGCGTTCGAGGAGTGGCACGTCAAGCTGCTGCAGGACATCGCCGCGCACGTCAGCCTCGCTTTGGCCAACGCCGACCACTTCGCGCAGGCGCAGGCGGAGAGCGCGAGGCTGGAAGCGCTTCACGTGCTCGAGATGGGGGTGGCGGGCGCGTCCGACGAGCGCGAGCTGGCGGACGCCGTCTTCGGGGTCGTCGGCGAGTACCTCGGCGCGAGCCACATGGTGCTCGCCTACCTCGACGTGGCCGGAAACATGGCGGCCTTCACCAGCGAGCAGGGCGCCAAGACGACCGGGATCGGCCCGGTGCCGATCAGGGAGTCGCCGTTCTTCCGCCGGATGATCGGTGAGGGCGGCCAGATGCGGGAGCCCAAGCCGGTCGGCCCCCTTGAAACAGAGGGCTCGATCGGGGGTTATCTCTTCAGCCGCTCGCCGAGCCACATCGTGTGGGCTCCGATCACCCAGGACGATCGCGTGATGGCGGGCCTCGTCGCGATGCGCAACGACGGCGGCCGGTTCCTTCCTGCCCACCTCAAATTGCTCGAGGCGGCCGCGCCGGTCGTCGGCATCGCGCTCCGCACGATGCGCCTTCACCACGCGAACGAGATCGCGCTGGCGCAGTCGGTGCGCATCCAGGAGCTCGCCGCTCTGGCAGGCCACGAGCTGATCAGCGTGGCCACCAACATCGCCGAGCAGGCCCGGACCATGCTCGAGTCGCCCGGCGCAGTGTGCTGGGCGTTCGACACGGAGGGCCGTATCACGGCGACCCGCGCGAGCGGTGAGCCGGCGGCCGAACAGGTCCTGGCCTGGGCCAACCTGAACAACGAGGACCGCCAGGCGCCCCCGGGCCTGGTCAGCGGCACCACGGGCGGCCAGGCCTGGAGCCTCATCCCACTGTGGTACGGCGACCGGCTGGTCGGGGCCATCGGCGCGGTGCACGCTTCGACGCTCGTCGCCGAGCCCGGCCCGGCGGCGCTGGAGTTCGCACGCCACGCCGCGATCGCGATCGAGAACTCGCGGCTGGTCGCCGAGACGCGCGGCCGCATCCGCACGCTCGAGGCTGTCGCAGCGTTCACCGAGCTGACCCCGACGGAGCCTGATCGTGCCCGCGTGGAGATGGGCCGGTTGGTAAGCCGGGCGCTGGCGGGCTCACAGGGCGAGCTCTGGCTCCTCGAAGACGGTCAGCTCGTGCGCCGCTCCGACAGCGGCGAGGAGCAGCCTCGGGTGCCGGTCAACGACAGCGCGCAGCTGCTGCGGGCCCTGGCTGCGCCGACCGGGAGCAGGCGCCTGAGGGCGCTGCTCGACCTGCTGGGCGCGCCGCAGGACGCATTCGCGATCCCGATCCAGGTCGAAGGCCGGCTCGCAGGCCTGCTCGTGGCCAGGATGACCGGCGGCGGCGCCGAGACGAAACGGCTGGCCGGCGTCCTGGCGGGCCAGGCCGCCGTCCTGGTCGGGCAGCTCGAGCTGGTCGACGCGCTTGACCGCGAGCGAAGGATGATGAACGCCATCCTCCGCCACTCCCCGGTCGGGGTCCTGCTCGAGGATGCCGCGGGCCGGATTGTCTACGCCAACCCAGAGGTGGAATCGATCTACAACCTGCAGGCGTCCGAGATGCCGGGGCGAACTCCCGCCGAGATCTACGCCGCCGCCGGGGCGGTTCCGAGCGAGGACGGCGAGTCGGACGGCAACTACGAGCTGCGCATGCGCGACCCGGAGCGCACCGTCCACGTCCGTCGAGTGGTGATCCCGGGACTGGAGGGCGAGCCCGCCGGCGTCCTGACCCTGCACGAGGACGTAACCGCGCAAAGCCTTGCGCTCGAAGCCAAAGACCTGATGCTCCGCGCCATCGGCCACGAGGTCAGAAGCCCTGCGGCGGCGATGAAGAACACTCTCGCCGGCATCATGCAGTGGGGCGACACGATCGATGCGGGCGGGCGCAAGGAGCTCCTGCAAGAGGCATACGAATCGTCCGACCGCTTGCTGGGCCTGGTCGAAAGCCAGCTGATCATCGCCAAGCTCGAAACCAGGCACTTCGAGCCCAACCCCGACAGGGTCGAGCTCGGCCCGGCGCTCGACGCCGTGATGGGCGTGCTGCTGCACCGGTACCCGGAGCGCTCGGCCGCAGTCGAAGTCCACCTGCCCCCAGGCTTGCCGCCGGCGTTCTGCGAGCCAGCCCACCTGGCGCAGGTGCTGACCAACCTCGTCGGTAACGCGCTCGAGTACACGACCGGCTCGGTCATCGTGGAGGCGCGGCCGGCTCCGCGGGGGTGGCTGGAGGTGACGGTGAGCGATCGAGGCCAGGGGTTGCCCGCGGCGAGCCTCGAAACGCTCTTCGAGAAGACGGGGCCCGCCGGCCGGAACCGGTCGCAGGGCGGCCTCGGCCTCGGCCTATATCTCTGCCGCCTGGTGGTCGAGCGCTCGTTCGGGGGCCGGATCTGGGTGGAATCGAGCGACCGCCGCGGCACGACCTTCAAGTTCACGGTCCCGGCGCTGGTAAAGGGACCACCTTGACGTCAGGCGTTTCATGAGCGCCTCAGAGCCGGTCTGGGTACGGGTGGGCGGGGGTCTGGAGTCCGTGCCGGACCGCCTCCGCCACGGGCCGGCAGACCTCGAGTTCCCGCCGCCCGGCGGCCCGTGGGAGCCCCTGATCCTGAACGGCCGCCTCGTCGGCTGGGCGGCCCACGCCAGCCTCGGCCAGGCGCGTAAGAGCGCCGAGCTGGGCCAGCAGCTCATGGCCGAGCGCCGTGACCACCTCCTCGGGCGCCTGGGGCACAAGCTGAGGTCGTCGGTGCTCGCTCTGCAGGAGTCAGCCCGCCAGGCGGCTTTCGGGCGAACCGAGCTGCTCGAGGGCGTGTTCGAGCTGGCCCAGGAGGTCGGGCGCCGCGCCGCGGCCCTCGAGATGGCAGCGATGGAGCCGAAGGACGGCGCGCGGGGCGTGGTCCTGGGGGCGGTCCTGAACCTCGCCCTGCCCGCGGTCCGGCGCCAGCTCCCACCCGGTGCGGCGGTGGTGGGGTCCGAGCCCGTCCTGGTGGAGGCTTTCGCCCGAGCGCGGGACTGGCTGGACGGCGAATCGCTGACCATCGCGGCCCAGCCGGTGGGCTCCTGGTGGCGGATCCACATGGCGACGACCGGGGCGCGCAAGGCCCAGGCCGTGCCCGAGATGGGCGAGCCTTTGCTGCGCGTCATCATCGACCTTCACCTCGACGGCTGGCTCGACGTGCACCCGCACGGGGCGGACATCTACCTGCCTGCCTACCGCCAGCCGTGACCGTAGAGACCTTGAGTTGGCCGTAGTCCACCGCGTCGTCGCGCCCAACCCCGGGCCATACACCGGGCCGGGCACCAACACCTGGATCGTCGAAGCCGGCCCGGTGGTCGTCGTGATCGACCCAGGGCCTGATGACGAGGCGCACCTGCAGGCCCTCGACCAACGGCTCGCCGGGGCGACCGTCGGCGTCGTGCTGGTGACCCACTCGCATCCGGACCACCTACCGCTCGCCGAGCGTTTCGCCAGGCCTCATCACGCTTCGGTCCGGCGCTATCCGGAGCTGGGCGACGGCGACGCCGTCAACGTCGGCACCCTCAAGCTCACCGCGCTGCACACGCCCGGCCACAGCGCCGACCACCTCTGTTTCTTCATCCCGGGCGATGGCGCCCTCTTCACCGGCGACCTGATCCTGGGCCGGGGCAGCTCGATGGTCACCTACCCCGAGGGCGACGTCGCGGCATACCTGCGGTCGCTGGACCGGGTCGCCGCCCTGCGGCCCAGGGTCCTGTTTCCGGGCCACTGGGACCCGGTGACCGACGCCATGGGCAAGATCGCCGAGTACCGGCAGCATCGCCTCGAGCGCGAGGCGCAGGTCCTGGAGGAGGTAAGGCGCGGCGCGGGGTCCGCGGACGAGCTCACAAGGCGGGTGTACGGAGACCTGGACGACAGGTTGATGGTCGCAGCGGAGATGACCCTGCGCGCCCACCTTCGAAAGCTCGTTGACGAAGGCTCGCTCAGCGTCCACGAGCGCTCCGGCCAAGAGGTCTACGAGGCGCCGGTATCGTGAGCGCCGTGATCGATCCCCGCCCGCCCGTCCTCTCGCTGCCCGCTGGCGACCTCGAAGCCTGGATGGTGGCCAACGGTGAGTCGGCCTACAGGCGCCGCCAGGTTTGGGGCTGGCTCGCGCGCGGAGCGCTTTCGTTCGACGCGATGCACGACCTGCCCAAGGACCTGCGCGCCGCTCTGAGTCGGGACTTCCGGATCACCTCGCTGAAGCCGGTGGCGGTGTCTGACGCCGACCGCAGCCTGACGACCAAGACACTGTTCGAGCTCGACGGCGGCCACTCGGTGGAGGCGGTCGTGATGAGGTACGCCGAGCGCTCGACTTTGTGCATCTCCTCGCAGGCCGGCTGTCCGATCGGCTGCCCGTTCTGCGCGACGGGCAAATTCCCCTTCGGCCGCAACCTGAAATCCCACGAGATCGTCGAGCAGGCGGTCGACGCGGCGCGGATCCTGGCCGGCGAGGGCCGGCGCCTGTCACACGTCGTCTTCATGGGCATGGGCGAGCCGATGGCGAACTATCGCGAGGTGCTCGACGCGGTGCGACGGATCGCCGACCCCGACCTCCTGGGGATCAGCCCGCGGCGCATGGTGCTCTCGACGAGCGGGCTCATCCCCCGTATCACGGAGCTGGGCGAGGAAGGTTTGCCGGTCACGCTCGCCATCTCCCTACATGCGGCGCGCGACGAGCTGCGCGACGTGCTGGTGCCGATCAACAAGAAGTACCCGGTAGGTGAGCTGGTCGGCGCTGCGCAGGCTTACGCGGAGAAGACCGGACGGCGCGTCAGCTACGAGTGGGTTCTCCTGGCGGGCGTCAACGACACGGAGCGCGACGCCAAAGAGCTCGGCGCTCTTTTGCGCCGCAAGCTGGCCCACGTGAACCTGATCCCCTTCAACCCCGTCGAGGACACGCCGTATCGCGCGCCCGACCGAGCGTCGATCCGCTCCTTCAAGGAAAAGCTCGAGGCCCAGGGTTTGAACGTCACGGTCCGCGACACTCGCGGTCGCGAAGCGGATGCGGCCTGCGGGCAGCTCCACGAGCGGGTCATGCGCGGCCGGCAGGCGGCCGGGGTCTCCTAAGACGCTCTACGCCGGCGCCTCCGGTTTCAGCTATGCGACCTGGAAGGGAAAGTTCTACCCCGCCTCGCTCTCTGGCGCGAAGATGCTCGGCTACTACGCGCACCGGTTGAACGGGGTCGAACTCAACGGCAGCTTCTACCGCACTCCCCCGGCCGGCGCGCTGGCCGGCTGGGCGTCCGAGACGCCGCCCGGCTTTCGCTTCTGCATGAAGGCCAACCGGGGCTTGACGTATTCGGCGGAAGGTTTCGACCGGGTCGGCCTGGCGCGAATCTTCAGCGAGCGCATCGCGGCACTGGGCGAGCGGCTGGGCCCTGTCCTCTTGCAGTTCCCGCCCACTCGCCAGCTGAACGTCGCCCTGCTGGATTCGCTGCTCGGCGCGTTGGGAAGGCCGGCCGCAGTCGAGTTTCGCGACCCCTCGTGGTTCTCGGCCGACACCTACGGGGTGATTCGCGACCATGGAGGCGCGCTCGTCGTCACCGACGAGGAGAAGTGGCCGCGCGCCCCAACGCTTGAACTGGGCTCGATCGCGTACTTCCGGCTGCGACGCGGCTACACGCAGGCCTCGCTGCGCCCGTGGATCGCAGAGGTCACGGCGGCGCTCGCGGCACACGACGAAGTTCACGTGTACTTCAAGCACGACCCCGAAGCGCCCGCGCTGGCGCAGCGACTGCTGCGGGCTGCGGCTAAGACTCTGCGGCCGTGATGGGGTCGGCATGGCCTGCCCGCGATCGCCTGATGAGGAGTGGAATCGCGACGAGAGCGATCAGCACCATCAACGCGGACGCGAGCTGAGCCTGGCGCAGCCCGATGAACACCGCCGGGTCGAGGCGATAGAAGCTGAGGAAGAACCGACCCGCGGCGTAGAGGCTCAAGTACAGCAGTCCGACCACGCCGTCCGGCAGCCGGTCTTTCAGCCGCTGGTGGAAAGGCAGGATCGCGGCGAGGAGGAAGAGGGTGAGGACCATCTCGTACGCGACCTCGGGGTGCACGACGACGCCGGGCTGGCCCAGCGTGTTGGCGTTGACGTACTCGACTCCCCACGGGAGGTTGGTCGGAGAACCGTGGTGCTCCCCGTTGATGACGTCTCCGATACGGCCGATCGCCAGGCCGATCATCGTCGCCGGGCCTGCGGCGTCCATGACTTTCCAGAAAGAGAACTTCCCGCGGCGCGCCCAGATGTACGCGCCCGCCATCGCCCCGAACAGCCCGCCCCACTGGCTGATGCCTCCTTCGGTCAAGGCGAAGACGCGCAGCCACTGGCCGTTGGCGAAGATCTTGTAGTTCTCCCAGACGTAGAGGGCACGGGCGCCGACCAGCCCCAGCACGACCATCCAGGCGAGTCCATCGCCGCCGCCCGAGATCTCGACTCCTTCCTTGGTCAAGAGCCAGAAACCCAACCGCGCGGCCGCGATGATCCCAAGCACTGCGAACACGCCATGCCACGTGATGAGGAGCGGCCCGATGCGGACGATGTTCGGGTCGAGGTCGATGACAATGGCCAGCGGCATCATGTCGTGGCGGCCGCTCGATCCAGACGAGACAGCGCGACCTCCTTCGGCAGCAGCGCCAGGGTGTAGTGAATGGGCAGCGACACCTTCCTGCCGGTGAGCGCGTCACGCAGCGGCGTGTAGAACTTGCCCTTGCCGACCCCGGACGTCTCGACCGCTCGCTCGAGCGCAGCCTCGATCGGATTGGGGTCCCACGCCACGTCCCGCAGCGCACTCATGGCCGCCCCGACGCGTTCGACCGCGTCGGCGCTCAGCGCTGGACGCTCCGGATCAGTCCACAGGTACTCGAGGTACTCCCTGGCCGCGGCGAGCTTCGGCATGCGCGTCCTCAGCGCCGGGACGGCGCGGAGGATCGTCGGCTCGTCCAGCTCGGGCAGGAACGGCTGCAGCCGGCGCGCCAGCTCCGCGTCGTCGAACGCGCGGATGTACTCACCGTTGATCCAGTTCAGCTTCTCCCAGTCGAAGCGCGCGCCTGCGTGCTGCACCCGGTCGAACGAGAAAACACCGAGCAGATCGTCGAACGAGAAGATCTCCTGCTCAGTGCCCGGATTCCAGCCGAGAAGGGCGAGGTAGTTGAGCAGGGCCTCGGGCACGTAGCCCTGCTCGCGGTACAGCGCGAGGTTCGTCTCGGGATGTTTGCGCTTGGACATCTTCGACCCATCGGGGGCGAGGATCAGGGGCATGTGCGCAAACGCGACAGGGCGCGCGTAGCCGAGCGCATCGACCAACAGCAGCTGATACGGGGTGTTGGAGAGATGCTCCTCGCCACGAATGACGTGCGTGATCTTCATCACCGCGTCGTCCACCGGGCTCGCGAACTGGTAGGTCGGATATCCGTCCGACTTGACGATGATGAAGTCGCCCATCAGCTCCGCGTCGAATCGCATCTCGCCGCGGATCAGGTCGGTGAAGGAGACCTCTCCGCCCGGGATCTTGAAACGGACGGTGAACTCCGTGCGCCCGGCGGGCGGATTGGTGAGGCACCGGCGCGAGTACCTGTAAGCGCGCTTTTCCGCCTGCGCCTGCTTGCGCTCGGCGTCGAGCTCCTCGCGCGTGCACCAGCACTTGTACGCCTTGCCTTCGTTGAGCAGGCGGACCGCGTGCTGCTTGTACACGTCCAGGCGCTCCGACTGCCGGTACGGCGCGTCCGGCCCGCCCTTGTCCGGGCCTTCGTCCCAGTCCAGGCCCAGCCATCTAAGGCTCTCGTAGATCAGGAGCTCGTACTCCGGCCGGTTGCGCTCCATGTCCGTGTCGTCGACACGCAGCACGAAGGTGCCGCCGCGCTGCCGGGCGAAGAGGAGGTTGTAGAGCGCGGTGCTCGCCGTGCCCAGGTGGGCGAAGCCGGTGGGGCTGGGCGCGATCCGCACCCTGACCGGCGAATTCGGATCGGGCACGCACATATCCTAGGCAGGTGCCGGGAGTGCTCGCCTTGGTCGGGGGTGACGAGTTCAACCCCGGCAACGAGGAACAGGACTTGGTGCTGGCCGCGGCCGCGAGACCCGGGCCGGCATACGTGGTGCCCACCGCCGCCGCGCGCCAGGACCCAGGGGGGGCGGTCGCGCACGCCACCGCCTGGTTCAAGCAGTTCGGGTTAGAGCTCGTCGAGCTGCCGGTCTTGAACCGCACTGATGCCAACTCCAAGGCGCTGGCCGACCGCGCTCGAGAAGGCGGCCTGTTCTACCTCGTGGGCGGCGACCCGGGACTGGTGGCCCGGGTCCTTCGCTTGTCACGGGTCTGGAGCGCCATCTTCGAAGCTTGGCGTGGCGGGGCCGCCCTGGCCGGCTCGTCCGCCGGGGCGATGGCGCTCTGCAGCCACACGTTGATCCGAGCCACCTGGCCCAATCGCTTCCAGAGGCGCCCCGCAGACGCTCTCGCTGTCGTCGCGGACACCGCGGTGCTTCCGCATTACGACACGTTTGGCCACAAATGGGTTGACTCGGCGCAGAGGGAGCTGGAGGGGGTGACGCTGCTGGGGATCGACGAGCGCAGCGCGGTCTTGTGGCAGGACGGAGTGTGGCGCGCGGCCGGCCCGGGCGCGGTAACCGTGATCAAGCAAGAAAAGACCACGACCTTTGCATCGGGCGCCCTGGTGACTGGACTGCCGGTTCCCGCACGTATCCTTCCCGGGTGATCGACTCTCGGCGCAGGCCGCCAAGGACGCTTCATGCGGGATGGCTGCACATGGGATCGATGCGGGTGCACCACATGCATGGCGGCCGGGGATCGCCCGTCCTTTTCATTCACGGCTTGGGCTCGTCGGGCTACATCGAGTGGCGTTTCAACCTCGAGCAGGCGGCGTCTAAACATCGCGTGTACGCTCCCGACCTGCCCGGCTTCGGCCGGACCGAGAAGCCGCGAGCGCGCTATGGGATTCCGTACTTCACGCGATTCATCGAGCGGTACATGGAAGGTCGCGGCCTGCGCAGCGCGACCGTCGTGGGCGCATCACTCGGTGGGCGAATCGCGCTCGAGCTGGCTTTGCGGCGTCCCAAGCTCGTGAGCAAGCTGGTCCTCGTCAACGCGCTCGGCCTGGGACGGCCCAACCTGCGGTTCAGCTACGGCCTCGTGACGATTCCCCGCGTAGGCGAGGCGGTGATGCAGGTCGCGCGCAACGCGCTGCACTGGGCGCCGCCCAACATGGTCCGCCGCGTGGCGGCGCGCTATGCGGGAGCGAGCTCCGAC
>Ga0307374_10002896_pt1 | contig 29884 bp, 25 predicted proteins | sample OX3MG_FD_202532 | JGI IMG/M metagenome (GOLD analysis project Ga0307374, IMG submission 202532) | Soil microbial communities from Risofladan, Vaasa, Finland - OX-3 | ecosystem: Environmental > Terrestrial > Soil > Coastal area > Acid sulfate soil | place: Finland: Risofladan, Vaasa | collected... | reverse complement strand
ACCAATGGGACGTCTCGCGTGAAGATCTCGATGCGTTCTCAGCGGAGAGTCATCGACGTGCGGCCCAGGCAACCGCCGAAGGTCGCTTCGAACGCGAGATCGTCCCGGTCTACGTTCGTGATGACGAGGGTCACGCGACCGACGAACTCATGAGCACCGACGAGGGTATCCGACCCGACTCATCGGTCGCGACGCTCGCGAACTTGAAGCCGGCCTTCAAAGACGACGGCAAAGTGACGGCCGGCAACTCGTCCCAGATCACCGACGGCGCATCGGCCGTGTTGATCATGAGTGAGGAGAAGGCCAAGGAGCTCGGCTACACGCCGCGCGCCAAGTTCCACTCCTTCGCGCTGGCGGGCGTCGATCCCGTCACGATGCTCACCGGACCGATACCGGCGACGAAGAAGGTGTTGGAACGAGCGGGACTGACCCTCGAGGACATTGACCTCATCGAGATCAACGAGGCGTTCGCGTCAGTGGTACTCGCGTGGCAAAAGGAACTCAACGTCGATCTTTCGAAGGTGAACGTGAACGGCGGAGCGATCGCGTTGGGTCATCCGCTGGGCGCGTCGGGCGCGAAATTATGCGCCACGTTGGTGAACGAACTTGAGCGCACCGGTGGTCGTTACGGACTCCTCACCATGTGCGAGGGTGGCGGACTGGCCAACGCCACGATCATCGAGCGCGTCGGCTAGTAACTCGTTACTTGTAGCGTGTCGCCAGATAAAAACCGGCGAACATCACCGCGAGTCCGCCGACGAGGTACCACGACGACACGGAGCCGGGCAACACGGCCAGGTAGTTCAGGATGACGATCAACATGCCGAGGCCGAGCAGCGCGACGATCAGCCATCCGTACCACCGAGGACTGTGATCGTCGCTGACCGGGCGTCGAGCGGTGACTTTGCCCCGAGCTTCGGGCGCGACGTAGCGTCCGACCGTCTTGCGGTTGCCCGATTTCGGTGTCGATTTCGCCATGGGGACCAATGCTACTGAACGCGACTACGTCGTCGTCGTCGTCGCGACCGTCGTCGTCGTCGTCGATTGTTGCGTGGAAGCTTCACAAATGTATATGGTGATGCTCGAGTTATAGGGAACATGAGTACCGACGCCCGGCATCTCCTGGTAAACGGTCCCCACCTGGTTTGGTGAGCAGGTGGACGGATCTTGCGGACTGACTTGCACCTGGAGGTGTGCATTCTTAAGGGTCAGCGTCGCTTGGGCCTGGGATTCGTCGATCACACTTGGTACCAGCACCTTGCAGTATCCGGACGACGTAGTGAGAGTGATCTGATCACCAGCATTCACCAAATATCCGACCCCGGGACTGGAACTGACGACATCTCCAATCGGCACGGTGTCAGAACACACTTTCGTCGTGATTGGCGCCAACGTGAGACCAGCTTGATACAGCACCCCAGACGCTTGATCCGTTGAATCGCCAACGAGATACGGCACGGCGAACTGCGCGGCGGGTGACAACACGTAAATCGTTATCGGGTCGCCCTGGTGACCTTTGGTGGCGGCCGCCGGTACTTGTGACAGCACGACACCCGGGGAGGGAACCGTTCCCTTGGGGGCGGTCTTGAGAAACCCAGTTTTGACGTTCATCAGATACGGCTTGGAATTCAGCTCGCTTATAGCGCTCGCCAGCTGCAGACCCTTCACGCTAGGGATCGTGATGGGTGTTGTTTGTACACCGAGGCTCACCACGAGGTCCACTTTCTGGCCCTTCTTCAACACGGTTCCCGCCTGGGGTTTCGATGAGATGACGTAGCCATCTCTAACCGTCGGCGAATGTTCCTCGCTAACGTGGTGAACTCGTATCCCTTCGGAAGACAGTTTGAAGCGGGCGGCCGATTCGGACTTGCCCACAAGATCCGGCACCGTCACCTTCGGTGTGTTCTTCTGAGTGAGGAAGTACGCCACACCTCCCGCCGCCAATAACAACAGCACGACCACGACGATGACGCTCGCGCTGTTATTACGGCGTCGCCGAACGTCCGTTCGCGGGCCGGTCATCATGGGTACGGCTTGGGTGTGTTCGCCGGGAGCGACCTTGGAGACGGCTCGAGTGGCGTCGAATCCGAAGAACGCGACGTCGTGCTGCGCGGCTCGAACGGGTTGACCTTCGGTGAAACGCATGAGGTCCGATCGGAGGTCCTCAGCCGACTGATAACGCCGGTCCGGTGACTTCGCCAGCGCCTCCATCACGATCGCTTGAAGGTCGGCGGGAATCGTCGAGTTGAACTCAGACGGCGGGGGCACGGTGCCATGCACGTGCTGAACCGACACCTCGACGGGCGAATCACCGATGAACGGTGGTCGTCCCGCGAGCATTTCGTAAAGGACGACACCCAGTGAATAGATGTCGCTGCGACCGTCGACAGGCGCACCCTCAGCCTGCTCCGGCGAGAAGTACGTCGCGGTACCCATCACCGAACCCTCTTCAGCCAGTTGGTCATCGACCGACATCGCCTGGGCGATTCCGAAGTCGGTTACCTTCACTTGACCGTCACTCGCGATCAGAATATTGCCCGGTTTCACATCGCGGTGCACCACGCCGTTGCGATGCGCGTAACCCAATGCCGCGGCGACCTGGGCAATCAGACCGGCTGAGTGCGATGCCGTGAGCGTTCGCCCGCCGCGCAACATATCGGCCAGTGACGTCCCATCGACCAATTCCATGACAATGAAGTACGTCCCGTTGTCCTCGCCCCAGTCGAACACCGGCACGATGTTCGGGTGCGAGAGGTTCGCCGCCGCCTGGGCTTCGCGCCGGAAACCCTCGACGAACAAGGGATTGGCGCTGAGTTCCGGGTACAGCGTTTTGAGCGCCACCGGTCGGTTGAGCAGAACATCCTGGGCCCGGTACACGATGGCCATCCCACCCCGGGCAATGAGGTGCGTTACCTGATAACGACCTGAATACAATCGAGGGTCATCGACAGGCTCCATATCGCGCCTAGCCTACGCCCTCTGTATTCAAGGTATTTTTCACTAGCGCTCGCATCCTGTCGCTGCGACTGAAGGACTCTTATGGGACTGCATTGCAAAGTAGCCCTCGACGAGACACTTCACAATAGGACCGGCGACCGTCGCTCCGAAGTTCTGAGTTGGTTGGAACGGCACGACGACGGCAATGGCGATGGTCGGATTCGTCGCTGGCGCAAAGGCGATCAGCCAGTCGTCGGTGTTCTTCTTTGCGTTGCCCGTCTGTGCGGTCCCGGTCTTGGCCGCTACGTCGAACTGGGCCGGGAATCCAACACCCGAAGCGGTTCCCGCGGTGACCACCTTTTCCATCAACGGCACGATGAATGCGGCCTGCGACGGTTTCAACGGCGTCTTCCAGACTGAATCCTTATAGCGCTCGATGATCTTTCCGTCCGGTGCCGTAACAAAACTCAGCAAATGCGGGGTCATCTCGACGCCACCGTTGCCAACGGCGGCCGCGACAAGAGCGTCCTGCAACGCGGTTGCTCGTACGTTTTCTTGGCCGATCGACGAATAGGCCAGGCCGGGGATGTTGTTCTTGAATGAACTCGCCGCGGGAAAGTAGCTCGCCGCCGTGCCCGGCAGATCGAGCGGCGGAATCGAGTTGTAGCCGAAGGAAGTGGCTGCCTTGAACACGTAATCGGCGCCGAGGTCAATCCCGAGCAGCGCGTACCCGGGGTCGCACGAGGGTGGCAACATCTGAGTGACGTCACCGCCGCAGGGATAGCCACCGCTGTTGCAAAGAAGCAGGTTCGAATCTGGCAACGTGGTGCACGCACCTCCGTTGCGGTTGCTGTAGAAACCCTTGGTTAGGTCGGCGGGCTTGCTCACGACGGCGGCGGCAGTCGTGATGACTTTGAATGTGGAGCCCGGTGGGAAGGTTGCACCGGTCGCTAAGGATCCCAGCGGCTCAAAGCCGTTGCTGTCGGACTTGAAATAGAGATGCCGGGCGGCCGTCTCAATGTTGATGTTCGGTGAAGTCAACGGAACAGGGTTGTAGTTCGGATTGGAGTACATCACCAGTACGGCGCCGGTCTTGGGATCGATCGCGACCGCAGCTCCGTCGATGCCTTTCAGTGCCGTACGCGCGACCGCCTGTAACGCCGGCACGAGCGTCAAGGTCACCGAGTCAGCGGCACTCGTGGGCGCGAGGAGTTGTTCGAAACTCTTCGGAGGTTGCTGGTGGGAGGCGAGAAAACCGTCGTACTGCTCTTCGATGCCGCCCACGCCGTACCAGGCCGAGGCGTAACCGACGACGCCGGACGTCAAGGAACCGAAAGGATAGACCCGTCGATAGGGGAAGTAGGGACTGTTCTGCTTCTGCGAGTACGCCAATACCGCGCCGTTCGCCGCATAGATATCGCCGCGCGGGAATTTGCCAGACGGGTTCAAGTTGCGCGGATTGTCAATGCTCGAGTTCAGTGACTTCGCTCGAAAGAATTGAATGTTCGCCGACTGCGCGACGACCACGGCGAAGAGCACGAGGATGATCGTGGCCAGTATCCGAAGGCGTCGTGACACCGATCAACCCTTCTTCAATGTGGTGGTAGTCGTCGAGGTAGTGGTTGTTGTGCTCGGCGTCGAGCACTTCGTTGCTTGACTACAAAGATACGACGCGTACTTTTTCGCCCACGACCGCGTGGGTTCCGAGATCGTCTGACCCAATTGGGCCTGATCGGTGGGTCGAAGTGAGCTGATTTTGTAATCAGTATCTTTCACCAGCATGGGCTTGAACCAGAGAACGCCGCCGGGTTGCCCCTGATACACGGCGATATATCCACCGTCGTTGCCTAAGTAATACGTCGAGTAGGCATACCAGTGCACGATGAAATACGCGCCCACGATTACTCCAGCGAACATCAGAATCGCGGCGGGCGCGCGCCACGACAGGCGACGGTGCTTGCGGCGTTTACTCGTCGACGCGCTGGTGCGAGCGACCGGTGGCGTCACCGAGGAGATGGTGCGCTTAATCGGCGTCGAAGTGACCGTGACCTCGTCGAATTCCAACAGCACCGCGGTGATGTTGTCTCGACCGCCGGCCTCTTTGGCAGCCTCGACTAATTGGACCACCGCCTCTTCGAGCGTGAAGGGTTCACTTGAAAGACGCGCCAATGTGTCACTGTCGAGTTCATTCGAAAGTCCGTCACTGCAGAGCAACAGTCGGTCGCCGGCCAATGCGTTCAACGTCATGACATCGACCGCGATCGTCTCTTCAACGCCCACGCCGCGTGTGAGTTGGTGACGTCGCGGATGCACCGCCGCCTCCTCCGGCGTCAGTCGACCCATGCGTACCCACTCCTCGGCCACACTGTGGTCGTCGGTGAGCTGACGCAGCGCCCCGTCGCGCAGTTGGTAGGCCCTCGAGTCGCCGACATGACAGAGCGTCGGCGAGCGCACACCGTCATCGTCAACGGTGAGACCCAACGCGATGACGGTCGTCCCCATGCCGAAGTGACTGGGGTTCTCGCGCGCGTCATTCAACACCGTGATGTTGGCAGCATTGATCGCGTTATAGAGGCCCTCCACGGATTGGTCCTCGGCGAATCCTGCTCTCAGCAACTCGATCGTCATCTCGGAGGCGACTTCTCCGGCCGCGTGGCCCCCCATGCCATCGGCCACGATGGCCAACGTGTCGTCGACGTACACCGCGTCCTGATTCGATTGACGTACCAGTCCAGTGTCGGTCGCCTCGGCGTGACGCCAATGCGTCAACGAACCACCTCGAAGAGGACGCCGCCGACTTGCACGATGTCACCTCGTTCCAAATGCACTCGACCGTCGACCAGTTCTTGGTTCACGTACGTGCCATTCGTCGATCCGAGGTCCTCGATCGTGAGGTCGCCCCCGTCGTTCGCGAGTCGGGCGTGTCGTGAAGAGAGGAATGAGTCGGACAAGCTGAGATCGCACTCAGCGCTACGACCGATGGTCATCGCGGCATCGACGTCGATGCGTTCACCTGACCGATCCGGGGGTTCGACGAACTCGAGTGCCAGAGAGTTCGTGCGCCGTTGACGCGTTCGCTTCTGGTAATCGATTGGTCTCGCTTGGAGCGCGGCGACGCGAGTGATTCGAAGAAAGAACAGAACCGCGACGACCATGACGAGTACTTGGAGCGGCCGAACGATTGCCGCGTAGTTCGTCGTCCCGATAAGACTCAAGCGAGCTCAATCCGAAAGTGGAGCGAGCCAATCGTGACGTCGTCACGTGGCGTTAGTGAGACGGCGGTGACGCGGTGGCCGTTCACGAACGTTCCATTAGTTGACTGCAGGTCACGAATCGCGACGCCTTCACCCGTGCGCCACACCTCGGCGTGGCGACGCGACACGTTGGAATCATTGATGATGATTTCCACCTCGGGGCTGCGCCCGATCACTAAGGGCCGGTCGCCCAGGTTGAAGGACCTCCCGTCATCGGCGATCAAGCGAGGCTGGCTCTCGCCGCCCAGGAACTCAGTCTTGACTTCGAGATTCCCGGGCTTGATGTCGTCATCGATGAATACTTCGACTTTGACGGGTCCCACGAAACTGAAACCCTCGCTCAGCGCGTGCTGGCGGACGGTCTCTTCGAGTTCACTCACCAGCGCCTTCTGGAAGCCCTCAAATCTTGCGGCGTCGACCGGGCCCAGCCATACCCGAATCTGGTTCGGCGAGATAGGACCCTGACTCGAGAGGCGCCGCGTCAAGTCCACTTCGCGCACGATACGCGAACCGATTTCAATCGGTTGCAGCGTGCTCTTGAAAGTGCGTGAGAACGTCTTTTCAAAGATCCGCTCGAGGCGACTTTCAACGCTCTTCAGGACCATAACAACATCAACTGTACCGGTGACACAGCGCAATCGACAGCGTAAGAGCCTTTGAGCGAGTCGAGTAATGTTGCAAAGTCTCGGGGCGAGTGGCGAAATTGGCAGACGCGCAGGCTTCAGGTGCCTGTATTCGAAAGGATGTGGGGGTTCAAGTCCCCCCTCGCCCACCGCGGTTCGGGTCGTCGCTGCGTGGGCCACCACCAACGGTTGAGCACTAACGCGCTGGCGAGGACAGCGCCGACGCGAAGGACTCTAAAGACCCTGCAGGTCTGTTTATCGCTTCGCTAGAGTTGCAGCGCGAGGTCGCACGCTTCGGCGTTCGAAAGTGCCGAACCCGAGGCGTAGACGCGTTCGAAGGTTTCGTCTCCTAATAACGCTCGAGTTCGAGCAAAACTTTCTTCCTCGAGAACTACTTCGGTGTCGTCCTTATAGAGTTGACCCGTTTTATAGGCATCTTCTCGCAGCGCGTCGGCGGCCCCATGCAAGGTCGCCGCACGGTCTCCGTCGCCACGCGCCGACGCGATGCACGCCGCCGAGAAGATCAGGTCTCCGATCTCACGTCGGAACCCAGTGCGACGTTCGGCCCTAAGACACGAACGCATGAGCGGTAACGCTTCGTCGAACTCACGTGAGTGGCAGCGTCCCAGCAATAAGTTGTTTCGGGGACTGTGCAGTAGTTCGTGCGCCCCGAGCTCCTCAAGGCTCGCGATCGCCTCCTCCCACAACGTCAACGCTTCCGCGAATCGCTGCTGCATCACGTAGCTTGCCGCCAGGGCACTCCGCCGGGTAGCGATCAGCATGGCGTCTTGAAGCTTCGTCGCGTCAGCGATCATCTCCAACTCGATGTCGATGCGCTGTTCGAGGGTCAACCCGCGTTCACGTGCGATGCGGTACAACATCGACCACGAAAGGATCTCGACCTTCAGGCGAGCGTTGTCACTCGTGCTCGCACGGTCGAGGGCCTCCTCAATGTAAGTGACCGCCGCCACGAAGTCTTGGTTATAGTTCGCGATTAACGCGTGGCATCCGAGTGCGCGGGCCTCTATGTCGCGCTCGCCAAGTTCACGAGACAGCTCTAGTCCGCGCGCTGCGCAGTCACTCGAAATCGCAATCTCGGCCCGGTCCGAAGTGAAGAGCAATCCAATCAAAATGCTCGCTGCCACCCACGCGGAGGCGACCTCGACGTCGCGGGCATCGCCAACGTCCTCAAGAGCGCTCAGCAGGAACGGAATTACCTCAATGTGACCCCGACTCTGAAAATATCTCTCTAGACTCGTTACCACCCGCATGATCTCACAAGCCCGCGCAGGATCCGACGCCAGGTGCGTGAACATCGCCCGGTAGTTGTCCATGTCTAGATCCAGTTGCTTGAGCCAGCGGGCCTGGAGTGGTCCAATGAATTCGCGTCCAGCCGTCGTGGCCATCGCTTCGAAGTGAGTGGCGTGGCGGTCTCGCGCTTCAAAGACCTCAGTCTCTCCGCCGGCCATTAACAACTCCTGCGCCGCGTACTGACGGATCGTCTCGAGCAGACGGAAACGTAGGGCGACGCCGTCGTGGTCGGCGACGACCAAGCTCTTTTCCACTAAGGAGTGCAGAAGGTTCGTGACATCGAATTCGTCGACCGTCTCGCTAGAGGCGACGGCCTCGGCCGCCTCTAACTCGAAGCCCCCCGAGAAAACCGACAATCGGCGCAGCACTGACTGCTCCATTGGGTTCAACAGTCCGTACGACCAGTCCACCATCGCCTGGAGCGTCTGCTGGCGGGCCATTGCGTTGCGACTTCCACCAGTGAGCAAACGGAATCGTTGATCGAGCCGTTCGCTGAGTTGCACCAGTGACATCGACGACAGACGGGCCGCCGCCAACTCCAGGGCGAGGGGGATCCCGTCCAGACGCTTGCAGACTGACGCGACAAGCGGCGCACCCTCGTCGGTCAAGACGAAACCCGAGTTCGCCGCACGCGCGACGAACAGGGTCACGGCGTCGGACTCCCCGAGGTCCTCGATGGTCTCGGCGTCCGCACCAGGCAGCGTCATCGAAGGCACTCGATAAACGTGCTCACCATCAACTCCGAGAGGTTCGCGCGAAGTGACGAGGAGGTGCACCTTGGGGCAGTTGCGCATCACCGCGTCGGCGAACTTCGCGCAAGCGTCGATCACGTGCTCGCAGTTGTCGAGGATGATTAGCACGGCCTGGGTCGCCAGGGCCCGTAACAGTGCGTCAAGGGGCGAGATCTCAATCCCGTCGAGAATGCCCAACGCGCTGGCCACGGCGAGGGGGACCTGCTCCCCGTCGGCGACCGGAGCAAGTTCGATGAGCCATACGCCTTCACCGGTACCGTCAAGCAATTCGGCGGCTGACTGCATCGCGAGACGGGTCTTGCCCGACCCGCCCGCGCCGGTGAGCGTCACGAGCCGTGAATCCTTTACGAGGTCGCGGACGTCGTTGAGCTCGTGTTCACGTCCGACGAAAGACGACAGCAACGCGGGCAGGTTGTTGGGGAGGTCAGGGTTGTCCAGCGAGCGCAGCGGCGGAAACTCATCGATCACGCCCTTAGGCGTCAACTGCCACACGTGTTCGGGCCGCCCGAGGTCCTTCAGTCGGTGCTGACCGAGGTCCTTGAGGGTCCCCCATTCGCCGAGCAGGTCGCGCAGGAGCTCTGCGGTCGCTCCCGACACCACACTTTGACCACCATGGCCAATCGCGAGGAGTCGCGCGGCGCGGTTCACGGTGGGACCGAAATAGTCTCCGTCGCGCTCCTGGCACACCCCGGTGTGCAACGCCACTCGCACTCGGATCTCCGCGCCCGCCGGCCACGACTCGACTCGCAGCGCGCGTTGCAAGGCGTCAGTCGCACGCGCCGCCGCATCACTCGCCGTGAAGACGGCACAGAACGCGTCGCCGACAGTCTTAAAAACGTAGCCACCCTCCGCGTCAATGGCGCCGCGTACAATCGCATCGTGGCGACGCAGCGCCTCGTTCATCGCAGATGACGCACGCTCCCACAACTTGGTCGAGCCCTCGATGTCACTGAAGAGGAGCGTGATCGTCCCCGAGGGTATGGTCATCTCGATATTCTGCACCATCGCCCAAGGGTCCGTCGGCGACCGAGATTGAGTCGGTGGACCACGCCGATGGGCAGTGCACGAACGAACTTCATCTCGCTCTCGAAAGAGAACTCGCCACGGGGGCGTCCAACGGGACCCTGCGAGACCTCCCGCGCGATGCCATCGACGCATGAACGATGCAACGTCGCACCCATGACAAACCCACACCCCAAAAGGGTGCGGCAGTTGTCGGAAAGTGGTGAGGGGTCCAAAAGGACCTCAGGAGGTGGTCCAGTCCCCCCTCGCCCACTGCGAAGAGTCCTGTCACCTTGGGCGCTCTCGCCCACAACATCGCCGGGTTGGCACCGTCGGATGTGGCGCTTCATTGAGTCTCATTGATTGTTCTGGTTCGCCTGCATGGACTGATGAAGGAAGTTCGTCGCAGCACCGTCGACCCGCGACGTTACGCAGTACTCTAAACCGATGAGCCAGCGCATAACTCCTCCATTTCGCGCCGACCACGTCGGCAGTTTCTTGCGCCCGGCCGAGTTGCTGGCGGCACGGCGCGGGGCCGCCGAGGGGCGCCTCGATGTCGACGAACTGCGCGCCGTCGAGGACGCAGCGATTCGTGACGTCGTCGCGTTGCAGGAGAACCTGGGCTTCCAGTCAGCGACGGACGGGGAGTTTCGCCGCACGTCGTGGCACATGGATTTCATCTACCAGTTGGGCGGCGTTCACCGCTCCGACGAGCTGCTGGAGGTCGCCTTCAAGAACACGGAGGGGACTACGTCGTTCACCTCGGCTGCCCTCAAGATCGACGGTCCGGTACGCGTCGACGAGACAATCTTCGCCGACGCCTTCACGTTCCTCCGTGGCACCGTCAGAACCGCCGTGCCGAAGATCACTATCCCTTCGCCGAGCATGGTCCACTACCGCGGCGGTATGGCCGCGATCGACCCATCGGTCTACCCCGACGTCGAGGAGTTCTGGAGCGACCTCAGCTCCGCCTACGCCGAGGAGATCCGGCGCCTCGGCACTCTGGGCTGTCGATATCTCCAACTCGACGACACGTCGCTCGCCTATCTCAACGACCCGGCTCAGCGCGAGATGATCGCGCAGCGCGGCGACGACGCCGAGCATCAGCACCTGCGTTACATCCGTCAGATCAACGCGGCACTCGCTGGTCGCCCCCACGACATGGCTGTAACGACGCACTCGTGCCGCGGCAACTTCCAGTCCTTCTGGGCGGCCGAGGGAGGGTACGACTTCGTGGCCGAGGCCCTCTTCTCCGAGCTCGACGTGGACGGATTCTTCCTCGAGTATGACGACAGCCGCTCGGGCGATTTCTCGCCCCTGCGTTTCGTGCCACCGCACAAGATGGTCGTGCTGGGGCTCGTGACGACCAAGCGAGGCGACCTGGAGTCGAAGGATGAACTGAAGCGCCGTATCGACGAAGCCAGTCGCTTCGTACCCCTCGAGCAGATCTGCCTCTCCACCCAGTGCGGGTTCTCCTCCACCGTCGAGGGGAACTCCATCACCTACGCCGACCAGGTCGCCAAGCTGCGACTGGTCAAAGAGACCGCCGACGAGGTCTGGGGCTAGGCGTCCGGACTTTCGGACGGAACCGTGGGCTCGTGGGCCGAACGGCGCCGCGGCCATCGCCTCGGCGGTGCCGAGGACTCGACCCAGTGTCCCACCGGCACGATCTCGACGTGGAACCGGTCACGGATCGCTCCCCAGATACCCCGCGGCTGCCACAGGGCGACGACGACGGCCACTGAACCGAAGATGATGAGGTACCAGGCGCCTTGCTGCTGGAGTGACTGCTGAAGAGCAAAGAAGATGATCGAACCGATGATCGGCCCCTCGACCGTGCCCAGTCCTCCGATCATCGACACGAAGAGCATCTCGGCCGCCCACTGGAGGCTGAAGACACTCGTGGGCTGAACGAAGGGCTGGCTGATCGTAAGCACGGCGCCCGCCGCGCCACAACCCGCTGCCGCGATGATGAAGACGGTTCGGCGTGCCGCTCGGACGTTCGCCCCCGAGCTTCGCGCTGCGACCTCGTTATCGCGTATCGACGACAGCACCAGACCAAGTCGACTGCGCAGCAGGAGGCTGGTCCCGACGACCACCGCTAGGGCGACCAGCCACGCGGCCAAGTAGGAGAAGTGGGCCGTTTGGGTCGGACTGAGGTTCTGCAAACCAGGCATCAGGCGACCAGTGCCCCCACCGAGGATCGCCACGGTGCCGATGACGATCATCGCGGTGTCCGCCACCACCCAGGTGGCGATGGAAAAGTATCCCCCGCGCAAACGGAACAGCAGGTAGTTGACCGGGACGGCGATGAGGGCGCACACCAGGACCGAGAGCGGGATCGTGACGAAGGGATTTATCCCCTTGAGCGCGAAGTACAACGTCGCGTACGCACCGAGTCCCACGAATGCTTGCTGGCCTATCGATACCATCCCCGCGTACCCGGCCAGCAGGTTCCACATGGTGGCCATGATCACCAGGATGTAGAAGTTCGTGAGCGTCGTCGATAGCTGCGCCGGCAACACCCACGGGGCGATCGACAAGAGTCCGATCACGATCGGAGCACTGATCAACGTGTACAGCGGGGAACGCAGCGTACGCCGGACTCGTACGGTGCCGTTACGACCAATCGTGACTTCCGAGCTCGTACTCACGCGAGGGCCGTCTTCTTGCCGAAGAGTCCCTGGGGCCGGATGGCCAGTACCAGGAGGAAGAGGAGATTGCCGGCGAGGACCTGGTATTGGGGGTTGATATGCGCCCCGATCTGTTGGGCCACGCCCAGCGCAACTCCACCTACCAGGGTTCCCCATAGCGACCCAATACCGCCGATGACCACCGCTTCGAAGGCGAATAGGAGGTTCACCCCACCCGACGTGGGGGCGAACTGGGTCATCATCCCGTAGGCAATGCCGGCGAGCGCCACCGTGGCGAACGCGATGGCAGCCGCGATGCCGAAGACGTGTCGGTAGTTCGCACCGCTGAGTTGCGCCGCTTCGCGGTCGTCGGCGACTGCCCGGATCAAGCGACCCAGACCCGTGCGTGACAAGAAGAGCTGCAAGAACGCCAGCACCAACACGGCAACTCCGAGGACGGAAAGCGACACGTAGGAGATGTACACGATCGTCGCAGGATGCCACGACCGTGAGATGAGCGAGCCGATGTTGACCACCTGGCCATTGGCCGAGTAGATCTCGAGTAAGAGGTTCTCGATGATGACGGAGAGCCCGAATGTCACGAGCAGCGTGGTGAAGGGGTCGCGGTCGATGCTCTTCTGGATCAGCGTGCGCTGGACGATATAGCCGATCAGTCCGAACAGCGGGACGACGACGAGGAATGCCCACACCTCGGGCAGGTGCACACGCGGCGTCACGAAGACCGCGACGTAGGCTGCTACGACCGCAATGTCGCCGTGGGCCAGGTTGATGACCTTCAAGACACCGAACATCAACGAGAGCCCGCAGGCAAACAAGGCGTAGAAACCCCCTATCAGAATGCCTTGGATTACGACGTTGGTCCACGTCATGGATCCACCGCCTCGGGAGGGGGTCTGTGGGAGAGTTCCGCGCCGAAGTAGGCGTGGTCGATCTGTTCTGACGTCAGGTCAGCCGGCACTCCGGTCAGCGAGGTACGCCCTTCGAGCAAACAGTGGACTCGATCGGCCATAGCCACGCCCTGGGCGACGTCTTGTTCGACGATGAGAATGCTTACTCCGTTCGCGACGATGTCGGGAACCAGGGTGTAGATCCGTTCGATCACGATCGGGGCCAATCCGAGCGACAACTCATCCAGGAGAAGGATGCGGGGATTGGCGACCAGCGCGCGACCGATCGACACCGCCTGTTGTTCGCCGCCGGAGAGCTGCCACGCGCGCTGACGGCGGCGTTCGGGCATCCAGTCGAAGAGTTCGTAGATGCGCTCGATCGTGAAGGGACCCTTTCGTGCGTGGTACGCGCCCACCAGTAGGTTCTCCTCGAGGGTCATCGACTCGAACAACCGACGGCCTTCGGGGACGAGGGAGATCCCCGTCTGCACGCGCCGGTGTGGGGACATCTTGGACAGATCTTTTCCGTCGACGGCGATCGTGCCCGAGGTCGCACGGTGCAGTCCGGCGATCGTACGCAACAACGTCGACTTGCCGGCGCCGTTAGCACCGATTATCGCCAGAACCTCACCATCGTTCAGCGTGAACGAGACGTCGTCGACCGCCTTCAACTGGCCGTGGTGCACGGTGAGGTTGCGAACCTCCAAGAGCGCGCCGTTCATCCGGGTAACACTTCGTTGATGATCTTGCCGCCCATATAGACCGCGCGTACGGCGTCCGACGCCAAGATCTCACGGGGCTCTCCGTCCGCGACGATCGAACCGGCGGCCAAGCACACGAGTCGGTCGACCGTCGAGAGCAAGGCGCGGACCACGTGCTCGATCCACACGACGGCGATGCCGTCGGACCTGAGCCCACGCACGATGGCGGTCAGCTCGTTCACCTCGAGGTCGGTGAGACCACCGGCGATCTCGTCGAGGAGTACGACGCGCGGACCGGACGCCAGCGCTCGTGCGAGTTCGAGGCGCTTACGGTGTAACAGCGTCAATTCGCCGGCGGGTCGATTGACGTGTTCGGCCAGGCCCGTGCGCTCTAGGGCCTCGTAGGCCTGGGCGTAGCTGCGTCGACCCATCAATCGCGCACCCTGTTGGGCGGCTACGAGCGCGTTTTCGAAGACGGTCATGTGCTCAAAAGGGCGTGGCACCTGATAGGTCCGTCCGATCCCTGCTTTGGCGCGCTTGGCTGGCTGGAGGTGCGACATGTTGACGTCGTCAAAGATGACCGTGCCCGTGTCGGGACGGATGTCGCCCGAGATCATCGCGAACAGCGATGTCTTGCCCGCACCGTTGGGCCCGACGATGCCCACGGCTTCGCCGGCTTCGATCTCGAGGAAGATCCGCTCTGCCACAACCACCTGGCCGAACTTCTTAGAGAGATCGACCAACTGGAGCAACGGCACGGGAACCTCAGTTAGGCGTTTGTCGGCTCGAGAGTCCCGTTGAGCCGCACGTGCTTGTTCAAGGAGTTGTCAACGACCCACTGCGACCAGGCGTACTTCTTGTGACCAACCAGGTCCGTCGAGCCGGGCTTCCACTGAACCCCTACGGGCATGATCATCCCAATCCCCTTCGCGGGACTGGCGAGCATCGGGTTGGAACTCTTCAGGTTCATGTTGATCGGGCCGCACATGCCGGTGTAGTTAACAGTCTGAAGCGCGTGCGCAAGCGAACGTCGGTTGTGCGGATTCGACACCTTCTTCAGGGCCTGGATAGCGATCTCGAACAGTGAGTACGTCGAACCCATTGACTGCACCCACTGCCCGTGGCCCTTCGACTGGTACTCCGCGCAGAACGAGTTAGCGCTCTGGCCCGTCAGGGAGGACTTGTACGGCGCGTACGGGGTGAACCACGCGTCCGTCGCGATGTTGTTCGACAGGCTCCCCAACGCGTACGCGTCAGTGGGAAAGAGCATCACCTTAGCTACGGTCGCCAGCTTCGGGTTGTAGTTCTGTTGGGACGCCTGGGTCCAGAATGACTGGAAGTCGGGGGGAAGCGGGCAGTTGATGAAGATGTCGCAGTTCGCTCCGCCCTTCCCGCCGGACTTGAACGTTTGGATCATCGACGTGTAGTCCGTCGAGAGGTCGGTGTAGGGGCCACCATCGACGAAGTTGTAACCGCCGGAGGGGTAGATCGCCCCGACCGTCGGAGCGAACGCCGCGCGAAAGGCGTTGCCGTCCGCGTCGTTCGGGAACATCTCTGCCACGTTCGTGTTGCACTTCACCATCTTCTGGATTCGCTCCCACATCGGCACGAAGCAGCCGACGAACTGAGGAACGCCGAAGAAGAACATCGAGTTGTAGGTCGGTCCGGTTCCCGCCGCTCCGCCTTGGGGCGAAATGGAAGCGCCCGCGAAGCCACCCCACCAGCCCTCCCACGGAACGACCGTCGACACGCAGGGCACCTTGAACTGCTCGCACGTGGTGGCCACCGGGATGGTGGTCTCGGGAGCGGAGCTCGTGAGAATCATGTCGGCCCCGGCGTTGATTAGTTGCTGGGTCACCTGCACGGCAACGTTGGGCTGAGACTGTGTGTCCTTCTCCGTGATCTCAATCTTGTAGTGGGTCTTTCCAATCTTGATGCCCTTGGTGTAATAACTGGACTTCTTTATCTGGGCAATCACGAACGCGTCCGGTCCGGCGAAGTCGGCGAGTGCTCCGGTGCGCGGCGAGACGTAGCCAATCTTGATCGTGCTCGATTTCGTGGCTGCGTGAGCCGCCGAAACGTCAGCCAGCGTCGTCAGAGCTCCCGATGCTGCCATGGCGGCAAAGGCCTGGATTCCCAGTCGACGTCCAAATTCGAACGTCTGCCAACTGGAGAACTCACTCGGCGTCCCGGACTTGCTGTCCTCACTCATCATTTCTCCCCTCGATAATGGATGAGTGATTCTTAACACACCGTTTGGTACATTAGAACGACTTTTTCAAAAACTTTGGTTCCCGGTTCTCCGGCTGGGACGAATGCAGGGCTAGGCCCATGGCGTCGAGCATCCGTCGCGCGGCCAATCCCCCGCGATCAATCTTGATACTCACCTCGCTGAACTCCGGCGTGCTCTGCGTGCGGGCCTGAAGAACGTTGAGTGCGTCGACGTCCTCTTGGACGACCCCTGACTGCATCTTGGTCAGGAACGTATCGATCTCCCGGTCGCCCACACAAAAGTCTCGCGCCAGAGCCCAAAAGTCGTGGACCCGACCCTCGGTGGCAGGAGTCAGACCATAAAGGACCTTCATGTGGAAGGCGTGGCGATCGGAGCCATCAGGCAGCGGCGGCCGGCCGACCGGGCCGATTCGCGCGTGCAAGAGATAGAAGCCCGGCGGCGAAAAGTCGATGTCCTGCCATCGATCGACGCGACCGTCCAATCCCGTGGTGCGCGAATAGAAGGGTGGACAGACGACGTCGTTCATGTGGCGAAAGACCCGTACCACTCGAGCGTCCTCGTCGACCTCGACCTCAATCGGGGTTGTCGCGACCTCGGGCGTCCCGATGGATCCGCCGTGCAAATACGTCTCGTGCGAGAGGTCGAGCAAGTTGTCGACGAGCAGATCGAACGAGGCATCGATCGTCGCGACGCCCACAACGCACGACCAGTGTTCGACATCAGTGAGCCACGGAGTTTCGGGCAGCGCCGACTCGTCGGCCTTGCCGTGGCCCATCCAGATCCACACCCACGGGCCGCGTTCGACCAACGGGTAGGTACGCACCGACAGCCGAGTCGGGATTCGTTCCTGGCCCGGCACCGCGACGCACGTTCCAGAGCAGTCGTAGGTGAAGCCGTGATATCCGCAAACGAGCTGTTCACCCACGACCGTTCCGAGCGAGAGCGGATACCCACGATGCGGACATTGGTCCGCGATTGCCACGCTGTCACCGGACGCAACGCGATACAAGGCCACGTGTTCACCCAGGATCTGGCGTGAGATTGGCTTCGTGGTGAGCTCAGAACTGAGTGCCGCGACGTACCAATGATCGCGTAGAAACATGGTTCACCTACCTTCATCAACGGATGCGTTCCGTCCGCTCGGCCATGCAAGGGACAGCGAATGTGCGTACGGTACCAGAACTGTGCTAAGCACACAAGCAACTTTGTACTAGGAGGTACATATGACGTTCCTCGACGGCGCACCCTGGCAAGGCAATATCTTGGTTGGTGAATGGCGACCGGGCAGCGGCGGTGACGCTGCGGTGATTGAGCCCGCCACCGGCGACACCCTGGCGCGCGTAGGTCGCGCGGGCGTCGACGACGTGGCGACGGCAGCGCAAGTGGCCGTCGACGCCCAGAGCGCCTGGGCGGCGGCACCTTTCACCGAGCGCACGGCGATCCTGCGCAAGGCCGGTCAACTCTTCAACGATCACGCGGTGGAGTTGGCCGAGTGGATAGTGCGCGAGTCCGGTGGCATCCCACCCAAGGCCGACCTCGAACTTCACGTCGCCGCCGAGGAATGTTTTGAGGCGGCGGCGGCGGCTTCACACCCCACCGGGTCGATCCTGCGCAGCGAGATGCCGCGACTCAGTTTCTCACGACGTGTTCCGGTGGGCGTGGTAGGCGTCATCGCACCCTTCAACTTCCCCCTCATCCTGTCAATTCGTTCCATCGCGCCGGCGCTGGCGCTCGGGAACGCCGTTCTGCTCAAGCCCGACCCACGCACCGCGCTCTGCGGCGGCGTCGTCCTGGCGCGCGTCTTCGAAGAGGCGGGATTACCCTCGGGCCTCTTCGGCCTTTTGCCGGGGGGTGCGGACGTCGGCGAGGCCATCATTACCGACCCGAGGGTGCGCGTGATCGCCTTCACCGGCTCCACCGCCACGGGACGCTCGGTCGGCGCCCTGGGTGCTCAACACCTCAAGCGAGTTCACCTCGAGCTGGGTGGCAACTCCGCTCTGATCGTGATGGCCGACGTCGACCTCGAAAAGGCGGTGTCGGTCGGAGCGTTCGGTTCATTCCTGCACCAGGGCCAGATCTGCATGACGACCGGGCGCCACATCGTCGACGCTTCGATCTCCGCCGAATACGCCAATCTGCTCGCCGAGCACGCCGACCATCTGCCGGTCGGTGATCCCAAAAGTGGTCAAGTGGCACTCGGGCCCCTGATCGACGCGAGACAGCGTGACCGGGTTCACTCGATGGTGACCGACACGCTCTCCGCGGGCGCGACGCTCAAGGCCGGTGGTACATACGAGGACCTGTTCTATCGGCCCACGGTCTTGGCCGACGTACCCACGACGGCGCCGGCTTACTGCGAAGAGGTCTTTGGCCCCGTCGCCCCAGTCGTCAGTTTCTCGACACTCGATGAAGCGGTGGCACTGGCCACCGCCAGCCCCTACGGACTTTCGCTGGGCATCTTGTCGGGCGACGGGCTACGCGCGCTCGAGCTGGCCGATCGGATCCCCACCGGCGCGATCCATATCAACGACCAGACCGTCGCTGACGAAGCGGTCATACCTTTTGGCGGCACCGGTATTTCAGGCAACGGCTCACGGATGGGCGGCCTGGCCAACCTCGACGCGTACACCGAGACGCAGTGGGTCACCGCTCAGGCCGACTTGCCCGTCTACCCCTTCTAGAGACTGTTGAGGTCGACGTAATTGCGGGCCAGAACGATGGAGGACTCGCGAGTGCGCGTCGCCTGACGGAGTCGCGCGAGCTGAACGCCGTTCTCGAACCCGTCGTCGGCAACGGGATGCAGCATTTGGGTCATGTAGTTCGAGAACTCCTCGGCACGCCACACTCGCTCGAGACATGTAGCGGAGTACGCCTCCAGCAGCGCGTCGCCCTCGCCTCGGAAATGAGCGCGCATCGCGCCGAAGAGGACTCGCACGTCAGCCAGCGCGAGGTTCATGCCCTTAGCACCAGTGGGAGGGACGATGTGCGCGGCGTCGCCGGCGAGGAAGAGGCGTCCGTAGCGCATCGGCTCGATGACGATGCTGCGCATGGCGGTGATGCCCCTGTCGAGAATGGGCCCTCGCAGAACCTCAGGCTGCTCGTCGGTCGCCAGGCGCAGACTGATCTCCTCCCAGATCCGATCGTCGGACCACTGCTCGAGTGACTCGTGGGGACCCACACCCAAATAGAGTCGGCTCAGCGTGGGAGAGCGCATCGAGTACAGGGCAAAGCCACGATCGTGTCGGCCGTAGATAAGCTCCTCGGTCGCCGGCGGCGCCTCGGCAAGGATTCCCAGCCACGAGAACGGGTAGGTGCGCTCGTGACGTCGCACCACCTCGGCGGGCAGTGCTCTGTGCGCGACGCCGAAGGAGCCGTCACACCCCGCCACAAAGTCACACCGCACCCGCAGCGGTCCGTCAGGGCCCGTCGCGTCGACAAATGGTCGATCCTCCGTGAGCTCACCCAGCGACTTCGCGTCAGTGTCGAAGAGCAGTGCAGCGCCCGAGGCGATCCTCAATTCGACGAGGTCTTTGACAACCTCTTGTTGACCGTAGACGGTGATGGAGCGTCCGTCGGCAAGGTCACTCAGAGGTATTCGGTGCGATTGCGCGTCGAACCGGAACTCAATACCGTGATGGATCAGTCCTTCCCGACGCATGCGCTCACCCGCCCCCGCCGCTTCAATCAAATTGGCAACGCCGAACTCGATGACACCGGCGCGCACGCGTCGCTCCACGTACTCGCGGCTGCGCTGCTCGAGCACCACCGTGTCGATTCCCTCACGAGAGAGGAGCTGTCCGAGCAACAGGCCCGCGGGTCCGGCTCCGACGATCGCGACCTGCGTGCGGATCTCCTTCACGCTCCCCCTCCAGCCCGGCACGACTCCTCGGCGAGGACAAATAATGTCGGACGACTACGAATTGGTAGTGTACTGTTCAGTTAATTAAACACTACTGCACGTCGCGACGACCCTTCTTCAGGTTCGCCGGACGGTCGAAAGGTCCGCATGGTCGTAGTCGTGCGCAACACCCCGCGAGCCGACGGTGACGTCGTTGACGCGCTCGGTCACTTTGGCGTGGCGACGATCCACGAGGCCCAAGGGCGCATCGGTCTGCTGTCACCCCGCCTGCGTCCGATCTTTCGTCCCGTGCGAGTGGCGGGTACGGCGCTCACGTGTGAGGTGGCGCCGGGCGACAACTGGTCGATCCATGTGGCGGTCGAGATGGCGCGCCCGGGTGACCTCCTCGTCGTGACCCCGACCAGTGCGTGCGAGGACGGCTACTTCGGAGAGCTCCTGGCGACCAGCCTCGTGGCCCACGGCGTGCGAGGTCTGGTGATTGACGCCGGCGTGCGCGACGTAGCCGACCTCACCTTGATGGGGTTTCCGGTGTGGTCCAAGACCATCAGCGCCCAGGGCACCGTCAAGGAGACCCCGGGAAACGTTCAGACGCCGATCGTGTGCGCCGGCGCGTACGTCGAGCCCGGCGACGTGATCGTCGCCGACGACGACGGCGTGGTGGTGGTGCGCCGGAGCAACGCTGGAGAAGTCCTGAATGCCGCCATCGCGCGTGAGCAGAGTGAGACCGAGAAACGTGAGCGCTTGTCCCGGGGTGCGTTGGGTCTCGACCTGTACGCGATGCGCGAGAAGCTCAACCAACGTGGACTGCGTTACGAGGAATCACCGCCCTTGTGAGCGCGCAGCGACCGATCCGGTGCTCGGTGATCCGAGGAGGGACCTCCAAAGGCCTCTTCATCCGGGCCGAGGACCTTCCTTCTGAAGTCACGACTCGGGACCGGGTGCTCCTGGCGGCGATGGGTTCGCCGGACGTCCGCGAGATCGACGGCATGGGTGGTGGCCACCCCCTTACGTCCAAGGTCGCGGTGGTGCAGCGCTCGCGACGCAGCGGCGCTGACGTCGACTACCTCTTCTTGCAGGTATGGCCCGATCGGGCCGAGGTCTCCGATAGTCAGAACTGCGGCAACCTGCTGGCCGGCGTTGGTCCCTTCGCAATTGAGGAGAATCTGATCGAAGCCGACGGCGACGAGACGTCAGTGAGAATCTGGATGGAGAACACCGAGACCATGGCGGTCGCCCGAGTCCAAACGCCCTCGGGGCGAGTTCGTTACGACGGCGATGCTCGGATCGACGGCGTACCCGGCACCGCCGCCCCTATCCCCCTTGAATTCCTCGATGTGGCCGGATCAACCTGTGGCAGTTTGTTGCCAACGGGACACGTCACCGACCACGTCGCCGGATTGGAAGTGACCTGCATCGACAACGGGATGCCCGTCGTGTGCGTGCGCGCTGACGACGTCGGCCTCACGGGTCGCGAGGAGCCCGCCGAGATCGAGGCCAACGCCTCGGTCTGTGAACTGGTTGAGTCAATCCGCCTCGCTGCGGGCGCCCTCATGAACTTGGGTGACGTAGCGGCAAAGACGGTGCCGAAGGTCAGCGTGCTCGCGCCGGGCGCGAACGGCGGTGCCCTCAGCACGCGAACCTTCATCCCCCGACGAGTCCACGAGGCCATCGGCGTCTTCGGCGCGGTCTCCGTGGCGACCGCCTGTCTCTTGCCGGGCTCGGTCGCCAACGGCGTGTCAAAGCTCAAGGCGTCCGACGGCGAGGCCACACTCGACATCGAGCACCCCACCGGTTACTTCAGCGTGTCGCTGCGCACTCGTCACGACGGTGACGAGGTGGTCGTGACGTCGTCGGCGCTCTTGCGCACGGCCCGGCTCCTGATGCGCGGCGAAGTCTTCGTCCCCGGCTCGTTGTGGGTCGACCGATGATCATCGACTGCCACGGACACTTCACGACCGCACCCGAGGTCCACGGACTGTGGCGCGCGGCGCAAGTGGCGGCCTTCAGGGCGAACGAAGCGTTCCCGCCGTACCCCGTGATCAGTGACGACGAGATCACCGAGGCGATCGAGGCCAATCAGCTGCGTTTGTTGCGCGAACGCGGTGCCGACTTGACAATATTCTCGCCGCGGGCGTCAGCGATGGAGCACCACGTGGGCGACCACTCGGTCAGCCTGGCCTGGTCGCGCGCGTGCAACGATCTCATTGCCCGGGTCCAAACCCTGCACCCCGATAGTTTCGTCGGCGTCTGCCAGCTTCCCCAGTCGCCGGGGGTCGACATCGAAGAATCGATCCCCGAACTCGAGCGATGCGTGACTGAGCTCGGCTTCGTGGGTCTCAACCTCAACCCGGACCCCAGCGGCGGCAAATGGGACTCCCCACCACTCACCGACCGTTCGTGGTATCCGCTCTACGAGAAGATGGTCGAGTTGGACGTCCCGGCGATGATCCACGTGTCGGCGAGCTGCACGCCCGTCTTCCACACGACAGGTGCGTACTACATCAACGCGGATACGACCGTCTTCATGCAACTGATCCAGGGTGACCTCTTCGCCGACTTTCCCGAATTGCGCTTCATCATCCCGCACGGCGGCGGGGCCGTCCCCTACCACTGGGGGCGCTACCGAGGCCTGGCGGACATGCTTGGGCGCCCCGACCTGTCGACGCACGTGATGCACAACGTCTTTTTCGACACTTGCGTGTATCACGAGGCGGGAATGCGGCTCCTCGTCGAGGTCATCGACGTCGACAACATCCTGTTCGGCTCCGAGATGCTCGGCGCCGTGCGTGGGATCGACCCGACGACGGGCCACCACTTCGACGACACCAAGCGCTACGTCGACGCCCTCGACTTGGGCGTCGAGCAGCGCGAGCGCATCTTCGAAGGAAACGCTCGACGAGTGTTCCCTCGTCTCGACGACCTCCTAACTCGTCGGGGTCGAGAGCGATGACCACGTACACCGTCGACGCCGATTGGTTGGCTTTCAATCCCCAGCCCTCGCGTCCACACTTTGCTCTGCCCGGCGGTGCGGTTGATGCCCACTGCCACGTCTTCGGGCCGGGAGACCGGTTCCCGTACTCGCCTTCGCGCAAGTACACGCCGGCGGACGCCACCAAAGAGGACCTGTTCGCGCTGCGCGACTTCTTAGGGTTCAACGCCAACGTGATCGTGCAGGGGACCTGTCACGGCTCCGACAACGGTGCAATGGTCGACGCCCTCGTCGCCGCGAAGGGCCGCGCCCGAGGCGTGGCGACGGTGGAGCCCGGGGTGACGCCGGGCCAGCTCAGCGAGTTGCACGACGCCGGCGTGCGCGCCGTGCGCTTCAATTACGTGCGACGTCTGGTCGACCCCGAGCCCGACGAGTACTACCAGCGCATCGTGGAGAAGATCGCTCCCCTTGGGTGGCATGTCGACGTCTATTTCGAGGCCGATGACCTCTCACGCCGATGGGACTTCTTCACGTCGTTGGAATGCATTGTCGTAGTCGATCACATGGGGCGCCCCGACGTCACTCAGTCCGTCGACGGCCCCGAGTTCAGTCGCTTCCTGCGCTTGATGCGTGAACATGAGAACGTCTGGGCCAAGGTCACGTGCCCCGAGCGCCTGAGTCAGTCGGGACCACCCCAATGGTCCGACACCGTGCCCTTCGCACGCACGCTGGTTGAGGAGTTCCCCGATAGGGTCCTTTGGGGAACGGACTGGCCTCATCCGAATCTGAAGGAGTACATGCCCGACGACGGCCAGCTCGTCGACCTGATCCCGCGCATCGCGACAACCCCCGATCTCCAGCACCGACTGCTCATCGACAACCCCACGCGACTCTTCTGGAAGGAGAACTGAGATATGTTCGACGCATCTGATCTCGACGACATCCCCGGCACGACGGTCTTCACCGCCGCGCGCTCACACGAGGGCTTTCATCTCAATCAGTTCTGCATGAGTCTGAAGGACCCTCAGAGCAGGTCTCGATTCGTGCGCGACAACCGCGCCTACCTCGACGAATGGCCGATGACCGACCAACAAAAGCGGGCGGTGATCGATCGCGACTACAACGCCATGATCGCCCTCGGAGGGAACATCTACTTCCTCGCCAAGATCTTCGCCGCCGACGGGCAGAGTTTCCAGACGGCCGCCGCATCGATGACCGGGATGACGGTCGAGGAGTACGCCGCCATGATGCTCCGCGGAGGACGCTCGCCCGAGGGGCTTCGCTCGATCCGGGAAGGACGCTAGCCGTGGCCCGGATCACTGCCGGGGTGACGACCAGCCACGTTCCGGCAATCGGGGCGGCCCTCGACCGCGAGGACGATGCAACCGAGTACTGGGCGCCCGTCTTCGCGGGCTACAAGTGGTCCCAGGAGTGGATCGCCGAGGAGCGACCCGACGTCGTCGTCCTTGTCTACAACGATCACGCCACCGCTTTCTCGCTCGAGATGATCCCCACCTTCGCGATCGGCTGCGCCGACGAGTTCCCCATCGCCGACGAGGGCTTCGGCCCGCGCCCGGTGCCCACGGTGCTTGGGCACCCGGACCTCGCCTGCCACCTGGCCCAGTCGTTGATCCTCGACGAGTTCGACATGACGGTGATCAACCAGATGGCCGTCGACCACGGGCTCTCCGTACCGATGTCGCTCATGTTCGGGCGCACCGACGCGTGGCCTGTGCGGGTGGTCCCAATCGCGGTGAACGTCGTCCAGTTCCCTCCACCCACCGGCGAACGGTGCTTCAAGCTCGGCCAAGCGATTCGCCGAGCTGTGCAGAGTTACCCCGAGGACCTCTCAGTACAGGTCTGGGGTACCGGCGGCATGAGTCACCAACTCCAGGGCCCCCGGGCCGGACTGATCAACCAAGTCTTTGACAACGCCTTCCTCGACCACATGATCGGCGATACCTCGTACCTTCGATCGATCTCGCACCTCGAGTACTTGCGCGAGGCCGGATCCGAGGGAATCGAACTGGTGATGTGGCTCGTGATGCGCGGCGCTCTCGGGCAGAGCCCTAGCGAACTGCACCGCTTTTACCACGTGCCCGCCTCCAATACGGCGGTGGGTCACCTCGTCCTGACGGCGTCGGAATAACCAATGCCCGACCTCCGCGTCGCCGTAGCCGGAGCGGGAGCCTTCGGCATTAAGCACCTCGAGGCCCTGGCGCGAATCGCTGACGTCGAAGTCACCGCCGTGATGAGCCGAACGCTCGAGCAAGCGCGCGACGTCGCCGCCCGATACGGCGTCGCCGTGGCCACCACCGAACTCGAGGACGTCCTCGCGTCGTCTGATGTGGATGCGGTGATCTTGTGTACACCGACGCAGCTCCACGCCGAACAGTCCGTCGCGGTGTTGCGTGCGGGCAAGCACGTCCAAGTCGAGATTCCGCTCGCCGACTCTTGGATCGGCGCTCAAGGCGTGGCCGCCGTCGCCGATGAGACCGGACTCACCTGCATGGTCGGTCACACCCGGCGCTTCAATCCGTCACACCAGTGGCTTCACCGGCGCATCGTGGATGGCGAGCTCACCCTCCAACAGATGGACGTCCAGACCTATTTCTTTCGGCGCACGAACACCAACGCGCTGGGACAACCACGCAGCTGGGTCGACAACCTCCTGTGGCACCACGCCGCGCACACCATCGATCTCTTCGCCTATCAGACAGGTGAGCCGGTGAGCGTGGCCAATGTCCTCGCCGGACCGCGCCACCCCCAGTTGGGCATCCCCATGGACATGTCGATCCAACTCGCAACGACGTCGGGCGCGCTCTGCACGCTCTCACTCAGCTTCAACAACGACGGACCACTGGGCACGTTCTTCCGCTACATCTGTGACAACGGAACTTTCGTTGCGCGCTACGACGACCTCGTCACTGGCCACAACGAACCAATCGACGTCTCGTCGGTCGCTGTCTCGATTGACGGCATCGAGCTTCAGGACCGCGAGTTCGTTCGGGCGCTGCGAGAGGGTAGCGAGCCCAACGCGTCCATCAAGTCGGTCATGGACTGCTACCGGGTCCTTGGTGCGCTTCAAGAGCAGCTCGACTCCGCTCGCTGAACGACTACGGGGCTGCCTGGCTCGTTAGATAATCCACGACCACGTCGCCAATCATGCGCCGGTAGCCGCTGCGGCGACGCGGCTCCACCAAATTCCGGCCGAAGTTCGCCGCGAAGGTGAAGCGATTGTTGATCCGGAAGAAGCAGAACGAGCTGATCAACATGTGCATGTCGAGGGCGTCGACGTCGCGGCAGAAGACGCCCTCGATACGACCGCGCTCAAGCACCTGCTCGAGGATCTTGATACCCGGACGGTCCAACCCTGGAAAGCCTTGCGCCGCCGTAACGAAACGAGCCCGTTGGACGTTCTCGTGACTGATGAGACGACTGAAGTTGGGGTTGGCCTCGTGTCGATCGAACGTGGCTTCGGCCAAGCGTCGGATCGCGGTCACCGGGTCGAGCGTCGCAACGTCGATATTCTCCTCCACGACACGGATGTTCTCATAGGCACGTTCCAGTGCGGCGACGTAGAGCAGTTCCTTGGATCCGAAGTAGTAGTAGATCATCCGCTTGGTCGTACGGGTCCGAGCAGCGATCTCGTCCACCCGCGCACCCGAGAAGCCGCGGTCGGCGAACTCCGCGATCGCGACCTCGAGAATCTCCTGGCGCGTGCGCTCGGGGTCCCGTCGGCGGCGCTCTGCTTTCACTGTCTTGGTCTGCTCGACTGTCATCCGGACCCCTCGCCTCGTCGCATCGACGGACCAACTAACTGCTTGGAACAATCCCACGGTAGCCGGACCATTTGGGGACGCGAGTAAGTGACGCAACCACCGCGGCTACCATGTCGCCCATGACCAACCACACCCCAAACCGGGTGCGGGTAAGTCGAGAAGTGGCCGAGGGGTCCGATAGGACCTCTGGACGACGCCAGGTCCGCTCGCCCACCATATTGATGAAGGACACCTAATCACTAGGTGACCCAGCAACGCTGAAACATGCTGTCCCAGAAACTATGGAACCTCAGTGCCCCTGGCCCACCAGTCGAAGGTTCTGTTACTTCCAGCGCCGAGCTCGCTGCGTGAACTCCTGGGCGTAGCCAAAGAAGATTTTGAGTATCGGATCGTGGAGGTGCATTGATTGATGCCACGGATCGCGCATTGGCGATGACCCTGTGTCAGGATACGTTCGCTCATCTTTGAGGGGAGAACGTGGCCAAGTACGCACTCGTCCAAGCGGGATTTGGGGCACCGGAGCGCCAAAGTCGCTGGAAGATCGGTTTTCGCTTCATTCTGGCGATTCCGATAGATCTCTGGCTCTTTGTGCTGAGCATCTGGGGCGTCTTCCTCATCATCATTGGGTGGTTCTGCGCACTTGTATTGGGACGTCTGCCCTTCGCTATCGCCCAATACCTTTCCAACCTCATTGTCCGACAAACGCGAGCGAACTCGTACATCTACCTGATGAACGACGCCTATCCACCCTTCTCGGCAAAGGCCGATTTCGGCGTCAACGTAATGATCCCCATCACCAAGGTTCGTCGTTTTGCTGCGCTCTTCCGATACATCCTGCTGATTCCGGCCGGCCTTGTCCAAGGATTGGTCACTTCCGGACTCTCAATCTGCTCCATATTCATCTGGCTCATCGTGTTAGTCAAAGGAGAGATGCCCCTTTCACTTTTTGGGGCGATCGCTGCAGTACTCCGATTCCAGGCTCGAACGTCCGCGTACGCCATGATGCTCACCGGTAAATACCCCGGGGAGCTCTTTGGTGAGAAGGCGCAGGAGACGGAGGGCCCGTTTGACGCGCCCGACGTTGCAGCTTCTCCGGAACTCTCAACACCGCAAGTACCCGAGACCGTCGCACCCACCTCGGCCGTCTCGGCTGAAACTTCCGATGACGCGCTGACATCAGAGATTCCCGGTGGGGTCGCCGAGGTGGGACCTTCTCTCACCCCCGGCGCACCCACCGGGACGCCAACGACGTTCTACTCCAGTGAATCAACGACGGATTCGGAGCGTCCTCGAACGGCACGATTGGTCCTGAGCCGGGCTTCAAAGAGGATCCTTGTGATCTTCATCATCATCGGAGTTTTGGGCTACGCCGCGTACGGCGTCATCGACGTAACGTTTCTCCATAACGTGGGGAGTTTGACGGCCTTGGAGAATGCCAACAACGTCGTGGTTGGCGAATTAAACGCAGCCAAGGCGCAGAGCGCCAGCTGCACGCTCGGTCCGAACACCTGTCTCCAGCAGTACTACCACTCCGCCGCCAATGACTTCTACGGTTTTGAACGGGCCGTGTCAGTGATTTCGTTTCCGGCCTCTGCGCAAACCGATGCCACGCGCCTGCTGAATGACACCGCGGCCTTCTATATGCAACTGAACCTGATGTCGGTCGCCAGCAACACGATCACTCCGGCCCAGACAAATCAATTACAAACCCTAGGGACCAAGTTCGACGCCGATTACGCACAACTCATCTCAGACCTGTCCCCGTCGATCTGAACGCCTTCACTTAAACCCGATTGTTGGAGAGTGCACGAACGCGAGGATGAGCAACGCCTGGGCGTTGAAGAAACTGTGGGTCATCATCGAAGTGCCCAGTCGACCGGTGAGATGGCGCATCGTTCCCAGAGCGACGCCCGCTCCCGCGATCGCCAGCGCGTACACCAACGAGATCGGACCGGCCCAACCGATGAGGTGCGCCGCGCCGAAGAGCACCGACGTGACGCCAATGCCAATGATTGGCCCGTATCGGCTCACGAGCCGGGTTTGAATCAAACCTCGAAAGAAAAGTTCTTCAACGATCGGTGCTCCCACGCACGTCACGAGGGCCAGGACGATCCAACCCGACACACCCGTGGTGAAGCGCTGGAACTCCGATACTTCAGGGACCCGAAAATGTGGTTGCCAGACAATTATGGGCAGCAGCGCGATCGATTCCGTCGAGCGTGCCGCAATGGATCCGGCCAGTCCGAGGCCGATATCCAAGGGTCGCCAGCGCAGTCCAAAGTCCTTCGAAAGCGATCGCTCACCTCGTCGTTGAGAGACGATCCAGCACGCGGCGATCATCGGCACCCATAAGGCAACTTCGGTGAGCACCAACTCGGTGGAAAGGCCACCGGGCTTGCCGTGGGAACGAAGCTGCCACAACACCAAATACGACAACCCCACGGCGACGCTGAAACCAGAAAGGGCGACGCCCATCGCCGGCAACCCCGGGAGCATTTGCGTGGTGCTTTGTTCTATTTCAATCGGATCCCACTGAACCTCATCGGCCCGGGCGTACGGGGACCATTTAGTACCGTCCCACCAACGAAATGGCATCTTCCCGTAGGGGTCCTTGTACCAACCTTCGGGGCTGTTCTCCATTCGGACCTCTTCTCGGGCGCCGGATCGTTGATCTGAAGCGAACGGTCTCTCGACCGGTTCTGGGGCGACTCTATTCGCTCGCAACGTTGCGTACTTTCATCGTGTTGGCGACTCGTTCGCCGCGATTCGGTCAGGACAAAAATCAGAAGGCTCCTCTCCAGTTCGACGGCGCGTCGTTCGCACGAACCGAGCAACGACATCGAAGTCGCCCACAACGACGGAACTAGGCTCGAGTGGTCCGCGTTGTGAGGATTTACCGACGGCTTATTGAGGCTGCACATGACTAAGGCCAAGTCTCCGAATGAAGGGCTCCCCTGGCT
>Ga0307374_10002895_pt1 | contig 29927 bp, 25 predicted proteins | sample OX3MG_FD_202532 | JGI IMG/M metagenome (GOLD analysis project Ga0307374, IMG submission 202532) | Soil microbial communities from Risofladan, Vaasa, Finland - OX-3 | ecosystem: Environmental > Terrestrial > Soil > Coastal area > Acid sulfate soil | place: Finland: Risofladan, Vaasa | collected... | reverse complement strand
TGCTGGCAGCTGCGATTGGTGAGCACGATGGGGTCGCCGTTCTTGAGCGTTCCCAGCGGCTCGAAGTTTGGCTCGCGATGGAGGGCATAGAGCCCATTTCCGGGCTGCCCCGGTCCCGGGGTGGTGGCGTAATGAACCACCGAGCGGTCCAGGAGAAGGGACCAGTTTCCGTTGCCGGCAACCCCTTCGATTCCGGAGAGGCTGGGGAAGTCGATCAGGGCGTATTCGGAGGCCGGGGAACCGCTGCCGCAACTGGGAGCAGTGGCCACGGGGCTGGCGCTGGGCTGCTGGATGGTCTTGACCTTAGGCAGCTTGGAGCTGAGCGCAGCACCCGGGTCACCCCACTTGTGGAGCGCCTGGGTGTCGGCGTGGGAGCGCTGCAGGACTCCGATCAGCGGCGGGATGAAGATCGCCAAGCCGACTACGATCAAGAGGACTCCACTGGCGGCCAGGGCGACACTCAATCGAATCTTGCCCGCCCAACCGGGAAGGCCCCTCGGAGGATTCTTCAACTAACGCTCCCTGTTGCCCGCTCGGTCATCCTAACCGAAGTCGCGGAACTCCCAATTGCCGTCACAGTCGCCGTGCAGCTTGTTACTCACCCGTGCCCAGACCACGATGGGTCGATCAAGGGGGTCCGGAACACAATCGGTTTGTGAGCCGATTTGCGAACCTAGACACCTTCAACGAGTGGAGCTCGGTGGGAGCTCCGGTGGGGTTAACGGCCTCCAAGATCCTGGTTATTGATGACGACCCAGCCGTGCTGCGGCTGGTGGAGTTGATCGCGGCGGAGAACGGCTACGACGTAGTCACCGCCACCACGGGCGCCAGCGGACTGCGGCTGCTGCTTGAGACCGAGCCAAACCTAGTTCTGCTCGACCTGGTCCTCCCCGACATGAGCGGCGTCGAGGTCTGCCGGCGGATTCGGTCGGCCGGGATCAAGGTTACCGTGCTGATGATCAGCTGCCTGCATGACCCCGAAGATGTGGTCGTCGGTTTGGAGGTCGGGGCCGACGACTATCTGCGCAAGCCCTTCGAGGTGCGTGAACTGGTGGCTCGGATCAACGCTCGGTTGCGCCGCGCTCAGCTCACCCGCGAAGCCGGTGGCGCCGAGCGGCTCCGCTTCCCCGGCCTGACCATCGACCTAGGCCGGCATGAGGTCCGCCGTGAGGGACGCGTGGTGGGGCTGACGCCCACCGAGTTCAAGATCCTGGTGGCTCTCGCCCGTCAATCCGGCGCGGTTGTCCCTCGTCCGCAGCTGATCGCGGAAGTCTGGCGTAACCGCGACCCCTATCGAGTTCACTCTCTGGACGCGCACCTCTACCGACTGCGCCGAAAGATTCAGCCGCGTGCGGACGGAGCCCATTACCTGCATGCGGTCATCGGGGCCGGCTACCGCTTTGAGTACCAACCCCCGGGCCGCGAAGCTCCCCGACCCCGCGTGCCTTACTTGCGCCTGGCGCGCTAAGGGTAAATCCCGCGGGCCTTGGCGGCTCGGGCGACCCGGCCCACCGCGATCAGGTAGGCCGCTTCTCTAAGGGAAACCTTGTGGCGCGCGTGGTACGCCCAGACCTGCTCACTGGCGCGCAACATTGCGCGCTCCAGTTGGGTGTTGATCTCCTGCTCGTCCCAGAAGAACGACTGCAGGTCCTGAACCCACTCGAAGTACGACACGGTGACTCCGCCGGCGTTGGCGAGGATGTCCGGTACCACGACGATTCCGTCCTCGGCCAGCACCGCTTCGGCGGCCGGCGTGATCGGTCCATTGGCCCCCTCCGCGACGATTCGCGCGCGCACCTGATTGGCGTTGGAACTGTTGATGGTGGACTCCACCGATGCGGGAACCAGCACCGTGACCGGCAGGCCCAAGATCTCTTGGCGCGATATCGACTCACCCGGGACCTGAGCGTCGGCCAGCTGTCCGCCTCCCAGTTTTACCTCCTCTAATCGAACCAAGTCGAGCCCGCTGTCGCAGTGCCAGCCCTCATGGCTGTCGGAGACCGCCACCACGCGGCAGCCGGCCTCCGCCAGGAGTCGGGCGCAGGTGCGCCCCACCTTGCCGAAGCCCTCCACCGCCACCGTCGCACCATCCAAGCTGAGTCCGGTGTTGCGTAGCGCATGGACCAAAATGATCGCGATGCCGCGCCCGGCGGCCTCCACTCGACCCAGCGAGCCGCCGGCCTCAATCGGTTTGCCGGTAACCGAGGCCGTGACCGAGAAACCCTGATGCATGGAGATGGTGTCCATGATCCAGGCCATGATCTGTGAATCCGTGCCGATGTCGGGGGCGGGGATATCACGTTCGGGTCCCAGCAGCAGGCTGATCTCCGTGGTGAAGCGACGGGTAAGCCGTTCCAGCTCGCGCGAGCTCATTCGGTGGGGATCCACGCAGACCGCCCCGGCAGCTCCACCAAAGGGCAGCGACATCAAGGCGGTCTTCCAGCTCATGGCCATGGCGAGCGCTTTGGTCTGGTCCAAGGTCGCGTCTGGCTCGTAGCGGATTCCCCCTTTGGCGGGTCCGCGGGCAATGTTGTGGTGGACCCGGTTGCCGACGAAGACTTCCACCGAGCCATCATCGAGAACTACGGGGAAGTGCACCTGAAAGATCCGTTTGACTTCACGCAGCACGCAGCGAGCGTCATCCTCGAGGTGCAGCAACTCGGCCGCCTGGTCCACTCGGTGTTGGGCAGTGGCGTACAGGTCCTCGCTACCGGGAGTCGGGGCGGGCGCGATCACCGCGTCAGTATAGGAGCGCTGCACCCTAAAATTGGGGCGATCGAGTGTCTGCTACGAGCCGGTAACGCTTTCCCGAGGGGGCACTAATCGGTTGACATCGTCACACTGATGCACGATTGTGTGGCACAATCAGATTAACTCGACCGTACGCACAGCCGGTTTAGCACGCTTTCACCCACGTCACAATCAAGACCGGCGTCAATAATCAAGGTTCACTCTGAACCGCAAGGCGCTCCGCCAATCGGCGCCGAAGCAATCTAGGAGGACACGGAACTATGCCCCGAACGCCCCGGAGAACTGGCACTAGGCGCGCAAGCGCGCGCCCTGCCACACGCACCGCACGAAGGCCGGCGACCAAGCGTGTCGCTGCACGCACCACCGCACGCAGCACTACTGCGCGTCGGACCACAGCACGGCGCACCACCCGCACCGCGCCGACGGCCGCCTCGCTCAGCAAGAACCTCACCTCGCAACTCAAGGCATTGGAAAAGCGCCTGGCTGATATCGAAAAGAAGCTGGATGCCGCGGTCGCCCGCACTCCGGCAGTGGCCCGCAGCGCGCGCAAGCCGGTCCGCCGCCCAGCCACGCGACGGAGCACCCCAGCCCGAGCCACTACCCGGACCGCGCGGAAGCCAGCTCGCCGCACCACCGCTCGTCGTGCCGCCACTACCGCGAGTGCGGCTCGGACCACCACTCGGCGCCGGACCACCCGAACGGCGTCCGCGCCGCGGCGCGCCGCGGCAGCCAAGGCGCCTCGGGCGGCGCGCAAGCCCACCGCTCGTAAGTCAGCCCGAGCAGCCGCCGCTCCCAAGGCAGCCCGTCGTCCCGCGAAGCGTCGGGGCCGGGTGACGCTTGCCAGTGCGGGCGGTTCGGGTACCGCCTGAGAGCGCTCTGTCGCTGAACTCTTAAATGGCAAGGGAGCGGGTCCCCGGACCCGCTCCCTTTTTTTGACGGGAGATTGCTGCGGTCAGGCGGCGAAGACTCGGCGCAAGCGATCGCCAGCTGCTTTGATATCCTCGCTGCTCACGTCGAGGTGGGTGACGCAGCGGACGGTGTGGCGGGTAAACGGTACCGTCAGCACTCCCTCGCGCCGGGCGCGCTCGACAATCAGGTTGGCATCCTCGGTGGTCCGCAACAGAACGATGTTGGTCTGCACCAGCGTCGGATCAACCGTCAGCCCAGGCACCGACTGGAGTGCCTCCGCCAAACTCCTCGCGTGGCGGTGATCGTCCGGGAGGCGACCGAGGTTGTGATCGAGGGCGTAGAGTCCGGCCGCGGCCAGGATGCCCACCTGGCGCATGCCGCCGCCCAGCCGTTTACGCCAGGTGTAGGCCCGCGCACGGGCGGCCGTTGAGCCGACCCAGAGGGTGCCCGCCGGACAACCGAGCCCCTTGGAAAGTGAGAAGGTCAGGGAGTCGACGCAGTCGGAGAACGCGGTCATGGGCACGCCGAGGCTCGCCGCGGCATTGACGAGCCGGGCCCCGTCCAGGTGCACTAGGAGGCCCATCCGGTGGGCCGCTTCGGCGGCGCGACGTAGCTGGTCGACCGCGGCCACCGTGCCGCCCCTGCGGTTATGGCTCTGCTCCAGGCACAGCAGTGCGGTGCGGGGCTCGTGATCCGGATCTCCGAGCCGTCGCAGCGCCGCCAACTGCTCAGGCGATGGGCAGCCGGCGGGCGGAGAGTCGAAATTGCGCAGTTGGACGCCAGCGATCATCGCCGTCCCGGCCAGCTCGTAGTGGAGGATGTGCGACTCGGAGTCGACTAACACCTCTTCGCCCGGGAGTGCGGCGCTGGCGACCCCGATGAGGTTGGCCATGGTTCCACTCGGACAAAGCAGGGCCGCCTCCTTGCCCAGCATCTGGGCGATCCTCGCTTCCAGGTGCAGCACGGTAGGGTCCTCGCCGAAGACGTCGTCGCCCACCTCGGCACTGGCCATCGCCTGACGCATACCCGCGGAGGGCCGCGTCACGGTGTCGCTGCGCAGATCAATCACGGCAGGCATCGATCGTCGCCAATCGTAGGGGCTGACGACCGAGCCGAGCTCAGTTGGCGATCGGTTCCCCAGCGGGAGCGGTCACATCGAGGAACTCGACGCGATTGCGGCCGTTGCGCTTAGCGGCGTACAGCGCTCGGTCTGCGAGGTCCAGCAGATTGCGAGCCCCCTTGGATCCCACGGGGAAGGTAACGCCGCCCAGGCTGACCGTGATGCGCATCTCAGTTCCGTCGTCCAGGCGGACGACCATCTCCTCGACCGCCGCGCGAATCTTATCGGCGACCACCTCCGCATCATCGCGCGCGGTGTTGGCCATCACCACCACAAACTCCTCTCCACCGTATCGCACGGCCAAGTCGGATTTGCGAATGGTCTCGACCAGGAGTCCGGCGAACTGGCGCAAGAGTCGGTCGCCGGCGAGATGTCCGTGCGAGTCGTTGATCCCTTTGAAATGGTCCAGATCGAGCATGAGGACCGAGAGTGGTGAGCCGCTGCGCTCGGCCAAGTTGACCTGCTGGTCGAGAAAACCCACCAGGAAGCGGTAGTTGTAGAGCCCGGTCATCTCGTCGGTGGTGGCTGCCAGCGTGGTGACCTCCAAGCGGGTGCTCTTCTCGACCGCGACCACGATCTGGTCGGCCACCGTGTGGCAGAACGTGGAGTCTTCGTCGATGTAGGGCTTGGGCTTGTTGCCGACCACCAAGAGTCCCAAGTTATGGTCCTTGGAGAGCATCGGTTCCACCAAGCAATCCCTCAGACCAATCTGCTCTTCCACTTCGCTGCGCTCTTCGGGGCTGAGGTGAGTGCGGACCAAAAAGCGGGGTTCGCGGATAAGCGACCCAAGGACCCCGCTGCTGCGCTCCAGATCAGACCAGCTGGGCTGCGGCCCCGACTGACCGGTGGAGTACACGATGCCCTGGGGCATAAGCGCTTGGGGTCGGAGCAGGATCATCGCCAGGTCGGAGCCCACGAGGTCTTTCAAACTGCGCAACACTTGGATGAGCGCGTCGTGCACCGAGGTCTCCCCAGTAAGGGTGTAAGCGATCACCCGCTGTCCGGTCGCGATCAGGAGCTGGCGACGGAGTTGTTTTCGGACCAGTTCGAAGTTGGCCGCCAGGCGAATGATTTCGTCCGCGCCTCCGACGACTGCGACGGTAGCGTCGTACGGGTCCACGCCGATCCGTTGCACGGCGATATCGAGCCGACGCAGCGGGCGATTGAGGAAGTGCTCGACCATGAGGAAGACCGACACGATGCCCAGCAACAGGACCCCCGCGACCGCCAGGGTCAGCGGCAGCGCCAGGTCACCGACGCTGACGCTGGCCCCGCCGCCCGACTCCAACACGAGCACGGTGGCAATCGGACGTCCGCTGACCGAACGCAGTGACTGTTCGGCGATGGCGTATTGGATGCCGCCCACCGACGACTGAACCGTACGGTTCGCCCCACGAAGCTCTGGGTGAAGCACTGCCGGCAGCTCGCCTCCCGCTCCATAGCTGGCGCTGCCGACTCGGGTCGGCAGCGCCAGCCGGGTGCCCAGCAGCAGAGCCGTGTCGGAGTGCAAGCCTGCCGTGTTGGCTAACCGCTGGGCATAACTCAGCACCCCGGACCCGACGGGGGTGAGTACCACCGCCCGGCCCACGGTGACGCCCGCGGAAGTGATCGCCGCGACCCCTTCGCCCAACAGCCGATTGCCTCCCGTGGTGGTGAAGAAGCCGGCCTGGCCGGGCGCGGAGCAGCCGGCAGCTCCGGTCGGCGTGCTTCCTAGGCTGGGTGGCAGCGCAGTCACGCTGGGAGCACCGGCCAGCACCTGCCCGCTGGGACTCAGCAGGATGAGAATCTGACCAGGGCTGGCGTGAGCGACAGCGGCTTGGGCGACTGTCTCTAGGCTGGCCCCTCCCTGGGCGTATGCCTGGGCCGTGGACGACAGGCTGGCCACTTCGCAGACGAACCGCTCCGAGGCGGCGGCAGTCTGCTGCCGGATCAGGCTGGCGGCGAGAGCGGCGGCCCCAAGTGCCGCCTTGGATTGCTGCTCGGTGCGGGCTCGTTGGGTTTCCCCCACCGCCACCGCTCCAACCACCACTGCGGTGGCCAGCCCGACCGCTACGAGCAACAGCGCGAACTGGGCCGCGAAGGACCGGTGGCGAACGCGACGGCGCGTAGTGGGCTGTGTGGCCAATCTGCCTACCTTGCCTTGTCAGATGAAGTGGCCAACCCGACTGCCCCGGTGGCGCTGTCCCCCCACAGGGCTGCGTCGCCAGCTCCGGGACCGTCGTCAGGCGCCAGCCCTATGATGTCTCCCACCGTAGCCGTCCAGATCCAGGCCTTGGGTCCAAGCTGGTAGCGAAGGAGTGACACCGGACCTACTTTCCGATGACAGTTGGGCCGGGCCAGTCCAGGCGGCTGGTGGACTCGGTGTGTGTTGAGGTTGACGTCACGTGCCCGAAGTGGTCGTGTCCTTCTTGGACGGCGAAGTCCTCTACGGCGAACTTCCCGCGCTGCACATGGACGACCCCTTCGTGGACCTGGATCTGCACACTCTGGACGGCAACGCCCGCCAGGCCCTTCTTCCGGTGAGTGGATTGCGCCAGATCGACCTCACCAAGGTCGTCCAGCTGGGGGATCAGGTCGACCTGAGGCGGCTCGCTCGCGTGGCCCTGCACTTCATCGATGGCCAGGTGCTGCGGGCCCACGTGGTGACTCCCGCCTCCCTGCAAAGATTCGGCTCGATATGGGACATCATCGACGCCAAGAGTCGTGAGCACAAGATCTGTGCCATCCCCTACACCGCGCTCAAGGGTGCCTTCTATGTGCGCCGCTGGGACACCCGTCCGCCCCTGGAACGGGCCAATTCGGTCGCCGCCGGAAAGTCTGGCCGGCAGCTCCGCCTGGCGGATGTCCAGTCCCGCCGGGATCGGGAGGGGATGAGCCGCCGACTGCGCAGCCCCCGGAATGGGCTGCTTGACCGAGTCGGGCCCGAGGAAGGACACCCGCCCAAGCGCCGGCGCCAGCCCGGGGGATCAGCCCAGACCCCCCCGGAGAAGCATGCCGGATGAGAATCATGGTCACGGGCGGGGCCGGCTTCATCGGCAGCCATCTCACCGATCGGCTGCTTGGGGAAGGGCATGACGTGGCGGTGCTCGATGACCTCAGCCGCGGCCACCGGGAACAGGTTTCCGAGCAGGCCCGCTTCTACCAACTGAGCATCGCCGGCTCGGAGGTCGGACCGGTGATGGCTCAGGAACGCCCCGAGGTGGTCTTCCATCTGGCGGCCCAGATCGACGTCCGCCAGTCGGTCAGCGATCCCCTCCACGATGCGGAGATCAATGTCCTGGGAACGGTGCGGCTGCTGGAGGCTGCCTCGCGAACCTCAGTCGGTCGGTTCGTCTTCATGTCTTCGGGAGGCGCCCTCTACGGAGACACCGAGATTATCCCCACCCCGGAGTCCCATCCCTGGCGACCAGCCTCCCCTTACGGGGCCGCCAAGGCGGCCGGCGAGGCGTATCTAAGGTCCTTTTCTACCTCCTTCGGGCTCGAAAGCTCCGTGCTTCGGCCGGGAAACGTCTACGGCCCCCGCCAAGACCCCGACGGCGAGGCTGGGGTGATCGCCATCTTCACGCGTCAACTCCTGGCGGGACAGCCCCCAGTGATCAACGGCGATGGCCGGCAATCCCGCGACTACATCTACGTCGACGATCTAGTGGAGGCGGCGATCCGGGCGATTCGAGGACCGCTCGGTCAGTACAACATCGGCACCGGCCGGGAGACCAGCGTGAATGAGGTGGCTGGGCAGTTGGCCCGAGCGGTCGCAGAACTGCGCCCTGACGGTGGTCCGACTCCCCCATCGCGCTCCGGACCTGCCCGCGACGGCGAGCAGCGGCGGAGTTGCTTGGACTGCTCATTGGCCAAGTCGCAGCTGGACTGGACCGCCCGGGTGGGGCTCTCCGAAGGGCTCCGGAGCACGGTCGCCTACTTCCTCGAGCGGGGTCGCGACTACTTGTAGCGGAAGGTGATCCGGCCCCGGGTCAGGTCGTAGGGACTTAGCTCGACCTTGACCTTGTCTCCGATCAAAGTCCTGATGTAGTGCTTGCGCATCTTGCCCGAGATGTAGGCGAGAACCGTCTGGCCGGTTTGTAGCTCAACCCGGAACTGTGCGTTGGGCAAGGGCTCGACCACGGTGCCCTCGATCTCGATGGTCTCCTCCTTCTGCTCCTCGACTGGAGTTGCCCGTGAGACGCGCGGGCGCGATGGGCCGCGGCGAGCGCGGCCACCCATCGAGCGTCTTGCCAAATTGCGACCTCCGGTTCGAAATCGGGAGCGGGCGAGCTACCGCTCCCCGGGATCCCGATTGTAGCCTGTGCCGTCACTCAGCTCGGGGGCGGCTTCGGCACCAGCTGGCCCCCGCCCCCATGCCGGGGCCCGATCACATGAACCAGCCGGCCGACTCCCTCCAACTCACACTCGATTCGATCACCCGGCTCGAGCAGCCGACCTCGCTCCTGGCCACTGCCACCACCCACGGTTCCGCTGGCCAGCACCTCGCCAGCTTCCAGCGGTTCTGCGCCGGAGGCGTAAGAGACCATCTCTGGGAAGGACCAGCGGGCCTCGCCCAGCCGGGCCAGGGCGACCTGCTCGCCGTTGAGGAACGCGCTGACCCGGAGCTGGCCCGGATCACCCACCTCGTCGGCGGTGACCAGCCACGGCCCCAGCCCCGAGGCGAAGTCCTTGGACTTGGCTGGGCCCAGCCGCACCTTCATCTCATCCGCCTGAATATCGCGGGCCGAGAAGTCACAAAAGACGGCGTACCCGGCGATAGCTTCGGCAGCCGCCGCCAGGGTCAGATCGCGGCCGCCGGAGAGGAGCACGCAGGCCACCTCCAGTTCGTAATCGAGAGAGTCCGTGTAGGCGGGCCATGGAACCTCCGCCCCGGGAGCCAGCAGGGTCGCTGGGTTGCCTTTGTAGTAGACCGGACGGCGGTACCAGGGCTCGGGGATCGCCTCCTCGCGGCGGCGGGCCCCGGCCGCCACATGCTCTTCGAAGGCGTAAAAATCACGGATCATCGGCGGTCGAAGCAGGGGCAACCGCTCCACCTCGTCTGGCCGGTAGCGCAGCCGACTTCCAGAAGGCGCCAGCCGCCCGGAGGGTTGCCCGGAGGCCAGCTCGATCGCCTCCCGCGCCATCTCCAACCCCCGGCGGCCACCCCCCAGCAAGGTGGTCAGGGAGGGAGGGAACGTCGCCGCCGCCCAGCGCATCGGGTCTCCGGATCCCTGCTCCGCCCACCACAGCTCCCCAGCGGCGGTCAGATCCACCAGCCGAGGGGCGCCCGACTCGTGATCTTTGACCTCGGCCACGACTCGCGGAGTTAATCCGAGGGCAGTCAGGATCCCGACCGTGGCGAGGCGCATCTCAGCTGCTCAGTCGTCGTCTATCTGTGGCATCCAAGACTCGGCGTACTCCGCGATCTCCGCCTGCTCGGCCCCGGCTAAGGGGTGCAAGGGTCGGACCGCGTCGATCATGACCGCCACCTCGTCATGGTGCGTCTTGGTCCGCTGGCGGTCCCGCTCCACCGCCTTGGGCTGGGGACCATGGTGGATCCCCTGGGGGTGCCAGGTCATCATTCCGGCATCGATTCCCGCTCGGCTCATGAACTGACCGGCGTGGTAGAAGAGGACTTCGTCGTAGTCAATGTTGCGGTGGTAGAAGGGGAGCCGCACGGCCCCCTCGTCGTCGATGCCCTCGATCCGGCGAGGCGCGAAGGTGCAGAGCACGAAGCCCGAGGTCTTAAAGGTGGTGTGGACAGAGGGGGGGAGGTGGAACCGTCCCGAGGTGACCGGTCGGATGTCCCGCACGTTCAGGGCAAAGGCGCTGAGATCTCCCTTCCAGCCAACCGTGTCGATCGGATCAAAGGGGTAGAACACCCGGGTCCACTGCCCCTCGCGCTCGATCACCAGCTCCCATTCGCCGGCAGCATTGGGTGGTCCTCCCCGCAGCGGAAGATCGGGGAGCCGTAGAACTGCCCGGTCAAAGGGGGAATGCTGGCCCATCCGGTCGGAGGCCGGCAGTTCGGGCATCTCGCTAGCGGCGATAACCAAGAGGAAGCTCTCCTCCCCCTGGGGAAAGATTCGATGAGTGGTCCCTCGGGGCAGCACCAGGTAATCGCCCTGCTCGTAAGCAAGTCCGCCGAAGTCGGTCGTCATCTCCCCGGCGCCGCGATGCACAAAGTAGATCAGGTCAGCGTCGGCGTTGCGATAGGCGTAGGGCATGGCTTCGGTCCGCCGCGAGAGCTTGAGGCGCAGGTCCTCGTTACCCAGGACCGGGGTCAAAGCGGCTCGGGGGTCCTCGGCATCGGGGGCTTCGACCCGGTGGAGGTCGTAGGCGCGCGGCCGCAGGGGACCCTCGATCCGTAACCACTCGGTGGGGGCGTGGGCGTGGTACAGGTGCGAGGCGGGGCCAAAGAAGCCCTGGCGGCCGAACTCCTCCTCGTAGGTACCTTCGGGAAGATCACAGTGCGCCTGGCGGCTGAACCGGCCTCTGGACTGGGGGAACATCAACTTCAACTCCCGGAAAAGGTGATCACCGTCTTGATGTCGTCGGGCCGGCGGCTGAAGGCGGTGGCGAACTGGTCCACTGGAACCCGTCGGGTGATGATCTGCTCCAGCACCCCGGGCCACTTGCGCACCGCCGCACCCAGCATCCGCGCCGCCGCTTCAAAGTGGCGACGGTTGGCGTTGACGGTGCCGAACACCAGCTTGTTGCCGAGCACCATGTCCAGATTGAGCGAGTCCGAGTCCACGGTGATCGTGCGCATCCCGGCGGTCACCGAGCTGAGGCAGCAGACCCCGTTGTGGCCGGTGGCGGCGATCGCGTCCATAGCTACCGACGACGCCCCGGTAGCTTCGAAAATCAGATCGATATGGCCCAGCTCATTTGGCATCCGGGCGACCGGGTGTTGATCTGCGTCCAGCAGCTGAGCCCCGATCGCCCGCGCGACCTTGAAGGAAGGGGAGTCCGGATCGGACTTGGCGACCACGCTCACCTCCAGGTCGCGCAAGCGGAGGAAGATCGCGGCCAGCAGGCCGACCGCCCCAGCGCCGCACACCAGTGCCTGCTTGGGTTCCCAGGGCATCCGGCCCCGCTGAATGCTGAAGGCCTGGATCAGCCCCTTCTCGACGATGCTGCTCGGCTCCATCAGGACACCGACTTTGCTGACTGTCGAGGGAAGTGGGATCAGGAAGTCGCTGGATTCCAGGTAGCGCTCGGCCATGTAGCCGTCGCGGCCCTTGATCCCCCGCTCGGTGTAATTGCCGGTCAGACAGTCGTCACTCTGGCCGGCGGCGCAGGGTGGACACCGCTCCGGACAGGGACGCCGCACCGTGGCCACCACGAGCTGGCCCTTTTGCAACTCCACCCCTTCCGGGGCGGAGAGCACCCGGCCCAAGTTCTCGTGGCCGAGCACCAAGCTGTCTCGACCCGGCGGAGCGGCGCCGTAGCCGTCGCTGGCAATCTCCAGATCGGTGCCGCAGACCCCGACCTCGACCACCTCTACCTCAACCGGCGTAGCTGGCTTCCCGTCCGCGCCTTGGACCATTCCGGCCCCCGAGGGATCGGAGATCTCTCCCAGCCGGACACTGCCCTTCCTCCCGGGCGTCGTGACGATGGCTTTCATGGGCCGCCTCCAAGCCAGCGCTGAAGATCGAGCCAAGCCTATAGCTATTTGTCCGCCAGGCGCGTGATCTCTCCCGGGGTCGGCAGCCGCCGGATGGCCAGTTGCACCACCTTCCCCACCAAGTGCACCAAGAGCCGGTCGCAGGCGGGGGATTCATCTCGGTCGCGGTAGAGGCACCCGGGCCGGCCGCCCAGGGTGTCGCCGCCAGGTCGGCCTGGGCGTCTGGGAACCGCCTCGCCCCGGCGAGCGCAGCAGCGAGATCCGTTGGGTCGGGTGGGGCAGCTCCTAGACCACCAGGGTGACCGGTGCCGCACCGAGATTCACCTTGGGTTATTCGCCGCGAATGAGCAACCGACCGAGTTCGCCCGGCGGCGGGATGCCCGGTGGCTGATCCGCCAGTACGATGGACGTGGCCTCCGCCCTCCCTTGGACCAGCTTCAAGGATTCGATGAAGAGCTGCCCTGGGTGGCCCCGGAGCAGGCGGCGGGCGAGACTGAAGGGGCTGAGAGCCTGACCTAAGTGATGGAAAAGGCCCCGATCGACGCGGTGCCCCGGGCTAGGGAAATAATCGCTGAGAAAGCGCGGATCGTTGCTGGAACCCTTCGTCCGCTCAACCTCAGGACACCGCTCAGGTGCCGGACTAATCCGCCTGGGACGGGTATTGCCCCGTGACTCCTGGACCAGGCCGGTATACTCCGGTCACTTTGGTCGGGCACAGCCGCGTGTACTCGTAAGATTACCTGAGCAGATGGCGTCACTTCTAGAGATCACCGACCTCAAGACTTTCATCCGTCTCCGCAAGGGCGAGGTGCGGGCGGTCGACGGGGTCTCGCTGTCGATTGAGGCGGGCGAGACCCTAGGGCTGGTGGGCGAATCCGGATGCGGCAAAACCATGACCGGCATGTCCATCGTCCAGCTCTTGCCGCCGGGCGGCTACATCGCCAGCGGAAGTATCCGCCTGGGAGGCAAGGAGCTGGTGGGCCTCCCCGACCGGGAGCTGCGTCGGGTGCGCGGCAACGACGTGGCGGTCATTTTTCAAGATCCCATGACCTCGCTCAACCCGACCATGCAGGTCGGAGTTCAGATCGCTGAATCGGTGAGGATCCACCGCGGTGCCAGCAAGGTCGAAGCGATGAAGCGCGCCGAAGAGGTCCTGGGGCTGGTCGGTATGCCCCGGCCCAAGGAACGAGTCAAGGACTACCCACATCAACTCTCCGGGGGCCTGCGTCAGCGGGTGATGATCGCGATGGCTCTCTCGTGCGAGCCCAAGTTATTAATCGCCGATGAGCCCACCACCGCTCTGGACGTCACCATCCAACTTCAGATTCTCGAACTCCTCTACGAACTGAAGCAGCGACTGCAGATGGCGGTCCTGCTGATCACTCACGATATGGGGGTGATCGCCGGCCGAGCCGATCGGGTGCTCGTCATGTATGCGGGCAAAATCGTGGAGAGCGCCCAAACCGTGGATCTTTTTGAGGGCACCCGGCATCCCTATACCGAAGCGCTACTGTCCTCGATTCCCCGAATGGATCAGGATGAAGCCGCCCCGCTGTACAGCATCCCTGGCATACCACCCGATCTGTCTCATCCACCGGACTGGTGTCGTTTTCAGCCCCGCTGCCGTTACGCCACCACCGTGTGTCATGAATCCGAGCCCTTGCTGCGAGCGGACACCCCCGGCCACGAGTTCGCCTGCTTCAACCCGGTCTCTACCCACCAGCGCCTGGACCGCGGAGCGGCATGAACTCCGCGACGGCGGCGAGTGACATTCAGGGCACTCATCTCAAATGACGACGAGCACTAGCCCCGTCGCCGCAACTTCCGCCAGCGACCCCGCGCCGCCGCTGGTGGAAATACGCCACCTGGTCAAGGAGTTCCCGGTGACGGCTGGGGCGGTTCTGCAGCGCAAGATCGGCAGCATCAAAGCGGTGACTGACGTCTCCTTCTCGATCGGCAAGGGAGAGACGTTCGGCCTCGTGGGAGAGTCCGGCTGCGGCAAGACCACCGTCGGCCGCCTGCTGGTCGGCTTGGAAAAGCCCACCTCGGGTGAGATCCTCTTTGAAGGTCGGGACATTGCGAAACTCAGCGGCTCCGACCGCCGTCACCAACGTCGAGATCTGCAGCTTGTCTTTCAGGACCCGTACGCCTCACTCGATCCTCGGATGCGGGTCGGATCGATTGTCAGGGAACCGCTGAACGTCCAGAAGATCGGTACCCGCGAGGAGCGCACCGCGCGGGTGCGTCAGTTGCTCTCGGAGGTCGGGCTCAGCCCCAAGTCGGTGGATCTCTACCCTCATGAGTTCTCCGGCGGGCAGCGCCAGCGCATCGGTCTGGCCCGGGCGCTGAGCCTCAATCCGAAGTTGATCGTGGCCGACGAGCCGGTGTCGGCGCTGGACGTCTCCATCCGCTCGCAAATCCTCAACCTGATGAACAGCCTCCAAAAGGTGCACGGGCTGACCTACCTGGTGATCTCCCACGATCTCTCGGTGGTCAAGTACCTCTCAGACCGAATCGGCGTGATGTACCTGGGCAAACTGGTGGAGATTGGTCCCAGTCAGGCGATCTACACCAAGCCAGCCCACCCGTACACGCTCGGGCTGATTAACGCGATCCCCGAGCCGGACCCCCGGCGGGAGCGGGCCAAGGACGTCTCACCCATTCGAGGTGAGCTCCCTTCAGCGCTCAACCCTCCGGTGGGGTGTCGGTTCAACACTCGCTGTCCCCGCGTCCAGGACGTGTGCCGAGAAGTCGAGCCGCCACTGCGCCCGTTCGGGCCCCAGCATCTCGCGGCATGCCACTTCCCTCTCCAGGAGCCGACAGCTAGCGGATCCGCGGTTAGCGCTGTCGCCTAACCCCCGCTTCCCCAGGCCGCGGTCTGCCGAAACCTAGGGCCCTATCGTTTCTGCAGCCGTACCTCGAGGGCATCCCGCATGGCATCACCAACGAAGTTAAAGGCCATCACGGTAAGTACGATGCAGGCACCTGCCGGGTAGATCAACCACCAATATCCCGCATAGACGAAGTCTGTGCCGTTGGACAGCTGAAGGCCCCAGTTGGTCGCGGGAGGAGCAATTCCGAAGCCGAGGAAGCTCAAGGTGGCGACCGCGATGATGGCGTCAGCCACCTGGAAGGTGGCGTTGACCACCACCGTGCCGACGGTGTTGGGGATGATGTGCCGCAAGAGCACCCGGCGCTGACTGCCCCCCATCACCTTGACCGCCTGCACGTACTCCCGAACCCTTAGCGACAGGGTCTCGCCGCGCACCAGGCGAGCGGGTCCGAGCCAGGCCACAAAGGCGATGGCCATGACTAACTCCGGTACCGAAACGGTGAAGATCGTGCCCAGCAAGATCAGGAGCAGCAGGAACGGGATCGCCAGCATGGTGTCGACAATTCTCATCATCACCGCATCGATGATCCCGCCCGCAAGTCCGGCGGCCGCGCCCCAGATGACTCCCACGAAAACCGCCAGGATCGCCGCCGCCAACCCGACCTCCAAGGAGGTCTGGCCGCCCAGCATCAACCGCCCGATGTTGTCGTACCCGTCGCCGTCGGTACCCAGTAAGTGGTGCAAACTAGGACCCTGATTCTCGATGCTGAGGTTGGTGTAAGTCTGCTGCGTGTGATAGATGAACGGGCCCGCGAATGAGAAGAGGATGAAGAAGACGATCAGTCCAATGCCCACCACCGCCAGCCGGTTCTCTAAGAAAACCGCCAGGATCATGCGCCAAACGCTTCCCGTCTCATAGCCTTCGCCGCCTTCCGGCGCACTGGTGGCCGCCACCGAGTCCGCCGCGGTCATCCCCGCGCCAAATCCCACGCTCACCGACTCACTCCGTCAGAGTTGTCTGCCACCACGGCTAGACGTACCTGATCCGGGGATCGGCGACCGCATAAAGTATGTCGGCCACCAGCGACCCGATCACCGTGGCCAGAGCAACTACTACCGTCACTCCCAGCAGCACCGGATAGTCATAGCCAAAGGCGGACTGGACGAAGAGGTAGCCCATGCCCGGATAGTTGAAGACTGTCTCGGTGACCACCGCCCCGCTGATGATCCCCGGGATGCTGAGCCCGATCAACGTCAGTAAAGGGAGCAGCGCGTTGCGCAGCACGTGTCGAAACAGCACGGCGCGGCCGGACACTCCCTTGGCTCGTGCGGTACGGACGTAGTCCTGAACCAGGTTCTCCAACATCGAACTGCGCATGTACCGGCTGAACAACGCCAGGGTCACCAAGGCGAGGGTGACCACCGGTAGAACCAATCCATTGACTTGTGAAAGCAGGCTGTTCTGCGCTTGGGGAGCTTCGGCCGGCAGCCAGTGGAGCGTGGCACTGAATACGATGATCAGCAGAATCCCGAGCCAGAAGGTGGGCATCGAGTAAAACACGAAGGTGAGCCCGGTCATCACATAGTCGTCGGGTTTGTTGCGTCGCACGGACTGGAGCACCCCCAGCGGTACCGCCACCAGGATAGCCAAGACGGTCGATGTCCCCACCAGCAGGAGGGTGTTGGGCAGGCGCGCGGCGAGGAGAGCATCGACCGACTCCGTCTGCTTGTACGAGTAGCCGAGGTTGAGGTGGGCCAGGTTGCTAAGCCAGATCAGGTACTGCTGGGGCAACGGCTTGTTCAAGCCCAATTGATTGGTGAGGGCCACCACGTCGGCGTGGGTGGCCCTCGGCCCCAGGATCGCGACCACGGGGTTGCCGGGCAGAAGGTGCAGCAGGATGAAGGTGATGATGGTGACCCCGATGATCACCACGAGGGATTGGAATACCCTCCGGACCAGGTACCCGATCAACTCAATTCCACCTCAACCCTAGACCCGGGTGCGCCTGCCACTAATGATAAGCGGGGCCCGGCATGTGCCGGGCCCCGCATCGGTCTTGGTCTTCAGTCCGCCCGCTAAGAGATCGTGTAGTTCTCGGGGTAGATCTCGTCGAACACGCCTTGGGGCACAATGCCCGAGAGCTTGCTGCTGTAGACGGTCAGCTGCTGTGGAGCATTCGGCATCCACAACACGGGCAGCTGCCTGGTCAGGTAGTTCTCGTAGGTGTCGATCGCCTTGATCTCGGAGGCGGCGGTCGGCGCGGTGTCGGTCAGTTTGATGAGCTTATCCGCTTCGGCATTGCTGTACTGGCCGGCGTTCGATCCGGCTCCGGTCAGCCACAGGGGCTCTCCGGTCGGGAGGTAGTCTGGCGAGTAAACCCAACCGTTGCCGTAGTAGTCGAGCTGCCACGCCGGGTTGGACGGAGACTCGTCGGCAATTACGTTACCGAAGGATACCGGGGTCCTGACGGACATGTTGATCCCGGCGTACCGCTTCCAAGTGGATACGATCGAACTCATCTCGTTGATGAAGATCGGTCCGGCGCTGACGTAGAGGATCTTGAAGGCCAGCTTGGTCCCCTTCGCGATGCCCGCGCCGCACTCGTTGGCGGCGGTACCGGCCTTCTCACAAACGGTGGTGCCCTTCGGGTGGACGCTCCAGCCGTGAGATTTGAGCAGAGAGACCGCGCGTGCCGGGTCATAGGGATAGACCAACGGCCCGGCCTCCAGCTTGCTGATAAAGGGGTTTAGCTTCGGGCTGGAGGGATACGCTGGCACCGGTCCGTTCTCGACGTTCCCCACTCCTCCCACGTAGAAGTCCTTGATGATCTGCGGCTGGTTGATCATCGACTGCATCGCCTGGCGCACGTACAACTGACTGAAGACCTTGCCCATCTGGGGATTCTTGAAGTTCAGCCACATGTAGTTGATGCCGTAGATGTTCCAGTAGTTCGCCTTGTAGCCGTTGTGCTCCAGCGTCTTGAGCTGGGAGTAGTCCTCGGTCGGCAGGTAGCCGATCGTGAGCCCACCCGACTTCAACGCATTGAACTCGGCCACCGGGCTGAGGAACGGAATTTCCTCAAAGGCCTTGATCTTGGGCTTGTCGGGGCCGGAATACCGGGGGTTGGGCACCAGCTTCACGAAGCCTGTGCTCTGGAACTGGCTCAGCTTGAACGGTCCGCTCACCACCTGCCACATTGGATTGGTCTGATAGGTGCTGGTGGTTTGCGACTGCGAGTTGACGTACTGGGCGACAGCCAGAGCTCCGGTGGTCGCGGTTCCGGGAACGGTCATGTCGTAGTTCCCGATGGGGGCACTGGCCGATGTCCGGTCCCAGGCATGCTGAGGGATGGCGGTGATCTGGGCCAGCTCGTTGTAGGTGAACCAGGTCGGGTCGTAATTACCCTTGATCTGCATCACCACCTGGTAAGTGCTGGTGGCCTTGTAGCTGGTGATGTTGGTCGGAAAGAGGCCCGGAGAGGCGTCGCCCCAACCAGGCCCCGGGGCTTGCAGGCTGCCGATGTTGGCAGCCGCCGGGCTGACCGACGCCTCAAGCAGATTCATCCAGAAGATGATGTCCCGAGAGGTGATCGGCTGGCCGTCAGACCAAACCCAGTGCTTCAGGTTGATCGTGACGGTGTGGTTGTTGTTGGAATACACCGGCAGCTGGGCACCGCTCAGGCTCGGGTTCAGGGTCGGTGACCCGTTGTTGCCGAACCAGTAGAGCGGGCGGTAGATCATCTCGGAAAAGTCGCTGAGGTTGGTGGTGGCGAAGTAGTCCAGGCTGGTCATCGGTGAGATGTAGTTCGGCGTGGCATTGACCCCTTCCGCCCAAGTCACGATCTTGGAGGAGCTTGAGGAGCCTGCGGCGCTCGCGGTGAGTGCGCCGGAGCCCCATGCGCCCGCGGTCAGGGCGACCAGAGTAACGAGCCCCAGCGTTCGCCAGAGCGGTAGTAAAGAAATCTTTCTCACGAGTGTCTTATCCCTCCATGGCCAAGATCCGAACTCGGACTCATATGCGGCATCTGCCGCTCGTCCGCACGGTTGGGGGCATCTTAGTTGGTGCCCGCGAGGACTGTCATCACCCGCTGGGGTGATTGTCGGAGGAGCCAGCAGCAACTCCGGAGATCAGACCCTGGCGCCAACCCCGAAGCACAGCGCCAGCCCGGTCCGAGGCCCCCAACTTCCCAAGGAGGTGGCTGACATGAGTTTTGACCGTGTTTTCGCTGATTCCGAGAGTCGTGGAGATCTCTCGATTGGACAACTCTCGGGCCATGCAATCGAGCACTTGCAGTTCCCGAGCACTAATTCGGGTGCCCTCCGACTCAGACTCGGGGCTGGTGCCCATCAGCGACTCTCCCCGGGCAACGCGGCGAATAGCTGCGGTCAGTTCCGCCCGGCTGACGTCCTTCAGCAGGAAGCCCTTGGCCCCGGCCCGGGAGCTCAGGAGTTGGTAGTTCTCATGGCCGAAGGTCGTGAGCATCAGCACCTTGGTGGCGGGCAGCTGCTCACGGAGTCGCCGAAGAGCTTCGATCCCGTCCAAACCAGGCATCTGCACATCCAGCAGGACCACGTCGGGGTGGGAAGAGAGGGCCAGCTGAACCGCCTCCTCTCCGTCGCCGGCCTCAGCAACCACGGTGAGGTCGGATTCCACCTCGAGCATGGCGACGATTCCTTCGCGCACGACGGGATGGTCGTCGGCGACCAGAACTCTGATCATCCAGTTGACGTTAGGGCGGCGGGCGCCTCACAGGGAACGCGGAGCACGACCTGAGTACCCCCACCCAGCCGGCTGACCAAGTCGAGTGACCCACCGCAGCCCGCCGCCCTCTCCTGCATCGAGGTGATCCCGAATGCGCCGCTACGAGGCGGCATCGCCGGATCAAAACCCGCTCCGTTGTCGGAGATAACCAGGCACAGGCTGTCCCCGTCCCGACCGATCGAGACCTCGATCAGGGAGGGTCGGCCGTGGTGGAGGGCGTTGGCGATCGCCTCCTGGGCAATTCGGAAGCTCGCCACCTCGACCTGGGCGGAGATCCTGGTCTCCCCGAGGTCGTCCACCGCGAGCGAAGTTCGCACCCGGCTGCGCTCTTGGATCCGAGCGAGCTCTTCTCGGATCGCCGCCGCCAGGTCGGTGCGCTGCAGCGCCTTGGGACGGAGGTCCCAGACCGAGCGGCGCGCCTCTTGGAGACTGGATCGGGCCAGCTCGAGGGCATGGTCCACAGCCCGGCGAGCGCGACTGGGCTCACGGTCCAACCAGCCGTCAGCGGCCTGAAGCTGAACCAGGATTCCGGTCAGACCTTGCGCCAGGGTGTCGTGAATCTCCCGGGCGATTCGGTTCCGCTCATTGACGGTCGCCATCTCCCTGGTGTCGGCGAACAGCTGGGCGTTTCGCAGAGCGAGGGCGAGTTGGCCGCTGACCACCTCCAGCATCTCGATCTGGCGCTGACCGACCACCTGCTGCTGACGAATCACTAAATAGCCGACCCGGGTACCCGATACCTGCAGCGGCACCACCACGAGGTCGTCCACCTGCACCGGCGCGTTGGGCGACTGGTCAGCCTGTGCCAGGGCCGAACGCAACTCGGATTCCGACTCGTCACCCGGCTCCTCCCCTCGAGACCGGCCGACCATCCGAAAGCCCGGCGCAGCCGTGGCATCCAGCAGATACACGGACACCTCGCTCAGCCGCCAAAGCTTGCGGAGTTGGTCGGCGGCCCCGGTGGCGACGTCGGAGAGCACCAGCGATCGGCTCAGGTCGGCGCTGACGGAATTTAGAATCGCCAACTCGTCGTTCCGCTGGCGCAGTTCGGTCGTGCGCTCCGCGACGCGCTGCTCCAGATGCCTTTGCGAGGCCTCGATGATCTGGTGCTGGCCGAGGAGGCGCCGACGCATTCCCTCCAGGGCCATCTCCAGCGTTCCAATCTCATCGGCGAGGCCCGGACTTCCGGCGACCGGCGTGTCTAGGTCCCCGCCGGCGATTCGCCGTGAGGCCGAGGTGAGGTTGGAAAGGGGTTGGAGCAGGCGTCGGCTCAGGATGTCCGTGAGGACGGCCACCAGAACGGCGAGGATCACCAGGAATGGGAGCAGGAGGGCGGTGACCCCGACCAGGCCGCGGGTGATCGTCTGGGAAAAGCCAACCACGCTTCCATCGATCCCGGAGACCGGGATCCCCACCCCCAGACTCCATTGGCTGGCCGGCAGGGGGCTGTAGAACACCGCCACCGGCTCGCCGTCGAGATTGATCGTCTGATGCCCGGCGAGCCCCAGCCTCATCCGGTTCCCCACCGCGAACCAGGGACTCCTCTGGGAGACCAGGTTGACCGCGGCCGCCCGGCTCTGCTTGGGCTTCAATCCGAGATCTGAGGCGCCACCAGGAGAGTAGCTGAGCAGCGCTCCGTCGCTGCTCACGAGAAAGCCGTACCCACCTTCCGAGTGGCCGGGGGCGCCCGTGAGAAAGGTGGACACCAAGTTGTGGACGGTGATGTTGGCGCCGACCACGAACTCAAAGCCGTTGCTGGAGGTGGATTCGGTCGCCACCGTCACGGTGGGACCCCCCGTGGCCGGGTTGTTGTAGACGGGAGTCCAGATCACCGACTGGGTCGAGTTCGGGAGAAGTGATCTCCAATGGGGGCTGCCCAGATCGGACGCCTGGCGGCTGACACCGGCCTGGTACTCGATCGCCGGGGGAGAAAGTTCAGACAGGGTGGCCGCCTGGCTGCTGGGGACCGCCGAGGCCGGGGAGACCGCGATCAAACCGCTCTGGGGCAGCTGGACCCATACGTCGGCGACCTCCGGGTGCAGGCGGTAGACCAGTGCCAGCTGGCTGCTGAGGGACTGCAGCACCAGTACCTGCGAGCTGGGCTGAAGGGCGCCGGCGCCGGGGCCGTGGATGGTGATTCCCGAAGCCACCGTCGGACGACTCGGAGGCTGGGCGAGCAGCTCGCCGGCCGACTGGCTGAGCAGGGCGACCTCATCCTGCACCGACTGCAGCTCGTTGTTGATCACCACCGCCTTGCTGTGGACCAGATCCTGCAGGTGGGCGTCCTGGCTGGCCTCGAGCTGAGTGTTGGCGGTCTTGAGGGCACCGCTGTTGAGCCCGAACAGGGCCGCCATCCCGGCCAAGCTAAAAATGGCCAGGGGGATCACCGAAACCGCCAGCATGGCTACCAGAATCCGCCGGCGAATGCTGACCCGATGCCAGCCGGTGAAGCCGGCAACCGAACGGCGGACCTGGCCCGCGAGCCAATGGTCGGGGCGGCCTTTGGGTCGTGACATGGCCTACTCCGGACTGCGAGAGATGGTCGAGTCGCCCATGGTACTCGCGTATCCGGTGATCGTCGCGAGGTTCGGCCAGGGCTGACGGGCAGATGGAGGCATCGGTTACACCTAGTGGGTGCCGCAGATCAGAGGGCGCCGGGTCCCGAGCCAGATCTTGATCGCGCCCAATGCGTTCAAGGGGACCCTGACTGCCGCGGAGGCCGCCCGGGCGATCACGGAGGGAGTGAACTCTGCCTGGCCCGGTACCAATTGTCGGAGCACCCCGCTGGCCGACGGCGGAGATGGCTTTCTGGAGACGCTGATGGCTGGTCGGGAGGCGGATATCGTCACGCGCCAGGTGGCGGGGCCACTGCTGGCCCCGGTCTGGGCCCGGGCGGGAAGACGGCTGGCCGACGAGGGGGCCACCGCAGTGCTGGAACTGGCGGCCAGTAGCGGTCTTAGCCTGATCCCTCACCCCACTCCCCACACCGCCGCCCGAGCCAGCACCATGGGTCTGGGGGAGCTGATCCTGGACATGATCGCCGGAGGCGCCGAGGAGATCTGGATCGGGCTCGGGGGCAGTGCCTCCACCGACGGCGGGGCAGGCATGGCCCAGGCTCTTGGGTTCGGCTTGCTGGACTCTAAAGGAGATCAGATCCGGGCCGGGGGAATTGGCCTGGGCGAACTGGACCGCATCGATGCCAGAGACGTGAGCCCCTTGCTGGGTCAGGCTCGGATAGTGGCCGCCTGCGACGTCGACAACCCGCTGCTCGGGCCCAGGGGAGCGGCAGCAGCGTTCGCTCCCCAGAAGGGAGCGGATCTCCCGACCGTGCAACGGCTGGAGCACGGGCTCGCTCGGCTGGCTCAGATCGTGGAACGTGATCTGCGGCTCGCCCCGATCGGGATACAGCCGGGTATGGGGGCGGCTGGGGGGACAGCCTTCGGGCTGGCGAGCTTTGCCGGTGCCCGCCTCGAGTCCGGGGTGTCCGTGGTCGCCGCCTGGGTGGGTCTCGACCGGGCGCTGGAGGAGGCGGACCTGGTCATCACTGGGGAGGGACGCTTCGATCTGGCCAGCCTGCGGGGCAAGGTCACCGGCGAGGTGCTCCTGAGATCAGCGCAGCTGGGTGTGCCCTGCCTGGTTCTGGCCGGTAGCGCCGAGCCGGAGTCAGAAGCCGCTGCTCGGGAGCTGGGGGGTTGGCTCTTTCTGGCCCCGGGTGAGGGCGGCCTTACTCCGGTCAACCAGGTGGCGGCCTACTCCCGACTGCGGGAGGCGACCCGACGGGCCTGCCTCGAGCTGTATGCCTCGAACCCGGAACCGGGCGGAGGCCTCCGGGCCTGAGCGGCCGGGGTCAGTAGACCGGGGTGCACCACTCCCGGTACTTCTCGATCTCACCCCGAACCAGGGAGGCGTAGACCTTGTCTAACTGCTCGGCGAAAGGTCCCGGCTTCCCGGTGCCCACCGGTCGGTGATCGACCTCAACCACGGCGGAGATCTGGGCGCCAGTGCCGCACAAGATCACCTCGTCGGCGATGTAGAGCTCGGTGCGGTCGATGGGCCGCTCCACCACCGGGAGTCCGAGATCCTCGCTCCAGTACTGGATCAAGGTGGCCCGGGTGATCCCCTCCAGGATGTTGTCGGACACCGCGGGGGTGATTAAGGTCCCCTTGCGGATGATGAACAGATTCTCCGCGGAACCCTCGCAGACATGGCCGTCCTGCCCCAGGACGATCGCCTCGTCCATCCCGTTCTCCACCGCCTCGGTCTTGGCCAGGGCCGCGTTCACGTAGGTTCCGCTGATCTTGGCTCTGGCGGGGGCGACGTTGTCGTCGATCCGGCGCCAGCTGGAGACCATGCAGCGCAGCCCCTTGGTCCGGTCCAGGTATTCGCCGAAAGGTTGCGCGTAAATGAGGAAACCGTCCTCCAGCGCGTGCAGCCGAACTCCGATCTCCTCCGAGGCCTTGTAGACCAGCGGACGAATGTAGGTGTCGCTGCGGAACTGATTGCGGCGGAGCAGTTGCACGGTGATCTCCGTCAGCTCGGCGGCGCTGTGGGGAATGGTCATCCTGAGAATGCCGGCCGACTCGTGCAAGCGCTGGAAATGCTCCCGAACGCGGAAGAGATAGAGCTGCTCGCGCTCCTCATTCCAATAGGCGCGGATGCCCTCAAAGCAGGCTGTCCCGTAGTGGAGCGCGTGGGTCATCAGGCCGACGCGAGAGTCGCGGTAGCGCCGCTGCTCACCCTGGAAGAAGACCCAGGCGTCGTCCTGGTCGAATCCGCGGCCGACCAATGCCGGCCCCGCGGGCGAATGTGGGTCGAGAACCAACTGCCCTGACTCGCGGAGCACTTCGTCGGGGGCCATTGGCACCCTCCTTCAGCCCGATTTGAGCGCCTTGCTGGGGTCGCGGCGAGTATACGTCGGCCCTTCCGCGGAGCAGATGTTGCAGCTCGGCCCAGCCGCCCAGAAGTCGGACAGGGCGGTGGTACCATCTCGACAAGTCATGCGAACGCCACGGGTCGGTTCTGGCGTGACGCGCTGGCTGGTTCCAGGACTCCACGTCAAGCGCTGGGTGGGGGTCACCATCGTCGCCATGGTGGGGATCGGCCTGGGGATCAGCTACGCGCTGCGCGACTTCTACCAGCACGCTCATCTACCCGCTTACACCTACAACCTCACCCTCCAGTTCTGGCCGCGCTGGGTGCGGGCGGTGATCTTCCTGGGCATCGGTCTCTTTCTCCTCGCTCTGGGGATGTACAAGCTGACCCGCTCGCTACTCAGCCCATTCGTCCCCGGGGGCGACAAGGCGCTGGTCGAGCGTCTCTACGACTTCCGGCGCCTGCAGAGAGGACCTCGAATCGTGGCCGTCGGGGGCGGCACCGGACTTTCGACCCTGCTGCGCGGCATCAAACGGCACAGCGGCAATGTGACCGCACTGGTCACGGTCGCCGACGACGGAGGCAGCTCGGGTCGGCTGCGCTCCGAATACAAGGTGCTCCCTCCGGGCGACTTCCGGCAGTGCCTCACCGCTCTGGCTGACGTCGAGCCGCTGATGACCGAACTCTTCCAGTACCGCTTCAAGGAGGGCTCTCTCAGCGGCCACTCCTTCGGAAACCTCTTCATCATGGCGATGAGTGACATCACCGGCGACTTCGAACATGCCCTCAGGGAGTCCGGCCGAGTACTGGCCGTGCGGGGCCAGATCGTGCCCACGACCTTGGAGACGGTCACCCTCTGCGCCATCTCCGGCGAGGAGGTTTTAGTGGGCGAGTCCAAAGTCCCGACCGGCAAGCAGCCGATCCAGCGTGTGTTCCTTGTCCCTGAACACCCCCGGCTCAATCCGGAAGCTCAGCTGGCGATCATGAACGCGGAGATGGTCCTGATCGGTCCGGGAAGCCTCTACACCAGCCTTCTGCCCAATCTCCTGGTGGACGGGATGATCGAGGCTCTGCGCTCCACCCCCGCCATCAAGGTCTACGTCTGCAATGTCGCGACCCAGCCGGGCGAGACCAGCGGATACGCGGTCCACGACCATGTGGAGACGCTGGAGCGGTACGTGGGAAATGGCCTTTTCGACTACGTGGTCGCCAACAGCAACCTCACCCTGCCGCTCTCCCCGGCGGCCCAGGAGGCCGGGGTCCACCGAGTCACCTTCGACCGCCGCCGAGCCTCATCCAACGGCCACTCGACCAAGTACGTGCTGGGCGACCTGGCCTCGACCAGCATCACCACCCACCACGACCCGGACAAGCTCGCCCGCCTGCTCATGAAGCGCATCTGGTCCCGGGTTTAGCCGCCAGCCACCAGCTTCTGATGAGGTCGACCAGGTCCGGCGGGTCGCCAAGCTCCCGTCAGCCGGAGGACGGACGGTCTGCTTTGCCCAGTAGCTGTTGCGGCGCCAGCAGGTTGTCGGCCATAGTCAGGGTCCGGCTCTCCTCTCGCGACAGTGCCTCCCGGACCAGCTCCTCGAGCAGGCTCGGGAAGGATATCCCGCTGGCCTCCCAGAGGTGGAAGGCCAGCGAGCCAGGGATGGTGTTGACCTCGTTCAGGTAAAGCTCGCCCGAACCGGACAGGAGGAAGTCGACCCGGGCCGAACCCGCGCAGCCCAGGGCGTCGAAGGCCGCCACCGCCAGTCGCTCCACCTCGGCCCTAGTGGCCGCCGGGATATCCGCGGGCAGCTCCCGCCGCGAGTCGCCGTCGTGGGCCTTGGTCCCCTGGGACTTGCCGCCGCCCAACCCTCCCGCCGTCTTGTCCCGGCTGGCGTACTTGTCGGCGTAGCTCAGGTAGCCGCTGGAGGTGATCGGTCTTTCCACGGCTGAGAAGCGCGGCGAGGTGAGCTTGACCGCGCAGTTCAGGTCGGTGGATTCCGGCACGGCTGGCTCGAGGACTAGCTGGGTATCGAACTGGAGGGACTCTTCCACCGCCTGGGCCAGCTCGGCGGGTTCGGTGACCAGCCCCACGCCGATACTGGATCCGCCGCGGTTGGGCTTGACGATCAAGGGGAAGCCGAGTTCAGCCGCCGCCACTTGCGCCTGGCCCAGGCTGGTCGCGCCCCGCCCCGGAACCACCGGGAAGCCGCGCGCCTGGAAGAGCTGCTTGGAGCGGAGCTTGTCCATGGCCAGGGCCGAGGCGAGGGTGCCGCTGCCGACCTGGGGAATCCGGCCCAGGGCGGCCAATCCAGCCAGGGTACCGTCCTCCCCAAAGGTGCCATGAAGCGCTGGGAACAGCACGTCCAGGGCCAGCTCGCGGGGCCGGGACAGCATCGAGGAGCCGCCTGCCCGAAGTCGGCCGCCGCCCAGATCCAGGAGCACCGGGTCGCCCTCGTCCGGCAGCCCGCGGCGAAAGGTGTTCAGCTCGGCCAAGTCCCGCCGGGTGATCCACTTGCCCCGTTTGGTGATGTACAGCGGCACCACCTCAGCGCCCAGCTCCCGCAGCACTGGCATCACCTGACAGGCCGTGATGATGCTGATCTCGTGCTCCACGGATCGGGAGCCGAAGACCACCGCGATCGTCATCCCCTGGAGGCTCACGCCGGCTCCAGGAAGGAATCGGGGAGGTCGTTTTCGAAGAGCACGATGCTGCCGGCTCCGGCCACGTCGGGGAGCCGGTGTTGAGCCCCTTCCAGGTCGGCGGCGATGGTCAGCTGCGAAGCCGGGAAGCCAGCCTCTGCCAGCCCCGCGGCAATGGCCGCCGACTGAATCGGGCCGACCAGGATGACGTGGCTGCAGACCGCGGCCGCCTGCCGTCCCAGTTCGCGCATGCTCAGCTCCTGCAATGGCCCCAGCTCGATGAAGCCGGGAGTAACCAGCACCCGCCGTTGGCCAGGCAAGCTGGCCAGGAGGCGCAGCGCCGCGGCAGCCCCGTCGGGGTTGGAATTGTAGGCGTCGTCGATGATGGTGATCCCGTTTACCTGGCTCACCTGGAGCCGGTGGGGAGCGCCCTCCAGCCCGGAGATCCGCTCGGCAAGCGTCTGGCAAGAGACGCCGAGCTCGATCGCGGTGGTCCAGGCGCAGAGGAGATCGACCACGATCGGTTCGCCATGGACCGGGACGGTCAGCTGGAGATCCTCGCCGGCGCTTCCGCGAAGCCTCAGCTGGGTCCCCTCCGCGTCCACGGCAATCTCCTCCGCCCACCATCGGTCCCCCATTTGACCGACCCCGACCAGCGGCGCCCGAAGCGGGGCGATCAGCAACTCACGCTGATCGACGTCACTGGGGATCACGGCCAGCCCGGTTTCCGGTAGGGCGGCGAGCAGCTCGGACTTGGCGGCGGCGATCTTCTGGCGGGTGCCAAAACGCTCCAGGTGCATCACCCCCACGGCAGTCACGATGCCCACTTGAGGATGGGTGAAGGCACAGATTTCGGCGATCTCCCCCCGGCGGTACGCGCCCATCTCCACGATGGCAAAGCAGTGCTCCGAGCGCAGTTCGTCATTGATCGCGCGGCAAACTCCCAGAGTGGTGTTGAAGCTCTCGGGGGTGGCGAAGCAGGGAGTTTCCGGCGAGTCCAGCAGCTGCTTCAGGAAGAGCTTGGTGGTGGTCTTGCCATAGCTGCCGGTCACCCCGATCACCAGGGCCCCGACCGCCGCGATCCTCAGCTCCGCTTGGTGCATGTAACGGAGTCGCCGACGATGTTCGTCCGGGGCCAATACCCCGACCGCCAGTGCGAGACTGGCCACCAGAACCGGGTCGATCGCCGCGATCACCACGGCCCCCGGCCAGCCGCTCCAGAGCGAAATGAAGAGGGCGATCAGAGTCAGCGCTCCGGCCAGCACCGCCAACCTCTGGGCCCGCCGGGTCCAGCGTAGCTCCCCCCGCTTGCCGAAGGGGCGATTGGTTCCCCAGGGGAGCAAGGTCGCCAGGAGCAGCGCGATCACCTTGGAGGAGTCGGCGGGCCACGCGGCGGTGGCGGCCAGGACCAAGGCTCCCAAGGAGAGTCCCACCTGCCAGCGCCAGTTGCTGCGCAAGCGGCGGACGGCAGTTCGGGCCAGCCGAGCCGGCTGGTACTCGTCCAGCTGCAGCAAGTAGAGCCACCCCTCGTAGCGACGCCTGATCGAGGCGGCCGCGACGACCGTGAGCAGGAGCGCTTGCCAGATGGGGATGCTCACGGGATCAGAGTCTGGCGTCCATGAAGGAGTCGAAGACGGCGGCGAACCGCACCGGCTCGTCGACGAAGGGGAAATGGCCGCTATCAGGGAACTCGACCAACTCCGAGGTTGAGATCAACTGCCGCAGTCGCCGCCCGAACGGGTCGAGCGGCTGCTCCGTGTCGCGCCGGCCCCAGATGATCAGAGTCTGAAGCTTGACGCGCCGGGCAAGATCGCTGAGATCTTCCTGAACCGCGCGAACCAGGATCGGGCGCAGGGGGCCGGCCGTCCGGTAGTCCGCCGAACCCATTCGCTGGCGCAGCCATTCGACCGCGGGTTCCGCCAGCCCGGTGGGCAGCAGGGTTTCGGCGCTCCGGCGCAGTGCGCGGAACAATCGCACCCGACCGCCTGGGCCGCCCGAGTTGGGCATGTGGATACCGGAGGGCGCGCAGAGCACCAGTCGGTCCACCGGGGATTGGGGTTCCCCACCGAGCCGGAGCGCCAGGCGGCCCCCATACGAGTGGCCCAGAACCGAGACATTGTCCCAGTGCCTGCTCTGGATCAGCTCGCGCACCAGCTCCGCGTAGCTGGCCGAAGTCCACCCGGCATCTCCGAGCGGAGAGTCGCCGAACCCGGGCAGGTCGAGTGCGACCAGCCGGCGCGGGGTCACGGCCAGCCGAAGCAGACCGGTGAACCCGGCCGCGTTGCTACCCCAACCGTGCAGCAGAAGGATCGGTGGGTCGGTCCCATCTCGCTCTAAGTAGGAGATGGGCTGCGTCCCCAGCCAGGCAGTCTGCCGGGGAAGTATCACCGAGCCAGGGGTAGGTGTCGGCATCGGAGATCGAGTCTAAGCCGTGCAA
>Ga0307374_10002894_pt1 | contig 29931 bp, 30 predicted proteins | sample OX3MG_FD_202532 | JGI IMG/M metagenome (GOLD analysis project Ga0307374, IMG submission 202532) | Soil microbial communities from Risofladan, Vaasa, Finland - OX-3 | ecosystem: Environmental > Terrestrial > Soil > Coastal area > Acid sulfate soil | place: Finland: Risofladan, Vaasa | collected... | reverse complement strand
CGTCGCGGATCGCCGCGTGCAGGGCGATGACGTGGCCGAGGTAGGCGAACCCGGCTTGGGTGGCGAGGGTGACGGTGAGCCCGGCGAGGTCCAACGTGCGGCCCTTTCTCCGGGTGTTCTTGGTCACCACCACCAGACGGCCGCCGGGGCGCAGCGCGGCGTGGCACGCCGCGTAGACCTCGGCCATCGCCGACGCATAGGCGGGGCCGCGGGCATGGCCGAGGTTGGCGCGATCGGTCGAGTAGTTGAGGGTGTCGGGCGGGCACAGCCGCCCGCCGGCCAGCCAGGCCTGCTTGTCGATCATCCCGGCGTCGCACGCGTATGGCGGCGAGGTGACGACGAGGTCGACCCGGCCACAGAGGTCACCAAGGATCTCGGGCAGGTCCCGGGCATCGCCCCGGCGGATCTCGGCGAGCTCTCGTCGCTCGCCTTCGAGCATGTGGTCGAGGTTGGCGCCAGCCAGGCGCACCCAGCGGGCTTCGAGCTCGACGCCGACGGCACGCCGAGCGAGCAGGGCGGCCTCGGCGAGGGTCGTGCCGATACCCGCCAGCGGGTCGACAACCAGGGCGCCGGGCTCGCAGTACTCGACGATGATCCGCCGGGCGAGCTCAGGGAGCATCTTTCCGGGGTGCCGTGCGCACTCGGGCAGGTAGCGCCCGGCCCGTTGCCACTGGGCGGTGGTCTGGGCGACCGGCCAGACGGCGAGCGGCACGCCCTCGGCGGAACGTGGCTGGGTGGAAAGTGGTGGGGTGGTAGGCGGCTGGGGGGTGGTGATCGTGGTCATGGGCAGCCCACGACCGGACAAGCGTCACCTATAGAACAAGGGTCCGGGCCCTCTTTTTGGACATCGGATCTCGAGAATCGCTCGTCATTGGCCTTTCGGCGCCGCAGCCCGCCGGGCTCGTCTTTGGCCTTGAGGTGGTTGCCGGGGTGGAGGTAGGTCCTTTGGGACCGAACTCGACCCGAGCCACGAAGGAGCCACCATGGGAGCCCCCGAGCACATCACCGACACCGACATCACCGACGCACTCACCGCCCTCCCCGACATCACCGCCGCCGAGGTCGCAGGCGCGCTTGGCATCGGCCGCTCGACCGCCGCCAAGCGCCTGGCACGCCTCGAAGCCGCCGGCACCATCCGGCGCAACCCCGGCGGCCGCTCGGGCGGGGCCCGGGTCGCCGACCGCTGGTCGCTCGCCACCCCCGCCCCTGAGACCGATACGCCGGAGCGAGCGACGGGTACGGATCCCGCCGCCACCTCGGGCGAGGCTGTCTCGGCTCCCGAGCCCGAACCGAGCGACCCCGGGGCCGGCAGGGAAACCCGATCCGAGCCGGCGGGGGATGCCAGCGAGCGGCTCGCCCCCGGCGCGCTCGGCGCCTTGGTGCGCGAGTACCTGGCGGCTCGTCCCGGGCAGTCCTTCGGGCCGTCCGGGATCGGCAAGGCACTCGGGAGATCGGCCGGCGCGGTGTCCAATGCCCTCTCCACCATGGCGACGGCCGGCCAGGTCCAGCTGGTGGCCGAGCGGCCACGGCGGTACCGGATCGCGAGCTCGGACTAGTCCCACCAAGGGGGCGGGACTAGTCCCAGATGTGGGACCTCGGGCGCTCCGTCGGCGCGGGAGTCGGGGTCCCACCAGCGGGACTCACGGCGACGGAGACGCGAGGCGAGAAAATCCCGGCCCCGTTCCTGCTCGATGGTCCCACTACAGGTCCCGCGGTCGGGACCCGCGAGTCCCACCCCGTTGACCTGCAGACATGCGCCGGTCGACGGGGACCGCTCCCGCGCCGGTCCCGCGCCCGGGAACGGTCAGCAAGGGCTGGGGCGGGGCCGATCCGGGACTGATCCGGGTCTACCTGCGTGGCGCGATGGCGGCTCACCTGAGCAAAGGAGCCGCCCATGTCCTCTCGACGCGACCTCACCGACTCGCCGTTCGACACATTGGAGAAGACCTTCGATCTTCTCGTGACCGGCCCCCGCCCGCTCGCCCTCGACGGCACCACCGTCTCGGGCCTCCCCGACCGGGCGATCCCCCTCGGCGAGTTGCAAGCAATGCTCCTGCACCCTTCCATGAGCTTCGCGGTCCGGGACCGGGTCGTCGACGCCCTGGTCGCTCGGGCCAAGGCCGAGGGCGGAGCCTGGAGCGTCGGGCTGGCGGGGGTCCTCCTGCCCGGGCTGCGCCGTGCCGCCTGGCCGCTCGTCCAGTCCTGTCCCGACAAGGCCGACGACATCGAGGCCGAGACCCTCGCCGCGTTCTTGGCCGCCGTCGCCCGCTGCCAACCGGGCCGGGCGCGCCTCGCGGCGCGGCTGTGCTGGCTGGCTCGGATCGGCGCCACCCGGCTGCTGCGCACCGAGCTGGCCGAGGTGGGCCGGCCCGCTGGCGACCCGGTGTCGGCCGCCCCGCCCCGGCCGTGGAGCCATCCCGACTTCGTGCTCGACCACGCGGTGCGCGCCGAGATCATCAAAGCCGCCGAGGCCGAGCTGATCGGGGCGACCCGCATCGGCGACGTCCCGATCGAAGACGCCGCCAACGCACTCGGACTCGAGTACTGGGCGTGCGTCAAACGGCGCTACCGCGCCGAGCAAAAGCTCGCCGCCTGGTTGACCTCCGATGAATATTCCTCGATCGAGATTGTCCAAAAAAGGGCCAAAACCCCTTGTTCTTCTAGTGGGAGTCGTCCCCGGCCGGACCGGAAAGTGGACCGGCGACCGGGCAAGCGTCGCTCGAGCCCACCACCGAGGAGGTGAGAGTGCCCAACCCGGCCCAACCGGCCCGCCGGGGCGACTCCCGACCCCACCCCGGCACCGCGCCCGGGGTGCCGACCAAGGAGGCCACCACGACACGTCTCACCCGCACACAACCCACCCCCATACAGCCCACCCACGCAGCGCTCGCCACCGGACAGGCCGGCACGGGACCGGGACGGGCCACCGCAGATCCGACCCCTCGAGGTGCCGCCGGGGCGACATGCGCCGCAGTCCACCCTGGCGGCCGACCGCCCAGGCGGCAGATGGCGAAACGGCTGCTCGTGGCCGGCCTGCTCGCCGGTGCCCTCGTCACGCTGCTCGCCTCGCCCGCCTACGCGGCCGGTGGGGGCACCCAGACCCTCAGCGGGCTGATCTCGAACCTCACCACCTGGATCGTCGGGATCCTGGCCGGGGTCGCCACGCTGTTCCTCACCATCGGCGGGCTGCGCTACCTGACGGCCGGCGGGGACCCCGGACAGGTCGAAAAGGCCAAGACCGCCCTCAAGTCCGCGGCCGTCGGCTACGCGCTCGCCGTCCTGGCCCCGCTCATCGTGTCCATCCTCGCCTCCCTCGTCGGCGGCGGCTGATGCGACGCCTCCCCGCCTGGCGACCCCGGCACCCGATCCGCCTCGCCGCTGGCGTCGTGTTCGCCGTCCTGGCCCTCGGCACCGCCGGGCATCACACGGCACCCTCCGTTCGCCACAGGACTGAGACGGCAGGGACCGCGGTCGTGCTCACCGCCGCTCGCACGGCTTCGCCGACGGCGACCGCCCCGAGCGCGGCCGCACCCGCTGCGACCTCCGGGGCAACGACCACGACGTCGCAGACGTCAGGCTCGGGGACGGCTGGCGAGGGACCGCCGCCGATCCAGGTCGGGCCGCCCGGAACGACCACGCCGAGCACGCCGGCGTCGGGGAGCGGCGGGACGGTGAGCGGTGGTACCCAGCCCTCGCCGGGCCTGTTCGACATCACCGGCCACATCGAAGCCGCCATCGACGACTGGTTCAGAAGCCTCGTCACCGACGCGCTCGACCCGGTCCTCACCCTCCTCGGTCACACCCTCCTCGCCACCCCGAACGTCACTGCCCAGAGCCGGGTCGGCCAGCTGTGGCGGATGACCGAAGGCATCGCCGACGCGTTCTTGGTGCTCTTCGTCTTGGCCGGCGGGGCGATCGTCATGGGCCACGAGACGTTCCAGACCCGCACCGCCCTTCGTGATGTGCTGCCGAGGATCATTGTTGCTGCCGTCGCGGTGAACGCCAGCCTCGGTCTCGCCGGGCTTGCCATCTCGACCGCCGATTCGCTGTCCGCGGCGGTGCTCGGCCAGGGCGTCGATGCGGCCAACGCCGCGGTGGTGCTCCGCCAGCTGGTGCTCGGCTCGCTCGCCTCGGGCGGGATCTTCGTCGTGCTCTTGGGCGGGGTCGTCGCCGTGCTCGCCGTCGTGCTGCTCGCCACCTACGTCGTGCGTCTCGCCTTGGTCATCCTGCTGGTGGTCGCCGCCCCGATCTGCCTCGTCTGCCACGCCCTCCCCCAGACCGAAGGTCTGGCCAAGCTGTGGTGGCGGGCCTTTGCCGGCACGCTCGCCGTCCAGGTCGCCCAGTCGCTGGTGCTGATCACCGCGCTGCGGGTGTTCCTCGCCTCGGGCGGGCCGGCCAACCTCGGGATCGCGTCGACCGGCGGGGTCGTCGACCTGCTCGTCTCGGCGTGCCTGTGCTGGGTGCTCGTCAAGATCCCCGGCTGGGTGAGCCGCGTCGTGTTCTCCGGATCCCGGGGCCGCAGCGGGATCGGCCGGGTCGTGCGAGACGTGATCATCTACAAAGGCGCCAAGGCCCTCGCCGCCGGAGTCGGGCTGTGAGCCCCGCCGCCGGACGCCGGCAACCTACCGAGGACACCGGCCGGGTCCGGATCCCCGCCGACGTCGACCGGCCCGACAAGCTGCTGGCGGGGCTCACCGCCCGCCAGCTCGCCATCCTCGCCGCCGCCGCCGTAGTCCTTTGGGCCGGGTACGCCGCCACCCGACATCTCGTCCCGCCCGCCGCCTACGGCGCGGCCGCAGTCCCCGTCGCAGCGGTCGCAGCGCTGCTCGCCCTCGGGCGCATGGAAGGCGTCCCCGCCGACCGCTGGGTGATCGCGGCGTGGCGGCACCACCGCTCGCCCCGCCGGCTCGTCCCCACACCCGACGGAGTCCCACCCGCACCGGCCTTTCTCGCCAAGGCGGCCGGGCCCCACCCGCCGGTGCTGCCCGCGCCGCTGCGCCTCCCCCTCGCCGGGATCGACGCCAACGGCGTGGTCGACCTCGGGCCCGACGGTCTGGCGGTGATCTGCCGGGCGAGCGCGGTCACCTTCAGCCTGCGCACCCCCGCCGAGCAGGAGGCCCTGGTCGCCGGGTTCGCCCGGTTCTTGAGCTCGCTCGCCGAACCGGTCCAGGTCCTCGTCCGCGCCGAGCCGCTCGACGTCGGCCCCGCCATCGACGCGCTGCTCGACGCGGCACCAGGCCTCCCGCATCTCGCTCTGGAGCGGGCAGCCCGCGACCACGCTGCGTTCCTCGCCGATCTCGCCGCCAGCCGGGACCTTCTTCGCCGAGAGGTGCTCGTCGTGCTCCGCCAGCCGGCCGGCCAGGCCAGCACCGACGGAGAAGGGGCCGGGCGCCTCCTGCGCCGGGCCGCCGAGTCGATAACCGCACTCGGTGCGGCAGGGGTCAGCCTCTCGGTCCTCGACGGCGTGGCCGCAAGCGGTGTCCTCGCCCGCAGCCTCGACCCGGCTGGCCCGCCCAGGCCCGGAGGACTCCTCAGCTCGGCAAGCGGGATCGACGAGCCGGTCACCCTTGCCCATCGTGCCCCCACAGCCGGACCGTTCGCCGATCCAATCCCGTCCGGCGACCCCGCTCAGGAAGGAGCCACCCGATGAGCACGCTGCTCGCCCGCATCCCCCGCCCGGCCGCCAAGCCGGCGACGCCGTTCGGCCCCGACTCGGTCGAGGTCCACCCCCGGGCACTTCGCGTCGGGGACGGCTGGTGCCGGAGCTTCGCCGTCGCCGGCTACCCGAGAGAGGTCGGGCGCGGCTGGCTGGAGCCGCTGTGCGCCCACCCCGGCCGGCTCGACGTCGCCGTGCACATCGACCCGGTCCCCGCCGAGGTGGCCGCCGAGCGCCTCCGGCGCCAGCTCGCCCGCCTGGAGTCAAACCGGCGCGCCGATGCGGCCAAGGGCCGTCTCGCCGATCCCGACGTCGAGGTCGCAGCCGAAGACGCCCGGGAGCTCGCCGCAGGCCTCGCCCGGGGCGAGCAGAAGCTGTTCCGGGTCGCCCTCGTCCTCACCGTCCACGCCGCCGACGAGAAGGCCCTGGACGCGGAGTGCGCCCGGGTGCGGGCCCTGTGCGCGTCGATGCTCCTCGACGCCCGGCCGGCCACCTGGCGGTCCTTGCAGGGCTGGGGGACCACCCTGCCCCTTGGGGTCGACGCCCTCGGCCAGCGCCGGGCGTTCGACACCGACGCGCTCGCCGCCAGCTTCCCCTTCGCTTCCGCCGAGCTGTCGGCCACGACCGGTGTCCTCTACGGCATCACCGGGAGTGGCACCGGGCTCGTCTCTTGGGACCGCTTCGCCCAGGACAACCACAACTCGGTCATCTTGGCCCGATCGGGCGCGGGCAAGTCCTATCTCGCCAAGCTCGAAGCGCTCCGCTCCCTCTACCAAGGGATCGAGATCGCGGTGGTCGACCCCGAGGACGAGTACCGCCGCCTCGCCGAGACCGTCGGCGGCGCCTACGTGCACCTCGGCGCCCCAGGGGTGCGTGTCAACCCCTTCGACCTCGACGCCGGGCCCGAGACCGGTGCCGGGGAGGGCGGCGACGACTCCATTGGAGATGAACCCGGCGGGGCGCTGGCGTCGGGGCCGGTGGTGCGCCGGGCGCTGTTCGTCCACACCCTCGTCGCCGTGCTCCTCGGCGAGAAGCCCGACCCGGCGACCGCCGCCGCGCTCGACCGCGGGCTCGTCGCCGCATACGAGTCGGCGGGGATCACCGCCGATCCCCGCAGCCACGCCCGCCCCGCACCGCTGCTGGCCGACCTCGCCGCCGCGCTCGACGCCGACGGCGACCCCGCCGCCCGCACCCTCGCCGCCCGCCTCGCCCCCTATGTGTCGGGCACGCACCGGGGGCTGTTCGACGGGCCGACCACTACCAGGCCCGACGGGCACCTCGTCGTGTTCAGCCTGCGGGACCTTCCCGACGAGCTCAAGGCCGCAGGCACGCTGCTCACCTTGGACATCATCTGGCGGCGGGTGTCCGACCCGGCGAAACGCAAGCGGCGGCTCGTGATCGTCGACGAGGCGTGGCTGCTCATGGCCGAGCGCTCGGGGGCAGAGTTCCTCTTCCGCATGGCCAAGTCCGCCCGCAAGCACTGGGCGGGGCTCACCGTCGTCACCCAGGACGCCGCCGACCTGCTCGGCTCCCCGCTCGGCCAGGCCGTCGTCGCCAACGCAGCCACCCAGATCCTGCTCCGCCAAGCCCCCCAGACCATCGACACCCTGGCGGAGGCCTTCGGGCTCTCGGCCGGCGAGCGGGCCTACCTCCTCGGCGCGGCGAGAGGCCACGGACTGCTTGCAGCAGGCCAAGACCGCGTTGCCTTCAGCGCGCTCGCCAGCCCGGCCGAGGACGCCATCTGCCGCACCGGCATCAGCGACGCCCTCGACGACGTGCCCGACCTTTGACCCGCACGCGCCAACCCTGATCGCCACTGCCACATCGAACACAGCCACTCAGGAGGACCCAGTGCCGACCACCGCCCCGACCGCTCCCGTGAGCCAGCCACCGCCGGCACCCCACCTGCCGTCGGGCCCACTGGCCCGCTATCTCGCCCACCCCGGCCCGACCACCGCCCGCCTTCTCCACCACGTCGCCCACGTCTTGGCCCACGTAGCCGCAACGGCCGGCCCGGTCGCCCTCGGCGTAGGTGTCGCCGCCCTCGTGGCGCTGTCGGCCGCACGGGCCGCCCAGGGCCGGAGGATGGCCCGGGGCGCCCGGCTCGTCGAGGTACTCAGCCCGCCGGTCGTCGATCCCGAAGGGGCGGCGACGCTGTGGACCAACCTCGTCGCCCTGCTGCGCCCCGCGTGGCGGCGGGCGATCTTCGGCCAGCCGCACCTCGGCTTCGAGCTGGTGGCATCTGACGCGGGGCTCACTATCTCCATCTGGGTGCCCGGCGGCATCCCGCCGGGCTTGGTCGAGCGGGCAGTCGAGGCCGCCTGGCCCGGGGCGCGCACCGACACCCTGCCCGCCACGCCGCCGCTCGTGGGATCAGGTGTGGCGACGGGTGGGAGCCTCACCCTGGCGGTCGGCGAGCAGTACATGCTGCGCACCGGGCACAAGGTCGACCCCCTCCGCCCGCTCCTCGGCGCGCTCGCCGCCCTCGGCGAAGGGGAGACCGCGTGCGTCCAGGTCCTCGCCCGGCCCGTCACCGGCCGGCGCCTCACCCGCCTGCAGCGGACGGCCACGGCACGCCGCGCCGGGCGCCCCGCCACCCGAGCTGCCCGCCTCCTCGACCTTCTCACCCCCGGACCGGCCACGAAGCCCACAGCCGTCGACCCGACCCGGGCGGCAGATGTGGCCGACATCTTGGACAAGGCCGCCCAGCCGTGCTGGGCGATCGCCATCCGCTACGCCATAGCGACCACCGCCACCGACCGCCAGGCCAAAGCCCGCCTGCGCGGCCGGGCCCATGCCGTGGCGACCGCGTTCGCGCTGTTCTCGGGTCGCAACCGCCTCGAGCGCCATCGCCTCGGTCAGCCCGCCCGGGTGCTCGCCGAGCGCCGGCTCGGCAAAGGCAACCTCGTCTCGGTCGCCGAACTCGCCGCGCTGGCACATCTGCCGACCGATGTCTCGGTGCCGGGGCTGGCGCGGGCCGGCGCCAACGCCGTGCCCCCGCCGCCTGCCGTCGCCCGCCCGACTGCTGTTGGCGCCTCAGAGCCAGACGCCTCTCGGGCGACCAGCGCACCGAAGGTGCTCGGCGACGCCCAGGCCGGCGGGCGGCGACCGGTCAGCCTGGCGGTCGCAGACGCCCGCTACCACCTCCATGTCATGGGGGCGACGGGCTCGGGCAAGTCGACGCTGCTCACCAACCTCGTCCTCAAAGACATCGAAGCCGGCCGCGGCGTGGTGGTCATCGACCCCAAGGGCGATCTGATCACCGATCTCTGCGACCGCCTCCCCGACGGCGCCGAGGCACGCACCGTGCTCGTCGACCCCGAAGACCCCGACGCCGCCCCGGTGTTGAACGTCTTGTCGGGACCGGACCCTGATCTCGCGGTCGACAACCTGGTCGGGATCTTCCGCTCCATCTTCTCCGCCTTCTGGGGACCACGCACCGACGACGTGCTGCGCTCGGCCTGCCTCACCCTGCTCCGCCACTCGGCCACGACCGGCACGTCCACCAGCCTCGCCGACGTCCCCAGGCTGCTGTCCGACGACGAGTTCCGAAAGCCCCGCGTCGCGGTGGTCTCGGCCGACACCGTCGGGCTCGGAGGGTTCTGGAAGTCCTACGACCAGATGTCCGAGGCGAGCAGGGCACAGGTCATCGGACCGGTCATGAACAAGCTGCGGGCGTTCTTGCTCCGCGACTTCGTCCGCTCGGTCGTCGGACGCCCCGACTCGAGCTTCGACATGGGCCAGGTCCTGGACGGCGGCATCTGCTTGGTCCGGGTCCCCAAGGGCATCTTGGGCGAGGAGACCGCGCGGCTCTTGGGTTCGTTCGTCGTCGCCAAAGTGTGGCAGACCGCCACCCATCGAGCCCGGCTCGGCCAGGCCGCCCGAGTGGACGCCTCGCTCGTCGTCGACGAGGCCCAGAACTTCCTGCACCTGCCGCGCAGCTTTGACGAGATGCTCGCCGAAGCGCGGGGCTACCGGCTCTCCATGGTCCTCGCCCACCAGCACCTGGGCCAGCTCCCCCGTGAGCTGCGCGAAGCGGTGTCGGCGAACGCTCGGACCAAGGTGTGGTTCTCCATGTCCCCCGAGGACGCCCACGCGCTCGCCCGCCACGTCGCCCCCGAGGTCTCCGAGCACGACCTCTCCCACCTCGGCGCCTACACCGCGGCAGCACGCCTCGTCGTCGGCGGCGAGGAGACCCCCGCCTTCACCCTTCGCACTCGGCCCGCGCCACCGCCCCAGCCTGGCCGCGCCGACGCGGTGCGCGCCGCCAACCGGGCCGCACACCACCGGCCCCGGATCGAGGGCACAAGACCCCTGGCCGGACGCACACTTCCCGCCGGCACGGTCACCCCCGCCGACGCCGCCACCGCTGCCGTGATCACCAGGGCCGACGACAACAACGCCCGCGCCAATGCCAGCGGCACCGTCGGCGCTATCTCCGCGGCACGGGCCGCCCGAGCCGCTCGACAGGCCGAGTCACGCTCCGACCCGGGCGGCGTCCAACCGGGGCTCCACGAGGGGCTCCGTCAGGGGCTCCACGAGGGGCTCCGACCTGGATTGGAGCCCTCGGGTCCGGCCGAACCACCAGCACACGGGGCCGGAGAGGGCTCCACCGCGCCGGCGGACTCAAGGGGTAGGTGGGTATGAGCTCGCTCGATCATGCCGGCCAGGGGCCGGTCCGCACTGGGTCGGCGGGTACTGGGTCGGCGGGTACTGGGTCGGCGGGTACTGGGTCGGCGGGTACTGGGTCGGCGGGTACTGGGTCGGCGGGTACTGGGTCGGCTGGTACTGCCTCGGTCAGCACTGGGTCGGGCTCGGCTGGAGCGGGTGCTGCGGTCACGCCGGCAGCTGGTCCGTCCGCCGCTGGTCCGTCGACGGCTCCGTCGTCGACTCGGTCCCTGGCAGCTCGGCTCCCGTCCGCATCCGTCTCGGCAGGTGGTCCGGCGCCGTCCGGCGCTCCGCATCGCCTCTCGCCACGGCCCGACGGCGCTCCGCGTCGCAGCGGGTCGAGCGACACCAGCCGCCGTGGCTGGCGGGACCTCGACTCCCGGCTACTCCCCGTCCTCGGCCGGCTCACCGAACGCGACCGCCATCTCTGCCGCCTGCTCGACGACCACCGAGTGCTCACCAGCTCCCAGGTCGCCGACATCTGCTTCACCGGTGAGCGCCGAGCCCGGATGCGCCTCGCCGAGCTGTACGCCCTCGACGTCCTCGACCGCTTCCGACCACGCCGCGGTGGCAGCCCGGTCCCCTTCCACTGGGTGCTCGGCCCGCTCGGCGCCGCCCTCATGGCCGCCGAGCACGGCGTCGAGACGGCCGACCTCGCCTGGCGCCGCCGCCTCGTCGGTGACCTCGCCGCCAGCCAGCGCCTCGCCCACCTCGTCGGGACCAACGGCCTCTTCTGCGCCCTCGCCCGCTCGGCGCGCACCCGCACGGGCTGCCGGCTCGAGGAGTGGTGGTCCGAGCGGCGCTGTGCCGCGGAGTGGGGTGAGGTCGTCCGCCCCGACGGCTACGGGGTGTGGACCGAGCACGCCACGAGCCTGCCGTTCCTCGTCGAGTACGACAACGGCACCGAACGCCTCGAACGCCTCGGCCGGAAGCTCGACGGCTACGCCCGCCTCGCCGCCGCGGCGGGACATCCCAACTGGGTCCTGTTCAGCTTCCCGAGCCCCCGCCGTGAGGCCGAGGCCCGACGGGTGCTCCGCCACCCCGTCGTCCCGGTCGCCACCACCGCCCGCGTCGGCCATGGCGCACCAGACGGCCCGGCGTGGCTCCCCACCAGCTCCACCGGCACGGCACGCTTCAGCCTGGTCGGGCTGGCCGGGCTGTCCCTCGCTGGCGCGTGAGCATCGCCCTCGACGACAGCGCCGCCTCCGGGTTCGCCACCAAGGTCACCGCCGCGGCCGGCGGGCTGTGCCTCCTCGTCGCGCTCCTCGCCGCAGGGGCGGGGGCGGGGATCGCCTCGCTCCTCGGCGGCGGAGCGGTGGCCCCTTCGGCGAGCGCCACGAGCGCCATTCCCCCGGCGATGCTCGCCCTCTACCAGCAGGCCGCCACCACCTGCCCCGGCCTCCCCTGGACCGTGCTCGCCGCCATCGGCACCGTCGAGTCCGACAACGGCCAATCCACCCTGCCCGGCGTTCAGTCCGGCGCCAATGCCGCTGGCGCGATGGGGCCCCTCCAAATGCTCGGACCGACGTTCGCCGAATACGACCAGCCGGTCCCGCCCGGGGGCGCCAACCCGCCCAGCCCGTACGACCCGACCGACGCGGTGTACGCGGCGGCCCGGATGCTGTGCGCCAACGGCGCGGCCAACGGCGCCAACCTCTCGGCAGCGGTCTACCAGTACAACCACGCGTCCTGGTACGTCAATGAGGTCCTCGCCCTCGCCAACTCCTACGGCCAGACCCAGGCCCAGACCGTGGCCACCGGCACGGCAGGGGGGATCGCGCTCGACTGGGCTCTCGCCCAGGTCGGCACCCCCTACGTCTGGGGTGGGGAGACCCCCGGCGTCGGCTTCGACTGCTCCGGCCTCGTCCAGGCCGCCTACAAGGTGGCCGGGATCAGCCTTCCCCGGGTCGCCCAGGACCAGTACGACGCCGGGCCGCTGTTGCCGGCCGGCTCACCGCTCCAATCGGGCGACCTCGTCTTCTTCGGTCAGGGACTGACGGCAATCGACCACGTCGGCATCTACGTCGGCGTGCAGAACGGACAGAGCGTCATGGTCGACGCCCCTCACACCGGCGCCGACGTGCGCGTCGAGCCGTTCCCGGCGACGGTCGGCGCCTCGTGGGGCACAGATGCGTTCGTCGGCGCGACGGCGCCCTGAGCCACCCGGCCGGCCTTTGCCAGGGCGGCCAGCGGTGGGCCCGGCTGGCCAACGAGTGATCGGTCAATCGAGGAGCAGGCTCACGACGGGCGCAGGGACGGCCCAGGCTGGACTGGAAAAGTCGAGGACAGAGCGCGTCGCTACGAGGCCGGCGTTGAACTTTCCCTCGATCGTGCGAGCTTCAGAACGCCAGCCGTGCGACACCCATTTGGATTCGATCGGAATCGTCTGCCGAGATCCCGACGACGTCGGTGCCGGTACTGGCCCGAAGTCGATCTCGTTGCCGCTTCCAGTCCGCAGATAGCCGATCGAGTCGTCGCTCTGCCACCGTCCAGGTTCGAGTCGATCGACAGCTCGGGCCAGGGCGGTCGCCGTGCAGGCTTCGCTCAGGCGGGTGAAGTCGGGGCGCGGAAGCCCGCTCCGCAGCCGCGGCCCGAGCCAGGCGAGGACGGGGTCGCAGAGGTAGAGCTTGGACTGGGCGCCGGGGACCTGGCGACCATTCTCGTCGACTTGGTGACACCAGAGGGCGGCGTAGGTTCGGACCAGCCGCATGAGGCGCAGGTCGGCGGTCTGGCGGCTGGCGTAGCCGAGCGCCACGGCCAGCACGCGCCGGTTGAGCGGTGCCGTGGCGCGCATCTCGAGCTCCGACAGGAGCTTTGGAACCGAGTCCTCACCGGCGCCCGGGTCGACATCACGATGGAGCCACGCCGCCAGATCGTGCAAGAACGCATCGCTGACCTCACCCCTGTTGTGGTGCTCGGCGACCGCCCGCGGAAATCCGCCGGAGGTGAGGTACGACTGCCAGGCGAGGTCAAGCTCGTCGAGGAAGAACTCGAGGGACTCGGCGGCCTCACGGGCAGCCTCGCTTTGGAGTTCCCACGGTGCCAGCCGATCCGGCAAGGGGACGCTCCGACCGGTGACGGCGATGACGTCACGGAAGGACATGGGGTGCAGGATCCGTGACCGGCGCTGTGCGGTGCTTCCGGCCCTCCCGGCGAACAGGTCGCGCTCGACCTCGGCCTCCTCGTCCCATGACGACCCGGTACAGACGACGGTGTCGGCCCCGAACTCGGTGTTGTCGCGCAGGTACTTGAGCGTCTGGGTCCAGTCCCGAATGCCCGTCACCTCGTCGAGGAGCCAGACCCTCGGTGCGTTGCCGACGGACCGGGTGAGCTCCCGCCCGAGCTTGGCCACGCGAGCCAGATCGGCCGCTCGCATCCCGTCGGTCGGGACGTAGAGGAGTTGGCGGGCATCGACGTCGTTTCGTGCGCTCAGTCGGGCCGCGGTGTCTTTGACCAAGACCGACTTGCCGACTCGGCGGGGCCCGCGCACGACGACCAACTTGTCGTCGATCGGCCCCTCGGCGACGTCGTCCAGCAGGTCCGATCGGTAGCCGAGGTCGTAGGCGGCACGGCCAAGCAGGGTCGGATCGGTGCCCGTCCAGCCGGTAGGGTCAGAGCCGGCGGCGGCCGCCCGCCACCAGGGGTTCCGGTCGAGCAGCCGCTCCCGTAGCTCGTCATCTCTCACGGGTAAACCTTACCAGAACCCCCCTGGTTGTGGTAACTACTAACCCCAGAATCCCCCTGGTTCTGGGCACCTCCGAGCCGGCGGGTCCCCGCCGGGGGCTTGCTTTCTTGGCCACACGGAGGTCTCATCGCCCACAGGCCCCAGAAGTGGAGGTAGCCGCAATGTGGCGACTCGCGATCTACGCCCGGGAAGCATCAGGACGCGCCGGCCGGGCCAGGCTGGACCGGCAGGTGGCCGGGCTAGCGGCCCAGGTGGCCCGCCAGCCCGGGTGCCAGCACGTCGCCACCTATATCGATCAGGACTCCGGCCTGGGTCGGCCCGGACTGACCCGATTGCTGGTCGAGGCGCCCGGTCGCATCGACCTGGTCGTGGTCGACGGCTACGGGCGGCTGTCCCCGAACCGCCAGGAGCTGTCTGCCCTGCTGGCCCAGCTGGGCGGTGCTGGGACGCGGGTAGTAGTGCTGCGCCCGGGTGCGGGGCGCCGGTTCGCTCGGCTTGTGGCGAACCTGGCCCTGGCCGACGTCATTGGCGAAATCGCCCGCTGACACGCTCCACTTGTCCTGGCTCACCGGTGCTATCTGCCGGCGAGAACGGCGACGACTGCGCCGAGCCACAGACACGGCCCGGCCGGGATCACGCCAGCCCGCTGACCGCCGTGCCGTGGCCGCCACACGAGAATGGCCGCCAAGGCGGCGACCCACCCGAGGATCACCCCGGTCGACAGCGCCGACCAGCTCACCCAGCCGAGGAGGAGCCCGACGAGGCCACCGAGGACGACGTCGGCGAGGCCGAGCCGCTGCCCGCCGGCCACGAGTGCCAGGGCGAGGTAGAAGGCGGCGACGGCGGCCATGGCGATGACCGCCCGCCCGAGCGGCCACCACCGGCCGTCGACGACCGCTGCGACCACGAGAAGCCCAATGCCGACCGGGTACGACGGCAGCAGCAGTGCGTTGGGCATCGTGAGGGTGCGGGCGTCGATCACCGCGGCGACGGTCAGAACCGCCCCGAGGTAGAGGTAGGCGCCAAGGGGCGCCGTCCACCCGAACCGCCACACGAGCGCCACTTCGACCGCGGCGACCGAGGTGAGGGTGATCGCCCGCCAGCGTGCCGGCGCTAGGGCTGGAGCGAGGGAGCGGCCGGTCACCGCTGCAGCCGGACGCGGTCTGGGCCCGGCCGGCGCTCGGGGTCGGCGAGGAGCTGGCGGTAGAGGGTGGCGGTGGCGGCCTCGACGTCGAGGTCGAGCTCGACGAGCCGCCCCTGGAGCAGGCGCCAGACGTCGGTCGCCGCGCCCGGGCGGCCGTGGGCGGCGTGGAGGACCATGAGACGGCGGTACGGCTCCTCGGCGTAGCGATCTCGGGCGATGGCCTGTTCGAGGACCTCGACCGCGGCGTCGGGGCGCCCGGCCTGCTCCTCGAGCTCGGCCAGACGCAGCTGGGCGTCGAGGGCCCGGCGGTGCAGGTCCTGGCGGACCGGCTCGACCCACGGACGGTCCATCCCAGCCAGAAGGTCGCCCCGGTAGACCTCGACCGCCCGGCGCAGCGCGGCCCGAGCGACCTCGTCGTCGTCGGCCCGGGCGGCCTCGCCGAGGGCGGCCTGGAACTCCCACAGGTCACAGGCGATCTCGTCTGCACACGGCCGGTAGTGCTCGCCAGCCTTGGCGAGCACCTCGAGATCGCCGCCACCGGCTTCTCGGAGCCGGGCCCGCAAGTCGCTGAAGGACCTCCAGAACTGGCCGTGGACCCGGCCGGGCGCGGTGTCGGGCCACAGGGCGTCGACGGCCTCGTCGCTCGTCGCGCCCTCCGGGCGCAGCAGGCACCAGGCGAACACGTCGCGGGCCCGGCTGCGCAGCCCGGTCACCACCGCCTCGCCGTGCACCGCCACCTCGAAGTAGCCGAACATCCGCACGGTGATCGGGCGCTCCGCCTGCCGGTCACCACTTCCGTTCGCTGAGAGAGACGGTGACGGCTCGGGCCACGGCTCGCTGGGGCTATCAGTCGGCGGGTCGTCGGTTGACGGGCCGTCGGCCCGCAAGGGGATGACGGTCGCGTTGGTGGCGAAGGGGTCCTCGTCGAGGTCGCCCTCGCCGGCCACCTCGGTGACCGCGGCGAGCACCTCGGTCGCTTCGTCGGCGCGCAGCCCGAACAGCTGCGCGCCGAGCAGCGCTCCGAGGCGGTCCGCCGGTGCGCCGTCGAGCACGCGACGGCCGGCGTCCATGCGCAGCTGTCCGGTGGCGATCGGCGACGGTGCGAGGAAGATCACGGCGATGGCAAGGCGGGGGGCGTCGGCGACGAGTGCGGCCCACCGGCCGAGTGACTCGGCGGGCAGCGCGTCGAGGAGCACGAGCAGCAACGGCAGCGGGTTCTCGGGGTTCTCCGCCCGGAACTGGGTGGCGGCGGCTGCCCCGGCGGCCTCGAAGCGCCGGCTGCGGGCGACGCGCTCGGACTCGACGGCCCGAGCGGCCTGGTCGGTGGTCAGCACCCGACGGATGGCGCGGTTCGGAGCCAGGCCGGGCAGCAGCCGCCCGGCGAGGTCGTCGGTGAGGAGCACCTCGGCCGCGCCCGGCTCGGCCCGAACCAAGAGCGCGGACACCAAGGCACGGGCGACGTCGTCGACACCGGGGCCGTCGAGGGCGACGCCGGAGAGGTCGGCGAGCTCGACGGTCACGATCTCGTCGCCGAGCGACGCCACGTCAAGGCGGCCGGGGTCGCCGATGCGTTCCTCCTCGCCGACCGGCATGGCCGGGACCGGACCCGACCCGTCGACCGGCGCGTTCGCCGTGGCCGCTTGGCCCAGGTGGTGAATCGTCGGGCGGGCCGGCTCGGTGGCGAGGGTGCGGCCCGGCTCGGGTGGCCGGTAGCGGTAGGCGTGACGGCGGCGCAGTCTCCCGACGGCGATCGTGGCGGCCACGCCGGCGGCGAACGAGCTGGCCACCACCGAGCCCGACGGCAGCCGGACCGGCCCACCCGTCGCTCCCGTAGGGTGCGCGACCGGTGGTCCGGTGGCGGGCGAGTGGACGGGCGTGGTCGGGATCGCCGCCGACGGCGCCGTGTGCGCTGGAGCCGTCGTCGCCGGCGCGTCAGCGGGAGGATTGGTCGGGTCGGCGCTTGTGGGTAGCGGCGCCGGGGTAGGGGCTGATTGGCCCGTGCCCGGTGCCGCGGTCGCTGGTGGCGTCGTGGCCGGAGAGGCGGGCAACAGGAGGGTCCAGCCGGGATCGATCCAATGCGGGTCGGTCAAGGTGACGCCGCCCGGTTGGGGCCGGCCCTCGTTGAGCTGGTAGATCTCCGACCAGCGCAGCGGGTTGCCGAGCTGGCGCTCGGCGATGCCCCACAGGGTGTCGCCCCGCTGGACGACATAGGTGCTCGTCGCCGACACCGCGTCCGGGTTGTCCAGCGCGGCCACGGCCGGGGACGTCCCGTTCGCCGCCACTGGCCCAGCCGGTGTGACCGGGCTGGCGGCGACGGGAGCCGCTCGGGTGACGCCTGCAAGGACCGTGTCTCGCACGACCAGCGCGGCGACCGGTCGGCGCGCCGTGACGGCAGCGACCCCCGAGCCCAGCGTGGCCGTCTCGTGGCTGGGTCTCGGCGCCAGGGCCAGGCAGGCGACGACGATGGCGGCGACGAGGTGGCCGGTGACCGGCTGGAAGATGCCGGCGACCGGCAGCCGCGGGGCGTGGCGCCCCGAGAGGGCGGCGGGAACCTCGACGGCGATCGAGGCCACCAGCACCGCCCAGGTGAGCCAGACCACCACGGCGAGGGCGTCGATGAGGGCCTGGTCGGGGATGCCTTGGCGGTTGAGGGCGCGACCGACCTGGCTGGCGGAGGGGATGTGGTGTGGGAGGGGCCAGCCGACGAAGTGCCACAGCGCCCAAGGGACGCCGACGACGAGGGCGGCGAGGAGCACGAGCGCACCGAGACCTCTCACCACCCGTCCGACCCGGAACAGGAGTCCTCTACTCATGTTCTAACCATTGCCTTGCTCGGCGGTGGCGCTGCCGGTGCCGGTCTCGGTGAGGTGGCTGACCCCGGCCAGCGAGAGGATCTGGGTGGCCTGGGTGATGGTGACCGTCACCGTCACCTGCTCGCCGTTCACCGAGACGGTGCCGACCTGCCCGGCGGCGGCGAGGTAGTGCTGGGCGTCGGCGGTGGCCTGGGCGGGGTCGAGGGTGATCTGGCCGCTGGCCCGGTAGGTGGGGATGTCGATGGCCTGGGCGCCGGCCCGGGCGGCGGCTTGGGCGTCGTCGATGGCTTGGACCTTGGCGGCCAGGGCGAGGCCGCCGTCGAGGACGAGCCCGGCCATCAGCAACAGCGCCAGGGTGAAGATGACCACGAAGGCGGTGACCATCCCCGACTCAGTGTCGCCGAGCCTGGCGCGCAGCCGACCGAGGGTGGCGGTCATTGGGAGGTCCGGAACGTGTCGACGACCGCGGTAGCCCGCGACGTGACCGACTCGGACGCGGGGAGCCGCAGCCCGGTGAGGTCGGAGAGGGCGACGTGGCAGGTGACGGTGACCGCCACCGAGCCGCCGGGGGCGAACTGGGCGGTGTCCGTGCTCACGGTCAGCTGACCGCAGGTGACGTGATCCGACCCGAGCGCAGCCGTAGCGGTCTGGGTGGCCATGGCCGTGGCAGTGGCCGGGTCGCGGGCGATCGACGCGGCCCGGGCCGCTTGGGCGGCGGCCCCGTCGACCTCGAGACGGGCGCCGGAGAGGCGGCCGAGGGCGACGACGAAGAGCAGCATGAGGATCAGCAGCGGGGTGAGCAGGACCAGCTCGGCGGTGACGCTGCCCGACTCGTCGCGGCCCAACCGTTCACGCCATCGGCAGCGGACGGCGGTCATGGGATGGTGCCCACGGCCGGCTCGGTCGGCCCGGTGGCGACCGCTTTGACCGGCAAGGAGAACAGCCCGACGATGCTCTCGGCGTGGCCGGTCACCGTGACGGTGGTCGTGACGTTGGTGCGCGTCGCGGTGATGTTCGAGCCGACAAGCACGGTCGAACCCAGCTGGTCGAGCACACTTTGCGCTTCGCTCTGCCCGGCCGTGGCGGTCTCGCCTTGGAGGCGGCCGACGGCGACACCTTGTTGGGCGACAGCGGAGGCGATGTGCTCGGCGTGCTGCCACAGGGCGAACTGGATCACCCCCATGATCAACAGCAGCAGCAACGGGGTCGCGATGACCAGTTCGGCCGCCACCGCGCCGCGCTCGTCCCGTCGCAGGGCACCGAGGCGGCGACGCCGCACCGACGGTGCTGTCTCGGGGGACCGGCGTCCGGTCATGGGGGCTGGTCAGGGTCCAGTCGAGATGTTCCCCGCGGCGGAGACCACCTTGGCCACGATGATCCCCACGGCGGTCAGCGCCAGGGCGGCGAGGAGGGCGGTGACGATGACGGCTTCGGTGGAGTAGCCGGCCTCGGGGTCGGCCCGCAGGGATTGCCATCGGTCATGGAGCAGGGTGAGGAGGTGGCGCAGGATGGTCAGTTCGGGGAGCACGGCGGTCCTTTCATTTCGTTGGTCTTCCTTCCTGTTGCTGTTGGCGGGAACCCACGGCCTTACCCAAGACCGGTGAGGACTTTCTCGACGGCCGGGTACCCCAAGAAGAGGAGGAACCCGGCGAAGAGCAGGACGACGGGGAGGCTCATGCGTTCGGTGGCGGCCTGGTCGGCGGTCTCGGCCTCCGCCAGCTCGTGGGTGCGCAACGACGCGGCCTTGGCCGCCAGGCTGGCTCGGACCTTCGCTCCTTCGGTGCCGGCCAGGGCGACCGAGGCGGCCAGCTCGGTCAGCTCGCCCACCCCCAGCTCTTGGCCTAACCGGCCGAGGGCGGCCCAGGGGGTCTGGCGGGCGAGGCGGGCCTGGTCGAGGGCTCGGCGCAGGTAGGCGAACGCCCAGCCCGACCCGACGCTCGCCGCGTCGGAGAGGGCGGTCTCCACCCCGCCGCCGCCGGCCAGGGCGACCACGACCAGGTCCAAGAAGCTGGACAGTGCGTGGCGGAAGTCCCGTCGCCGACGCCCGGCGTCGGCGTGGATGCCGAGGTCGGGCAGCACGAACCCGGCCACCGCAAAGATCAGCGACGCCCACAGCGGCACCACGAGCGGGAGGTGCGCGCCGCCGAAGAGGAGCAGCGCGGCGACGGCGGGGACAAAGAGCAGGCCGACGAGAGCGAGGGTGACCTTCTCAGCCAGGTGGCGCTCGGGGCTGCGGCCGAGCACCGCGAGGTCGCGGCGCACGGTGGCCGGGATGAGCCAGCCTGCCCCGGAGCGGGTGAGGGCACGGGCCGCGGGCCGGCCCAGCCGGGCGGCGTAACCGCCCTCTGGCTCGGGGGTGAGGACGGGGATGGGGTCGGGTAGGCGGCGGAGCTGGGCGAGGGCGTGGGCGAGGGAGGGGCGCGGCGGGTAGAGGCCGTGGGCGATGAGGAACAGGCCGCCGCCGACCCCGGCGCCGCAGACAAGGGCGAGAATCACGTCGGGATCTCCGAGGTTCGCTCGGTAATCGCGAACTGGGGCCTTGTCTCCTTGGTCAAGAACCGCTCGGTGACAGACGGCCGGGTCATCTTGGCCAGCCATAGGAAAGACACGCTGAACACCGCGCCCACGAGCAAGAGGACGAGCTGGCCCATGGCGGAGTCGTAGGGGGCGAGGTAGCCGCGGTTGAGGATGGCCAGGCCGAGGACCAGACCGCCGGTGGCCCCGACGATGACCTTGACCGACGTTCTCGTCCGTGCTCGGCCGGCCTCGACCCGCAGGCGCATGGTGGCCTGGTCCCGGGCGGCCTGGGCGAGCGAGCCGAGCAGCTCACCGAGGCGTTGGGCCTGATGCTCGGCCGCCAGGATGAGCGCGGCGACGACCAGGTCGCAGGTCGGGTCGGCCACCTCGTCGGCGAAGGCCCGAAGCGACGGCGCGAGGCGTTCGCCTTCCAGGCGGAGCGCCAGGGTGGCGACCTCGGCCCGGATGGGCAGCGGGGCGACCGGGGCGGTGGCGACGATGGCCTGCTCCAGGCCGGCGGCGCCGGCCATGGTGTCGCGCAGCATCTCCGCCCAGCCCGCGATCGCCTCGATTCGCCCCACCGCCGCCTGCGCGCCCCTGGTGCCGCCGAGCAGCCCTGGGGCGCCCCAGCCGGCCAGGGCGGCCAACACGGCGCCGACAGGCCAACCGGTGGCCGCGCCCACGATCACGGCGGCACCGGCGGCCAGGCCGATACGCAGGTTGGCCCGCTCGACCTTCGGGCGGGCCGACGCCCGGGTGGGGCGGGCCAGGTCGATCCCGCGCAGACCCGCCCAGATGACGACCAGGCCGAGCCCGACCCCGGCCCCGCAAAGGGTGGCGAGGGCGGTCACTGCTCCCACCACCCCTGGGGCCGGTCCAAGAGGCCCGGGTCGAAGCCGACCGCGGCCAGCTGGTCGAGGGTCTCGTTGCGCAACGGGACGCCGGGGACGGCCCGGCCGTCGGGTCCGGGCCGGAAGATCTCGTTGGAGACAACCATCGGCCCCTCGGCGTCGACCACCTCCCTGATCGAGGACACGTATCGCCGATCGCCGTCCTGGGCCAGGTAGACGACGAAGTGCACGGCGTTGGCCACCAGCAGGTTGGTGGCTTCCAATGGCAGGCGTTCGGGGGCCTGGATGGCGTAGGTGGCGAGCTTGGAGAACGCGCCCTTCGAGCTCGAGGCGTGGAGGGTGGCCATGGACCCGTCGGTGCCCTGGGACATGGCGTTCAACAGGGCGAGGACCTCTTCCCCTCGGGCTTCGCCGACGATGACCCGATCGGGGCTCATGCGCAATGCCCAGCGGACCAGCTCGGCCAGGCTGACCCCGCCCTCGCCTTCCAGGTTGGGTTCGCGGGCTTCGAGGGCGACGACGTCGGGGTGCAGGTCGCCGAAGCGGTCGAGTCCGAGCTCGAGGGAGTCCTCGATGGTGATGAGCCGCTCGGCCGGCGCGATGTCGGCCGCCATGGCGCGGAGCAGCGTGGTCTTGCCCGCTCCGGTGCCCCCGCAGATGATGCACGACTTCTTTGCCAGCATCACGGCCCGCACGAACTCGCGTAAGGCGAGGTCGAGGGTGCCCATGGCGATTAGGTCGTCGGGGGTGATGCGCAGGTAGCGGTGCCGGCGGATCGACAGGCACGGCCGGGCGGCCACCGCCATCAGCGCGAACAGCCGTGACCCGTCGGGGAGTTGCAGGGACAGGCGAGGCGAGCCCCGGTCGAAACGGCGCTCGCCGATCCCGGTCCGGGCCGCGGCGGTGCGCAGCATCTCCTCCAGCTCCTCGTCCGAGCCGGCGATGGGTGCCACCTGCTCGCTACGCCCGTCGGCGTAGCGGACCCACACCTGGTCGCAGCCATTGGCGTTGATGTTCTCGATCCCCGGGTCGTCGAGCAGCCGCTGGAGGCGGTTGAGGCGGAACAGGGCGTCGAAGACCGCCCGGGACAGCTCGTCCTCCTCCGGTGCCGCCATGACCGCGGTCCGCTCCCGCAGCGCCTGGGTGGCCCGGCGTTCCAACGCCTCGGCGATCAACTGGCGCCCGAGCGCCTGCTCGTCCGCGGCGCCGAGCGGCGGGCGACCGGACAGGGCCAGGTCACGCTCGCGCCCCGACAGGGCGGCGAGCACCTCGGCCCGCACGTCCCCGACCAGCGCGTTGTCCGCGCTCACCATGTCCTCGCCAAGCGTGGAACGCTCATTGCGCTACCTCCTCGGGCGTGCTGCCGTTCGTCGATCGGAGCACCGGCGCGGCCCGCCGGGCTCCGAGCACCCGGGTCCGCAACGCTCCAGGCCGCGCCGGCGCCGATGGCGCCACCTCGCCGGAGGCACTCCCGACGGCCGGGGGTGCGCCTGCCAGCTCCTTGGCGAGGCGGTCGGCCAGCGACCGGGCGGCCCGCGCCAGCGGCGACAGGCGCAGCTCGCGGGCCGACGCCGGGACCGACACGAGCGCCCTGGCGGCCTCGGGATCCCACGGCAGACGGGCGAGGACCTCGACGCCGAGCGCCTCGGCGATCTCCGCGTCGGGGTAAGGGCCGTCGCCCACGAGCACCAGGCCGACGCGTCCCGAGTCGAAGGGGTCGGCCTCGCTCCAGGTCGTCACAGCGTGCAGGTCGGCCAGGCGCGGCCGGGCCGCGAGCACCACCCGGTCCGCACCCTCCAACACCCCGGCCCCAGAGGGGCCGGGGTCGAGCCGGCCGCAGTCCACCAGCACATCCGCGTCGAGCATCCCGAGCTGGCCCGCCAGCCCGGCGAGCATCCCGAGGGCGCTGCGGGCCTGGTCGGCCGACGCCGGGCCGGCCAGCACCGCCGCTCCCCCCGCCAGCTCCTGGCAGTGCTCCCAAACGAGGTCGGGGTCGAAGCCGCGCCGAGCCGCCGCCGCCAAGGAGACCAGGCTCGGCTCGGGCGGCCACCCCGACGCCGCGGCCAGGGTCCCGCCGGCCTGGTCGAGCTCGACGAGCAGGACCCGGCGGTCCTTGGGCCAGGTGGCGGCCAGCGCCAACGCCAGGGTGGTTACACCGCACGAGCGGACCGAGGCGAGCGCCACCACCCCCACCGTCAGGCCCCCGACCCGACCTCGACGAGACTCGCCTGGCCCGCCGCGGCCAGCGCGGCGACCTCGTCGGCGTCGGTGCTGGACACCTGGAGGGAGAACACGGTCGGGCTGCCCGACCCGGCTGGTGCCGCGTCCACCGCCAGCACCGTGGCCGCCACCGGGCTCCCGCTCGTGACGCTGCCGGCGCCACTCCCCGACGACGAGGTGACCGGCACCACCTGCACCCGGTCCCCCGGGGCGAGGTCCGGCGGGTACCCGCCGGCCTTGAGGCCGACCGCCACCACGTCGGATCCCGATCCCACCGCCGGCGCGGCCCCGACCTCGGAGCTGGTCAGCAGCGCCCCTGCCATCAATGCGACCGCCGCGTGGCGGCCCACCACGCTCGGCTCCTCGGCGACCGGGACCACCTGCAAACCGCTTCCGGTCGACACCCGTGCCGCACGCAGGTCGCCGCTCGTGAGCACCTGCCCGGCGGCGAGCGGTTGGGCGACCACGAGGACCTGCTCCCTGCTGCCGAGGTGCAAGGAGGCATCGGCGAACGCCAGGGCGAAGCCGATCACCAGCAGCACCCCCACCACGACGAGCGGCAGCTGGCGGTGGTGGCGCGACGTCGGGCCGCGCCCGCCCGCCGCCCGGGCGCCCTCGGATGCCCGCTGGCCGTTGGTCCGGGTTGGTGCAGCAGTGCTCGCCATCGCGTCGCCTCCTTTCAGGTGCCTCCCCCGCTCGGGGTGTTGATCGCCTGCGACTCGGTCACGGTCACGGAGACCTGGGCGGCCGGGCCGGCCTGGAGGCCGAGGTTCCCGCCCCCCGGCGCACCCGTCGCGTTCCAGGTGACCGACCAGTAGAGGGTGACGGTCACTTGGTAGGTGCCGGCCTGTCCCCAGGTGTACGAGCAGTTCGTCGTGGCGTTCGGAGCGGCCGCGCTGTAGGGGGTGCCGGGGCCGTCACAGGTCACGGTGTCACCGTCGCCCATGTCCCACACCACCTTCGACGGGGTGGCGGTCGCCGTCGTGGTCACCGTTCCGGCAGAGGCCGACGCACTGAGGGTCTGCCAGGCGCCCGGGTTGACCCACATCCACGTCGCCACACCCACCAGCTGCGGGCTGCCCGGCGGTGGGGCCATCTCGATGGTCGGTGAGGTGAGCGGCAGCCGCTGGACCGCCTGCTCCGCCACCACCACCGGGTTCACCTGGATCACGGCGGCGGCCGGCTGGGCGCCCGTCACCCAGATCGGCGGCATCGGGTCGATCACCCCGGGGCCGGCACAGACCGGGAACACCCACTGGCCCGGCTGCGCACCACCCACGCCGATCGACGCCGTGGCCGACGGGCCGCCGGCCGTATAGGTACAGCCGTATGGCTGATTGGGGTTGGGCGTGCCCGGCGGAGGGTCGCTGCCTCCCGCCGTGGCCCATGACGACCCGGCCGGCGGGGTCCAGCGGGTCACCCCGGCCTCGACCGTGAGCTGGCCGCCCGACGCTTGGGCGGCCGTCCAGCCGTACTGGCCATTCGGGTCGTTCGCCCACGCCGGCACGACGCCCGTCAGCAGGGATGCCGCCACGGCCAGGGGCACGACGCCGAGGCTCAGGAGCCGGGCGCGCATTTCCCGTCCGTCACGATCTGCTTGTAGACCTTCCACGTCCCGCCCGACAGCACCAGCGTGGAGGTGACCCCGTCGTTCTCGGGTGGCGTGACCGGGGGGACCGGCTTGCCTGTCGCCTGGTAGACGAGCTCGGCGGTGCTGTAGGCGCAGTCCGTCACCGTCGCCGACGTCGCCGATAGGGCCACGATCTTCGGGTGCAGCGTCGTCGTACCATGCCCGACCATCCCTTGACGCTGGTCCGCCAACAGGTTTGCCTTCACCTGCTGCAACTCCGGGTCGACCATCGTCGCCATCAGTGCAGGGTCCTCGGGGTTGGCATCAGTCAGCGCGTGCTCGAAGGCGGCCCAGCCGGCCCGGTAAGCCTGGAGCACCGCTGTCCCGACGGGGTCGGTGGTCGTCATCGGTGCCGAGACGCTCGTGGCGGTTGGTCTGACGCCCGTCGTCGGGGGGTGCGAAACGGCGCTACCGCTGCCGCCTCCACAAGCTGCCAACGCCAGCCCGGCTGCGACCGCGGACGCGGGGAGCCCTACTCGCCGTCGACCTCGCCCTACTTGGCGAGGTCGCCATCGCCAAGCACGCTGAATTGCTTGTTCCGACGATCGCTCCACTGGCTCTCCACCTGGACCGCCCAGTCCCGACCTCGAACCGGGGGCTCATTTCTTTTCTCTATGCCCTCACGGGCTCTCCTCCGCTTGACGGACTCTTGCTCGAAGCCGGTCAGCGACGAACGCCAGCCCCACCGGGCGGGATAGCAGTGAAGCTGGCCGTCCCCACGGGTGGCTGAAGTCTGCCTCGAAGACGCTCCGAGAGACACGCATCCCAATCCTGAGGGTAGGACCGCGCCGCGGTCACGTCTATCAGGGCCCAGGTGCCATTACTGCTAGTAGTGCTGCTACCAGGCGTGGCGATACGCTAAGAGCGTGCGGACAGCCCAGTCCGACCCGGTGGCGTCGAGGCACGCCGAGCTAGCGGCGTTCCTTCGTGCCCGCCGTGCCGGTCTCCAACCCGACGACGTCGGTCTGTACCCGAAGAGCGGGCGGCGCAACACGCCCGGGCTGCGTCGAGAAGAGGTCTCCCAGATCTCGGGCGTCGGCTTGACCTGGTACACGTGGCTCGAGCAGGGACGGGAGATCACCACCAGCGCACACGTAGTGGACGCCCTTGCTCGTGCGCTTCGCCTCGACCGGGAGGCCCACTGTCACCTCCGCCAGCTCGCCGATCTCCCCGTACCCGAGCCCGACCAGATGCCCGACGGCGCGACCGCAGAGCTTGACCGGCTACTCGCCACCTTGATGCCGGCACCGGCCTGCCTCCTGGGCCCGAGGTTCGACTTCGTCGCCTGGAACGAGAACTTCGCCACCCTGTGGGATCCCGCCGGTCTGCCTCCAGATCGTCGGAACGTCATGTGGCTGGCCTTTGCCGACCCTGCGCACCGGCGCACCTGGGTCAACTGGGGAGACCGCAGCCGCGCGCTCCTCGCGGAGTTCCGTGCCACCGCCGGTCAGCACGCCGGAGATCCTCGATTCGCAGAGCTCATCGAGGCGCTCAACGAAGCCAGCACGGAATTCCGCGCTTGGTGGTCGCGTTACGAGGTGCGGCAGTCAATAACCGGCCCCATCACCATCCGCCATCCCGGAGTTGGCATCGTCAAGCTCGACGTCATCGAACTGCGAGTCAGCGCACATCCCTCCCTCACGCTGGCTGTCCACGTACCGGCGAGACCCGTCGATCGGAAGAAGTTGACCTCCCTCCAGGCATGACGTATCAAATGGGTACCGCCCCATATCCGCCGAGCGCTGCGCGATCAAGGCAACGCCAGCATCCGTAGGCCTTTTGTTGGGTAAAGAATGAGCCGGTGCTATACGACACTGAACAGGATCGGCTTGCAGCGACGCGAACCTCGTCGTCCGACGCTACTGCCCGTGGGGAACTTCCAAGAAGATCCCGTACGCCTCCGTCCGATCGGTCACGAGGCGGACTCACTGGGAAGTGGCGCATCTGGGGCTCCAGCGACTTCGTTCACTGACGGAATCTCAACTTGGGCCGGCCATCGAGGTTGACTCCGAACAACCTCTCGCCAGAGCCAATCATCTCGGGGTCCAGGATCGAGCGGTCCACGTGCCCCGGACGGCTTCGTTCGAGTCGGTGGCCGGGCAAGGGGTCCGGGCTCAGGTAGAGGACCACGAGGTACTCGTCGGCAACGCCCGGCTCCTCGAGGATGCCGGCGTCGACATCGCCGAACTCTCCATACTGGCCGAAGATCTCGCCGCCGAGGGAGGGACCGCCATGCTCGTCGCTGCCGATCGTGCAGCAGCCGGGCTGGTGGCCGTGGCCGATCCGATCAAGGAGGACTCGGCGGCCGCCATCAGAAGCCCTCCAGGCCCTCGGGCTGGAGGTGGTGATGATCACCGGGGACGCAACGCATCGCCGAGGCCGTCGCCCGACGAGTCGGGATCGACCGGGTGCCTGCTGAAGGTGCGCCAGGAGGATAAGGGGGTCGAAGTGGCTCGCCTGCAGCACGAGGGACGGCGCGTCGCCATGGTGGGCGACGGGATCAACGACGCTCCTGCCCTCGCCCAGGCCAACGTCGGTCAGGCCATCGGGACCGGCACCGACGTGACCGCCGCCGGCCTGCTCTATCCCTTCTTCGGGACTTCGGGATTGTGCTTTCCCCCATGATCGACGCCGCAGCCATGTCGATCTCCTCGCTGTCGGTGGTGGCGCGCACCAACGCAAACCGGCTACGCCCGGTCCGGATCGCGCAGCCGGCTGCGCGATCGGCCACCTCCACCCCACGGCCCGTGCCGAAGCTGGCTGGAGCCGACCACTGAAAGGAGGCGTGACATGGTGACGAGCCTCGACGAAGCCTGGGTGCAGACGCCACCGGGCAAGAGGCCGTCGGCCTTCACAAGGGCCGTTGTGTGCGCGCTGTTCAAGCCGTGGGTCATCCCTGAAGGACTGCTCCTTGTCAAGCAGCGTCGACCGGAGGGAGATGGGCCGCGCACTCGGCCCTCGTGGCCGAGGCCGCCGCTCGCCCGACGATCCGACGCTCGGCCGGTTCACGACGAGCGACGTGGACCGGCTGGCTCACGGCTGCCTGGGAGGGCTTCGACCCGTCTCTCTTCCGAGCTCCCCGACGAACCTACCGTCGGCAGTCGGCTGAACGTGACGCTCGCCTCGCTCACCCTCGCCATGCTCAACGTGCTTGCGATTGGCGTCGCTCGAAGCAGCAGGGTGGTCAGGCTGACCCCGGACCGGTACGAACCGAGCTTGGGCCTCCAGTACCTGGCATTGCCGCCTCCACCCTGCCCCCGCTCATGGCACCTGCTTGCGGCACACGACGCGCCGGAGCGGGATGCCGATCGAGGATCCGACCCAGCTGGTTGCGGCTCGGACCGCGGCCTCGATGTGGCTGGGCGGATGCCCCGGTGCGTAAATCGATTCGACAAAGCGCTGGGCGTGCTGCTCGTCCCGAAGCGGATAGCGGAAGCATCGGCGTTCATCGCTGACGACTGCGAAACCGGCTCGTTCCAGACGAGCATGGAGACGCCCGAGATGCACGCTGTTCGGATACGCGGGCCGCAACTCGCGGAGGGCTGCGAGCAGGCGCACGTAGCGGACCCGGTCGCGGGTGCTCAGCGGGAGCGACCCTGGTAGGAGGAGAACCAGTGTGCCGTCGTCGCGGAGCACGCGATGGATCTCGGCGACCACGGCGTCGACGGGGTTGAAGAGCATGAGCGCCATGGAGCACGCCACGAGATCGAAGGTGGCGTCTCGAAAGGGCTGTCTCTGAGCGTCTCCTCGTACCAGCATCCTCGGGGTCGCGCTCCCTGCTCTCGCCAGCTCGCCCGGAGACCGGTCCACGCCCACCCAGCGGAGATGGGAATCAGCGATCTGTAGCGGGCCACTTCCACAGGCGAGGTCGAGTGCCACGACGCCGGGGTTGCGGGGCGCCACCGCGAGCAGCCAGGCATACGGGTTCGTGCCGTCGACATCGCAGGCTTCCGACAAGACGTCCTCGGTGATGCCGGGGTGGTGCTCGTGGAACCGGTCGAGATAGGACGTCCACGGGTTGGCCGCGCTGGAGGTCGGGGACGTCATTGGTTCGTGCCGCGCCGGCTGCGGAACGGGGCGAGGTAGCCGACGCTGGCGACGACGAAGGGCACTATGTAGTTGGTGGCCACACGTAGCCAGGTCGATGCCTCGAGGTGGCCGGATGCGATGACGGCGCCCTCGTTCACACCGGACAGGATCGTGCCGACCACGCTCGCCACCACAACGCCAGTGCGGAAGGTGTGGCCGCGAGCGATCAGCACACACGCCTCGCGCGGAGAGGACCACGACGGCGGCGGGCGTCGCTTCGGGTTCCCGGGTGCGATGTCGTGGTCCATGGCAGTCTCTGCCGTGCGGGCGTCGAACGTCGTCGGCGGTCCGCTCACTGCGCCGACCGACGCTTCGGCCGGGGTGGAGATGCTGACACCGTGTGGCTGGGAAGCATCGCCCGGGGTATTGCCCGGGTGCTGAGACGGGCCGGTCACCGCCTCTCCGAGAGGGTCGAGGCATATCGTGCCAGCCGGGCGACGGCGAGGTCTGAAGGACGGCGCTCGCCGATTCGGCCGAGTGCCGCCTTGATCAGCACGAGCCACTCGGCGTCCTCACTGCACGCCCAGCAGGCTGCGAGATGCCGCCGGACTGAGACGGCGAGACTCGGGTCGGCTTCGCCGTCGAGATAGGTTTCCACCCCTCGCTTCAGGGCTCGGTGCTCCCTCGTGTTCACCACGGTCCGGGAACCCGCTCCCCT
>Ga0307374_10002889_pt1 | contig 29975 bp, 36 predicted proteins | sample OX3MG_FD_202532 | JGI IMG/M metagenome (GOLD analysis project Ga0307374, IMG submission 202532) | Soil microbial communities from Risofladan, Vaasa, Finland - OX-3 | ecosystem: Environmental > Terrestrial > Soil > Coastal area > Acid sulfate soil | place: Finland: Risofladan, Vaasa | collected... | reverse complement strand
GATAGCGTGAGTAATGGGGCACTTCGCAGATCAGCGGGGTGTGAGTGTTGGAAGTAGTGACCAGTTGGGCTTGCCGGCGTAGAGCAGCGACCTCAATCGGTAGTTCCGGAAGTTCTTGAACCCGAAGGCCACGCGCTTCACTCTTTTGATGAGATTGTTCACCGCTTCAGTCGGAGCGTTCGTGACGTGGGCCTCGTGCCACGCCGCGATCTGGTGCTTCCAACGAAGGAGCGTACGTCCGAGACTTCGGGCCTCTTCGGGCAACTCGGGGTCTTGAAGATCGTTGCCGAGTCGTTGCACGAACGCTAACGCCAACGCGGGATCGTGGTGATCGTAGAGCTCACGAACGAGTTCCTTTGCGCGCCAGGTGGCAAAGACCTGACCCTTCGGGTCACCCGCGTTGAGCAGTCCCATGAGTTTCTCTCGACCGTGATCGTCGAGTCGCTCGTCGGCCATGGTGAGTAGTCGCCGTGCTCGGTAGAGGGGATCGAGTTTGCGACCACGGTGCCCGAGACGCTCGTTCTGCACGCGGCGTCGACACTCGTCGAGTTTCAAGTTGGCGAGTTTTATCACGTGAAAGGGGTCGGCCACCTGGATCGCCTGCGGCACGGTTTTGGTAAAGACGCTGCGGTAGGGACCCGAGAGGTCGAGGGTGGCGTAGCGCACGTGCGAAAGCCACTCCTCGCCTTGGGCGAGTAGCCAGGCCGTGGGCGCGGCACCACTTCGACCAGGCACGACGTCGAGGAGTTGGCCGCTTTGCACGTCCACGATCGACGTCGAGAAGATCAGGCGTCGATAGGGACCGTCGTGCACGAAGAGCACCTCGTCCAGACCCAGCGCCTCCACGTCACCGAAACGGTCCTGGTCGTCGAGGAGCACCTCGCCGTAGCGCAGGAGCGCGTCGTTGACGGTGTGCCAGGCGCAGCCCAGCTCCTCGGCAATCTCTTGGACGCTGCGCCCGTTCTTGCCAATCTGCTTCGTGAGCCAGCGGCCCGCTCGATCGGTCGTCAGGTGGCGCGCGAAGGCGATGCGACTATCTTGCTCGGTCCACGAGCCCGTGGGACAGAGTGGGTCCACGCAGCGGAGCCGTCGCTTGTGCCAGACGAGCGTCGTCGGACGACCGTTCACCGGTAGGTCCACGAGCGTCACGAGCGGTCGGTCCTTCACCTGGGCGACGACGCCGCACTCGGGGCACCCGACGTCAACTCGCTTCAATTCAAAGTGGACGACGAGGGGCTCTCGGTAGTTGCCCTCGACGCCCATCACGGTGACATCAAGTAGGTCGACGAAGCGTTCGCACATGCGAGTAGGGTCTGTTTCCACGGGGGCTCTTCCAATCTGTGGGTCTTGAACTACCAACAGACTTGCAGAGCCCCCGCCTTTCTTTAGTCCTTTGTCGTTACCCGATCCATATCTCTAGACCCCGCTCAAGTGCGAAGAGCCAGTAATGGCACCGGGACGAACGGCCATTGTTCTTTGACGAACGAATTCCTCTACTGTATCTTTGTCACTGAGACTTTCTAGTCTCGAAAATGCTGACAAAAAAGTCATTTCGATTGACTGCCCTTGAAAAACGCCCATCTTCAATTGCGGAGATATGGTGAGCTTCCAAATGTAGGGCGGTTTCCCTGGCGAGGCTCTCCCAAGATGGTCCACCACCATCGATAGATGGACCGCTCCCTACGAGAGCCCAAACATCACCTCCGTTGACGAGGTCAATCAGGTCGGTCTGGAGCATTAACACTGAATTACATCACACTTCTGTCGCAAATGGGGAAAAACGAATTCCGAATCAAGTGACCAATCTGGCCTGGCAATCGCTCCGACTTCATGTGACAAGGACTTGTGGCTCCTCTATCATCACTCCAAAGGAGGGCAATGCCATACGAGCCAGTGACGGAGCCAATTTCGAGCCCGTACGCTTTCGGCCAGGAGGGCGAAGCGGCCACCCTTTCAGTGGCTGCCATCCTCTTGGCACTGCGTCTCCGAATCAGAGGCGACGACCGGCGTCTGACGGCTCAAGCCGTCGATGTTGTTGGTCGTGCAGGTGAGTCCGCTGTCGTAGCGCTTCCTGATGAGGATATTGCGCGTTTGGGAATTCCGATGATCTCAGCAACTGGGGAGCGCGTGGATTCGGCGCAAGCTATAGCCCCACTCGTTGAATTTGGATTTGATTCAGGCCAGTCGGAACTACCTCGTGACGTGATTGAATCGGTCGCCCAAATGTTTCAGGATCATCCGACGCATCAATCAGTGGCCGCACTCTTCGAGGCGTGCCTTCGCCATCCGGAAGAACTCGTTCGCGTCGCAGCAGCGGCCGCCTACCTCGACGTGACGACCCAGCCGGAAGGGCCTCTGGCAATACTCCGGCAAGCGCTCACCACCGATGACGACCAAACACGAGAAGTTGCGGCTGTGTGCTTAGCTCGATATTCACCCGAGGATCCTGCGCTTCAAAGTATCCTCAGAGAAGGTCAATTTCCGGAGGAAGGCAGCCCAGCAAACTCTTGGATTTTCGTGCATGGCACGCGCCTTCTAAGGCTGTCAACGTGGTGGCAACACGGGAGTGCCTTTCATCAATATTTCGTCGATCACGTCCGGTCCGATGTCTACACGGCCCCCGACCCATTCTTCTGGGACGCTGGATACAGCGACGCTTCACGAGCAGTTGGCGCAGTCGATTTGCTTGGATGGGCACGTGATAAGGGACTGACGACTCTCGACATCGTCGCGCACAGCCACGGCGGTAACCTGGCTATGTTGGCGACGCAAGGCGGCCTCGATCTCGAAGAGCTCGTACTTCTCTCATGCCCCGTCCGCATTCCGCAGTATTTGCCCCAGTTCAAGCGAGTCCGAAAGATCGTCTCTGTTCGTGTCCACATGGACATCATGGTTCTAGCCGACAGAGCCGGACAGATCTTCAATCTTCCCCAAATTGAAGAACACGTACTTCCAATCTGGTTCAAGCATTCTGCGACCCATGAACCAGACGTTTGGAAGGAATTCAACATTGGACAGTGGCTCTAGGACGCCAACTGTGTACCAATCAACGCTCGGGATCGTAAACTTGTGGTAGACGAACGACGACTGGCAAGAGGAAATTTCTAATGACTGAACTAGGGGTTATACCGCTCTACGTTGATTTCAAGCGTCTGCAGTTGACAGGAAGCCGCACCGCCGCGAGAAGTTTGATTAATGCACTTGCATCGACGGACGAAGATCTTGCGAGCATTGCGGGCGTGTTTCTGGTGCGCGCCGGGAACCGTTCGATTCCTGAAGTCACGAAAGCAATAGAACAACGACGCCCGTCGTTGCCGATCTGCCTGGGAATTCTCGCGGACATTGGTGACAAGCGTGCCAGTGCGACCATCATGCCTTTCGTGAGCGATTCCGATCCCTGCGTTGCCCTTGCCGCTTCTCATGGGCTTGCGACAATTGCGATGCGGGTGAAATTGGATATGGGCGAAGATCCCTTTTCGCTCGGCGGGCTGGACTAGCCACCGCTTCTTCCAGCACTGGAACCAGAGACCCACTCGGCTTAGAACTGAGGCTGAAGTATGCCAAGCCTTGAGCGCAGTTGCCCGTGGAATGTCCAAATCAAAAACCGGAACTTTGCGAAGGCTCGGAAACCGACGTTGATTTTTCTCGATTCGATTGACACAAATCAGTGAATTTCAGCTTCCCAAGCTGAGAACGCGAGTTCGATTCTCGTCGCCCGCTCCAAGGACTTTGGTCTAAAACCCTTTGATTGCAACGGTTTGAAAATGGCCGTGAGTGACCACGAGTGACCACGAGTGCCCCGTGTTACATGCCCATATATGCCCGCAGTATGCCCGCAGTATGCCCAAAATCTCGATCCAAAGCCCGTGAGTCACGCTGAACGCTTCTACATCCGCCTTTGGCGCAGAGGCGATTACCGGGTGGGTGCGTAACCTCACAGCATGCGAATCGCTACTTGGAACATTGAACGTCGCGCGCGAGGACCCGCCTGCGATGAGCACTACGACAAAGCAATACGAGACCTCGACGCAGACGTCGTGGTGATCACCGAGCCGGGGCCACACTTCACTCGTCGACACCCCGAAGCGGTGACATCGCCAAGCGGACGACCCGACACTGCCGATGATGAGTCGTGGATTGCAGTACTTGGCAGCGGACTACAGCCACTCCACATGGACAAGATCCCATATCGTCGTCTGGCTGTCGCTGCCTCCAAGGATGCCTCGGGTCAACAGATCGCAATCTACGGTTCGGTGCTCCCGTGGAATGCGGCACGAGCCCAAGCACAAGACGTCTACGGCGAGCAGCCCCGACGTTTCAAAGATGTCTTCGACCGCGCTATTCAAGAGCAGGTCCAAGATGTCGAGAGACTGCAGGAAGAATTCGGCCATCTCTGCGTCTTCTGGGCCGGAGACTTCAATCACCCACTTGTGGGACCTCTTCGAGGTTTCTCAGGACACGCGCGAGCACGGATTGGCGAAGCGCTCCAGACACTGGGGATGATCGCCTTGAACCGAGCATCCGGTCACGCTAAGCCAGGCGCATTTGCAATTGACCTGATCTGCGGTCCTTCCTCACTTGACTACGGGACTCCGGAAGACTGGTATCCGGTCGCTAAGGGAAAGCCACTCTCCGATCATCGCGCATACGTCATTGATGTCAATTTGGTCACAGCAATCCTTTAGCGACTTAGCCGAGAAATCATCAGCCCGCCAAGAATTCGCGAGGGGTGTCTTCACCAATATTTTGACTGAAGGACTCGCTTACGCCTCAGGAAGCTTTGAGGCAATGGTCCGTGCTACTCGGATCAACATCCTCGTGAGAAAGTGGTCCTGGTCGGCATACAGTCCGTGCCATGACCTTCGGCCAGCCAACCCATACTCCTTGAATCGTACGGGGATTCTCAAATAAACCCACTTCGGCCCCCACCAAAGCCAGCATCGGAGTTATGGAGATCCCTGCAGACAACGGCATGTCGTCCAATGCGTTCCTTACGACTGAGACTTGACGAGGCATTCCTTCGATGTCGTGCGTCTTATCTCGTCCACCTACAAACAACTTGACCGGCCCTCGATTAAAGATGGGGCCAGTTGCACGCATAGAAATCCTGCCTGAGACGACCTTTGAATCGATGACAAAGATCCCAGAAGGACCGACGGCGATATGGTCGATATTCGTCTTGCTCCCCGGAATCCTCCTGTCATGAAGCGAGACGACCCCTTTCGTTGAAACGCGAGCAAGTCACGCGGCCACCGCTCGCTCGCCTTTCGCACCTGATGCCCAAGAGAAGGTGCTCTGGCGACGACCCCATAACGCTCGCGCCATCCCGAAGGCGGCAATGAATGCAAAGAGAATGCCAATTCCATGGGCGGTGGATGAGGGGAGGACTGGCTTAAGCGTTGTCGTGACGTGAGTTTCCACACCATGATTAAGAACTGCCGCGAAGATTTGGAATGCGACGTATCCACACAATGCGGCAACGGCAATAAGGGCGAGTCGAATCGGAAATTGTTGTCTGGCGATTTGTATCTCACGCATTCGTCGGCGTTGAAATTCCCTTTGAGCCGAAGCTCCGGGGGTGCCGAGTCGAACAGTCTTTGCGACGGGAGTTTTAGTTTGGATTGAACAAGAAGCACAAACAACAAGCCCAGTGGTGTCGTTAATTTGGGCAAGGCTGCCCATATCCAATGGCTGGTTCGCAGTAGTTCAGGGGAGTACTACTGCGAGTCAATTGCTGCCCTTCTACGTCATCCCCCTTCACCGAAGTTCACACGAACTTTATTCAACTGCTGTAGTTGGTGCCGTAGTGATTCTCGAGCGCATTTCAATTTCCTACCTGAAGTCCACCCGATTTTTTTCTGTTACAAGGACCACAGAGCACTTGAAGATTTTCCGAAGCGCTTGAACCTCCGAGTGAGACAGGGATTATGTGGTCGAACTGAAGTTCAACTCTGTTACCACAGTTAACGCATTGCCCTTGATCTCGTTCAAAGACGAACTGCTTAACATCGTCTGGAATCGCTTGTCGTCTCGCTGCGGAAATACTCTTGCTATTTATCATTGCCCGAGCATTATTTAACTGCCTCTGGTTTCTCCTTTCCCTTGAAATCAAAAGCGCTTCGACATCTGTTTCATTAAGTTGCGTATCCGCTGAATAAAATTCATCGCGAAATTGCCAGTACGCCTTACCCTCAGCAGTACATATGAGCCGCGGTTTTGCTTCCCATTTGTTGAAACTGTTCGAGGTTTCGACAGAAACCTGCTGAGCCACTAGATAACGTTTTCCAACCTTAAAGTAGAGCCACAATTCCTTGCCAGTGGCTCTAGATTTTGACGGTACAAAGACTCTGCCTTTTCTTTCATCTTTCGCCCGTCTGAATAAATCGTTCTGTCGGTCCAGAAGAGCAAGATCTCTAGCCTGTTTGTCGAATGTTTCTTTCCACTGAACGAAAAGTGAGGCATTGTCTAGTTTTCTGATCACCTTTGTCGACCCGCCTTTAAGTGAGCGAGGTTTTCGCTTCGTATATGCAATTCAACAAATCGCAATGGACTCTGAGGCGAGACGTTTGGGACTTCCACCTGGAACTGTGTCTCACGCATCGTCATCGCGAGAAATTATAGGGGCCTGGTGTCACTCGAAGTGGCGTCAATACGCCGTCCTTCGCCAAGCCTTAAGAGCGGATTTTCACGAGAAGACTAATGGCGCGCTCATGAATTTTCAAGCACCGTCGTCCCTATTTCAAAGTTGCGCGGCCAGATTCTTGAGCAGCGTCAACGTATCAATGCACGGCACCCGTAGCCGAGATGTACAACGCCAACCCACAGTCCGTTTGACTTTCTCTGATAAATCGAGCCTTCGTGATTTGATCGGCGTTGCGCCATGAGAATCTCCACTTTCCATTTGCTGTACCTACTGCTGTAGCAACGGTCGCCAGGAGCAATGAAATGGTAGGGAAATCTTGAAAACCTTGAAAATGATCGACTTAATTAGTGGCCCTTTCCACTGCTGACGCAAACAAATGGGTTTCTATCACGGAGTCCCGCTCAGAGCGACCAGCATCGAAGGATCGAGCCCCGTCCGATTATGAGTTACACGGCCCCATCCGTCAACGACAGATACGGCTCACCGAAACTCTAACCATCGAACTGGTCGCTCGTTACAAGCAAGGAGCCACTATCTACGAGTTGGCGAAGGATTTCGATTGCAATCGACATACGGTGGCCATTCGGCTCAAGAAGGCAGGAGTTCGAATGCGTCATTCAAGCCCTAATAAGGAAGAGATTGAACAGATGGTTCGACTGTACGAATCGGGGATGTCCTTGGCGAAGGTCTCTGAGCAGATCGGCTATTCACCGGGCACCATACACCACTACCTGAGGTCCCAGGGTGCACAGATTCGAGATTCACATGGCCGATCCAGATAGTCGTCACCGAGAAGCAAGTACAGCATCTCGGAAGTCTTCATCGACTACGCAACCACGCTGCTCCGCCCGTAGAGCGGGGTGCAGCCGATCCCAGTTCACGCAGGTACGGGCATGGAAGTGAACGCACCGTGTAGTGATCTCCCGTTCTACGGATCGTGCTCCGCTCATAGGAAACTCGTCGAGCGTTCGCGTCCCCAAGGTCGATGCTGGCGGAGCTTGATATCACGAGCTCGTCCGCCGAGCGGGTTATAGCGACATAAAAGAGGTTCTCCTCGGGTTGGTGTGGGTGATTTCTGCTCATGCGGCGAACTTCGACGTGGGTAGTTCAATCGTGAGACCACCACAGCAGAGGTAGATCATGGCGATGATCGCCTCGGCCGAGTGGTGACCGTAGCCGCGGTGGTTGATGAGGCGGATCTTGGAGTTGAGTCCTTCGAGTTTCGAGTTCGAGAGGTTGAGCTCGATCGCGGCCAAGATCCGTTCGCGGTGCTTGCGCACGGTCTTGGCCAACTTCACGAAGGCCGGTATGCGTGAACGACTGGCCCAGCGCAGCCACCACTCGAGGTGTTCGGGTGCGTCGCGGGGATCGCGCAGGCGGTAGAGGTCGCGCAGCGACTCCTTTAGCTGCCAACTGCGGTAAAGCACCGAGTTGTTCCGCCTCAGTTCGTGCAAGACCGCCAACTGCTCGTCGCTCAAGTTCTCCGGGTCCTTTAACAGCGCCCAGCGAGTGTGCTTGGTCCAGCGGGCGTGGTCGTGGGGCCGAGCTGCCTCGAGCGTCGGACGACCCGTGGATCGCTTCGTGAGCACCCGTCGCTCTTCGTTCCAGGCCCAGCGTCGAGCCTGATTGATTGCTTCGTTGGCGAGTGCCACGAGGTGGAAGGGGTCCACGCACTGACGAACGTGCGGGGCCTTCTCGTTGACCGCGATCTGGAAGGCGATGCCCATATCGAGGCTGAGGGCCTCGAGTTTCACCACGCGCTCTGGCCCCAGCTCGTCGAAGAAGGCCATCAGGGTGGCGGCGCTCTTGCCCGCCTTCGCCCAGACGATCCGGCCCTCGCGGTCGTGATCGGCCACGACGGTCAGGTAGCGATGACCCTTTCTATAGGAGACCTCGTCGACTCCCAGGCGGGTCAGTCCCTCAAAACGACTGTCGTTGAGCACGTCACCCACCACGTCGATGACGATCTTGGCGACCGCCTCCCAGCTGACGCGCAGCAACTTGGTGATGGTGGTCTTGTCGACGCGCTGGGCCAGCCACGCGACCACCGCGCAGAAGTCCTTCGTGTGACGAGCCCCGGGTCGGGCCCAGGGCACGTCCTCGGTGCGAACTCGCTGGCACCGCCGGCACTCGATCCGACAGATCTCGGCTTCCAGAAAGCACTTGGTCAACCCGAGATCGAGGTGACGCCAGCGCCTGGTCGAGCGGTCGTAGTGCGACTTAGTGGTCCATCCGCAGGGACACTGGTGGGAACGCTTGCGCCGGCCGATCCTCACCACCACTCCTTCGGGTGCGAACGTCACGCCCGAAACGGCGACTCCGTCGATGGCGATGATGCGGTTAAATGCTGTGGTGGCGCGCATGTAGTTCCTCTGGTTTCGGCTGTTTGATCGCTACCGAAACTACGAGCACTACGTGCGCGCCATTTGACAAGGCTCACGGACGTCGACGAACGGCCATCAACCCAAGTGGGGACTGGCCCTCAGAGATAACTACGTCACGTCAAGGGCGTCAAGTTACCCACGGGAACCCGAGGAGTCCCCGAAAAGGGAAGGGGGAAGAGTTAGAGGAGCAGAAGGTAATGAGGTAGGAAGAATGAAAACAGGGAAGGGGAAGGGGAAGGGGAAGGGGAAGGGGAAGGGACGAATAAATAGTCAACCTATTGTTGCGTCCATGGATGAGACGACGGGCCGAGGGGCCAGACCGGACGCCCCAACGGATTGGGGCTCGACGCAACCTCGTTGGCCGCGTGAAGTCCGCGCGCACTCGTCCCAGCAATCCCTACCTGAAGGGCGTCCTCGGCATCGCGGCACTGAGTGCGATTCGATCAAAGGACACGTTCTACTCCGCCAAGTGTCGACGAATCGCCACTCGACGAGGGCCCATCCGCGCGGTGGTCGCCGTCGAGCACGCCATGCTCGTGGCCGCGTGGCACATGCTCCAAACTGGTCAGGTCTTCACCGACCCCGGCGTCGACTATGACACCAAGCGCAATCCCGAAAAAGCCAAGCGGCGAGCGATCGACCAGCTTCGAAACTTGGGCCGCATCGTCACGATCGGGCCGACCGCTACTTGAACGATCACAATCTCCGCGTAAGATCTGATGCGTCGAGTCTCCGACACCAGTGAGCCTGGCTTGAAGATGTCTCATGCCGACGTAGCTCATTAGCGGCGAAGCGAGTACAGTAGACCCAATTGAGCCTTTGCAATATAGGAGGATTTAGGTTTGTACTGTTCGGCCTGTGGAAGTGAAATGAGCGATTCGGCTCAATTCTGCCAGGGATGTGGGCGCAACGTTACCCAACCGCTCGCTTCCGTTTCTCCGCCGGAGACTCCTTCACCCGTGGAGTCAGTTGCGCCTGACACCACTTTCAATGGAAAATCGAAGAAGAGGCTAATCATCGCGCTAGCCGTGTTGATTCTTCTTAGCGCGGTGATCACATTCGCTTTCGTTGTCAAGTCTTCCAAGAAGTCAATCGTTCCCACTGGTGCGGGAACGGGGTCTATCTCGTGGTCGACTTCGAGCCAGGGCAACGGTTCTGAGACCATATCGGGATCGATTGACGGGCTTTCTGTTCATGCCACGCGCCAGCCTGACGCTAACCAAAATGGCAACTGCGTTTGTGCCGCGATTTCTGGGACTATTGGATCGGAGCCCTTCACGGCGACAGTTAGCGGATCAGGATATCCGAACTTATTCGTAAAGGGAACATTTGCCGGTCAGCCCGTGTCGGGGACCTCCACGGTAGCTATAAATAATGCGAGCGGACTGGTGAAGTGGAAGGTCCACGGATTCGTCGAAGGCCAGCCGATCTCCGGCAGCCTCACGAGGCAAGAGAATTTGAGCAACTATACGTTTTCTTATTCATTCGCCGGCACGATTGGCGGCCAAGATGTTACCGGTGCGGCAACCTTTTCGAATAACGGATTTACGACTTCACAGAACGTTAAGTAGTCAGGAATGTGAAGCCAGTCGGCTCCTCACCATCCATTCGTGCAACTTCTTCACTTACAGTTTCTCGTCAAAGACAAAAGGCTGGATATCTTTGTGGGTATTGGCTGAATACGAACCGCCAACCAAGCAGTTCCCACTCTTGTTACACGCGAGCGAAGTGACACTCGCATATTGACCTCTGTTGAGGGCTCCAGTATTTGGGATTTCCTTCGCTGTACCCCATTTCCCTCCAACTTCATTAATGATGAAGGCTTCTTGGTGGCCGACGCCCAGCACGGTCCAATATGTGCCAACAACCGTGCAGTTTCCCTTCGAGGAACACGATACGGCGCTTACTTGGGCGTCATCGTCAGTATTCAAGGAAATGAGACTTGGTATTGCGGTGGCCGAATGCCATTTCCCGTTTACCTCATTCGAAGTGAAGACTTGCTGATTACTTCCTGTAACGCCTGAGGGAAGCGGCGCGCTATACGATCCCGCAGCGATGCAATTACCTTTCGATACGCAAAAGTCGGCGCCCAGACTTGCCAAGTGCGCAGTATTCAGTTTGACGATGCCCGGCAACGCGATGGCAGTACTCCACCGTCCGTCGTACCCAGTGGAGACGAAAACTTCTTCATTGTAATTACCCGCCGAGTGATTCGAATCATAAGTCCCAGCAATGTTGCAATAATCGTCTCGAGTGCACGAGATCGAATTGATGTATGCATTCTCGCCAATATTGAGCGCAGCTGTTCCCGGGGCTTGAATCGCGCTGCCCCACCGCCCATCCGATTCCTCCGAGACAAAGACCCTGGAGAACTCACTTCCATTTCCAAAACCAGTCGAGTAGTTACCCCCGACTGTACATATGAGGCCTGAACTACATGCCAGGGCGGTAACACTCGCATTCCCGTCGGTGTTGAGACGCTCAGTTCCTGGAATCTCAACAGCCTTACCCCAAACTCCTCCTTGCTCAAGATCCACAAAGACTTCAGAAGCGCCTGCTCCATTGACACCATTATTGCTGTAGCGACCCCCAAGTGCACATTCGCCATTGGCCACGCAGAATATGGAGGCTACGCTTGAGCCATCGATTCCTAACGCACTCGTGCCGGGAACAATTATTGCAGGACCCCAGGATCCATGGACCTCGTTTGCAACGAATGCCTGCCGAGAATTTGTGGCAGAGGTGTTCTTATTGTACAAGGCTCCGCCAAGTGAGCAGTTGCCTTGAGAACTACACGAGTAGGCATTAATTGTGTCAACGCCGCTCGAGCCGAATCTGCTATCTAAGCCAATTAGTTTGGCAGTTTGCCAAGTCCCCGACGATTCACTTGCATCAAATACAGCATTCCTGTCATCAAAGCCTTGTGACAGGGTGCCCACAGCGCTGCATTCATTCCCCGCGGGGCAGGCCACTGCAACGACGGTGCCGTTGAACCCGGTGTTGAGCGCGGCTACACCAGGGACCTGTTCAGCCGCTTGATTGGTGCTCGCACCCGTAAGAGAGACTGCCGAGAGCGTAAATGTTGCACATGCTGCAAAGATTGTGGACCAAAGTTTTACGAATTTCGGAACTGTTCGCATTTGACCCCCTGAACCTGCCCTGAAGTTCCCCAGCGAGAGTAGACACTGGGTTAAGCAGACTTCGCTACTTGGAGCAATGCTAACTCGTAGTTGACGGGACTGACGTTGCCGTTCGGGGAGCAACGCCTCTCGTTGTTGTACCAGTTGATATACGACTCGATGCCGGCGCGCAGCACTGTTGTCGACTGACCCATCACGTGCCAATGTGCTTCCAAATCTCTGTAGAAATTGTGTCCGAAGTCTGTATTCCGTAGCCTTCACTTGGATTGCCTGTACTGAAAATCGCGACTAGGTAGTTTCGGCCATCACCACGGACCCATCCGACACTGTTGATTTGCCTGTCAGTGCCGGCGTCATTCAACGGCAGCCAACCATTTTTTAATGCCACACCTGCCGAATTAGGAACTCCGTTTGACATACCCCAACGTTCACTTGGAATTACTCTTATGAGTTGAAGTTGGAATGTTTGAATCGGCTTGGGTTTCTCGGAGGCTGCCCAAGTTGTGAATTATACTGCGGTGGCTGACAATCGTTTATCGTAGAAGCGACTGCGAACTCTCCGACAGTTGCGTCAGTTTTCCCTCTTATGAGTCCATTAGTTCAAGATGGGGTGTCGATGTACAACAATCGCCAGCACGGAGACTCATCGGGTGAGCCGCGTCCCACCGGTGGTTGTTGGTTGTGGGCGAAGTTCCCGCAGTTTCTCCTATTGAGTGTATGCGTCATTGGTGTCTCCATATTGTCTCTCCTCGTATCCTCTATCTCAGTTGCTTCGACCATTGCTGACGGGTTCAACGTGCCCACCGCCGTGGCCGTCGGTGGTTCTCACGTGTGGGTCCTGAACGAACTCGGCAGCTCGGTCACCGAACTCAACGCGTCTAACGGATCGTTGGTGCGCGTCATCAACGCGCCCGCTGACGGGTTCAAGGGCCTCCATAACGTGGCCGTCGGTGGTTCCCACGTGTGGGTCACGGACTACGCAGGCAGCTCGGTCACCGAACTCAACGCGTCTAACGGATCGTTGGTGCGCGTCATCAACGCGCCCGCTGACGGGTTCAAAGGCCCCCTCGACGTGGCCGTCAGTGGTTCCCACGTGTGGGTCACGAACTTCATCTTCAACCCGCACTCGAACTCGGTCACTGAACTCAACGCGTCTAACGGATCGTTGGTGCGCGTCATCAACGCGACCGCCGACGGGCTCAACGAGGGCGACGTGGCCGGTGGTTCCCACGTGTGGGTCACGAACGAAGTCGGCAGTTCGGTCACTGAACTCAACGCGTCCAACGGCTCGTTGGTGCGGGTCATCAACGCCGCCGCTGACGGGTTCAACGGGCCCTCCGCCGTGGCCATCGGTGGTTCCCACGTGTGGGTAGTAAACGTCGCCGGCAGCTCGGTCACCGAACTCAACGCGTCCAACGGCTCGTTGGTGCGGATCATCAACGCCGCCGCTGACGAGTTGAACTCGCCCACCGCCGTGGCCGTCAGTGGTTCTCGCGTGTGGGTCACGAACGCAAGAGGCAACTCGGTGACTGAACTCAACGCGTCCAACGGCTCGTTGGTGCGCGTCATCAACGCCACCGCTGACGAGTTCAGATTTCCTTCGGGCGTTGCCATCGGTGGTTCCCACGTGTGGGTAGTAAACGCCACCGGCAACTCGGTCACTGAACTCAACGCGTCCAACGGCTCGTTGGTGCGGGTCATCAGCTGAACACTGTACTGTTTGGGTCTTTCTGGGTTGCGACTTGATTTGAGGCTGGTGAAGCAGTTGAACATCTCCAACAATCTCGTCCAACGGAATTCAGGGCTTCCGCAGTTAGCGCGAGTTTCGTGGTTATCGCCTGAAACGCGTTCTTCACGGTGGGAGAATTCTCCTTCAACATTCGCGTCACGGGCGCATTTAGTGCTCGAGGGTTGAATCGGGCTCGGTTTAGTGGAGGTCAGATAGATGGAGGAGAGCCACAGTTCTGTAGCGTGTACTGATTCACTTCGTTAACCGCATTTTGGCTGACGCCCCTATCGATCAGACCACCGAAGAGCATGGTGAAGAGATTGCCACTCTCAAGTTGGTTCATTTGGGATTGAAAGGCCTTCTGGATCGTCGCAACGGCAGGTTCAATGGTCATTGGAGCGACGGAATCTAGTTGACCAAAGAAATTCGCCAGCTGTTGGGGAGCGCTCATCATGTTTGCGAGTGACCGGAGGGGGTCATTGGAACTTGTGATCGAGTACTCCAATCGGAATTGCTTACCTTTGGAATAGAAGGTCTTGCAGTAGGCACGGACGGACCGGTCGTGATACAGGTGATGGTAGGCGTACGCGCCGCCCATGATTAGTCCGACGATTACTACTGTAGCCAGGAATAATTTGGCCACCACGGGACATCGCTTTCCTCTGACGTTAATTTAGACGCACTCTATCTCGTTCTCGTCGGCTGAGGCTTGTTACACTCGGCCTCAGTTCCGTGTTGGGTTGGCTAGCGTTTTGGTAAGCGCTACTAGTTTGAATAAGAGGCGGAGTGGCACTGACGAGTAATCAGAAGCAGGCTGTGACTAAGTTCAGCGCGATTGGTGTGGCGGGCTTGATCCTGTTGATCATGGGGCTTGTCATGCATGGCCACAACAGTTCGCTTGCGAGTATCTGCAGTACTGGTTTGGGACAACTTGGCCAGTCGGTCAACCCGCAAGCACAGGCAATGTGTAATCACGCCAACGTGATGTCGGATATTGGAAGCGGATCAGCCGTTTTTGGCGCCATTGGCCTTTTTTACGGCGGTAGGTCGGCCTATGCGGTGTTCGCACGGGACGCGCGAACGAAGAAAATGCTCGCGTCGCAGCGCCGACCAGGGGCGAGCGCAACATCTCCTACAGTGATTCGCCAGGTCGCGCCGTCCGCCAGCGTCGTCGTGGATCAGACACCCACGCCGGTGGTGCCCTCAACCGTTAGCGCCATTCAACAATGCACCTCAGGTCACGCAGTGTCGGACGGCCAGCAGTTCTGCAATCAATGCGGCGAGAAGTTGTAATCCCCTATGCAACCGTTCGTGCACGGGGTCGTTTGATATAGCCAATCTGCAGGTGGAGTTGGCTTGGGCGCTTCGGTGTGGTAGTCGAGTCATTGAGAATTTTTTCTTGGGGGTAGATAGTGGGAGCTATAGAGAAGTCGATACGTAGTAAGACGAATCCGAAGTTCGTGGCGCCGCATACTCGCACCACCGCATTGTCGGTTTCAGAAGCAATTGAACTGGTGCTTTCGTACATAGAGTCACAGAATGTTAAATCGATAGCGCGCGTCGAGCGAGACAAGCAATGTCTTAAGTTTCTCCTGAGTGAAGTGGACCCTGCAGATTCCTGTTTTCATGTTCAACAAATCGATGGCGCGGAGTTATTGATTGGCTATTCGCGAACCCCAGCCGAGATCCTTAAAGGCGCGACGAGAGGCGGACGGAACTTCTGGCTCGCGGGGGTATGTTTTCCAGAAGCGGATCGTGACACATTGCCTGGCAAAAATATCGTCGAAATTCGACTAATTCGGTGGCTCACTGACGGTAGCGGAGCCATACGAAACGCGGCGAAGTATAAAGCATTACGAGAGGACATCTTCGCGCTTATAGAAAACGCTTCGGCATCAATGACATCGATGGTGAGTACCCCGCCTCCAACGTCATCAAATGTTGAATTAGCGCGGCTTGCCAAGATATTGAAGTGTAGCCAAGGTCACGATGTATCGCCGGACGCTAAGTATTGCGGCCATTGTGGCCAACAAATCCCGAGTATTGACGCATATTGGCCGTCGGCAACAATTAGTCATGATCCGCGTCAATGCCGTGACGTTGTATTTGCGTTAGTCACTGCGGCTGAGCAAGGAGATGAAGAAATCATCGGCCACGCGGTTCGACAAATCGAAGGTATTTACACTTCAGCTGAAATCTATATAGGTCTAGCTTACTTTGGTGAGATTTTGGAGGGACTAATGTCTCCTGAGAATCAGGAGATGGTAGTGGTGGCTATCGAACAAACGAGTGGACCAGATGCAGTACAAAGAACAACAAGGGAAGTTGCGGTGGCGCTTTTTTTACGAGTTGAACTTACTGAGGCGATGAAAGCTGTTTCGGATCAGATGAATTTGATTCAAGCTAATGTGAAGCAATTTGAGTTGGACCTCTTCTACGAGCTCATTCAAGCAGCCGTCCGAATTAAGCAGTCGCTTCATATAAGTTTTGAAAAGTGATCGACGGCGTCTTCCGGCAGCAGCGGTCTTTTGTGTAAACGCTGATCGAAAACATCGACACTGAACCGCGAAAACGCTGGCCGAAAGCAGCCACACCCGCCCATGCTTAGATAGCAGCAACTATTCAAGGGACTGACAGCGAAGTAATTGACCTACGACTGGGGGAGGGGCCAAGAACGACTGACCCATCGTGTCCTGTAGTGCCTTTTTCAATTCAATAGGGCTAAAATAATTGCAGGGATGCCCAAGTTAATAGTCTGAAGCGGCCTGGGTTTACCAGAGACTGATTACTTAAGGCATGATGATTGAGTCGATGATTGCGGCGGCGATTACTTGGTCGCGGAAGACCGCGCCCCATTTGTCATGGATTGGAGACGAAACATTCATGCGTCGACTTGAACCGGCCAAAGGTGAAACTTGTTACGAACCTAGATGTTCCCAAATCTGCGCCGAGACGGCATCTAATGTCTGGATTCCGTACACCTCGCTGGGGTTTCCGGTGCTGAAGAGCGCGATGAGATAGTCGCGCCCATTGCCTCGAACCCACCCAACACTATTGATCTGCCAATCAGTATCAGCATCATTCAAGGGGAGCCAACCGTTTTTGAGTGCAACGGCGGCGGTGCTAGGCACCCCGCTCGATACACCCCACCGCTCACTTGGAAGAACTGACTCCATGAGCTGAAGTTGATACGCGCGATCTACCGAATTCATGAACGCGCCGTCGAAGAAGATTTCTCGAAGTAACTTGAGCTGGTCAAGTGGCGTGGTTGTGGTTAGCCCCCATCCCGGCCACGGGAAGCCAGAACATTGAACGCAAGGAGACGGCGTCGTTGATGTCAATCCAATCCGCCTGTTTACCGCTGCGATGCCGTCACTCCCGCCAGCGGCGGTCCATAAGGAAGTCGCCGCGTTGTTATCGCTCGCCACAATCATTTCTTGGGCGAGTTCTCGCATCGGTGCTGTCAATGGTGGATTGGAAGTTGGACTCTTCGCAAGAAGTGCGGCCAAGATATTGACCTTGACGACGCTCGCTTCGTCTTGTGGGTTTTGGGGACCAAAGGTCGACGTGACACCCGAGTTTAAATTTTCCACGGCCACTTCAATGGCCCCTACCCGGCTCTCAAGAATCGCGTCAATGGTCTGTTTCAATTGTGATTGTTCCGACGGAGTCACATGCATAGGAACTGAAGACGTCGTCGCACTTGGCGCCGTAGAAGTTGAGATGCTCCTAGGTGAAGTCGTGGAGTAATTCAGCCAAAGTCGCAGCCCGACAAGACTTAGTGCGATCACGGCAATGCTCACCGTAACCAGTTGAAATAAAAGGTGCGTCCGGGATCGTCGCCTGCGGTGCATCGGTCGTGGCACAGTGATCAGTCAATTTCTTGAAGAAAAATGGGAGAACGTAATAGGGCATTGAGCATCTCACGAGGCTGCATATGTATTTGGAGGGGAGATCTATGTGTCGAGATTCGGCGCCCCATCGGCATCAGATCTGGTCGGCCGTCCACGTCGAAGGCTGGTTAAGTTGAAGCGCTATTGGATTCCACAGATTCACGAAGATCGTCTTGATCGCCGTTGATCTAGGATCTAGCACTTCGGTCGCTCGATAACTTGCAACATTGGAATCACCAAGGTGACAGCTGTCGGTCACCTCGGCGTTTGCCCACTGACTGAAGTCCTGGTCGATACGTTTAGAGATGAGCCACGCACTTCTGAGGTCGGCTATGACAAGCGTTCCGTTCGGCACAGCAGAAAGAGACGTGGTGCTTAACTGCCGGAGGAGCGTTTGGCGACCAATCACTACTTGTTGAATTTCGGAGACGGCACTAGACACATTGGAAGCGCAGCCCGCGCCACTGTTGATGGAGCCTTGAATGGCATCGATGGAAGACTGAAGTATTGAACGGTCTTGAGGTCCGGATTGCAGCAATTGTGTAAGGGCAGATGCTTGCGTTTGGGGCGACGTAACTGGCGCGAACGTCGTTGTCGTCGACGAAGCGCTCGTCGACGAGGCATTTGTCGAAGGGGGGCTCTGTGACGATGGTTTTCGCGTGAAAACTATGACGGAGGCGATGGCGATAATTATTACCAAGGTCGCGACCCCGACGAGCAGGAGTAAACCCTTTCCCCTTTTTTCCATTTCAGGCTCTTGTACTAATGCAACCTTTTGAGGTTGTTGGGAAGTCCGTGTCGGAATTCCGCACGTGGGGCAGAAGCGAGCATTGGTGCGAAGGATATGCCCATTGGCACAAGTTGGAGTGAGCGCTGCCCCGCACAATTTGCAGAATCCTTGATCGGAGTTCGCCGTGATGTGACCATTGGGACAGTTGCCGATGGCTGGGACTCCTTTCGTACTCAACCCTGATTTTGGTTAATCCACGTTTCTTGACGCCGCCCAAGAAAAAAAAGTAATCGTCGTGACGACGACCTTGGGATCGTTATTTATGTTGTCTTGCTTCCGCAACTCGCGCAGAATTGCGAGTCGAATTCGATTACCTTTCCGCAAGAAGGGCAAAACCGTCGAGGTGTTCTTGGCGTATATGGCGATGAAGAGCGATCCGTTCCGGAAACTGTACCTAGGAGAGCCGGAGACCTTGATAGGGGAATTCTCAAGAAATGTAACCGCGGCACAAAGGGGGCCAATGAAGCTGCGACAAGCGCCAAGGAGAATATGAGACACCAGAATGGTCCGATCGACCAACCGTATCCACCCGGAGAGTCCAACAGGCCAATCAAAACCAATAGAGCCGAAAACGTCGCCATACCCATTACTAATGGGTGTAACGGCCAACTATCGGAAAAGCCCTGGATGAATATTTCCAAAATCGATAGCACCATGATTGCGACCAAGAAGAGGAATGAAAACCAAAGAAACCCGTGAATAGATAATCCGGAAAAGGACAAGCCGAAACTACTTACCCATGGCAAGAAGAGGCCGACGATGGCTAAGAAACTTCCAACGACAATTGCCGCCTGGTAACGCATTACCTTATTCCAACTGAATTGCATCGAGTTTGTCCCTGTGTTTGGTTGACGAGTTGAAAAAGTTGGTGGAGTTGGTGATCTCGTGGGAGTTGGTGGTTGCTGTTCCGTAGGAACCGAAGGAACTCCACAGCCGGCACAGAATCGATAACCTTCGGGATTTGGTCGGCCACAGTTAGCACAGTTCACGTTACGTCTCCTCTTTTCAAAAAAGCTGTCCAGACCTCGTGCTCACTAGAGCCCTTCGGCGTCTGATAGGCCAGCAGTTCTCCGCGGAGCAACATTACCATCGAAGATTTCGCTCCTTACGTGATCGAATTGGTGTGACGGACTCAGGCAAGTGCGAGTCCGTTTCCGTCGGTGACGCTGCGCGTCGCGATCATGATGATGTCAATCAACGCCCAGATACCTAGACCACCAAGCGTAAGCAGTTTTCCAACGCCAAGTCCGGCTTGGCCAAGATAAAAGCGATCAACTCCAAGACCGCCAAGGAAGATTGACAAGAGCAGCGCCGTGGTGAAGTCTTTCTCGGAAAAGACTCCGGGAATCTGGCGAGCAGAGAAAGTTGACCCACTCGCATAATCAACTACTGTCGTCTCGGACCTGATCTTGCGGTTTCTAGCCCATACCTGCAGCGTTGCGAGATCGACGAGGACGTCGTTTTCTCCCGGAATTCTTACCAGCCAACTACGCCCCGCTGATGTCAAGTTTGAAGTATCGGCTTGACGTTGGCCGAACGCTGGGGATTGAAACGTGGCCGATCCCGCCGAAACCCCCGTTGGCTGAGGTGGGGTATTGATGGGTGTGCCGCAGTCCGTGCAAAAAGTTGCGTCTTGCTGTAGTGAGCTTCCACAAAGTCCACAAAACAACGCGGGAAGTGTGGTGGGGGCTAACGCCTCAGAAAGGTTGGCATCGACGGGCTCCTTGACCTTTGGAGACTCGTATCCATCGGGTGGCGTCATGACTGTGTCAGATACGTGTGGGACGCCTGCGAGAGCACCGCACACGGTACAAATCGCGGCGTTCTCGTGGAGTGAACTACCACAGGAATTACAGAGAGTTCCAGCGTTAACAGATGAAATCGAAACAGCAGAAGGATCACTTGGGGCGAATTCACTGGCGGTGGCAGTTTCGAGAGCCTTCTGTGTTTCCAGACCTGTTTCATTTTTAAGAGGGATAACCGCCGAAGCACCGCACTTGATACAAAAGGCGTCGCCGTCTTGAAGGGAACTGCCACAGGAACCACAGAACATTAGTTCTCCCGCCGGTTGGTTGGCTGACCGAACCGCTGTAGGCCAAGAACCTTCGAAGTCGGAGGTTGTTGAACCTTAGGTATCTGGATCAATTCAAGAATGAGTCTCTGATGGAGGTAGGTCTGAAAGTTCATTGTCAACCCTCTGTAGAGGTTCCCCAAATGCTAACTTTCGAAAGAGTACTAGAGAAACTAGAAAGGACAAAATGATTTGTGTCAACGGTCATAACTGTCCGGATAATGTGGCTTTCTGTCCAACATGCGGTGTCAATTCGTTTCAGCCCTCGTCAACGAATTATCCCAACTATATAACGACAATTTCCGCAAGAACGACGAACGGTCTCGCCGTGGCGTCACTTGTTCTTGGAATTGTCTGGGTCTACTGGATCGGTTCGATCCTGGCGCTGATTTTTGGTTTGGTTGCGCGCAAGCAGATCAAGGAAAGAGGTCAAGGCGGCGAAGGCATGGCTATTGCTGGGATCGTTCTCGGTATCGTCGGTATAGTGTCACTGATTATTGTGATCATTGTCGTGGTCGCCGCTTCTCACTCCAACTCGTATCCCTACTAAAACGGGTCGAGCCAGGTCTCGTCTTGTCGTAAATGCGGGCTAAGACCGTACTGGTCTATCGTTGGGCAGCCTTAACAAGACGCTGCTGCCCTTAAGGACCAGTCTCTCTCTTTGGAACTATGAGTCGAAGAGTCTGGTAACGAGCGGCCCAAATTTACAAATCGTCTTGAGTTGCACAATTCGGCAGCAACATCGAAAAGTGATCAGTTCTTATCCAGTAGGAGCGAGCAGTTGTTTCGCATCGGTCGTTGGAATACCTACTGCCAGCAGTGAGTTCAACGGATTTGACACGGACACGTTAATCGTCGCGACCTGATTGAGTTGGTTATCGAAGACGTAAACCGTCCCGCCCGACTCGGCTAAGCAGTAGTTCGGATCGCAACTCGTCCAGTCCGGCAATAAAAAACTAGCCCCGAGGTATTCGAAGAACGCGGGCGATCCGTCGTTTCGCATCACCGGCCACGCCTCCGACGCGCCGCCGACCGTGGTTGTAGTGGTCGTCGTCCCCCCCGCGCCGGACACGACACTCGACTTCACAATTGCCGCTTCGACGTCATCTGCCAATGTTCGTTGTCCCTGTCCATTGGGATGGAAAGAATATTCTGAATGAACTGGATTGACTTTGTTAAACCATGAATCGCCAGCGCATACGGAATGACCAATGAATGAGTATGGTCCAGTGTTGGGGTCTACGAACTGCGCGCGGGCTTTAGAAGCGGCGACTTTAATTACTGATGCGAGCAGAGTCTCAGCATGAGACAAATATCCGATCCCGTAGGGTGGAATGGCTCCATTTGGAGCCTGTGTCGCTCTTGGACAAGTGTCGATCTGCTGAAGGGTTGACGGCTGAGGAGGAAAGAGATCTGGATAGCCAACGACGTAGAGGGTTGCGTTCGGGGCTGCACTTTCAATTGCATCATAGGTCCTTATCAGAACGGCCTTAAGAGTCTTAATGTTTTGATCGAGATCGGCAATCCAACCGTCATTTGATTGAGCGTTGCAGGCGTGAACTGTGAAGTCAATGCAATTGGCCAATATGTCCGAGAAGTGGAGGTCGTCACCGCCAATGGAAACAGTCACAATTCGTGCGGCCGCGAGATTGGAGGTGCCACGGACTAGTTGTCGAGATGCTGTTCCCTCTCTTGTGCTTGGCTTTGAGACAAACGGTGAGCCCGAATTCCACAGGTCCATTGTTGTTGCGCCGCTGCAGGCGAGAAAGCGGAAACTCGGTGCTGAAACCCCTTGATAGGTCTGCAGCCAAGAGCTGACGGACATGGGAAAGGCGACACTGGAACGATGGCAGCCGTTGTCGGTCTTCCATAACTGGCCGTAGGTGTCGAGCCACGAATACGTCAACTGCTTAGGAATGAGGTACTCACCGCTCGGTGGATTACCCTCACCTGAAGCGTATGAATCTCCCAGCGCTACGTAATACACGCCAGAGGAAGTGTGGGGCCCGACGGCGTCTTGCGATGAAGCGCTGACGTCACTCGAGTAGACGAGACCCGCGGTCGCCAGCATTGCAGCAACTGCGATTTGCAGATGGAACGCACAACGCGCTGTCATTGATACCTCTGTCCCCATTCAGTTGTCTCAGGGTAACGCTAAATCGGCCTCGTAGTTCGAGTTCCTCTAAACGTGAGATGTTCTAACCGATGGTTGCCTCCAAAGGTGACGAAGGGGGCTGCTTGCGTTTCTGGCTGAGGGGGCTTTTGGCGTTGGTTTCAAGGCAGATCTCCTCTTTAGGGGGCCAAAGACATTCTTTTACCTAATCATGAGCAGAGGAATTTTATGCCGACTGCCAAAAAGTGTGGCTTCAACTTGCCCTGCTGAAAGTTCGAGTTGGTGCGACCGTTGCGCTACACGCCAAATATCGGAGGCTTTAAATGGCCAAAAGTTGTTCGATTCAACTTCAGGTGCCGCGGAACCCTTTCGTTGAATGGCCAACGTCGTCGTGATCAAGATCGTGCTACTTATCGTCGCACCCTTCGTTTGCTTCGTGGTGGCGCTGCTGGGACTAGTCATCCTGTTCAGCACCGTGGGTGGGACGGCCCAGGCCGCCGCCTGCGCTATATCGAAAATCCAACCACCAGCCCAGGCCGGCTCTACTACAACGACCACAACCACAACACTGGTTTCAAACCCAGATTGTGGCGCGGCAGCTTCGGCCACGTTGCCCAGTTCACCAGTAAGCAACAACGGCCTGCCGCCGAACTACGTAATCCCCGCCAACGCCACGGCCGCCGAGACGGTGGCGATCACCTACGCCTTGGTGCAGCTCGGCAAGTCGTATCTCTGGGGCGGTACTGGCCCCACGGCCTTCAACTGCTCGGGCCTCACCATGATGGCTTGGGCGCAGGCCGGCGTGGCGTTGCTGCACTACACCGGCGGCCACTCGGCTTGATCGTGGACGAGAGGCCAAATCTGCAAGTAGCCACTTTCTGGTCGCTCCATCCGTAGTCCCAGGTCCGGCGGGAGGCCCGCACAGACGATCAAAGAAATCACGAGATAGCCCCATGACCACGTCACCCTGATGGCGTCGAGCTTGCCAAATCCTGGGGCCTCTACTTGCATCATGGTTCGACCTCTTAGCGTGCCTACTCCCACGCTGGGCGGTGGAAGTCGTGCGATGTCAACAATTGATGACATGAGGGGCTGACACGAGTTGGAGAATCGATGAAGCAGATTTGCCGGCAAGAAACGATCGGGATACCAGGCGTCTAGTGTCAGTGCCTTCAGCTGGCACCACGCTGCTAGGTGACGTTGTTCAGGGATACCCAACCTCAAGGACTGGTCACCTATCATCGGCAAGAGGAGATCCTTCGATCTGTTCTCCAAGCGCGACATCCAGCCGGTGTTACACGAAAGGCAAACGTCCTTAAGTTTCAAGTTTGCCAACGAACCTGTCTTGCGCTCGCGACTCGTCACTTCTTGTCCGCGAAGTTGGGTGGATTCAGTGGTGTAAAAGGGCCCCTGACCGCCCAGCGCCGTCGCCAACCAATTAGGGAAGACGTCCTCTTCAGAGCGCGGTCCGGCCCCTCCGCACATGACACACCGAACATGTCGACGCGAAGTTGTCACCTAAGTAACTTGCGCATCAGGTCAAGATTATAAGAAACTCTTGAGGGCGCTCCTCGTCCACTTTCCAGTACCCAATCAAAGACACTAAGACGGCGTGCAAGTCTTCCTCCACTTCAGTGCCCTTCGAGCAGTCTCGCTTTTTCGAGAGTGAACTCGTCGGACGTTAATGCGCCGCATGACTGAAGGTTCGAAAGCTTCTTTATCTCATCCGCTATCGAGGCCGGTAATTCAGACGTTTTGGAAACCACCTCTACCCGTGTTTGCGACAGGGCCATCTGTTCCCTAAGCACCTTGACGAACTCCTTGGCGCCGTTCACCTGCATCCGTTCCATCTTGAGAGTCAATCCAGCGCCAGCGACTGTCATCTGTGCCGCTGTGACATTCCTGTCTAATTCGACATTCGTTATTAGGGCAAGTGGAATGCCGACGAGATCGTGACTACCGATCTTCTTGGTAAACAATCCAAAGCGTTGGTTACTGACGAATAGGGTCCCGTGACGGACAACCATGACCCCCAAGCGATCGACCCGCGCCGTACAACCTCCAAACATGACGATCTTTTCGCCGGGGGCGAGAATGGTATCCAACTCAGTTGACATCTCGGCTCTTTTTGATTCAGCACGGCGCATCGACCCAGTATCGCACCACGTCGCGCGGATTTCTGAATTGCCATCTATTCGCCGAGACCGGAATCGGTCGCCGCTTTGATCGTCAAGCGCTCGTCGAAACCGGACTACTCGAGCAGGGGCGCATCGAAGTCGGCGCCGGGACCGGTGCGCATCCACCACGGTGCGCCGAAGACGTCGTTCAACCTCGTTGAAGTTTCCTCGCTCTCGGGTGAGTAAGCCCCGGCGAAAGTAGTGTCAAACGGGTCAAGCAACCAGGTGGAAGACCACTCATTGTCTACCGACGAGTACCGCTGGGCGCTAAGAGGAATGAAATCGCGAGATACGAGACCAGGTCCAGGAAACCACGACTCCCAATTCGCAACAAGCATGCGGTTCTCAACCTCGGCCAGGATGCGACTCATCGATAAGTGCGATGACTTTTTGATCGCTTGACGAAGTCGGCCCGTCACGTCGCCCATGCGACCATCTTTCGGGTGCGCCGCAACGACGAAGAGCACCACCAACGACTTTGACTTGTCGCGAGCCAGTAACTCGGCGAGTTGTTCTATTTTCTTCACCGTCGCGGGCGTAACCGTGGCTGTGAGCTCTACCGCGATCTTCAAACCGTCCTCTCTCACAAACACGGCATCCGCCGAGCGGTGGGGGTTCGGATGGAGTTCGGGGCCGAAGAGCCGCGGCCACGTCGCCACGGCCTCGCCGAGAACACTCCGCAGTGGGCACATCTCTGCTGCGCGAAGCGAGAGCTCGGTCGTCAGGATGTTGTGTCGGTCGTACTGATGACCCTTGATCGGTTGACCACCGAGGGTGGTGCCCAGCCAGTCTCCATAGCTCAAGCTGCTTCTTAGATCCACTTTGTAGGCCTGCGTGTTGGGACGGAAGATTTCGGGTGCCTGGTTAAGCGAGCGCTTGTTGTAACTGAAACGGCCACGTTGTAGCAAACCTGCGTCGAAGAGAATCCCAATTTCTTCGGACCTGGCTGAGCCAATTCCGGGACGGCCACTCATGGCGACTAACTGTTCAGTCGAGATGGTGCGCCAAAGATTGACCGTACCGAGGGTGATAAGCCTCGTCCGTCGATTGTTGAGTAGGGCGATCGCCTCAGACTCGGAGTGCCTTCGTCGGCCGTGGCGAATTGGTACTTGGAGGCCGGCGTCGGCCATCGCGTGCTCGGAGTGGAGTGAATGCCAATTGATGACCGGCCCGCCGTTTGAATTGGGCCAGACCGTCGTCCAATACGGATCAGTGCGGTCGGTGGGTCCGTAGCCGCGTGTGAGGAAGGCTTTGTTTGCTATCTCAGAAAAGGGAACGACCGATGGCGGAGTGGTATTAGACATCACGCGTACCCCCGTCCCTGGGAGTATTGCCATCGGCAGGTCCAAAAGGCCATCGGAACGGACGACCGTCGCGCGAGACCTTCGCCGGTGGTGGCAATTTCACGCTCGGCGGGGATACCGATGATCCGGCGAACTCAGTGGTGAGAGCGATGTCCTGTGATGCGGATTCGCGTGGTGGGTTATGTGGTGTCATATCTATAACCATGCGGCAACTAAGGGGCCGCGAACCGGTCTCTAGGAGCGAGAAATTTTCGCCAATCCACGGGGTAGGAAATATTTCGGCGAATTCGTTGCAATTGCTGGGCTTTGACCGCAAAGAGGAGTTCGAAACGGCCCCCGTCCTTTCTCCCCCTTATTTGCCCACATGCGTCCGCGGCAAAACGTTGTCGAAAGTCGTCACGGCTCCACCGCGACTACGCAGCGCCAGCACTCGTCGAAGACACACAAAGACCGGCGCAGAGGAACTGCAACAGCGCGCCGAAGGTGTGTCTTCTTGGATGTGTGGTCGGTCCGTGACGTTGTCGCCGGCGCTGCACGGTTGGTTGGCCCAATGGTGGTGAGAGATCGAGTCGTCATCGTGTTGGTAATGAAGCGAAACCATGTCGGCGACACACCGGACTCGGTGCACGGCAGAACTCGAACAGGTCGCCCCCGGCAGGGCACGTGCAACGAACCATTGCTGACCGGACAGGGTCGACGCCATGACGAAACGAGTCGTTCGCGTAGCGAGACGTGCGGTGCTCTGGATGCTGGCGCCCCGATCTCGCTCCGCTCGTGCGCCAGCGGGTTGTGACTCACGTCAGTGGTGGCTCGGCAACGCTCCGCTTCGCTACGCGGCTATGCGCCGGGCGGCGCTGGCCAACTCATCTGCGGGCGGCTCACGTCGGGTGTTCGTCACGAGGTACTACGCACCGCCGCGACCACGAGGGGAACGATAAGAAGACGAGCCGAATCGAAACGCGTCAGCGAATCCTCAACTTACCGGAAACGTGACGAGACCGGCGAGCAAACCTTTAGGTTTGCGAGCCCCTTATTAAGCAATCCGATGGCCGAACTACCCGCGGCTATCGCCGGAGCCGTCAGCCCCTCGCGATGGAACGCTCGGGGAACGAAACGGGCGATGCCTGGCGCGCGGGCGCCAACCGAATCGGCTGCGGCTATCGCGCCGTATGGTCGTGGGTATGACGAACTCGACGACTCGATGTGATTGCGGGTCGGGTACTTGGGGTCTCGCTTGGCGGCGCTCGCTGCGCTGCTCACACTACTGCTCGCGTTGGGACCGACCACCCCGGCAACCGCGCGCTACAGCTCGTTCGGAAACGGCAATCCGAACACGGCTTTCACGAACGGCGATGCGGGGGACTGCGCGTTCTCGGCCGACGCCAATCTGGTTCGGATGCACTGGCCGAACGCTCCGATCTCTGCGGCGACGCTAGAGACCCAGCGTCGACCTCATAACCGGCACGTCCTCGCTGAGCACCGCCCAGATGATCGCAGGATCGACGTTCTCGTAGTCGTGGACGATGCGATGGAGGGTTCCGACCGGCAGCGCCCAGTTGATGCCGGGAAAGTCGTTCGTGTACGACGTGGGGAGACGTCCAACTGCTTCACCGACCTCGGCCACGATGTTCTTCGCGGCGCGGCGCGTTACCCAGTCGTCCAGGAAGTGTTCCAGTCCCATTGATGAGATCTTCTCAGCATCGTCAAAGAGCACCGTCATCTGCGCCAGCACCCTATCGAGGTTCCGTTCGCGCTTCTCGTTGGCGCGGCTCTCCTTCGACGAGAGATCGAGCACGGTCTCTGGATTCTTGTGTCGAATGAACTGTCCCCCGTCGGGGCCCTTACCTCGCCGAGGCACGTTCACAACGACAAGGCTTCGGCGAGGATGGTGTCGCTGGGTGTGCGACCTCTGTCGCTCACCACGTCAACGTCGTAGCCGGTGATCTGTTCGACGAGCATCGCAAACTCGGTCATGTCGTACAGCGACGTCCCCTCGCGAGGCGTCACGAGCAGGTCGATGTCACTCACGTAGACGTCCTCGTTGCGAGCGATAGATCCGAAGACGCGCACGTTGTCCAAACCGCACGTGTCAGCCAAACGCTTCACGTCCTCTCGATACTGGTCGAGCGCGTCGCCCGGCAGGGGTTTCGCGGCGGCGAGCAGTCGGGACTGCGTCTGGGGGTTGGGGACCATGGCGCCAGACTCATACGACGACAGACGCGACTGGCTCGTGTCAGCCAACGTCGCGAGCTGCGCCTGCGTCAGCCCAGCCTCCTCGCGGCGTTGCTTTAGTTCTGTGGAGAATTCCATGACTGGATTATATCACTGATATACGCCCAGTGCAGATGATCGATCCCGAAAAGTCAGTCACCGAATTGGTCATCGGCGGCAGCTATCGCCGGACCGCGGTGTCCTTGTGACGAACTCGCTCGGGGACTTAACGGTGACGAGCGCGAGTCGCACCGTACGCGCGCGACGACATCACGACGTAGGTGTACACGCGAGTAGCGAGGTCGCGCAGTAGTAGCGCTTGGAAGCCTTCAGCGCGTTCGTACATGAGCAGGAGCAGTGCGTCCGAAACGGTGTCGCACCAGAACATTGTCCCTTGTGCAAAGTCCGCCTCGAATGGAGTGTCGATCATTTCGGCGTGGTCAAATCGACCTGATTGCTCTTCGAAGAAGCACTTGGTCTTAACGGTTGATAGCTTGTCGGCCAGTTCTGGCGTCAGGGTCACTGCGATGGTGGTCATACCAATGCTGTACCCCAGCGGCGGGAAATGTGCCCCGCGCAACAAATGGCGTTCGGCGTGGCCGCGAGCTTGCTTGACTCCGACTCCGTAACTTACGCATCCATTTCGGCGGCAACATCGATTCCGTGTTCGGTGCAAATAACCTTGAGTATCCCTCGCATGACTGCTACGGCGGTTTCGTCCTCACCTCCGACTCCCCAAATCAGCACGTCATCCTCGAGGCGGAACTCCACCGTGATGTCGCTACTGACATAGCCAGTTTGGCGAAACAGGTCGAATATTTCCGAACAAATCAATCGAAATTCGCGGTTGCGCGTTAGATCCGCCATCGACCACATCCGATTCGCGTCCACTCCGATGAGTCGATAAATGTGACGATGCTGTAATCGGGTGTTCCAACAGTGGTATTTGCTCTCACTTCTAATTAGTACGCCAATATTGAAAAAGTTGTCCCTGAATCGCGACGCTCGAACTCATTGAGGGCTGACTGGCCCGCTACTCCGGTCTGCATCTCAGGAACCGGTGGGGATGGCACCACGTCGATCGACGTTGGTGGACATCGGCCGGCGTGGTGCCTTGGACAGCGGGACATGGTTCGCAGGTCACGGCCCGCGCCTCGCTGTCCCACCACGAGTTCGACACCGCAGACGGAGCAGACGTCGCTGCGACGGAGCTACAGACGCTTGGTCGTCATCGCGAGACTGTCGTAATCGTTTGAAAAGTGCGCATGGCTTTGACACTAGGGCTGTGACGTCACGGGAGCACCAGTTGGTAAGCCGGTTATCGCCGGATCTACCAAAGGTTTAGCGACGCCGTTGAGCCTGGCGGGTAACCGAGGACCAGTCCAGTGATTGTGAATGACGCCGGGCCTGCGGGGGCCTGGGCGTCAAAGCGGTTAGCCAGGTCGGGCAGGTACGTTGAAGCGGCGTCAACCAGCGCGTCAGCCTCGCCTTCCAACCCAATCGCTTCGTACCAACGCGCG
>Ga0307374_10002888_pt1 | contig 29982 bp, 18 predicted proteins | sample OX3MG_FD_202532 | JGI IMG/M metagenome (GOLD analysis project Ga0307374, IMG submission 202532) | Soil microbial communities from Risofladan, Vaasa, Finland - OX-3 | ecosystem: Environmental > Terrestrial > Soil > Coastal area > Acid sulfate soil | place: Finland: Risofladan, Vaasa | collected... | reverse complement strand
CTGCGAAGGCGGATGGTCCCGGTTTTGGCCCACTCGCGTATGAGGAGGAGCGTGATGAGGAACCCGCTCAGCACGAAGAAGACGTTGACCGAGATCAACCCACCGGCCGCCCAACCGAAGCCACCATGATTGAGCATGATCCCCATGATCGAAACCGCCCGGATCCCGTCGAGGGCAGGCATGTAGGTCAGTTGTGCTCCGGTTCCCCGCTCCTTGCCCTCGGCGCGACTCTCTCTCACTGTCCTCTCACTCTTTCCCCTGGAGCGAACCGGATCTCGAACCCTTCGCCTGTCGATCACCCCGGACAGGTTCTCCGACTCTACTTCGGCGTGCTGAAGCCACCGGGAAGCAGATTGCCCTGCTCAGCGAGGATAATCTCGGCAGGCGGTTGGTACAGTGAGGCCGGTGGCCGTCCTCGCCCCAATCCGATTGCCGAATGAACCGGATGATGAGACGTCGGTCCACTCCCCCTCACCGTTGGTTCCGCTGGCTGTCCTTACCGTGGCCTTCGCACTGTCGCGGGTGGCCTTCTATCTGGCCGGCATCCGATTCGACGGCTCGGTACTCGATGGGACCAAGACCACCGACATGTACCAGCTGGTCGACGTGCATCTTCTCCGCGGCCAACTGCTCACCAGCGTGTGGCACCTCGAAAGCCAGCCACCGCTCTTCAACCTGTTCAGCGGCCTCATCCTCAAACTGCCCCACCGTCTGCAGCTACCGGCGGAGACGGCCAGCTTCCTGGTGCTCGGACTCGTCCTGGTGCTCGCCACCTTTCTCCTCCTCGAGGAGCTCGGGGTGCCACGTTGGATCGCCGTCGCCGCCACCGTGGTCCTGGTTGTCGTGGCCCCATCGTTCGTGCTCTTCGAGAACTGGCTGAACTACGCCTATCCGACCGCCGCGCTGTTGACCCTGTCGGTCCTGTTGTTGCTCCGGTATCTCCGGAGGAGGCGGTGGGGATACGGGCTGGCCTTCTTCGCGGCCGTCTCCGCGGTCGTCCTGCTCAACAGCACCTACCAGATCGAGTGGCTGGTCGTCGTGGTTGCTCTGGCCGTCGTCGTCGCATGGCGCCATTGGCGCCACGTGATGATGGTTGCCGCCATCCCGGTGTTGGTGGTCGGAGCCTGGTACGTCAAGGACGCGGCCATGTTCGGCACGACTTCGACCAGCAGCTGGTTGGGGATGAACCTGGCCCGGGACGTGCTGTACAAAGCCCCCCCGTCACAGATCACCGCCCTGGAGCGGGCCGGAACCCTGACCCCGTTGGCGTCGTTGCCGCCCTTTCAGGGCCCGGGCACCTACGTTCCCCGCTTCGTGAAGCCGGGCCATACCGGCACGCCGGCGCTGGACCAGCTCTACAAGGACGACGGCTCGCCCAACTTCAACAATCCGCTGTACGCCAGCCTCTCGTCGCAGTACCTCCGCGACGACCTCGCGTTCATCGCCGCCCACCCCGGGGAGTACGCGACCGACGTGAACATCAGCGTGCGCAATTGGTTCACCGCCACCGACCAGAACTTCACCCCGGTGGCCAACTGGCATCTGATCAAGGGATACACCCAGATCTACGACCGCTCGGTGGAGTGGCAGCCCCGGATCGCCCCGGCGGTGGCCTTCGTGGCGTTCTTCGGCCACAAACCGCCGGCCCTGGGCACCCTGTCCTACCAGGCGGTGCTCATGTACGGCCTCACGCTGATCGGATTGCCGGTCATTGCCTGGCGCCGCCGAAGAGATGATGCTGCCCTGGCCGGCACCTTGGCCTTTCTGTGGTTCACGGTCGGGTACGCCTTCGTGGTCACCTCGCTGATCGAGGTCGGTGAGAACGAACGCTTCCGGTTCGAGCTGGGGACCCTTCCCGTCGTCGGGGGGATCGTGGTGCTCGTCACCCTCTGTCGGGCGCTCTCCGCCAAGGCCCGGGCCCCGGTACCCGCCCCAGGCGGCGGATCCGGGCCCGGGCCCACTGATGCAGATTGGGCTCAGTGACCGCTCAACTCCGGTTGCCCGCCGACCCGACCGACCCCGCCGACCCCGCCGACCCCGCCCTCGAGGCCCCGGAACACGAGGCCGAGGCTTCGGGTCTCGCAACCTGGTGGCCGGTGATCCTGCCCATCGTCATCGTCCTGATCGGTGCCTGGATCTATCGCTGGGTGGACGAGGACGCCTTCATCAATTTCCGGATCATCGACAACCTGGTCGGCGGTCACGGCCTGGTCTACAACCTCGGCGAGCGGGTGGAGGTCAACTCTGATCCCCTGTGGCTCTTTACACTCACCTTCTTCCACGAGGTCCTGCCCTTCGTCGCTCTGGAGTGGCTGTCGGTGGTCCTGGGGCTGGCCTGTACCGGTCTGGGCTTCCTCGCCGGGGCGCAGGCGGTGCGGCGCCTGGCTGTCTCCCGTGAGGAAGGCCGGATGTTCCCCTTGGGTCTGCTCATGGTGTCGGTGGTGGCCGGCGTCTGGGAGTTCGCCACCTCGGGTCTCGAGATGTCGATGGTGTTCCTGTGGCTCGGGGTCTGCTTCCTGGCACTGGTCCGGGTCGAGGCTCGGCGACGCCGCCCGATGGGTGCGGCAATCCTCATGGGGCTCGGCCCGCTCATCCGGCCGGAGCTCGGCCTCGCCTCGGTGGTGTTCCTGGCCGCCCTCTTGTTGGTCGTGGCCTCGCCGGGATGGTCAGGCTCCTCGGGCCGCCTCCGCCGCTTCGGTGCTCCGGTCGTGGCCGCCTTGGTCATTCCGGTCGGCTATCAGGTGTTCCGGATGGCCTACTACGCCTTGGTGGTGCCCAACACCGGTCTGGCCAAGGTGGCCGGCGCATCGTGGTGGTCGCAGGGCTTCACCTACCTGTGGAATTTCGTCGCCCCGTATACCTTGTGGCTACCCTTCCTGCTGGCGGCACCGCTGGTCATCCTGAGAGCTCGCCGGTGGTGGGGGAAGGGCGATCGCACCGGCGTGTTGATGCTGGCGACGCCGGTGATCGTGGGGCTGGCCGACCTCATCTATGTAGTCCACCTCGGCGGGGACTACATGCACGCCAGGCTGCTCCTCCCGGCATTCTTTTCCCTCTGCCTCCCGGTGTTCGCGTCTTCGACCCAGATGCGAACCGTCGCCGCGGTCCCGGTGATCGGAATCCTGGCGTGGGCGGTGATCTGTGCCGGTTGGCTCCGGTATGTCCCGCCGGCCGGGAGCCTGAATCCGCAAGTGATCACCATCTCCAACGAGCGGAATAGTTGGATCACCGCCACCGGGAACCCGCACCCGGTCACCGCCGGCGACTACCGTCGAGCCCTCTCCGGGCAGGCCGGGGAGGTCCTGCGCAGCCTGTCGCACCAGGTAGCCACCGGCCATCAAGCCCTCCTGGTGGTCACCAACCCCTACACGCCGGTCACCCAGGCGCCGGAGGCCCCCGCCCGGTCGCCATTGCCCTTCACGCTGGCGGTCGACGTCCCCGCCATCGGGGTGATCGGCTATCTGGCCGGTCCCGACGTCTACATCTTCGATGACTTCTCCCTGGCCAATCCCATCGGCAGTCACACCATCGTCACCACGCATGCGCGCCCGGGCCATGAGAAGAAAATCGGATCGGCATGGATGGTGGCCCGATTCGGGCCGACCATGCAGCAATGGCAAGCGATCCAGCAACGGTCGCCGGGGAGCGGCCTGCCGTCTGGCCAATCGGTCGCCGACGCCCGGGAGTCGCTGGCCTGCGATCCGCTGCGTTCCTATCTTCGTGCGATCACCTCCCCGTTGACCCTCTCGCAAGCCTCCTCCAACTTCGTCCGCTCGTTCTCCTATACATCCATGTCGTTCAGCGCCGACCCGACCACAGCCGTCCGCCAACTCTGTGGCGCTGTATCCGACCGGCAACCATGAGCCGGCTCCGGGTCTACGCCTCGGCGGCGATGCTGTATCTGGCGATGTCGATCGGTTTGTGGTGGGGCGTGTGGACGAGCCATCCGTCGACGGTGACCACCTGCGGGTGCGGCGACGCCGCCCGGTTCCTGTGGTTCTTCGAGTGGCCGGCCTTCGCCTTCACCAACGGCCACAGTCTGTGGTTCTCGCCATGGCTGTTCCATCCCGGCGGGATCAATTTGCTCAACGACACCAGTGTGTTGGCGCTCAGCGTCGTCCTGACACCGTTCACCCTCCTGTTCGGCCCGGTGGCAGCCATGAACGTCGCCTTGGCCCTGGCTCCGGTGGTTTCCGCGTTGGCCATGATGGTGCTGCTGCGCCGGTGGGTGACCTGGACCCCGGCCGCGGTCCTCGGGGGGCTGCTCTACGGGTTCTCGCCATTCATGATCACCGAACTGGCGTACAACCAACTGAACATCGGCTTCTTGGCCATCCCCCCGTTGCTGGCGGTGGCCCTCGATGAGCTCCTGGTGCGGCAACGTCGTTCGCCCTACCTCATGGGCGCGGCGATCGCGGGGTTGGCGGTGGTGCAGTTCTTCGTGAGCACCGAGGTCCTGCTCATCACCGCCATCGCCGCGCTGGTTGTCGCGGTGTTGCGGCTCGGATGGTCGGCTGTGGGCAAGACCGCCAGCTGGCGGCCCCGGGCGGGCTATGCCCTCCGCGGATCGGCCACCGCGCTGGTGATCTCGGTGGCGGTCTTGGCCTACCCGGCCTGGTACCTGTTGCAGGGCCCGGCCCACCTCACCGGGCCCATCTGGTCCAACGGCGCCATCGACCAGTTCGGCAACTCGTTCACCAGTTTCTGGATCCCGAGTGGGTCGGGCCCACTCTCCAGCCAGATGCTCCGGTTCGGGGGATACCAGGGTGCTCCGTTGCCGGGCCTCGGCTACCTCGGCGGCGGCGTCGTCGCAATCGCGGTGATTGGAGCGGTCATCTGGCGACACGACCGTCGGATCCTCCTGTTCGCGGGGCTCGGGGTGGCTGCCACCGCGTTGTCCCTGGGGCCGGGTGACGGGCACTGGGTCCCGTGGTCGGTGGCCCGGCACGTGCCCTGGGTGGGCAACATCGTGGAGGTCCGGTTCTCGCTGGTGACCTCCCTTTGTCTGGCGGTGGTGGTGGCCCTGGCCATCGACAAGAGCCGAACGTGGGTGGCCACCCGGCGGCAACCTCGGGCGGCGTCCCGGAACTGGTTCGGCGGGACGTCGGTTGCCACCGTCACGGTGGCGATCGTCGGCCTCGCCTCGCTGATCCCGAGCCTGGTCGCCCTCTGGCCCAACCTTCCCCTCACCACGCGGGCGGTGGTCCTTCCGGACTGGTACCAGAACGTCGGAGCGCATCTCCCGCCCGGCCAGGTGGTGCTGTCGTACCCGGCACCGTTCGCCGGGGTGCAGTCCTCGATGGCGTGGCAGGCCGTCAATCACATGAGCTACGCCATGGCCGGGGGCGGAGGGCCGGAAGGCGTGGCCAACCGGGCCGGAGGCGCCGAAGCCGGCTTCGAGGTGCTGTTCGGGGCCTCGTTGGCGCTGGGCCCGCCGCCGGGTCCGTCGGCGGCAAACCTGGCGGCGATCAGGCAGGCACTGACGACGTGGCAGGTGACCATGGTGGTGGTACCTGATCAACCGGGTTTGCCGTCTTACGACCAGGGACGCAGCCCGGCCTACGCTGTCGGTCTCATGACCGCCGCATTGGGGAGGCCGCCGCATCTGGACCACTCGGCCTGGGTTTGGTCATCGGTGGGCACCCGGACACCACCGCCGGCCATTCCGATGGGGGCCGGCCGATTCGAGGCCTGCACCACCGGGCCGGCGGCCGGGTCGGCATCGGCTACCGCTCGTCGAGCAGTCGTCGACTGCGTGTTGGCGGCCGCGGCCGCCGCCGGTGCTGCCACCGGTGCTGCGTCGTGACGGTGACAGTGAGGGTGACGGCGTCGGGGCAGGCACAGGCAGAGGCAGAGGCAGAGGAGATGGCAACCGAGCCCTCGGACCGCGGGGCGGACCGGCCTCCGACCCATCGCATCAGAGGCCTGTTGCTGGCGAGCGCGGCCTACCTCCTCCTTTCGGTGATCGTGTGGTGGAACGTATGGTCGACCCACCCGACGTCGGTCACCACCTGTGGGTGTGGGGACAGCTCTCTGTTCACCTGGTTCCTCGAATGGCCCGCCTACGCGCTGGCCCACGGCCTCAACCCGTTGTATTCGACGGCCATGTTCCACCCCGGGGGCATCAACTTGCTCTCGAATACCAGCGAGTTGGCTTTTGGCATCGTTCTCGCCCCGGTGACCTGGATCTTCGGTCCCATTGCCACCCTCAATGTGGCCGACACCCTCAGCCCGGTGCTCACCGCCAGCGCCATGTACCTCCTGCTGAGGAGATGGGTGTCGTGGTCGCCGGCCGCATTCGTCGGGGGCCTGCTCTACGGCTTTTCCCCTCTGGTCATGGTCAGTCTCACCGATTCCCACCTGATGCTGGCCACCTTGCTGGTGCCGCCGTTGATCGTCGGCTGCCTCGATGAGCTCTTCATCCGGCAACGACGCAACCCGATCCTGGTCGGGGCGCTGCTGGGCCTCCTGGTCGGCGTTCAGTTCTTCATCGGAACCGAAGTACTGGCCATCATGGCCATCACCGGGGTCATCGGGGTGGTGCTCCTGCTGCTCTACGCCTGGCGGCACCCGACCGAACTCCGTCGACGCCGGCGCCACGCCATCGAGGGCCTGGCCGCCGGAGGCGCCGTCGGTGTCGCCGTCCTGGCCTATCCACTGTGGTTCGCGCTGGCCGGGCCGGCTCACCTCTCCGGCGCCATCTGGACCCAGGGATTCTTCGGCCTCGGAGGGACCACGGCCAAGGACTACCTTCTCCCGTTGGCGCCCTCCCACACCTTTCAGACCTTCACCCACAATGTCGGCGGTTACCAGGGACTCACGCTGTCGGGACAGTATTTCGGGATCGGGTTGGTGGTGGTGCTGGTGGCCGGCTCGCTTCTCTGGCGCCACGACCGCCGGTTGTGGTTGTTCGGCGGCATCGGAGCCATCACGGTGGCGCTCTCGTTGGGCCGGGAGAACCACTTCTGGGTGCCGTGGCGGGTGATGGCCCGAATCCCGCTGGTCCAGAACATCATCCCCGGCCGTTTCGTCACCATGACCTACCTGTGCGCCGCCATCATGTTGGCCCTCATCGTCGACCATGTGCACCGGACGTCGGGGGTGCTGGTCAGCCGATCGACTCAGGCCGGCGGCACCGCGCCGGTCCGACCCAGGGTCCTGCGCGGACGACCCAACCTCGCCGCCTGGATCGCCGGAGTGGTGGTGAGCGGGATCGCGCTGGTCCCGTTCGCGACATATCTCGGCAGTGAGATCCCATTCACCGCGGAATCGGTGGTCCTGCCCCGATGGTTCACCCAGGTGGCACCCACCCTCGACTCCCGTCAGGTGCTCCTGGTCTACCCCCTTCCGTTCGCCATCCTCCAAAGCGCCCTCACCTGGCAGGCTGTCGACCACATGCAATTCTCCATGGCCGGGGGGAGCGGCCCCGGGGGCACCCTGTCCCGGGCCGGCAGCGAACGGCGGGGACAAGCGGTCCTCAGCACGAGTTCGCTCGCGTTCGTCCCCCGATCCAAGGTGACCGCGGCCGCCGTCGACGCGGTCCGGCACTCGCTGGACGGGTGGGGAGTGACGATGGTGGTGATTCCGGACCAAGCCGACCTTCCGAAATACGAGACGATCGGCGACGTGCCCTTCGCCGTCGGGCTCATCACCGCCGCCACCGGCGAGCGGCCGGTGCGCCAAGCCGACGCCTGGGTGTGGACCCGGGTGGACCAGGCCGGCCCCCCCGCCACCCTGACCACGAAAGCCTTCAACAGCTGCGTCGTCGGTCTCGAAGGTCGGGCCGGAGCCGGAGGCAGCGCGTCTGTCCCAGCCTGCGTGTTGCATGCCGCATCGGTGTCGTCGTGAGCCGATGACGTCGGGGGCGGTGACCGAGATCGGTGGTCGGTCTTCGATCGAGGTGGCGGCGCGGCAGGGTACCGACCGCCGGCACTCCGGACCGGACCAGGTGCGCCGGCCACGGCTCAGGGCGTTGCCGGTGGCGGCCGGGCTCTACCTTCTCCTTTCGGTTGTGGTGTGGTGGAACGTCTGGTCCACCCATCCGACATCGGTCACCACCTGCGGGTGCGGCGACGGCTCCTTGTTCACCTGGTTCATCGAGTGGCCGGCCTACGCCCTCTCCCACGGACTCGACCCCTGGTATTCGACGGCCATGTTCCATCCCAACGGGGTGAACCTGCTGTCCAACACCAGCGAGGTCGCCGTCGGCGTCGTGCTCGCCCCGGTCACCTGGCTCTTCGGCCCGGTCGCGTCCCTCAACGTTGCTCTCACCCTGAGTCCCGCCCTCTCCGCGCTGGCCATGTTCGCACTCCTCCGGCGATGGGTGAGCTGGTCGCCGGCCGCCTTCGTCGGCGGACTCCTTTACGGCTTCTCCCCGCTGGTCATCGTGAATCTTGCCGACGCCCATCTCATGGCCGGGCTGTTGGTGATCCCACCGCTGGCGGTTGCCTGCCTCGACGAGCTCCTGTTCCGCCAGCGCCGGTCGCCGATCCTGACCGGGGTGGTCCTCGGTTTGCTGTGCGTCGTCCAGTTCTTCATCGGAACCGAGATCCTGGCCATCATGGTCATCACCGGAGCCATCGGGATCGCCCTGGTTGCCGGTTACGCCGCCCTTCGCCATCCATTGGAGCTACGGCGACGAGCCGGCCACGCGGTCAAGGCGATCGGCGCGGCGGCGACGGTGGCCGCGGTCCTCCTCGCCTATCCCACCTGGTTCGCACTGGCCGGTCCGGCCCATCTGTCCGGGCTGATCTGGCCGACAGTGAAGCCGGGGTTCTACGGCATCGGCTTCCCTGCGCTGGTCCGGCTCAACTCGACCGCGCCCCAGGAACTGCAAGCCCAGCGGCTCGGCGGCTATCAGGGGTACGGACTGCACCAGGGCGAGTACCTCGGACTCGGTCTCATTCTGGTGGTGGCCGTCGGGCTCCTGGTGTGGCGCCGAGATCGGAGACTGTGGCTGTTCGGGATGGTCGGGGTCATCTGCGTCGCCTTGAGTCTCACCGTGGCCACCCAGGTCAACTCGTTCTGGGTGCCCTGGCGCGTCCTCCTGCGGGTGCCGGTGGTCCAGAACATCCTGCCTGACCGATTCATGGCGATGACGTTCCTGTGCGCGGCCGTCCTGTTGGGCCTGATCGTCGACCACTGCCACCGGTCGGTACTCGAAGGGTGGGATCGATCCCCGGGGGCCTCGCCGTCGCGAATCGAACCGGCGTCATGGCGGCCACGGGTCGTCGCCGCGTCGATCGCCGTCGCCGTCGCCCTGCTGGCCGTGGTGCCCACGTCGCTCGCCTATGCCGACAGCCTGCCCCTGGTGCTGCCCCCGGTCGTGCTCCCCCAGTGGTTCAGTACCGTCGCACCTCACCTTGCCCCCGGACAGGTGGTGCTCACCTACCCGAACACGTTCGGAGGATTTCAGTCTTCGCTCACCTGGCAGGCCGTCGATCGGATGTCCTTCTCCCTCGTCGAGGGGGGCGGGCCCGGGGGCGTTCTCCAGCGAGCCGGAACTCATCGGGACGCCTACATCGCCCTGGGGAATGCTGCCTTCATCCTCGACCCGTCGACCGCATACACCGCCGCCACCATCGCCACGGTGCGACAGGCGGTGATCACCTGGGGGGTGACCACAGTGGTCATCCCCGATCAGCCCGAGCTCCCCGCCTACGAACAGGGATTCCATACCTCGTACACGGTGGGGCTCATGACCGCGGCACTCGGGGTGGGCCCCCGGTTTGACGCCCGGGCGTGGACCTGGACGGTGGGCCGCACCCTCTTACCCTCGTTGCCGGTCAATCCGGACGCTTTCCGGCAGTGCGTTGGAACTTCCAACTACCGGCCTGGGCCGCCCCAGACGGTGCCCGATTGCATGCTCGGAAAGGCCGGGTAGCGGCCGGGTCAAAAGGCCGGTCCGGGACTGCGGTCGTTCCTGGGTTCCCCGACCTGGGGACGCGACTCGTCCAGCCCGACAACCCGACCCCGGGCGCGCAGCGGCCCGGGACGCATCACTGCAGCCCGGGCCGGCGAACTCCCGTCTCCTACCCACCGGTCGGCGCCATCAAACCGGCGGCGACCAAAACGGGTTGGAAAAGGACGAGGGGCTCAACTCACTCGCTGAGGGTGATGGGCTGATCATCGTCGGCAAGAGCGTCGATGTCATCAGGCACCACCGTTGGATTCGCCTCTTCGAGCTTCACGGCATTCTGCGCAGCGATGTGCTCGCGGATCCGCTCGTCGATCTCGGCCATCAACTGCGGGTTTTCGATCAGGAATGTCTTGACGTTCTCACGCCCCTGACCGAGTTGCTCACCTTCATAGGTGAACCAGGCCCCGGACTTCTTCACGAATCCGAGTTCCACCCCCACATCGAGCAGTGAACCCTCGCGGCTGATGCCCTTTCCGAAGGTGATGTCGAACTCGGCTTGCTTGAACGGTGGCGAGCACTTGTTCTTCACCACCTTGACCCGGGTGCGGTTCCCGACCATGTCGGCCCCGTCCTTGATGGTCTCGATCCGACGGATGTCGAGACGCACTGACGAGTAGAACTTGAGCGCCCGCCCGCCGGGAGTGACCTCCGGCGAGTTGTGCACGACGACTCCGTCGACCAGGTAGTTGTGGCTGTCCTCCACCTCGATGTCGAACCGGCGCATCGACCGGGTCGGCGGCTTGACGTGGATGTCGGTCACCGGCAGTGCCACCAGCTCGTAGCGCATCGGCGTGAAGTGTGGCTCGACCGCGAACCGGCCCCGGTAGGCGGGGAGCAGCTTGTACTCCATGCTCGGGTGCACGAACGGGGCGATCAGGGCGTGGAGCTTGGCGGTCTCGGCGTTGTCGAAGACCAACACGGCCTTCTTCGCGGCACCCGATGCGGTCAGCTTGGCCCGTATGCCCCAGGTGTCGGCAAGGTACGCCACCAGGCGCTGGCGCGTGGCGGGCTCCATCGCCTCGACGCAGATGGTGGCACGGCCCGTGCCCCCCGCCGTCCGCCGCTGGACGCCCTTGGACCGGACGGTGAAGTTGGCGTCGTCCATGTACCACAGCGCGAGCGACAGCGGCGACAGGTGCTTGAGGTAGTCGTCGTCGAAGACCTTCTCCTGGTCGACGTAGACGCCCTGCCGCAGCGGCGCCAGCTCGGCCAGCGGCGCGAAGTCGTAGGTCACCACCCCGTCGGCCCGGACGTGGCGGCTGGACCCGAGGTTGGCGAACAGCGATGCCTTCCAGTCCGCGTAGGCCGTCTGCCTCTCGCCGTGCGAGTAGCGGAACCGTGCCCCGTGGCCGCTGCGCGACGGCGACAACGAACCGTCGCCCATCAGCGTCCCGCGCAGGGCCTCCCACTGGAAGTCCGACAGGTGATGCGGCACCGCCTCGAGCACCCGGTCGCCGACCTTCAGCTCGCCGGCCTCGCGCCAGCCGCTCGGCGTGCGGATCTGATGGTTCGGCGTGCAGGCTAGCTGGGCCCGGCCGTTCTTCATCGGCTTGGCCACGGTGATCTGCAGGAAGTGGTCGGTGGTGCCGTTGTCGAACCAGCTCACGACTCGCTTGGGAACGACCGCCCCGACCACTGGGTCGTAGGAGAGCACCTCGACGGGAAGGCGCTGGTTGACAATCTTGCCGATCTTCTCCGTGCTGCCGTCGGCCAGCACGACACGGGCGTCGTAATGGAAGCACCCGTACATCACGCCGATCTTCTCGCGGAGTTGGTTGATGAAGATGGCGATGGTCCGCGACTTGGACAGCGTGCCGGTCAACTTGCGGAGCGCCTGGGACATCAGGCGGGCCTGGAGGCCGACATGGGAGTCCCCCATCTCTCCCTCGATCTCGGCTCGAGGAGTGAGGGCGGCCACCGAGTCGATGACCAGCACGTCGAGCGCACCCGATCGGATCAGCATGTCGGCGATCTCCAACGCCTGCTCACCGGTATCCGGCTGGGAGATCAGCAGGTCGTCGATGTTCACGCCAATAGCCTTGGCGTATACCGGGTCCATGGCGTGCTCGGCGTCGATGTAGGCACAAATACCGCCGTTACGCTGCGCTTCGGCCACCGCATGCATGGCCAACGTGGACTTTCCCGACGACTCCGGTCCGAAGATCTCGACGATGCGGCCACGAGGCAGGCCGCCGATGCCGAGCGCGAGGTCAAGTGCCAGCGCTCCGGTGGGGATGGATTCGATGTTCATGTGGAGGTTCTCGCCCATCCGCATGACGGACCCCTTGCCGAACTGCTTCTCGATCTGGCCCAGGGCCATGTCGAGCGCCTTGTCACGTTCCATTTCCTTCACTCTCCTTCGATGCCTGTGTTCACTTGACCGGGCTGACCCTACGGAGAGGGTGTGACACCCGACTGGGGTCCGGATCGGGTCCGGTGCCGATGGATACCGCTCGACCAGATCACTCTAGACCCGAACGCATGTTCGATAGTGGACCGTTCCGGAGCCCGATGTCAAGGACCCATCCACCGGCCGGTGGCCGTGGTTCTCTTCCCCGGGGTCACCATGGGAGGAGCGGGGTTCGGGCTAGTGTCTCGGCCCAATGAGTGACCATCGGCACTCCAATCGCTCCGGCGTCAAGAGGGCCAGAAGGGCCACCAACGCCTCGGCCGGCCACTCGGCGGCCTCGGCGGCGACCCCGGTCATCTACTCGCTCGCCGACATCCGCTCGCACGGGGCCCACGCCCGGAAGCACCAACCCCTGGCGATCGCCTATGTGGTCGGAGCGACGGTGGTGGTGCTGGTGGGGATGGTCATCGCCCTGTTCACCACCTCCGGTTCGAAAGCTGCGGCAGTGAGGACGTCGAAAGTTTCGGTGCACACCCCGGCGACCGCGGCGCCACCGCCGGTGCCCACCTGCCCCCTCAGCGGCACACCCGCCCCCGGGGGCACGGTGCCGGCCCGGCCGGCCCTCGGCGTCAAGATCGGCAACTACACCGGCGATCGTCCCTCGGCCGGCCTCGACAGCGCCGACATCGTCTTCGAAGAGCCGGTCGAGGGAGCCATCACCCGCCTGGTGGCGGTGTTCCAGTGCCAGACCCCGGCACTGGTCGGCGACCTCCGCTCGGCGCGGCAGCCGGATGCCGGCATCCTCTCCCAGTTGTCGGATCCGCTCTTCGTCCACGCCGGTGGGATTCCCCCTGTCCTCTCCCTCATGAGCAATTCGCCGTTGATCGACAAGGACCTCTACGAGGGGGGCAACTCGTCGGCCATCATCCTGCAGCCCGGACGAATGGCGCCGTACTCGACCTTCGTCAACACCGCCTCGCTGTGGGCGTTCGATCCGGCCGACGTCACTCCCCCGGCTCCGATCTTCCAGTACTCCACCGGGTTGCCCGCCGGGTCGACCGCCGGGTCGGGAACCAGCGTCCACATCCCGTTCTCGGGTACTTCGGATGTCACCTGGACCTGGAATCCGGCCGGAGGGAACTATCTCCGCTCCTACGCCGGCCTCCCCGACACCCTCCTCACCGGGGGCCAGACGACGGCCAGCAATGTCGTCATCATGACGGTCCAGACCTCCTCGGGAAGCTGGGTCGAGAACGAGCAGGGCGGCCACGAGGTCCTGGTGACCACCACCGGTAGCGGTCCGGTGATCATCATGCGCAACGGTGCCGCCATCGCCGGCACCTGGAGCCGGACCTCGCTCACCACCCCGGCCACCTTCACCGCCAACGGCGCCCCCATCACCCTTCAACCCGGCAACACCTGGGAAGAGTTGGTCCCCGCCGGCGTCACCGTCACCCCCAGCCCCGGCTGACCGGCACCAGCCCGGGCTACCGGCGAGCCAGCATCTCGGGTCGACCGGAGCCGGATTGACCGACTTGGTGCCTTGGGTGTCACACCGCGGTCATAGTCTCTACCTATCCGCGGTACCGGCGTCCGGGCCACCACCGAGTCCCCGAGGTAGGGCAAGCATGACCTATGACGAGATAGACCAGCTTCGTACCCACCACCCGGCCTGGGCGCTCCTGCGGTCGAACAACGCGGCCCTCGTTCTGAGCTTCCTTGGGCGGGTGTTCGTAGACCACAACGCCGGAGACGTCGCCGCGTCGGCATTGGCCAGCGAGCTTGACGAGGAGCTATACGCATTGAATCAGCGACTCGGCGAGGACAGGTTCCCGAAGCCGGCGTCGGAGTACCTGGACGATTGGGCCTCGCCCGACCATGGCTGGCTGCGGAAGTTCTACCTGCCCGGCTCCGACGAGGCCCGATTCGACGTCGTCCCCGCCGTCGAGAAGGCGCTGCGATGGATCGGCGACCTGCGCGCCCGGGAGTTCATCGGTACAGAGTCGCGCCTCAACACCATCTTCGAGTTGCTGCGCCAGATGGTCTTCGGCGCGGAGGACGATCCGGAACGCCGGTTGGTCGAGCTGCGCCGCCGCCGGGCGGAGCTCGACGATGAAATCGCCCAAGCCGAGCGGGGTGAGGTGCTGGTACTGGACCGGGTAAGCCAGCGCGACCGCTATCAGCAGTTCTCCCGCACCGCCCGCGAGCTACTGTCGGACTTCCGCGAGGTGGAGGAGAACTTCCGGCGCCTCGACCGCAACCTGCGCCAGCAGATCGCCGGCTGGAGCGGGTCGAAGGGTGCCCTCCTCGACGAGGCGCTGGGCAGCCGCAACAACATCGCCGAATCCGATCAGGGCCGGAGCTTCCAGGCGTTCTACGACTTCTTGCTCTCCCACCAGCGCCAGGCCGAGCTCACCGATCTGCTGGAGCGCCTGCAGGAGATCGGCGAGATCACCGACCAGGACCAGCGGCTGGCCCGCATCCATTTCGACTGGATCGACGCCAGCGATCGGACCCAGGCCACGGTCCGGCTGCTGTCCGAGCAGCTCCGCCGCTTTCTCGACGACCAGGTGTGGCTGGAGAATCGCCGGGTCTTCGACCTGCTGCGCAGTATTGAGGCCAAGGCACTCAAGGTCCGGGACGTCCGCGACCCCGCGGTGACCATGGAGATAGACGACGCCACCGTGTCGGTCGGCCTACCGACCGAGCGGCCGATGCATCGTCGCCCGACCGTCACCTCCATCGACAGCGCTCAGGTGCAGGAGGGTTCCGATGACTTCGACTCGTCGGCCCTGGTGAGCCAGATGTACATCGACCGGGACGACCTGCTCCGCCGGGTATGGGACGCGCTCGGGCCTCGGGACCAGGTCGGCCTGCGGGAGGTCGTGGCCGGGGCGCCGCTCGAGCAGGGACTGGCTGAGCTGGTGGGCTACCTGTCGCTGATCGAGCCGGGGCTGGCGGTGGTCTTCGATGATCAGCAACGCGAGCAGATCGCCTGGATCGCCGACGAGGCCGAGCGGGTTGCTGAACTACCCAGGGTCAGCTTCAGCCGCGACCGGATGGAGGCGCGGTGACCGACGGAGAGGTGGCAGAGCCGCCGGACCGGCCGGACCTGTCGGTCGTGGTCATCAACCTCATGAAGGGCCCCGTCTACCGCGACACCCACGAGAAGCCCTGGGCCCTCCTGTTGGACCTGCGCAGTCAGGTCGGTGACTACGTGTCGGTGCTGGGCCTCCAGGTGGTGGTGGACGAATCCGAGGGGTATGCCTACTTGCGCAGTCTTCCGGTCGACGACGACGGGATCGAGCTGCCCCGACTGGTCGCCCGGCGGCCCCTGTCCTTCCACACCAGTGTGCTCCTGGCTTTGCTGCGCAAGCGGCTGGCCGAGTTCGACGCCAGCAGTTCCGAGACCCGGCTGATGCTGACACGGGATCAGATCGTGGAAATGCTCCGGCTGTACCTGCCTCCGTCAACCAACGAGGCCCGCCTGGTGGACAACATCGATACCAACATCAACCGGGTGGTGGAGATGGGGTTCCTCCGCCGCCCCCGCGGTCAGGAGGATCTCTTCGAAGTTCGCCGGATCCTCAAGGCGTACGTCGACGGGCAGTGGCTGGCGGACTTCGATGCCCGCCTCGACGAGTACCTGGCCGAGCTAGCCCTAACGGGAAGCGAAGGCTGATGACCTCGACGCTGTTCAACCTCATGGACCTCGACGGCCTCCAGCCGGACCGGTTGCCGGGCTGTCGCCTGCAGAGGCTGGAGGTATACAACTGGGGCACCTTCGACAAGAACGTTTGGGCTTTCGACGTCGGCAGCCGCAACGCCCTCCTGACCGGCGACATCGGGTCCGGCAAGTCCACACTGGTCGACGCCGTCACCACCCTGTTGCTCCCCGCCCACAAGATCTCCTACAACCGGGCGGCCGGCGCGGAAACCCGCGAGCGCGACCTACGGTCCTACGTCGAAGGGCACTACAAGTCGGAGCGAAACGAGACCACCGGAGCGTCACGCCCCGTGGGCCTGCGCGACACCCGAAATTTCTCGGTGGTGCTCGGCATCTTCGCCAACGTCGACTACGGCACCACGGTCACCCTGGCCCAGGTGTTCCGGGCCCGGGAAGCGGGCCAGGGCCAGCCCGAACGGTTCTTTGTGGTCGCCGACAGCGCCCTGTCCATCAGCGCCAACTTCTCCGAGTTCGGGACCGAGCTCACTGGGCTCAAGCGCCGGCTACGCGATATCGGGGCGCGGGCCTACGACACCTTCCCGGACTACGGCAAGGACTTCCGGCGCCGGCTCGGCATCGAGTCCGAACAGGCCATGGAGCTGTTCCACCAGACCGTGTCGATGAAGGCGGTGGACAACCTCAACGATTTCGTGCGCAGCCACATGCTCGAGCCCTTCGATACCAAGGCCCACATCGACTCTCTGGTCGAGCACTTCGAAAACCTCACTCGGGCCCACCAGGCCGTGGTGCGGGCCCGCACCCAGCTCGAGCTCCTGGCGCCGATGATCGACGCCCTCGACTCCTTCGACGAGCTGAGCGAGCGGCTTGCTGAGATCGGCCGTCAGCAGGGGGCCCTGCCCTACTACTTCGCCGAGCGCGCCCGCTCGCTGTACCGCCGCCGGATCGAAGAGCTCGCGATCCAGCTGACGGAGATCGGCGCCGACCTGGTCGCACAGAGCTCCGTTCTGGAGGGCCTGCGCACCGATGAGACCCAGCTCAACATCCAGATCGCCGGCAGCGGCGGTGACCGGTTGGCGGCCATCGGAGACGAGATCCAGCGCCTCGAGGGGGAAAAGCCCCGCCGCCAGGAGAGGCTCCATCGCTTCAACCAGTCGTTGGAGGGCGCGGGCCTCGACCAGGTCGGCAACGCCGTCCAGTTCGCCGCGGCCAAGGAGCAGATGACGTCCCGCCGAGCCGAGATCGAGCGGGAGCAGGCGGAGGTGCAGAACCTTCTCACCGATCAGCGGTTCGAACTGCGCAAGATCGACGAGGACGCCAAGGCGATCAACGCCGAACTGCGCAGCCTCCAGTCCCGCGCCACGAATCTGCCCAGTAGCAGCCTCGAGCTACGGGCCGGGCTCTGCGCCGACCTCGACATCGACCCCGACGAGATCCCCTTCGCCGGCGAGCTGATCCAGGTTCGGGCGGACGCCTCCGATTGGGAGGGGGCCGCCGAACGGGTGCTCCACAACTTCGCCCTGTCCCTGCTGGTCCCCAACCGCCACTACGAGGCGGTGGCCTCCTGGATCGACGACCGCCACCTCGGAACCCGGGTCGTCTACTACCGGGTGCCGGCGGTGACGGCGGCCGGAGACGCCCCGGACCGCCGGACGGGCCACCCGCTGCTTTCGGACATGCTCGAGATCAAGCCGGACTCGCGGCTCGATGCGTGGCTGTGCGCCGAGCTGAGCCGCCGGGCCAACCACGCCTGCGTCGACTCCGTTGCCGAGTTCCGCGCGGCGACCAAGGCGGTCACCCGGACCGGGCAGATCAAGGACCGGGAGCGCCACGAGAAGGACGACCGCCGTCGTATCAACGACCGGCGGGAGTACGTCCTCGGCTGGAGCAACCAACCAAAGATCGACGCAATGATCGAGCATGCCAAAGCGCTCCACGATCGCCAGTCCGGGCTCTCGGCGAACGTCGAGGACTTGAGAAAGGCCGAGTCGGTGGTATCCGGGCGCCTCCAATCGCTCGCCCGTCTTGACGGCTACACGGGCTGGGAAGAGCTGGACTGGGAATCGTTGGTCAACAAGATTGCCGACCTCGGTGCGGAACGGGAGCGGATCCTGACCGCTTCCAACCGGCTGGCCGCCCTCACCGAGGAACTGCAACGGGTCAAGGAGCAGATAGGCGAACGCGCCAGGAAGCTGGAAGCCCTGCAGCAGCAAAGAGGGGGCGCCGAGTCGCAGCAACGGTCGGCCGAGACCGAGCTGGTCCGGGTCGAGCAGGTCCTGTCCGACCCGGCGGCGGCCGACATCGCCGTGGCGACGTTCGAAGCGATCGACGCGCTGATGGCGTCACCCCCGGGTCAGATGGCCACCGACCCGGCGGCGATCGCCGACACCCAACAGGCCCTGGACTCGGCCCTCCGTCAGGAGCAGTCGAAAGCGCAGTCGAGCCAGAATCGGGTCGGGCAGCGGATCATCGGCCTGATGGGCGAGTTCCGAGCCATGTATCCGCAGGAGACCTCCGAATTCGACGTCTCCGTCGAATCCGGGTCCGAGTACCGCCAGCTCCACCGACGGGTGGCCGAGGACGACCTGCCCCGGTTCGAGCAGGAGTTCAAGGACTACCTCAATCAGCAAACCATCAGGGACATTGCCGGCTTCTCCGCCCAGCTCAACAAGCAGGAGAAGCTCATCCGGGACAGGATCGAGACCATCAACCGCTCGCTGGTGGACATCGATTACAACGACGGCCGGTACATCCGCCTGGTTCCCGACCACACTCCCAACACCGACGTCCGGGAGTTTCGCACCGAACTGCGGGCCTGCACCGACGACATCGTCGGGGGCGGCCAGAGCGAGCAGTACTCGGAGCAGAAGTTCTTGCAAGTCAAGCAGATCATCGACCGCTTCAAGGGCCGCGAGGGCATGACCGACCTGGATCGGAACTGGACCCGCAGGGTCACCGATGTGCGGCAGTGGTTCGTGTTCTCCGCTTCCGAACGCTGGCGCGACGACGACCGCGAGTACGAGCACTACACCGACTCGGCCGGGAAGTCCGGCGGTCAGAAAGAGAAGCTGGCCTACACAATTCTGGCTGCATCACTGGCGTACCAGTTCAAGCTGGAATGGGGGGTGGAGCGTTCCAAGGCCTTCCGCTTCGTGGTGATCGACGAGGCGTTCAGCCGGGGTTCGGAAGGGTCGACCCGGTACGCGCTCAGCCTGTTCACCCGCCTCGGGCTGCAGCTGCTGATCGTCACTCCCCTCCAGAAGATCCACGTGATCGAACCCCACGTGGCGGCGGTCGGCTTCGTCGACAACCCCAACGGCAATTATTCCCGGCTGCAGTCCCTCACCATCGCCGAGTACCGTCGTCGCCGCCTCGGCCGCGACGGTGGCGACGCGGAGCCGGCAGCTGCGCAGCCGGGTCTGGGGGCGTGAGGCCATCGGCCCAGGGCTGGACGGACGTCGGACAGCTGGTGTCGACGCTGCAGAAGCGGTGGAACACCGGCCGGTACCTGCGGGCCTACGCCGCGGGTGAGCAATGGGAGCCGATCACCCTCCCTGTCAAGGGTCCCAGTGCGGGGGATCTCTTGGACCTCTTCGACGAGGCCCGGAAATGGGCCGCCGACTTCGAGCGGGATGCCGGCGCCGGTGGCCCGGGTTCCGGACGATTCTCGATCGAGTACCGGATACTCCGGGGTCGCAACCTGGGCGCCAACCGGATACCGGCCCGGATACGGATCGACTCGTTCGAGCAGCTCTGCGACCTGCTGGACCGGACGGGCGAGGTCCGGGCCCTCGATGGCCTACTGGCTCAGACCCGGGACCGGATCCCGTCAGCCTGGTCCTGGGTCGCCGGCCATCCACGGGTAGCTCTGGACCACCGGGACATCTGGGACAAGGTGCTGGCCACCGTGGAGTGGATCGCCGCCCATGAGAACCGTGGCCTCTACCTGCGCCAGATAGACGTGGCCGGCGTAGACACGAAATTCGTGGAGGGGCACCGGAGGCTGCTCGACGAGCTCCTGACCGCGGTCCTGTCGCCCAATCGAATCGACGAGTCCTGGCCCCGAGTTGACTTCACCCATCGTTTCGGGTTCCTCGCCAAACCGGGCTACACCCGGTTCCGGCTGCTCGGCCGCAACCTAGCCGGTCTTCTATCCGGTATGACCGAGTTGACGCTTCGTACCGATGAGCTGGCCGAGCTGGCCGAGCTGATGACCGACGTCACCACGGTGTTCGTGGTGGAGAACGAGGTGACCTATCTGGCGTTCCCTGAAGTGGCGAGCTCCATCGTCGTCTTCGGTTCCGGATTCGCGCTGGCCGCACTCGGGGACTTGCCGTGGCTGAAGAGCAAGGAGATCGTGTATTGGGGGGATATCGACACCCACGGCTTCGACATCCTCAACCGTCTTCGAGGTCGTTTCGAATCCGTTCGGTCGATGCTCATGGATGCCGACACACTTCTCGCCCACACCAAGCAGTGGGTCGTCGAGCCGGCTCCGACCCGCCGGGTTCTTCCCCGCCTCACGCCAGACGAAGCGTTGCTCTACCGTGAACTCGTAGAGGGACTGCATGGCACGAATGTCCGGTTGGAGCAGGAACGGGTGCGGTTCTCGTTGCTCCAGCGCACCCTTTTGGCGTGGACGTCGAGCCCGCCTTCCTGACCGCGCTCCGTCGTCGGGCGGCCAGTCACCGCTTCCCTGCCAGTTCCGCTGGCCCGTCGCCCATGAGGGGAATCCTTTACGTTTTGACGATTATGGCTCGAGAGAGGGCTAAAATGCCAAAACGTAAAGCAATTAGCGGTCGAAGGACGGAGGGAAGACACCTCAAATGCCAAAACGTAAAAGCCAATCACCGATCGTGGACGCCATCGAGCGGTTCCTCGAGGCTCAAGGAACCGCTGCCTCCGGCGAGGTGGCGACAGCTGCGAATGTCTCCCGCCAAGCGGCGCAGTACCAGCTACGCAAGATGGTCGAGCGGGGCGAACTCATCGCCGAGGGCGCCGGACGCTCGGCCCACTATCGGCGTCTCGCCCAGTTCGCCCACCATTACGAGCTCGCCGGTCTCAGCGAGTCTGACATCTGGACCGAAGAGTATGCGGCCCTTCGGGCGCGCGACTTCGAGATCTTCGACAATCCGAAGATCAAGCCGATACTCAACTTCGCGTTCACCGAGATGCTCAACAACGCTATCGACCACTCGAAAGGCACAGGAGTGGGCGTCCGATGGTTCGTCGATGCCGCGGTTGTCACCTTCGAGATTGCCGATGATGGGGTGGGGGTCTTCCGCAACATGGCAAGAGAGCGGGGGCTCTCAAGTGAGTACGACGCCATCGGCGAGATCTCGAAAGGCAAGCAGACCACGGCGCCCAAGCAGCACAGCGGCCTCGGGATCTACCTCACCTCGAGAATGGCGAGCCGCCTCGTACTGACGAGCGGGCAGTGGAGCTGGATCGTGGACAACCGTATCGGCGATAGTGCGGTGAGGTGGCTCGAGGCGGAGCGCTCCGGTACCCTGGTGCGCTGCGAGGTCGATGCCGACACGGCGATTGACACGCGCAACGTGTTCCGCTCCATCGCCCCAGTGGAGATCGGCGCAGGTAGTAGCACGACGGTGAGGGTTCGGCTCTTCGAGCAGGACGGGTTCGTGTCGCGAACCGAGGCCAAAAGGCTCGCCGCGAAGCTCGAGCAATTCGGCTTGGTGGAGATCGACTTCAGCGGTGTCGACCAGGTCGGTCAGGGTTTTGTCGACGAACTTTTCCGCGTGTGGCAAAACGCTCATCCTTCGACGCGCCTGGTACCCGTGAATACGACGCCCGTAGTCGATGCCCTGCTGCGCCTGACGCGCGGCTCCTGAGCGAGCAGACCTCGCATCGCACAGCAACCCGTCACCCGAGAGAAGCGAACACTTCTCTCGAGCTGGACTCGTGGGCCGTCGATGACCATGGCCCGCTTCGAACAGGGTACGGTATAGCCGGCCCGGCACATAGGAGCCGACAATCTCCCAACCGGCTTTGAGGTGCGGGTGACGGCCGCCGGCGCAAGTGCGGGTAGATGGGGTGAAGGCCCCGCCCTCCGCCTCCAAGCGGGTGATGAAGCGACCCTCTCAAGGCGGAGACACGGGTTCGGATGCCTTGGAACTACCGGTCGTAGGCCTCGCGACGATGACCCATCCGCAGAACCAGGACCAGCAGTTGGTCATCGTTGATCTCGTACGCGATCCGGTAATCTCGCCCCCGCCGGGAAGCCGGATCTTGGTCACCGAGCCCCACCTGGCTTCTTCGATCTCCGAGCAATGCACGCCCTTCTCACCCAGCGCTCGGATCCCGGTGTCGAGATCGTCGCACATGAGGTAGAGCTGATCCCCACCCCCTTCTTCGGCCGGGTGAACGGCCACCTCCGCCGGAGGCAATGCGAAGGCCAGCCATGTGGGCGCCGAAGATCATGAGCAGGCTCCGTTCGTCTCGATGGTGTTCACGTCAGGTCGAAGAGCAGGTGCGAACCGAGTTCCCCGAGCAGATCGACGATCACGTGGAATCCGGTGATACGCCACTGGTCGTCCGTGTACTCGAAACGGTGGCGGTACCGGCCGGCGATGATCGGCTGGAGCGCCAGTTCTCCGGGGACGGCTTGAAATACCGAGTAGTACGAGCGGCTCGCTGCGCTGCCGCCGGCGTCGCCCGGGCCTCCGGCGCCTCCCCCATCGACCGGGGTGACGATCACGTTGGACATCACGTGCTTGGTCAGCGGCGTGCCGCCGGGGTACCGGCGGGTCGAGTGCTCGTAGAGCCGCTGGATCTGGTCCGCTCCCCGGTATTCCCGATCGTTGCCCTCGAAGGTGACGACGGCGTCGGCCAGCAACTCGCCCAGCCCGGAGAAGTCTCCGTCGTCGATCAATTCGGCATACCGGTAGATCAACTCGGCGATGGCCGACCTGTCGAACGTCACCGGCCGAGCCTATGTCTGGACTGCCCCGACGACCGGCCCACTGGCGAGGCGGCAACCAAACCCCGGCACGCATCGGCATCCCATGGGGCCTCAAGTAGCCTCGGGCACCGTGAAGGGGAAGCCGTGGGCACGCGGTCGGGCGTCGGGGAAGGCCACGATCGCAGTCGGGATCATCGTGGTGGCGGCCGCCGGCGTCGGGCTGGGCCTGCAGGCCGTCGACGGCGCCCACACGGTCGGTGATCAGCGTCAACCCACCACGGTGCGGAATGCGGCCATCGATGATGCCTACTACCAGTGCCTCGACATCCAGGCCCGCAGCCTCATCTCCCCAAATCAGCCGGTCACCATTGACGCTGGCAACCTCGGTGACTTCATCAGCCTGCTCAAGGCGATCGGCAGTTGGGCCACCTTTTCCGATTCATCATCGAGTGCCGAGGCCAGACTCTCGTTACACAGCACCCGCGGCTCGGGTGGGTGCCGCGGTTCTGTGGTCGTCGCCGACTTCGCCGTTCCCCATCAGGGCGTCACCCAACGGGTAGGGACGGGCGCATCGATGCCCGGTCACGGTCCCCCGCCGGCACCACCGTTATGACCATCCGGACGTGCCGGCGATGACGACCGCCTCCGCGACCATCCTGGCCATGGTGGTGCTCTCCGCCGCCGGCCTGCTCCCGACCGTGGCGTTGGTCGGCTTGCGGTGGATCACCTTCACGCTGGTCCCGCTGGCCGGGGCGGTGATCGCTGCCCTGGCCGCCACCGTCTATGTGGCCGTCGGTGGAACCTTCATGGTGTGGTTCGTCACCCTGGCGGCGCTCGGAGCCGTGGTGGCCGGCCTCTCCTGGATGAGGTGGCCGGACCGTCGACCATGGGCGGCCGGGCCCGGATCGCGGACGAGCACCACCGCGCACCACCGTCTGACCGGGGCTCTCGGTGTCCTCGGAATTGCCGCCGCCTGCGCCTGGTGCCTGCGGGACCTCTCCACGCCCACCGTCGGGTTCGATGCCCGAGCCTTGTGGCTCACCCGGTCCGGATGGTTTCTGCACTCTCATCAACAGGTGTTGACCACTCTGCGGTCTCCGTCGCTGGTCCTGGGGCAGAGCGCCTACCCGCCACTGGTCAGTGCGGCCGGGGCGGTGGCGTGGAGCATCACCGGAAACCACACCCTCCGGTTGGGCGTGGTGGTCGTCGCGCTCCTCAACACCTGTGCGCTGGCGACCGCCGCCTTTGCCATCGTCGAGTTCGGTCGCCGGTTCTCGTCCAAGCTCTCGGCGCCCGAACGACCGGGCCGGCCGACCCTGTCCAACGGCATCGGCGACACCTCAGAAGCCTCGCCACCGGGCGAGCGCCGACCACCAACCGCTTTGGCGTCGTCGGCTCCGATGCTCGCCGGCGTGGTGGCCGCGGTGCTGTTGATCTTCATCTCCTTCGGAATCACCGAACCGTTCATGACCAACGGCTATGCCGACCCGATCTGGTCATTGGCGGCTCTCGGCGCGGTGGTCTACGGACTCCAGATGTCCGGCCGGCGGTCTGAGCAGGGGGTGGTGGCAATCCTCTTGTTGACGGCCGGGATGTCCAAGAATGAGGGGTTCGTGACCGCGGCCGTGCTCATCGTCCTGGTGGCCCTCCGCCAACTCTCCGTCCAGCCGACCAACCGCGGGAACCGAGGAACCCGGTGGTCCCGGTGGTGGTGGCGGGGACCGATCGCCATCGGCCTCGCCGAGTTGGCCGCGGTGGGTGCGTGGCCGATCCTCATGCGGGTGATCGGTGCCCGGGGACAGTCTTCGCCGTTGTCCACACCCGGCGAGATGGTGAGCCGTGCCCGGGCCACCTATGACGGTTTCGTTCCCTACCTCCACGTTCTGCTGTGGGCCGTACCCATCGCCGTGATCGGTGGCCTCGTGTTGTCGAAGGTCAGGTCCCGTAGCCAGGCCGCCAACGATTGGTGGGGATGGGCCGGACTGGCCAGCGGCCTGCTTGCCGTCGGCGGAGCGCTCATCGTCGGCACGTCGGCCATCGAGCCGTGGTTGGCGACGACCGTGCACCGGGTGACCGAATTCCCGGCGTTGACCGGTTGGTGGATCGTCGCGGTGTGGGCGGTGGTCGCCAGTGGGGCGCCGGCCGTCGCCGCCGGTGAGCGGACGGCCAACCGCCACCGAGAACATCTTCCCGACCACCTCACCGTTCCACCTCCCGCTCCCGTTCCCGAAACCCTCCGAGCCCCCAGTGTCTGACCCACCGATCACCGGGGCGAGCGACCCGGGCACAGCCGCAAAGACGGAGACGGCGACAGCGACGGAGACGGCGACGGAGTCCGCCCTGCCCCACAAGCCGGGAAGCGGGCCGCAGCTCCCCTATGTGTCGGCCCTCGACGGGGTCCGGGCGTTCTCGATCATCGGGATCATGGCCAACCACAACGGGTTGGGATGGGCGACCGGCGGCTTCATCTCCGTCAACGTCTTCTTCGTCCTCAGCGGGTTCCTCATCACCGCCCTGTTGGTGAAGGAATGGGCCAAGTCGGGGACCATCAGCCTCCGGCGATTCTGGGGGCGTCGCGCCCGCCGCCTGCTCCCCGCCCTGTTCGTGCTGTTGGTCGGGATCGCCTTCTACGCCTGGTTGATCGCCCCGGCCGACTCCCGGGGCGCCCTGCGCACCAACTCGCTGTCCACCCTCTTCTACGTGGCCAACTGGCATCAGATCTACTCGGGACAGAGCTACTTCACCCAGGCGGCGATCCCCTCACCGCTGCTCCACACCTGGACGCTGGCCATCGAGGAGCAGTTCTATCTGGTCTGGCCGCTGATCGTCCTCGCCATCCTCAAGTTCAGCCGGTCGATCAAGACGCTGCTCGGCTTCACCGTGGTGGCGGCGGTCGGCTCCGCGGTGGAGATGGCCCTCCTGTTCCACGGCGGTACCGATCCGAGCCGGCTCTACTACGGCACCGACACCCGGGCCCAGGACCTGCTCATCGGGGCCACCGTCGCCCTGCTCCTGGCTCGTCGCGGTCCGGCCCGGACCCCTCGGGTCACACAGGGGATGTCGGTGCTGGTGGTGGCCGCCCTGGCCGGGTTCGGGCTGGAATGGGCCCGGCTCACCGAGAGCTCGGGGTTCCCCTATCGGGGTGGATTCCTGCTGGCCGACCTCCTGGTCGGCCTGGTGATCCTCGGAGTCGTCCAGGCTCCTGCAGGCCTGCCGTCCCGGATCATGGGGTGGCGACCGATCGCCTACACCGGAAGGATCTCCTACGGGCTCTACCTCTGGCACTGGCCGATCATCCTGACCCTCACCGGGGCGCGAACCGGCCTCACCGGCTGGCCGCTGTTCCTGGTCCGGAGCGCGATCACCTTCGTCTTTGCCGCGGCATCGGCCCGATTCGTGGAGAACCCGATCCGCCGGGGCAGCATCCGCTCCTGGAAGGCGTGGGTCATGACTCCGGCGGCTGCGGGTGCGACCGCCGCGGTGGTGCTCCTGGCCACCGCCTCCCCCGCCGCCACCGCCACCGCAGCCGGTGCGTCGGCGCCAGCCAGCTCCGCAACCGGGATACCCGCGCATGAACTCGCCCAACTCGACACCGCCCACGCCTTCACCACCGATCCGGTTCGGTTCATGTTCCTGGGGGACTCCATCGCCGTCACCCTGGCCATCGGGCTGGAGGTCAACAGCCAGCCGGTGTGGGGGGTGGAGAGCCTGTTCAAGAACGCCTCCCTCGGGTGTGACCTCGACCCCACGCTGCAGATCCGGGTGTCCGGATCCCAGGGGCTCGCCACCCCGGGATGCATCGACTGGCAGACCAAGTGGGCGGCGGACGTCAAACGGGACCGGCCCGAGGTGGTCGCACTCCTGCTCGGGCGGTGGGAGAGCGCCGACCACCTCTACCAGGGAACCTGGACCCACGTGGGCCAACCGTTGTGGGACAACCATCTCCAGGCGGAGCTGAACCAGGCCGTCGGGATCCTCAGCGCCGGGGGGGCCAAGGTCGTGCTGATGACCACGCCCTATCTCGACCCGACCGAGGCGCCCGACGGCTCGACCTACCCCGAGAACGAACCCAGCCGCACCGATGCGTACAACGCGATCGTCTACCGGGTTGCCGCCCAGCACCCCGGGGTGGTCACCGTCTACGACCTCAACAAGGTGCTCAGCCCAAACGGTCGCTACACCCCGACCGTCGACGGGGTCACGGTCCGCTGGAGCGACGGCATCCACATCTCCAAGGACGGGGGCCTGTGGATGCGATCCAAGCTGCTCCCCGAGGTGGCGTCACTGGGATTGATCGACCGGGGGATCTGACCGCAGACACACCGTCAGGTGGGGCCGGGCCGGAGCGCCTGGAGCCAGGACTGCGCTTCATCCTCCTCCATCGGGGCTCCAACCGCGGTGATGTCGTTGGCCGCCATGGCTCGCGCCAGTTCGTCGGGCCGTGGTCCGCTTCGGATGGTGGGGACGTCCTCATCAGCCGCCGGCCGGCCGATGCTCCGGACAGCCCGCAAGAAGCTGTCGTTGGCGTGGACCATGAGCACACGGGCTGGTCCGCCCATCACCCGAAACGTGTGCGGAAGGCGGCGGGGGAACGGCACCCAGGTCCCGGGGGTGGCCAGCGAGACGTCATCGCTGCATCGCACCACCATCTCGCCTTCCACGACATAGAAGCTGTCGTCGAGGTCGTCGTGGACGTGCAGCGGCGGCGACGCTCCCTCGGGCAGGACCGCCTCGGCCACCACCATCTGGGCGCTCCGCGGGGTCAGCTGGCTGACCCGGGTGCCGAGGAACCACCAGTCACCGTCCTCGGCATCCGACGGCGTCCCCACCGCGCCGGTGACCCGGCTGGCCCCGCCGGTGATCCGGCTGGGTGCGCTGACGACCCGGCGAGGAGCGTCGGCGCCGGCCCTCACGACGCGGTCACCTCGGCCAGCACGTGCTCGGCCGTGAGCTGGTGATCGTGCGAGCCGCTGGCGTGCTCACGGATGGCCGCCACCAGGTGGTCGAGCTGCTCATCGCTGGCGACACGGAACTCGACCCCACACGGGCAGCGGCCGACCCGTCCGGTCACCGGGCTCCCGGTGGCCGCATAGTCGATGATCACGCAGGGCTCGTCACCCACCACCCAGGCATCGTGGCCCGGAGCGACCACGTGGGCGTCGCCCGGACCCAGGTCCAAGTCGCGGCCGTCGTCCATGCGGACGTGGAACCGGCCGGAGACCACGTAGCCGGTGTGGCCGACCTGGCAGGAGTCGGTACCGACGAGCGGCTTGATGTCGGACGACCACTTCCAACCGGGCTGGAACACGGCCTTGGCGATGGTCGCCCCCGGCAGGTTCACCACGTCGAGGACGCCGTTGTCCATGCTGCGTCGCTCGTCCGGCGAGTCGAGGTTCTTGACCTCCAGGGTCAGCTGAGTGGTGTCGAACATGGCGGGCTACCTCCTTGATGGTCTGGTTGGACCATCGTGTGCCCGCCGGGCGCCCCCGCACATCGGGAAGATCACGTAATCGGGCAAGCGCATTACGTAGCGCCGGAAACCGCTCCTCGCCCGCCTACCAGGTCGAGACGGTCGCCACCAGCTGGGTCCGGGACCGGGCGCCGGTCTTCCGCAACAGGCTCTCGACATGCTTTTCGACCGTTCGAGGCGAGAGATGCAACCGGACGGCGATCTCCTTGTTGGCCAGCCCGTCGATGACCAGTCGCAGGACGTCGGCCTCCCGGGGGCTGATCCCGTGGGCGGCCCATGGATTGGCCTCCGGGACCCGGAGGAGCTGGTCACAGCGGTCGGCCAGCCGGGAGAGACCCCGGGAGCGGAACCGGGGGGCGGCCTCGGTCAGCCATGCCACCGGTGCCCCCCAGCCGTCGGCCAGGGCGCACGGGGCCGCGCACAGCCGGGCGAGGTCGGCCCAGCCTTCGCAGTTGGCGAACCCGGGATCCGCGGTGGTCGACAGGTCATTGGCTCGGGGCAGCTGACCCGAGCGCCCGGCCAGCACCGCCTCGGCGTACCCGATGAGGGCCCGGTTGAGGTGGAAACCGCTCACCCCGAGCCGGCGGGCCTCGTCGATGGCCGGCTGGGCGCGGCGGTCCGAGAGCGACGCCAGGAGCAGCGGCCACAGAGCCCGGAGCGCGGCCGGCTCCGCATGGGGCAGGCCGCCGAGGATGGCCATACCCCTGGCGTAGGGCTCGAGGGCGTCGGCGGGGGCGTCGCCCCGGAGCAGGATGGCGACGCCGCGGCTCCCCCAGCCAAAGCCCTCCAGCATCCGGTCCCCGGGGCCGGCGGCGGCGGCCAATGTGCCCAACTGCTCCGTCTGGGGCAGATCGCCGCGCATGCTGGCGCTTCCCGTGAGCATGGAGAACGCCTTGGCGCGGATCTGGTCGAGTCCCAGCTGTTCGGCGATGGCGAGGGCGGCGCCGGCCCGGGAGTCGCACTCGTCCAGCTCCCACCGGCAGGTGAAGCCGGCGGAGAGCTGGAGGTCGAGGACGGCGGTGGTGCTCATGGCCCCCATCTGCTCGGCCGCTCGGTGCGCCTCGATGAGTCGCTCGACGCCGGCATGGTCGAACAGGTCCACCGTGCCCAACTCGTGCAGGGCCCGCAGCCGCCACAGCGGCAAATCGGCCGTCTCCGCGGTGACCAGTGAGTGTTCGAAGGCGGCCCGGGCGGCGGGGAGGTCACGGAACCGGTGGCTCCGCCCGACGATCTCCCAGGCGTGGCAGTGGACGTCGGGAGAGAGACCCTCGATGCCGAGGACCCCTTCGGCCAGGGTGCGGGCCCCGTCCGGGTCGTCCGCGGCGAAGGCGACATCCGCGTCCAGCACCGCGAGTCGCGCCCGGACGGCCGGGGTGGGGTCGGGCCCTCCGAGCCGTCGGGCCGCATCGATCTGATGGCGCGCCATCTGCCAGCGGGAGGCGGCGACGGCCGCGTGACCGAGCCGCAGGTGAGCCTCCACCCGGGCCGCCCGGCTGGCCGGATCGTCGCCGAGCCGGGTGATGAGGCGACCCCCGGCGGCCGCGGCTTCGTCGACCCGGCCGGCCAAGGCCAGGGCCTCGACCAGGAGCAGCTCCGCCTCGATCTGCGCCGCGCCACCCTCCAGCAGGTCGGATGC
>Ga0307374_10002883_pt1 | contig 30009 bp, 29 predicted proteins | sample OX3MG_FD_202532 | JGI IMG/M metagenome (GOLD analysis project Ga0307374, IMG submission 202532) | Soil microbial communities from Risofladan, Vaasa, Finland - OX-3 | ecosystem: Environmental > Terrestrial > Soil > Coastal area > Acid sulfate soil | place: Finland: Risofladan, Vaasa | collected... | reverse complement strand
CCGGCAGCAGTTTCTACAGCGACCCCGCTCGCGGTAATCAACAGGTGCGCTTCTGCTTTTCAAAGAAAGATGAGACGCTGGACGAGGCCACGCGCCGCCTGGGCCGCCTGCACGTCAGCGGCGAGTCTGGATTCCATCTTGGCATCCAGCGTGAGGAATAGAGATGACGTCAACGTGCTGGCCACGCGAGCGGGACACGCAGCTTGGGTACTCGTTTGGAATTACAATGGTGGGCTCTTCCGGCTATTTAGTGGAATGCGGAGCAAGGTCTAGGCCGCCGCAGTGGAAGTAGATGGCGCTGGCGAAGTTCTCCTTGTTCCGGAATCCTCGGGCGGTGTACTTCACCCACTGAATCTTGGCGTTGATCGATTCGCTGGCCGCGTTGGTGACCCGATGCCGCAGATAAGTGATGATGTTCTCGAAGCGGCGCTTCAACATTCTCCCCGCTTCGATCATTGGCTGCAGCCGGCTGCGCACCGCCCAGTTGTGCCACCAGCGGAAGTGTTTCCGGGCCGGACGCTCATACACGTAGCGAAACATCGCCATCGCCGTTTCCTTCAAGGCCCGGCGCGCGAATATTGGCCTAAGTTCTTCGATCCGAGCCGGGGCGACGCGATCTTGAGCCCGCTCGATGCTCGGATGCCGATTCATCAAAAGGAGCGGTGGGCTTGATGCAATTGATGCCACCGAAGGCGGTGCGGCTTGGAGTCTGGAACCGCTTTAACGCCGAGGAGAATATCCGGGCAGGGACAGCATGGCTGGGCGCGGCGTCCATTGCCATTTCTCCGGAGTGTCCGCGAATCTTCTGCAGGATGGCCGTACTGGTCTCAGCCCGCCCAAGTGCCGCTGACCCAGATTCGCCAGAAGCCCTTGAATCAGTCAATCAGGGTTTGGCCGGAACCAGCGCTTGGGTTAAACTGAAAATACAAAGCTGGGCCTGTAGCTCAGACGGATAGAGCAACGGTTTCCTAAACCGTGGGTCGGGGGTTCGAATCCCTCCAGGCCTACCATGTTTTCAATAAGTCAGACACCTGTTCGGCGCTCATCGCGGTCGAGGCCACGTCGGTGGTCACCACGTAGCAGCCCGCCAATTCCAGGCTTTGGGTGATCGCTTCCTCCTTCCGCTCCAACTTCAACTGCCTGCCTTCCAGTTTGATTTCCACCAAGCCCGTCAGCTTGTGCCGCCCGGCCTAGGCGACCATCGCCCGTTGTCCCGCTTCCGGCTGCGAGCGCGGGTGCTCGCGCACCTGCTCGTTGCGTGCCTGAATCCTCGCTTCGAGCTTTGCCAGTTTGCCTTCCAAGCGATGCCGCTCGCGCTCAGCCTCCTCCGGGTTCCGGTGCAGGATATAACGCACACCCTCGCCTTCCACTTCTGAGACGGTCTCGCTGAACAGGCTCAACTGCAAGGTTCCCTGGCCGAGCAGCCGGCGAATCTGCGGGTCGGTCAAGGCAGTGATATACCGCAACCCCGCCGCACTCAGCGCCTGCTCCCCTGGGGTCTTCACCATGCCCCGGTCCCCGACAAAGACCAACTCCTCTACCCCGAATTGCTCCTGCAAAATCTTGATCTGTTAGACGACCGTGGGATCGCTGGTGTTGCCCTCAAATACCCGCACTGCCAGCGGCTCGCCTTCCTCGTCCGCCAGCAGACCGATGACGATTTGCTTCTTGCCCCGCTTGCCGTCCCGGTTGTAACCATACGCTCCCTGCTCGTTCTGCTCGCCTTCCAAGTAGCTGCTGGTCACGTCGTAGGGAAACAATCGGGGCGGTTGAGCGCGACGCTGGAGATAGCGGCGATACAGCGCCTTTTCGATCTCCCCTTGGCGGTCGCAGAGATCATCCAGGGCGGCATACAAATCGTCCTCGTCGAACTTCCCCAGACCCATCACCTCCGCCACAGCTTGATCCTCGGCCCAGCGCGCGAGCCTTGGTGGGCGACGCGGGCTAGGACGAGGAACAAGGCGAGCTTCGCCACTTGGCTATGACCGAGCGCCGCGCCGATGCCCAGCGCCGCGGCGCGGTGCTTGAGCACAAACAGGAGGCCGAACACCGGTCCGAGCTGGGGCGCCGGGGAGAGATCAGCGGCTTGGTCGAACTCACCGCGCAGCAGGCAGCGGAGTGCTTCGATGCGCGCCTTGGGCCAGTGGGACAGGTTGGCCAGGGTGCGATTCTTCACTTTGCTGTTCTGGCGGAAGGATTCGCGGAGGAGAAGGGCGGGCGGGGAGTTGCGGTTGGGGACGGTGGCGATATACATGACTTCTGCATATCGCCGCACAGTTACAATGCCAAGAGACATGTTTATGATACATGACTACATCATGACGCTCAAATGGCTGCCAATCCCCTGCATCACAACGACTTCGGCTAATTGCTGCCGGGGAAGATCCGCCCGATACCCAGGCCAGTTAAGAATCTTCGTGAACTCATTGTCGGTTGTCACCCTGTCGTTCTACCTCAACCCCAAGAATTCAGGCCGTCTCACAGATTCCTGCGCAGAGCCGACTTTTATTATGAGTTGCGTCTACCGAGATGGAGGTTCGTCCTGAACGGGCGTGGTGTTTTAGTGCCTGTGCTCTTCAAGGATCAGAAGCCAACCTCTGCCCGGTTCAATGGGTATCTCAGCGGATGGCGAGAACGAGGCCTTCTCTTGGAAGCCCTCAATTGCCGGAGCGAACAGAGTTGCCGATTCTGGTTTTAGCTGCAAGGCAGTCCAATCGATCGACAACGGGCAGGTCACCGGCTCTTTCGCCCAACTCGCAATTGAAATCAGAGCCTTGCCTGTTTTTTTGTATACCGTCGCCAAGACGTTCTTCTGAGTCGTCTTGACAGGGCAAGAAGGAACCCAGTAACCAATCATCTCTGCATCCTGGATGCCGAATCCATCCCACAAATGCCAAATGTGCTTGGCGTTCGGATCCTCAGAGTAACGGGCCGTCATCCCATAAATCATGCCCCGCCACGGATTGCCCCCTCCCTGCAACATCTCGCTGAATAATCCAAAGGGGATCCCGGATATTTCCACGAGCCAGTAATCGGGAGATTCGTTGTAGTTGTACATCTCGCCCAACCAAAGGCTGTTGATGTACGGAAAATGGTCCATATACTGGTTAGCAGGGCTGATTCTGAGGTCGTGAAAGGTAAAATTGTTACCTGAATGGAAGTCTATCAGGCAGCCGGGGCGGTTTCGATCCAGAACCTTGCGCACGCGTTTCATAACCTCGCGATTGTAAGCGATCCCGTCCAGATACAGTCCGTCGATCTCGGCATGTTTAAGAAGGTAGGCTAGACCTTCAAGATAGTAATTATCCCAGCGAGAGAGTCCCCTTTGCTCGATCGCTTCATCCACCTCTCCCGTTGCAAGCGTCTGATGCCAGGCGGGCTTGTAGTGTGAGACGAGGTGCTCCCGAAGCCAGGCACCTCCGCCGCCCGGTCCGTCCACGTAGACCTCGTACCCCAGACTGCGTAAGGCCCACAATTCAACCGCTCGATTACTCAGTTCGCGCACAGTGTAGTAAATCTTCGCTTTGAGGCCTACCGCGTGAACTTCATTAGCATAGGCGGAGAGCCGATCCACAGTTAAAAAGGGGTAATTAATGTACGGGTTCAGCTCATTTCCTTGGTGGATATTCACAATCGTCACGCCTGCGTCAAGCAAGAAGTCAACGGGCACGGCCCCGGGTTCGGGATATCCTTGCTGGTAGTACCTCTGTTTCCAGTGAGCAGGATCAAGGGGTTTGACCGGTGTGCCAAGCAAGCTGAAATTAAAGGTGAGTTCTGTGCCGGTAGCAAGCGTTCGCGGTCCGCTATAGGCTCGAAGCATGACGCGATCCCCCTCTTCCGTAACCGTACATCCGCCTTTGCCGCCATTCCCCCATGATTCAGGGATTCCAGTGGCCTTCAGGTCATAGTTCACTCCGGTTTCCTGAGGGGTCTGCAACTGAACCTGCAGACCGGCATTGTAGTCTCCGATCCACACGCTGTTGTTAGCTCGATTGATATCCCACTTCCATTTCCACTCTTGGGGCCGATACCCTCCCTTTCGTCCGAGTCCCATCATGTAGACAGCAACACCCCTCCTGATCGGCACTTCCAATCGGACGTCATCCACATGCGATGCCTGAAGTGCGCGCAAGCTTACTTTGAAACTGATGTAACCATCAAACTCCATCTTTGTTGCGCATCGCAGAGCAAACTGCTGGTCTGTCCCGGATGACTCCCATATCATAACGCCCGCGGACTTTTTCAGAATCCTTGTTTCCCTCGATTGCCACTGAACCTTCCGCTCTGGAGTCTCAACCACCATACTGATCGGACCGGCTAGAATCTCGATGCCGTTGCTGCGGATGCTCTGGGGGAAGCCAGCATTGCCAAATTGCACTTCCCTGCCCAGACAACTGACTTGCTGCCCTTGAAGCTTCAACGGCGTGTAAGGCGCCGTCACTTCGTCATCGATGGCGATGGTGGAATCCAGCCAACGCAGCCGGGAAAGCCGCCAAAGGTCGTTATCACCGGCTTCTTCCACAGGCTGGGCCGAAACCTCCAAATGCAGTCTCAGCCGACTCTCTTCTTTAGATTCAAGTGACAGAGTGAGCGAGCCTTGATAACTTCCTGGGGGCGCGTCTTTCGGCACCTGCACGCCGAACCATAAGGCGCGTACCGTCCCCTGCGGTACGGAGAAAGTCTTTCGGATTGGACAGCCGTCCCAGTCCGTCCCGCTTAGGTTGAAACAGCGCATTGCCGCCCGTGGGATCACCGCACCCTGCTCTGACCTCAGATCACTGAAATCCGCCACGAGGTTCCCGATGCCTGTTCTGCCAGCGTAAACGCCAACCTGAAAAACATAGAACTCCCCAAGACGGGCCTCTCCGCGGAACTCAGTAGAGGGTCCATGCTCGATCCAGTAGAGGGGCAAATCTTCGGTCATGCGAATGGGAAACTGCCTCTCTTCAGGAAAGAGCAAATAGCTCTGATCCGGATGTCGAGCCAGGAGATCCCTCCTCTCCAGCTCGGTTGCAATAACCTCCATCGGGTCGAACCGATCAAAACCTCTGCGGGCTTCTATTTGCAGGACCTCAGCCCGTGGCAGCGCCTTCCATCTGCCACTAGTGAGCAATTTGGGCGTCAGCCCATATTGAGTCATCCATGCAGGATCGGCACTGGATTCAGGCGGAGGATAGGTGACTGTGTACGCCCAGGGGATGGGAGTCACAGTATACGGCATGTAATAGACTTCGTACTTTCCCGGAACGGTTGCTGGTTGGAAAACGATGTCGCCAAATGCGCGGTTGATTTGGATTCCCGCGACATTTTTAATCTTCCGTCTCGTTTTGGCATCGAGGATGATGACCTCCTTGTCCTGCGGTGCCTGGTCCCTTCTTCGCCACGGGATGTGAGCCCGAACCGCTCCTCTCTGGTTTGTGACGGCGACTATCGCCCGAACGTCGCCGAGGCGAGGCGACCAGCAAGGTCCAATTCCATACCTCACTTCCGGTGTCTCCTGGTGGTTGGCCCTCTGAGCCGCTTTTGCGCCCACCGTCCTTGATTTTTCGCCAACCGCCACGACTCCCAACGCACCCAATGTAAGCTTCGCAAAATCCCGGCGACCGAAAACACTGAGTCCAACCGTTTCAGGCTTCGCTAAGAGGATTTTGTCAGGGATTACCGGCTTCTTCAGCATGATGGGTGCCCCTTTGGACTGTCAATTCGGCTGCGCTTCGATAACGGAAATGCGGCCTTGCGAGAGATAAATCACATCGCTGGCGGGTTACTTCACAAGACCGGCTTCTTTCAGGCTGAGATAAGGCAGGGCAACAGTGGCCACGTAGAGCGGGTTGTTGTGTCTTCCTGTATCCGGATTGAACCATTCCCACGCTTCAGCCATCCCGTCCGATCGGAGATTGTCTCTCAAAAAGCGGACGTACGCATTGGCCATTCGCACGGCAGCCCGGTGATCGACTCGGTCCATGGCGGCGATATACCAACCCGTCGGCGTTCCCCAGTATCCACCGTTTTGATAGGTCCCCAGTTTTGATATCGAACCCTGCCAGCCTCCATGGTTGGTGGGATCAGTCGTCAGAATTTGCCGGACGCAGCCTTCCCGGACCGCGGTCTTTTCTTGAAAAGCCCGAACTAACGCCCGGCTTACTTTTTGGGCCACCTGGCCTTCCACAACACCACCCCACACCGCAAAAGCACTGCCCCACACGTCCGGTTGATTGCCTACTTCCGTAGCGGAATAGAGCCATCCCTCATCCGCATTGCGCGTTAAATGAAAGAACACCTTGGGGATGGAGCTTTTGAGCTGCGCGGCATCTCGCTGATATTCCGTGGCTTTTTCGTGTTGCCCGGAGGCCCTGAAAAGTTCGGCAAGCTCGCCTGCGGCGATATACCGCAGGATCGAAGGGAATAGTAACTCGCCGGACTTGAGCTCTCCGTCACAAAACCCCCAATCTTTTGCGTTCTCCGTCTTGACGTCCCCGGCCACAACCAGGCCGGTTCGTGGATCGGTCGGCGAAGCCTTATAAACTTTTTCGCATAAGTCCGCCAACTCCATCTTCCCGAGGGAAGTCTTCACCGCAGAATGAAAAAACCGGAGGTTGTGCGTCATTCTCCAGTATTCGTACACCGCCCTCAAAAAGTAGTAATTGTCGTCCAGGGGTGGGTATTTACCAAAAGGATATCCCCCTTGCTTGCTTCCCGTCTCATAGTTTCCCGGATAAAAGGTTGGCTTGCCCGTGAATTCAATATGGTCGGGAACTGTGTACACGGGCACCACAACCCCGGGACGAACATGCAAGTTTTCCCGCGTTTGGAGTGTATTGCAAATAAGCCTAATCCAACCTTCCAGTTCTTCTGCCGAAATAAAGTCTCCGCTAAGCATCATCACCGCATCTCGGACCCAGAATGCCGGATAGCCCATATTGCCGCCGGGAACGTGGAGGGTGTATGGAGTTACATTGCTCCATTGACCCGAGGCTTGGCCCGGCGCCAACCGCGCCGAGGCGACGATGCGTCTCGCCTGCTCATGTAGGAATGCTGAGTCCGCCGGGCCGAGTACCGGCTCAGTGCCTTGCGCAGCAAGCATGCTGCTTGCTGCAAACAAGATAGCAATCGCTACTCTCATAGATTTGATTTCTCGATAAGGTCATTCCTCATCCGAGTTTCAGGATGATCACGTCGTGGAGTTCTAGGGATGGTACGACGATCCTATTTCCGCCCTGGACCTCAAATTCCTTCCCGCTCATCCCGGATCGTGCCGACTGCACCTCAAGCTTCTGGACTTCCACCGTAATAGGTCCCACCGGCACTACCTCTCCCGGAGGTCCCAACTGGCGGCTCTGGGGCGGATTCGGATAACGGTACCCCGGCCCAGGGTAATTGTGCAGGTGAATCAGCCACTCGTCTGGTTTTGGCTGGCGAACGTTCATGGTGACGAAGAACGGGGCTGAGAGTGTCACGGGCGGAGGAGCCAAGCGCGTAAACAGACCAGCAAAAAACTCCCGCATCGACCGGGTTGGCTGACGCAAGTACATCGGAAACAAATCGCTATCGAAATAAACCACTTTCCCTTTTCCTACATTTCGTATCCACGCCCCAGGCCACGTTGCCAGAGTCCGGTCGACACCCCACTTGTGGGTTCGAAGAAAAACCTCCACACCCTCGACTGGTGTAGCTTTCGTTCGAGGTGCAAAGACACTCAGGAAACCCGACTCATTCACCTTTAAGGCGGGATCAAGCACTTCGTACGATCCTCGCTCCGCTCCTTCCTCACGCGAGCGGATGCCCAGCAGATCATCCAGCACCGGCCGGGAATGGGGGTACCCCAGCTCGTTTAGCACTCCCGTCTGATAGTTCGCGATGAGCACTCCTCCGCCTCTGGCATACTCCTCAAGCTGCCCGGCCTGCGCCTGGGACATACAAGAGGCATTCCCTGTGATCAACACCGGAAATTGCTTAATGTCCCCACTCTCCACGTGGTCATCGAATACCACTTCACTCAGACAATGAGCATGTTGCATTAACTCATTGACCCCATGCGCGCCGTCCCAAAAATCAGCCGGGTTATTCTGCCCGTTGTAGTCCATGCTCTGTTGCGAAATCAACGTCGCAGCATAAGGTACCGGCTCGCCATCCAAGTAAGGCATCCTCGGCTGCAGGGTGGAATGAAGATTGCGAAAAAGTCCCGTCGTGTAGGAAGCCTTTTCCTGTCCAACCCCGACGGCCAGCATTCCTCCTGCCGACAGACATGCTAGGGCCGATTGGACTTGGTTTAGTGGCTCCACATCGGGAACCCATATCGCGTAATCTGCCGCCGCCAGCCAGGTCTCCAGTCCCTTCCGGCCCCCCATGGCGCGGCAGATCTTCATCTGGATGTCCGCCTGACCATAGAATCCATCCAGCTCGCAACTCATCACCGCATCCAAATCCAGCCGCCGCAAAGGAATGCCCGTGTTCCAGGTCATGCGCAATCCTGAATTCCGACGCCGGTAATTATTAAACGCCACGGTTGCCTGGGGGTTCGCCTCCCGTGCCGCTTCCACAACTCCTTGCCAAACCTCCATCAGGACGTTATACCGCCATTGCAAAAAGCGCCGAAACGTCCTGCTCTTGAAATCCACTCGGGTAGGTATTTCAAGGCCGGTGTCGCGCCGGAAGCGGTCCCGGCAAAAATCGCAGCAGCACGCAGGTTGAAACATCGGGCTTGTCGCATGGTTACTGAAAGTCGAGCCATCGAACCAAATCCCATCAAAGCCAAGTCGACCAACAATTTCCTTAGAAAATCCGTAGAGAGCTTCCCGATACGGCGAGTTAAAACAGGCGGAATTCTTCGCTGTTTCCGGGTTCGGTGTCCCGGGAAACTCCAGAAACCGCATACGCCAGTTCGGATGGACGTCTGTAATCGCCGCCGAGGAGTTCATCGGATACCAACTCATCATGGTTACCCCAGCCTCATGAGCCCGCTCGATCAGATAGCGAAAGGTTTCCAGATTCGCCTGAGGATGTGATTTGGGATACACATGCGACGGAAATAGCGGCACTCCGGTATAGTCCACCGCCGAAAACCACCAAGCCTGGATCCCTGCCTGCTTGATTACCTGTAGAGTCGCATCGATATATTCCTTCGTGGGCGGGTCGTTTAATCGGTGCTCCATTCGCGTGAGACATTCTGCATAGGGGCGGATAGAAGTCTGTGATCTGTCCGCAGCGGCAGCATCCAAACCCATTGGCAACAGGCTCGCACCAATCGCCGCACCCACCCCCTTCAGCAAGGTTCTGCGTCTAAATTGCTTGAACTCGGTCATCAGTCGTCTCGATACTTGGATTTGTCGTCCTCACGTTCTGCACTGAGATCTGACCCCCTAAAAGGCGGTGGGATTCAACCTGGCACGTGGAAACTAAACACCCCTCAGCTTGACGCCGAGGGGTTTGAAGGTCTTACCTCGCAAGGTTGTATACCCACAGGCTGTGTTCTTCCGGTGCCTGTTGTCGTCTCGAAGACGACCGAAAGAATTCCGGAATTCAAGGACTCTGGCTCATGGCTGCAAGAACGGCAGCCATGAGCCCAACTGTTCTTCGCCTGAAGGCGAAGGGTTTCCACCGTCCCTGATGGAGACACTAAAATATAAACTTCAGTGCGAGCTGAATGACCCGCGGGGTGTTCGCTTGATAGCCTATCGTACCGAAGGTGTTAGGCGAATTAAAGTCGGTAGACGGACCGCCAAACACTATGCGATTAAATATATTGAAGCCCTCGGCGCGAAACTCCAAGTATTTATCCTCTGTAATATAGAACTTCTTGAAGAGTGAAAAATCTTCGTCGTAGAAAGCTGGCGTCCGGGTATTTGGCAGGATATTAGGAGCATTGCCAAACGTAAAAGGCGCAGGCTGGCTGAAAGCGTTGATGTTCAGATATCGATCGACGCCCGGATTGAAATTGCCCGTGCCCGTGGAAGTGCGAACGTTCGATGAAACCCAGTTGGGAACATTGTTGATTCCATTGAAGAGAGGAAGGAACGGCCCACCCCCAACTCCAATTGGACTGCCTGAAGTGTAAGTTTCAATGGAATTGAACTGCCATCCGCCAACAATTTGATTGGCTACCGGCCCTAGGTTAGACAGGAATCGCTTGCCCCGGCCTACGGGCAGTTCGTACATCCATGAAAATACGAAGTCTTGAGGTATGTTCAGTGGGCTTACTGCATACATGTTGCTGCGGTTATAGGTGTTGAGGGATCCATTACCTCCGCCACCGTAAGGATCTCCGAACGTGTCATTTCCTGGTACCCCCAAAGACTTAGACCAGGTATAGCTGCCCAGGAACGATAGTCCATTCGAGAACCGTTTTTGCAGGCGGATTTGAAGGGAATCGTAGTTATCGTATCCTGTCGGTTGGTAGGTGTCGTAGAGGGTAGTGTATTGCGGGAATGGTCGTAGCCCTTGGGCTACTGAACCTTGAAACCCTGGATACGGAGGAAGTATGCCAGCGGCGGCGGCGGCTGGAGAGTTGATATTCGCCAGCAGGGTGTTGCCCAACGACAGAAATTGCGGATTCACTTGGTTAATGTTCTCTAGGCCAGTCCATGTATGAATCGCGTGGGAACCCACATACGCCGCATCCAGCGTGATCTGACCTGGAAGATCCCTCTCAACATCAAAGGTCCAGTTCTGCACCTCGGCTGGCAGGGCAGAAGATCCATTGACCCAGGTCGCGGTGCCGTTATTGTTAAGCGCAGGGTTCAGGTCTGGCAGGGTCACAGGTGTGACCGGGAATCCATTATTGAGATTAAACGCGGGTGTGATATCTCCGTTTGTGGAGGCAAAGGCAGGCGTGAAGCCGAAGCCCGAGTTCCATAGTGCGGTACTGTTCAATCGACCTACGTTGATATAGTCATAAAAGATCCCATATCCGGCACGCAGCACGGTTTTCGAGTTAAGGGCATAAGCAACTCCCACTCGCGGCGACAATGCACGTAGGTAGTCCCCAGGCCCGAAGATTGTATTGGTGCCCGTCCGCCCTGAGCCGGTGCCTAAGAACTGTAAGGCGCCAGGCAGATTGCCTGCTCCCGGATTCGGACGGGTTAAACTCAGCGAAGAGAATTGTCCATAATCAGGCTTCGCATAGATAGGAATTTCATAGCGAAGGCCTAATGTGACCGTAAGCTTGGGCGTCGCCTTGATTGTATCCTCTCCGTAAAGCCCAAAGAGGCTGTCGGTGTAATAATTAATTCCAGGCGGAATAGTGCGGTTAGCTGAATCGACCTGCCCCAGAAGGAAACTGGCAAAGCTATTTCCCCAAGTGGAGAAATTGGGACTGTCGGGCAAAGAGGTGGAGAAGTTGCTGAAATTGAACCCCCCGCTTCATTTCGAAAGTCGCTCACCGTCATGCGGCGGCGCCTGTATTCAAATCCAAACTTGATTTGGTGTCTACCGGTGATCCAGGCCATGTCATCAACCCCTGACCAATCCTGAAAATAATCGTAGATATTCTGACTGCCGGTGTTGCCAAAGCCCTGATAGAGATTTGAGAAGTTAAAGTTTGGGAACCCGGTGGCATCTGAAGGAATCCCGGGGATTTTAAGGATTTGATTTCCCTTATTCGGGTCAGGCAGCCAATCGGACCATGTCGGATTGACCGGCGTATAACCGAACGCAAAGTGATTCAACAAGTTAGGCGTAATGGAGTACATGTGGTTGATTCTAAACCCTCCTCCCATGGTGGGCGCTACACGAAGGCCAGGATCTAGCAGGCCCGGAAAAGGTCCAAAGATAGTGGTAGCCGCATCGTCCCACCAAAAACTGCCGGCAATCCGCTGTTTATCATTAATCACTTGGTCGATTTTGACGCTGTAGTCATTCTCCGAAGTCGGCTGGTGCGCCGTGCTCACAAAATTGTTAAAGTACCCCGGTAGATTGGTAGCTGGCAGCAGCGCCATGGTTCGCTGTGCGATCGGGCTGATCATGCTGGAAGGAATAATGTTGCCCGGGAAAGGCTGACGAGTGAATCCGCCGTTGCCATCAGGAGCGGTAGTAGCCGGATTGTAGATTGGAAACGGGTAGTCTGAAAAGTTACCTTGGCGTTCCTGCGCTGTGGGCAACGTAACAAGACTTCCGGCAGGCAACCCGCCTCGCAACTGGAAGCCCGAATACGTAAAGAAGAAGAACGTCTTGTCCTTGCCATTGTAATGCGGCAGTATCACGGGCCCACCAAATGTGCCGCCGTATTCGTTTTGTTGCAGAGCCGGGAGCGGCGTGCTGTTGCCGAAAAAGCCTGCCGCATCGAACTTATTGTTACGTAGGAAGTCAAACAGATCGCCATGGTATTGGTTTGTGCCCGACTTTAAGGTGAAGTTCTCCACGCCGGATCCTCCGCCATACTCTGCCGGGTAGAGGGTGTTTTGTACCTTAAACTCCGAAACTGACTCATAAGGCGGGCTACTTTCGGCGATGAAGCCGGGCGCGCCCATAGAAGTCGTATCGATCCCATCGATCAAGATTTCCTGGCTAAAACCAGGAGCTCCGTCAATCGACTTCGACCACTGATTGCCTGTCACGCCGGGAGTCAGAAAAGTGAAATTCTCGATTTGTCGGCGGCCAGATGCGCCAATCGTTGCCAATCCACCTAAGGAAATAGGTAAATCGAGCATGTTCTTGTCTGGCATCACCGTGCCAACCTCGGCCGAACTCGTTTGAAGCTGAACCGCCGACGTAGTCACGTTTACCGTTTGCGTTACCGCGCCGACCGTCAGTTTAACGTCGAGGGTCGAAACCGTGGCAGTACTAATAACCACCGGCGACTGTGTGAATTGGTTGAACCCCGCCTTGCTGACGCCAATACGGTATCGCCCCGGGGATAAGGTTGGAACCAGGTAGATACCATCGCTCGTCGATGTGACTGTCACAGCCACACCGGTTCCAAGGTTGGTGACCTTTACAGTGGCACCAGGGACCGCGGCGCCAGTAGGATCGGCAATATACCCCGTGAGGCCTCCGAAGCTTCCTTGGCCGTAAGCAACTACGGCGAAGGTAAGCAAACATACGGCGCTCAAAGACGTAAATCCTTTTGCTCGACGCATAACGCCTCCTTAATCGATTATTGATACAAAAGTTTCTATATATGACATATTGCCCCACCCTGTCAAGTGAATTCTGCTGGGTTTCTTTTTGGTCTCGGAGAGCGCCATTAGCGTCTATTGGAAGACTGGAGAATCAAGATGTTCTGTGTGACCCCGATGGATAAGCACCTTGACAAGCGTGCGCTCGCGTATTATCGTGTTCTTTGTATCATCGATTATTCTGACGTCTCATTTGTGGATCGACATCGGACGTGCACACAGCACGGTGCATGCGCAAAGGTACATCCACCTGAAGTGAGCCACTCGCAGGACACATGGAACTGGAAGGTCGGGTAGCGATCATCACCGGCGGTGCCATGGGCATTGGCAAAGCGTGCGTGGAGAAATTCCTTCACGCCGGCGCGGCCGTAATGATCGTCGACAACAACGAGTCCGCAGGCAAAAAGACCACTGATGAGTTTGCTGGATACAGCCGGATCGGCTTTTTTCCTGCGGACATCTCGCGTGCCGACGAGGACCGCCACGTGGTTGAGGCCACGACGGCGCAATTCGGAGGCGTTGACATCCTCGTCAACAACGCGGGCATTCAGACGTTCGGCGGCCCGCTCGATACCACCGAGGAGACCTGGGACCGGACCATGAACATCAACCTCAAGGGGCATTGGTTGATGTCGAAGTACACGATTCCAGAGATGCTGAAGCGCGGCCGGGGAGCGATCGTTAACGTTTCGAGCGTGCAAGGCTTGGCGTCGCAGAGGAACGTAGTTGCTTACGCCACCAGTAAGCATGCAATGATCGGGCTGACTCGAAGCATGGCGGTGGATCTCGCAACCTCCGGAATCCGCGTGAATTGTGTTTGTCCCGGCACTGTGGACACCCCGATGATACGCTCGATCGTCAACCTGGATAAAGACCCAGCCCACCTCATGCAAATATTGAACAAGATGCATCCGATCGGCCGCATGGGGAATCCATGCGAAATTGCCGAGGTAGTCGCGTTCCTGGCCAGCGACCGCGCCAGTTTTATGACGGGTTCGATTGTCACCGTCGATGGCGGCCTCCTCGTCCCGATTGCCGGTTCACCAAGCCAGTAAACAACAGCCATTTATGCACAGTGATCTGCGATCAACGGAGTTGGTGTTCTCGCCAGTTGATGCACCGACTCTCAAAGACAAGATTGCTAGCGATATCCGAGTAGCGATCCTCTCGGGAGCATTGCAGCCCGGCGAGCGAATCGTGGAGTCCAGGCTCGCCAGACAGATGAACGTGGCGCAGACCACAGTGAGAGAGGCCATTCAGCTTCTGGTTAGTGAAGGCTTGCTAATCAAAAGAGTCAATCGTGAGAGTCTGGTCCGAAAGCTAACAAAGCCGGGTATTGATGATCTGTTTGTCCTCCGCATTGACCTTGAAGCTCTAGCGGTTGAATTGGCCCATTCCAAGATTGACGAAATGGCCCTGGCACCCTTGTACGAAGGCGTGGAACGCATGCGCCGTGCGGCGCGGGTGAGGAACATTCCCGAATTCTATCGGTTCGACATCGCGTTTCACCAACAGCTCGGCCGGCTAGCAAAGAACGAGTTCCTAGAGCGCGCTCTTATACCGCTATCGATCGGGCCGATTGCCTTCGTGCTCGCCGGCTTGCCAAGCCCCTTGGAAACGAACTACATACAGGTTGCCGACGATCATGCGCAAATCCTGGATGCCTTCAAGGCAGAGACCCCCAAGGGTGCCCGGCAGGTAATGGAGCGCATGCTCCGAGCATGGTACGAATTGCAGATGCGCACGTTTCCGTGAGAAGTTTGGATGAGTTACCCAGACGAGATTCCGACTTCGAGCGGGGACAGTTCGATTATTGGCTTAGGGCGCTCGTTAAACCGCTGGACATACATTGACGATTGCCGTTGGGTTTCTGACGGACGGAAGCCTGCAGAGCACAGGTACTGAAAGTGGCCGTTCATGTGACACCGTGAGCCTGGAACTGGAAATTTTCGTGGATGGGCTGGATCATCCAGAAGGGGTAGCTGTGCACCCTGACGGCAGCGTCTGGTGCGGTGGCGAGGCTGGACAGATATACCGGATTGACCCGGGCGGGCAAACAGTGCAGGAAGTCGCCCAAACTCGGGGGTTCGTCCTCGGTATTGCTTTCTCGCCGGACTTGAAGTGGCTGGCTATCTGCGATATACGCCGAAAGGCAGTGTTGCGTTTGGACCTCGCCACCATGGACCTCACCGTATTTGCCGAAGCGGTCTCGGACTGGCACTTTAGGATTCCTAATTATCCAGTCTTCGACCGCGCGGGATCCCTTTACGTGTCCGAGTCAGGAGATTTCGGTTCGGTCCAGAGGGTAAGGCCGAACTATGGGCCGGAGGAAACTTAACCTTCTCTAACGGACTCGCGTTCGACAACGAGGAACAATACCTGTATGTCGTGGAAAGTTTCCTGCCCGGAATCTCTCGCTATCGGATCCTGCCCGACGGATCGGCCGGGTTGCGCGAGATTTTTGTAGAGGCGCTTCGGGAAGTTCCTGACGGACTGGCCTTCGACGCTGCGGGAAATCTTTATTGCTCTTGCTATGCTCCCTCGCGCATCTATAAGATTGGTCCCGATCGGAAGCCGATCGTGTTGGTAGAAGATCCTTCCTGCCATCTCTTATCCAATTGTACAAATATTGCCTTCGGCGGTACGGAATTTAACATGCTCTTCGCCGCCAATCTCGGACGCTGGCACATTGCAAACATCCATACAGAGGCTAAAGGTGCGCCTCTAGCATGCCACACAGGAGGATGGCAGCTTCACCGCAGATAATGCAGTAATGAGCAACCACTCACGCTGGCATGTTGCGAAAGAGGATTGAATATGCTTTGGCGCGAGCTCGTTGACGGAAAGACAGAGCCTACAAAGAGGAAAACAATTCAATGAAAGAACGGTCGGTCGAGCGCAGGATGAGCGAACCAACCCGCCGGGACTTTTTGAAAGGCGCCACATCGATAGCGGCTGGCCTGGCTGCGGTTGGATCTAGCAATGGGGAAAATGTACTTCTCGCAACAAACCAGCGAAACCAAAACACGGAGGAGAGGACGATCGACCCGGACACCCTCCAACAGGGGCACGATGTGCTCAAAATTAAATCGGGTCTGTTTCTTGGCACCCAATATTACCGCCCACCCAACCCACGGCCTGGAGATTGGGACCGAGACTTGCTTCGGATCAAAGAAACCGGTTTACAAGTGGTCCGCGTCTGGCTGTATTGGGCCAAGGTCAACCCACATCCTCGAGTGTGGACGTGGGTCGATTACGACACGGTATTCGATCTAGCTGAGAAGAACGGAGTGAGGGTGCTCTTACAGTTTATGCCGGAGGCGGCACCTTATTGGTTTGCGGCGAAGCATCCTCAAGTGCGGTACATTGACAAGGACGGTCAGCCCATTGAACTCCACTCCATACCTGCCCTCGCGATTGGGGGATATCCCGGTGTATCCATCGACCATCCAATCGCCAAAACCGCCGTGGAAGAATTCGTGCGTCGCACTGTTGAACATTACCGAAGGCACCGGGCACTATACGGCTATGATGCGTGGAATGAGATATGGCTGCCAGAAGATTACAGCAATGAGACCGAAGCACGATTTCAAAACTGGTTGGGTCAAGAGTATTCACCCATCGGCGCACTCAACCGTAAGTATGGACGTAGCTATACCAGTTTTACGGATATCCGAATCCCCAAAGCCGGGGTCTATGGGGATATGTTTGACTATTGGGAATTCCTTCATTGGGTAAAGCAGGATCGTTTGCGGTGGCTTGCACAGACCATCCGATCAGCGGATCCCCACCATATGGTTGTGTCCCATACGGGGTATCCTTTCAACTGGGATTCAGACGCCTGGGGGCTGGCGAGGGAGGTCGACAGGTGGGGTACCAGTTGTTACATCGGCAACGACCATCCATCGCTAGAACCTGAAGATATTCATGATATCGCGTTGGTCTTCAATGCGACTCGAGACTCTGCACAGGGCAGACCTTGGTGGGTTGCTGAGATGACGGGGGGAAGTTTCTGGGAGGGCTTGGCGCACGGCCGCACGTCCGAAGCGGAGATTCGTCTGAAAATGGTCCTGGGAATAAGTTTGGGTGCCGAAGGGCTAATGTTCTGGCAGTGGCGGCCAGAGATCTATGGCCAGGAATCTCCCAACTTTGGGCTCGCCGGTCTTGACGGAGCGCTAAACTCGCGCACGGAGACTGTTCGCGACGTCTCCCGAATGCTTGCCAACTACAAGGACATTTTTGACAACCTCGAATGGGCACAGCCTCAGGTCGGCCTAATGTGGGCCCCTCGCGGTGCACTCTATGAACACGAAATGCCGTCTGAAAAGCACGTTGGTTGGTGGAATCTTAAGGGCTTTTATGGCGCGCTCATTGACGGAGGTTTCAGCGTGGAGATATTGAACGACCGAGTGCTGGCTGAGTCAGGCATACCTAACGGATTGAAGGTCATCTTCGCCCCATTCCAGCTTTTCGACCGGGCGGGCTTATCCGCGCATTTGAAAGAATGGGTGAAAAGCGGGGGGACTCTTATCGGTGGACCACGTTACGCCTTATACGATCCGGACACGTATGCCAACGAGAGCGTACCACCGGCTGAGATATCTGAGGTGTTCGGAACCAAAATGGTGGACACTTTCTACTCCCCAAATCCCATCATCCAGATCGAAAGCCGAAGCATTGTGGACGGTTTGCCTCCGACGGTAAAGGGACACCTTTTTATGGAAACGTATCAGGTTAACGATGCGGATGTCTTGGGCAAGTGGAACGACAGGCCGGTACTTACTATCAAAAAGTTTGGGCGCGGGCGCGGGATCATGTTGGGCAGCTTCCTCGGGGTCGGCTACTCGTGGCAACAGGCGCCGCAGCTTGCAAAGTTATCGGCGGCCATTTGTAAATCCTCTGGCGTCTCTCCGGAAGGGCGAGCGAGTGATGGGATCATCATTCGAATTGCTCGGTCAGGAAATGACCGCGTCGTCTTCTTGATCAATCCGCTCGAAATCTCCAAATCGGTCAGCGTGAGGCTCTCGGAGGCACTCAGTGGCCCTGTCATTGATCTATTTCATGGACGAGAAGTAGGACATGCTCTGCCTGGCAAGCCCATCCAGCTAACAATGGAAGCTAAAGAGGCGAAGGTTTTGTTGTGCAAAGCTCAATAAGCCCCTACCGTTGGTCACAGGCCCCGGGGTGGTGCTTTACCCGCGCAGAGGAGTATGTGTTGTGAACATCCCGCAATAACGCGTAAATCCGGCTCAATATTCGCCTGATGTGTGGGTTAAAGCAACGAAAGCCATCATGCGGAAACAAGGTTCTGGCTTTTACTTGTTGTGGGAACGGAGATAAAAGCACTCACAATAGTCGGCAGGAGGTGGTTTCATGGCTTCCATCACCAGACGCGGTTTTTTCGGAAGGGTCGGCACGCTGCCAGCCGTCGGACTGCTCTTTCGGGCCGGAGCGGCCAAAGGGGCCCAACTCGTAGAATCATGGGAGGGTGGAGAGGTTCGAAACGCAGCGTTCCGTGTGTCCTTGTCGCCCAAAGACGGTCTCAGAAATACTCGCGTGGTCCATGTGCCGAGTGAACTGTCATTGGCTGATGGGGACTATAGTTTTTCCTTCGGACGACCCCAGTTTAGAAAGACTTCAATTTCACAGGGCGCCGACGGCTCAACCCTGGTCGCGTTGCAAGGAACGGCGCTGGAAGGGCAACTGGAAGTTCTTCATGAGTTTCATGTTCCCGATAATCGTCCGTGGATCGAGGAGCAGATCACGCTCACAAATCACGGCCCTTCGCCCCTGGACCTGCAAGATGGACGGTGCGGGTTCGTTCTTCCACTTTCATTGGCCAACGCGAAGGTCGCGGGCAAGTGGGCCGAATTCAAGCTCACCGCTGTTCCCTACCGGCGAGAACCCAACGGAGGTCGAAAGCAGTATGCCGACTTTCCGTTAGGCCAGATTCTGACGGAGCAATACTCCTCAGAACTCTGGACTGATGAAACGACGGCCACGCCAGCCTATGCTTCAGAGGGATGGGCGTGGACGGATGGCAAGAGAGGTTTCCTCATAACCAAGTACAGCGAGAAGGGCATGGAATGGTCACTTCTTGATCAGGTGCCGGTGGATGGCAGCCGGGCTGGCCTGCGGTGGGGCGGATACGGAATATACCGAGGGAACCCAGGGCACGGAGCGTGGCTGATGCCGCAAATGTCACATCGCTTCGGAGTGACACGACTTACGGCCTATGATGGCGGAATGCTGGAGGGCTTCTATGCATTTCGCCAAGAAATGGCGGCGCGAGGTCACGGGTGTCCGGCCGATTTTGATCCTCCCGTCCACTGGAATGAACTTTATGACAACAAACTTTGGTGGCTTCCCGATGACGAGCAGGATGATCCTGAGATGCGAAAGAAATACTACACCCTGGAAGATATGAAGGAAGAAGCTGCCAAGGCCAAGGCCATCGGCTGTGAAGCACTCTACATGGATCCCGGCTGGGACATGACCTTCGGTTCAAAGATTTGGGACGAGGCGCGATTGGGTCCGTATCCGGCTTTTACTCAGATGTTGAAGCGAGACTACGGCCTGAAGTCATCTTTACACACTCCGCTCTCCGGCTGGTGTGATCCAACCTCCTACCCTTCAGAAATGTATCGCATGGACCGATTTGGCCAACGGCTCAAATGGGATCGGAGATGGGGATTTCTGTCTTCCCCCCTGTGTGGAGCATCGAGCCAATACTTGGAGGAAACGGCTCGGCGGTTAAAGGTCTTAGCCAAAGGCGGCGCAGCATTCTTCATGTTCGATGGAACGATGTACCACGCCGAGTGTTGGGACCCGAACCACGGGCACCGCGTTCCAGCTCGCCGTGAGGAACACGCGCAGGGAATCTGCCGCTTGGCGCGCATGGTTCATGCTGAATACCCCCATGTGTTGATTGAAATGCACGATCCGGTGGTCGGGGGCTCCCACATTCGTTACACGCCGACCTATTATGGGCATGGGCATGCCCCGGAGGGAGAGCCATATACTCAGGCCCTCGGCTTTGACTCTGTGTGGGCGTTCGAGTTGATGTGGATGCCGATGGAGGACCTCCTGAGCGGGAGGGCCATTGCGCTTTATTATTACAACCTTGCTTATAGTCTTCCTCTTTACATCCATATTGACCTGCGCACCGATAACCGGAATAGCTTAATTTTTTGGTGGAATGCATCGACGTGCCGGCACTTGGGAATTGGTGGAACGTCTAAAGATCCTGCCGTCAACAAAGCTCATTACGAGGCCATGGCTACGTACCGAAGGTTCGAATCTTTTTTTAAGAGGGGAAACTTTTACGGAATTGATGAAATGACGCACGTCCACGTCCACCCAACCGAACCGTCTGCAGTCATCAATGGCTTCAACCTGGAAAACCATCCAATAGAGAAACAGGTCCTTTTCGTCCCTGGGAATTACGGTCTCGATGGAAAACGTCCGCTCCAGATCGAAGGTGTGCAATCACGCCGGACTCGGGAAGGCTACGCCCTGACATTCAGCATACCAGCTCTTGGGCACCGCCTTGCAAGAATCCAGAATGGATAATCAGGTCGGGACTGATGGAGCAACCCAGAGTCGGCATTCTCGGGACGCTGTATCAAACGAGCTGACGAGTCTTCGACGAACGTTAAATCGAGAGACACGAGTGTCCCATCGTAATGAAACCTACGACTATTCCGACCTCAACGCTGGGACAGCCGTGATCGAGAGAGTATCCCTCTATGTCAGGTGTTGCAGCAGGAGTTTTACTGTCTGCCCTCGCTGGTATTCTAAACGGCAGCTTTGCTGCTCCCACTAAATATGTAAGGCGGTGGAACTGGGAAAACATTTGGGCCGTGTGGGCAGTCGTGGCAATGGCCCTTATGCCTTGGACTCTAGTTATCCTCACAGTTCCCAGTGGTATCAAGTTTTACGTGTATGCATCCTCGCGTGTAGTCTGGCTCTTGGTCCTTTTTGGAATCGGCTTCGGTATCTCCCAAATCCTTTTTGGTCTAGGAATTGCGGCTATTGGCATTGCGCTCAACTTTGCGATTGCCATCGGGCTTTCTACGGCATTGGGTTCTCTTGTACCTCTTATCCTCTTGCAGCCGGAAACAATTTTTACGCTCAAGGGAGGCACGATCTTCCTGGGCGTCGCATTAATTTTGGTTGGCATCGTGCTGTCGGCGATTGCCGGCTGGATGAAGGAAAAGGAACACCAAATCGGGCCTCAGGCCAAACATGGTGATGTTGAGGAGAAAATGAGTTTCAAGAAGGGATTGATCCTATGCATCCTGGCGGGCTTGGGCTCTCCTTTGATCAATTTTGGGTTGGCTTTTGGAAAAACCCTCACGACGCAGGCGGGGCAGGTCGGCGTCAGCCCAGCGAGCCAGGCCAATGTCATATGGGCGCCCCTTCTTAGCGCCTCTCTGGTTCCTTATCTCCTGTACTGCATCTATCTCTGGCGCAAGCATCACTCATGGCACCTCTATGCTCTACCAGAAAGCGGCATCAACTGGCTACTGGGAGCGATAATGGGAATCCTATGGATGAGCAGCGTGGCAATTTACGGGACGGTCTCAGTGAAGCTAAAGTCCATTGGACCCATTTTAGGATGGCCCCTGTTCATGTCGACGATCATTGTCACTTCGAGCGTCTGGGGCTTTGCGACAGGAGAATGGACAGGAAGTTTTCGCAAGTCACGCGTCATCGCCCTTTCGGGAATTCTTTTCTTGATTTTCGGATTCTGTGCTTTGGCCTATGCTACCCGATTTGGATAACCAATGATAAAGAAGACCTTGAATAACGGGACAGCAACCGACTGTTGCTGGCAACTCAGTCCAGAGAAAAGAATGCTGCCTGGGAAATGGCACGCGGACTGAGAGAATATAAAATGCACCGGCCTATTTCACGCCGCGAGTTGTTAAGAAATCTCTCCGCTTTGCCGATGGTAGGAGTTCCCTATCAAATCGTGGGGACTGTGTTGGTTAAGCCGCGCTTGCCAGTGCATTTTACGGACATCACCGAAGCGTCTGGCATCACATTCCATCACAATTCCGCTCCGGAAAAGAAATACATTGTAGAATCAATGAGCGGTGGCGTCGCGCTGTTTGATTACGACAACGACGGCTACCTGGACATCTACTTTACCAATGCGCTCACCGTTGACACCGCAGCAGATCCGCGCAGCTCTCGCAGTGCACTCTACCATAACAATGGCGACGGTACTTTTACGGACGTCACAGAAAAATCCGGCCTAGCCTATCCCGGATGGGCGATGGGTGTGACAGCGGCGGACTTTGATGGGGATGGCTACCAGGATCTGTACGTAACCTGCCTAGGCCATAACCGCCTTTACCATAACTCCGGCGGCGGAACCTTTACCGACGTAACAGCCGCATCTGGCGTTGATGATGCTCGCTGGTCCACCGGAGCAGCCTTTGGCGACTTCGACCGGGATGGTAGGCTGGACCTCTTTGTTGCGAATTACGTAGACTTTAAATTGTCGGACCTTCCGAGATTCGGCAAGGGCAAGTTTTGCTTATACCACGGGATCTCGGTGCAGTGTGGTCCCCAAGGCCTGCCTGGGGCTGGTGATTCTCTATTTCACAACAATGGCGACGGTACTTTTGCCGACGTTTCGGTCAAGGCCGGCGTCTCAGACCCCGCGGGACGCTACGGTTTGGGAGTTGCTTGGACGGATATCGATCAAGATGGGTGGCCTGATCTTTATGTAGCCAACGATGACGGACCTAACTTCCTCTATCACAACAACCGCGACGGAACATTCACCGAGATTGGCCTTCCCGCAGGCGTGGCGTTAGGAGGAGATGGACAGGAACAAGGTTCGATGGGCATCGCGATCGGTGACTATTTGCATACGGGGCGCCTCGCTCTCTTCGCCACAAATTTCTCTGATGAATATAACACACTTTACCGACATGATTCCCCGCTATTCTTCACAGACGTCTCGCTTCAGGCAGGCATCGCGAGATATGGGGGGCCGTTTGTGTCCTGGGGTACTGCTTTCTTCGACTACGATAATGACGGCTGGCCCGACCTGATGGTTGTCAACGGGCATGTGTACCCGCAAGTGGACCAAGCGAATTTAGGGACTCGGTACGCCCAGCGGATACTCCTTTTCCATAATGAGCACAACGGTACTTTCTCGGAAGTTGCGGCTGAATGCGGAGCAGCTTTGATGGTGCCCCGGGTAAGCCGAGGAGCTGCATTCGGGGACATCGACAACGATGGTCATATTGACGTTGTGATCGAAAACCTGGATGGCGGGCCCGCGATTCTGCGGAACGACGGTAACAGAAATAACTGGATCACGATTAAGCTGCGTGCCAAAGGGCTGAACCGCGATGCGATAGGGGCCAGGGTGAAAGCGGTAGCGGGCGACCTCATGCAGTGGGACGAAGTCCATTGCGGCGGGAGTTACCTTTCAGCGAGTGATTTGAGGCTGCACTACGGGCTGGGAAGCAGAACCCGTCTCGACTGGGTCGAAGTTCACTGGCCCGATGGAGCGGTGGAAACGGTTCAAAATCCTCCAATCAACCATTTTGTGGTCATCGAAGAAGGGAGAGGCTTAATAAGGCAAAACAGGCCTCAAACTTCATGGTTATAGGTGGAGAGATACACTGCTTTCCGGTGATAACTCGAATAGAGCCAATTGGATAGAGACCAGGAAAAAGTGGGGGCTGGACATGGTTTTGAATTGGCGGTGTGTACCCAGGATCCGAACATAGATTAGCAAGGTAACCGGCACCAAAGGGGGAACTTACGAATCGTGTAGTGAAAAGACACGGGTTACCACGCAACCCCCGGTTTTTCCTGCTCTCCAGATAGACTTACGGGGGCACTTTCGGCGCCCAGTGCTATTCGGACAGTGGGTCAAAGTCTCTCAAGTCAGGGTAAGTTTTCAGAGCATAATCACCGAAAATCTCGGGTGAATTATTGCTGCAAAACCTCCAATTCTCGCTGGGCAAGCTTCCGGATAGCAAGTTCCTTTGAATTTGCGGCATGACGAAGTTCCCGGATAGCTTGGTGCTTATTTCCTGCGGCTTTGTAAAGCATTCCGAGCCGATAATATTCGGCAGGGTCGGGCGAAGGCGCAAGTTCGACGGCCTTGTTGAATTCAAGGATGGCGCTTTCAATATCTCCTTGCTTGTACATGATCAGGCCTAGTGCATCGTGAGCCTTCGATCCCAGCTTCCTCCGAGTCCGGTCCCACTTTTCAGGAGCGATCCATTTTGGGACTCGAAAGCTCTCCGAAACACTCAACTCCCTCCGAGCGTAGTGCTCTGCCTGGACAAGGTGTTGCGGATCGGTGGTAGTGTCCGCTAGGATATAAGCGAGACTGGCGAGCACAGAGAGGTTATCGGAGTCAACGGTCAGGGCACTTTCGCCAGCTTTAAGAGCGTCCTGTGCATCATCAAGCGACAATAAGCTTCTAGTTCCATTTCAGAAACCTGACCACGCAGTTCTGAGTGCGGCCAACCCTGCTCAAACTCTTTCGCCGCGGAAATTACTTCCTGGGGAGTTCTTTTCGATAAAACGTGCAGATAGGCGTCAAATTCTGCGGGTGAGTCCGCCTGAGGTTCGGATGCGAACTGGGCGAAACACGGTCTTGGGCGCGTGGAGAACGCCACGCAGAGAAGCCCCATGAGAAAGAGAACAAGCCGACCCTGCCGGATAAGACGATCGTGCGATTTGCCTTCAATCATCGTCGCCCTCGCATTGCTATTTTTGCTAAGCCAAAGTATCACGTCTGCGGCGAGCCCTCAAACTGGCGGCAGAGGATTGCTGCTCCCGCACGATGCTGACCGTGATCCTGCGGTGGCTGGTATCCGGCAAGCTTTTGCAACGAATCATTTGAATCAAATGCAAAATGAAATTGAAGAATTGATTCGCCGGAATCCCAATGATCCCGAAGGCTATTTGTGGAGGGGGTTCCTTGATTTGCAGCGCCAGGACGACTATAACGCCGTCCGCGCCCTTCGCAGGGCCGAGGCCCTGGACGCCAACGTTTATGTGCTGAAGCTGCTTGCGGTGGCATATTATTCAGTGCGTCAGTTCCGGCTGTTTGTGATGACGATGAACGAAGCGATGCAAAAGCAACCCGGCGATTTCGCGCCCTATTACTATTTGGGACGGTACTACGTCTCGGTTGACGCCCAAGAGTTTGCGGAGGCGGCGGACTACTTCAAGATGGCCATTCGGCGCAACCCGCGATATTTTCGCTCCTATTACTATTTTGGCTACTGCAACGAGATCATGCGCCACCTCAATACGGCCGAGCAGCAATATCGGGAGTCCATGAAACTTGCCCGCGCTGCTGGCGCGACTTCCCCTCTTCCCTATGAAGGGATGGCGCGGTTAAGGCTGCTGGAGAACAAGCCCTCGGATGCATTAGTGTACGCCCGCCAGTCTGTCCAGCTCGCTCCCCAACAGGCGGCGAGCCACAAAATCCTGGCGAAGGCATATACCTCCGCGGGTCGTCAAAAGGAAGCATCATTAGAATGGAAACGTACAGCGGCTTTAGACCTGACAGACCCGAGCCCTTATTATCACCTCTTTCAGATTTATTCCGCGCTGGGCAATACAATAAAAGCCAATGCGGCCCTGGCCCAATTCAAAAAACTCTCCGCAATTTACGGTGCAGACTGAACCAGATTGGAGACCGCTAAAAAGCCGGGGCAACGGCTGCAGATCGTTCAGTGGACAAGGATGGAGACGAATGCAGAGTCGAAATCGGGCATTCGGAACCGAGCATTCCCTCGCACGGAGGCTCAGAGCTTGGGACCGGCGTTCACTGATTCCACTTGTCTTGTAACTGGCTGCCTCGACTTTTTAGCAGTCTCACTTGAATCCCGGATTTTGGGGGGACCGGAAAGAACTTGGGGGTTCACGCTGCCACCGCCTCCACGGCGGGTATTCCCGAGGATAACCACCCAGTATATTTGCCGAGTTCCCCATTGAGTAGCGCGCAACGGGCGTGAAGCAACATCTGGGTACCGCGCTGAGTCCAGCGCATGTGCTGCATCTTCTCCATCCGCCAGTCTACCGGTTGGTCCACCGTGGACTCCACGTGGGCCGTGGATATGGGCTTTCCTTCACGGTATTCCTTCACGTAGTTAATCAACCGGCTTTCGTTGGCGGTGAGGTACGAGCACAGCTCGTTCACGCGCGCACGAATCTGTTCTATGCTCGTGGACCGACGAGAATCCTTCTCCGCGAGCATTGTGTGGATATCGACCCCGTCGTAAAAGCAAGTCAGCGCGACGTAGGCTTCGTACACGTTGCCGTGCCAGACCTTCCATTTCGCCCGGTTCAAATGCCCCTAGTGACGGCCCAGCCGATATCCGAAGTCTTGACGGTGAGGGAGATAGATGAGGCCTTTCCCGATTGCTTCGAATCGCCGTGTGATGTGATACCAGTCTAAGACGTGCTGCTTGTTGACGTTGAACCAGCGGCCACCATCGACCGCATCCCGTCCTCACCGCCAAGCCTATCCGCTGAGCCACGTGCCGTGCCGCTGCACTTTCGCACGCCTGCCCCACCACACTTCTTCGAACCGCTTGCTGAACGGCGCCTTGCTCGGCAGTTGCTCCACCTTCTCCGCCTTTACCCCACACTTCGGACATCGCACCCGGTACAGTTCCAGCACCACTGTGGTCTGGTTCTCAAAGCAGGCCAAGTCCCGTACTTCTCGCTCATAGACCTCACCAATCCCGCTCACCCGACGTCCGCAGCCTGAACACACCACCTTCCGGTTGCCCGGCTTGCGCCGCACCCACAGCTTCAGCGCCTTGGCCCCCCTCGTCGATCTCCGCCCGGCAGACTCGGTAACCCGGCCACCCCAGAATCTTCGTCCAGTCGTTGTCTCTCAAACTGCCATGTGTATCGAGAAACCGGGCTCCCTGAAAACCCCGCCAATCGCGCAATCTCCCAGATTCCTGCGTAGAACCATAATAACAATGCTCTGGGTTAAAATACGGCGGCTAGATTAAGGGTATCGAGCGGAACGTACTCACCAGTGGCCACCCATGGGACCGCCGAATCAACCGAGGTATGAGGGAAGCGGGAGTGCGCGCTGGTCACTCTCGAACCGTCGAACACCGCCATTACTGAAATCTTTGGATCGAGAATGTGCGAAATTTCATGGTCCAGTTATGGTCCACTTATCGTTACTCAAGCTTACTGAACGTGTCTTCGGTAGCCATCCGCATCGCATCGTTTTAGTAAGTTACGGTTGGGTAGCGTCCTTCCAGTACTACGACGCGGGTTCCGGTGACCACAGAAACGGAAACCAACGCCTCTGGAGGTGAGACCGACGCGGTCTAAGCCATGGCTCCGAGGTGAGCAAAAAGGTGAGTAAAACTCCCGTATCTGCGCACGCCAGCCCGACTCAGGTGAACTGTAACTCGTTGATCCGACGTAGCGAGCCACTCTGGAAACGGTTTCCTAAACCGTGGGTCGGGGGTTCGAATCCCTCCAGGCCTACCAGTTTTCAATACAGCCGCTTCCGGGTTTAGAGTGGGCGACCACCATAGGTTGCGGTCAGGCTTCCCGTTCATCATGATGCTTCCAGTCTGGGGTAAAGATCGAGTCCGCCGCAGTGAAAGTAGATCGCGGTCTTGTAGGGCTCTCGATTGCGGAAGCCACAGGCCGTTTCTTTCACCATCTGAATCTTGCTATTCAAGCCTTCCGCGGTGGCGTGGGTGAGGTGATGCCGAAAATAGGTCAAGATGTTGGGCAGGTGAGCGTGCAAGGTTTGGGCGGCACGGATCACAGCGGTCAGCCGGGAGTGGGTCGCCCAAAAGTACCAACGGCGAAAGGAGTCCGCCGCCCGCTGGGGATCGTGATAGGTCCAGAACTTACGCAGCGCTTCCTTGATGGCCCAGGCTCTTGCGGTTTTCAGGTTCTCACCTTTCACCGCCTCAAACTCCGCTCGTCGCCACTCCGGCACATTCTCTTCATTCGCCAACCCGAGGTGCTGGGTGCTTTTCAGCCGCTCGTCGCCTCCCCCCTGCAGCCGCTGGTGCTCCTGCCGACGAACTTTGTCCACCGCCTCGTTGACCGTGCGCAGGACGTGAAATTTGGCGAAGACAATCTTGTCGTCGGCTCCCGCCACACACGCCTGAGTAGCGGCAACGTAAGGGTCCCACCTGTCCATGGCCACGGCTCGCACTGGGGCCAACTCCTCGGCACTGAATTGGCGGTAGTATGCCTCCAGACTCTCCTGGCGACGGTCCTCCACCACGTATTCCACCGTGCCTCGCTGCGCGTCCGAGATCACCGTTTCGTAGCGATGGCGTTTGGCAAACGCCTTCTCATCCACGCACAGGTAGGGCGGAATGCGCCGCTCCTTCCGGGCCAAGCCTCGGGCCACCGCCTTTTCCACAATGCCCCAAGCTGCATCCCAGCTCGTCCCCGTCAGGCGCGTCACGCCGGTCACGTCGCATTCCTTCAGGGTGTCGATCAGCCGACTCTCCATGCGCACCGTCAACGAGGAGCCGGGACCTGCCCAGCTCGCCGCCACCTGGCGAACCCCATGCTCCGGGCACTCGACGCGAGGCAGCCGAGCGTGCAGGTAGGTCTGACAGTGGCAGGTATCCAAGTGCCGCCACTCGCGCTCCTCGGCATGGTCGTACAGGGGAACTGCCCGCCCGCACTCCGGACAACCCCACTTCGCTCCGGTGCCCTCCTCGATCCAAACGTCCACCCGGTCGGCCGCCAGATCCAGCCGCACTTCCCGGATCACCCAGGGTGGACGCAATCCCAACAGGGCCGTATACAACTCGGTGTCTTTCATCTCGGACTCCTTTCCCAAAGGATGTTCAAGGATAACACCGAGGCTTTCGGCTCTCGATTGACAAGGCGCTTCCCAGAACCTCAAGATGGTGCCCAGCCGGTGAAGCGGAGGCGGGCTCTGCTGGCGAGCAACCCGCTGAGGAATAACCGGTCGGAAACTCATCGCAACGATGAGGGGGGCGGCGACCGCGTCGCCCCGCTTCCCCCTTCGCTGTGATAGATTCCCCATGCCTCAAAAAACGCAAAGCTCAGGCGTGGCAACCACTATATATTGGGGCTACCCACTCCAAACCCGGAAGGACCCAGAAAAGTAAATGTTATTTTGTGGTGATACCTTAGCACCGACCAAGAGTTCGCTGCCAAAGCGGCCGACATTGTGGGGCTGTATCTCAATCCACCCGAGAAGGCGCTGGTGATCTCGGTGGATGAAAAGCCCAGCATCCAGGCCTTGGAGCGGAAGATCGGCTATGTGGAAACCGAAAACGGCAAGATCGTGCGCGCTTACAAGAGCACTGATCAGCGTCATGGGACGCTCAACCTGTTTGCAGCGTTGGAGGTTGCCACCGGAGAAGTCAAAACGGCGATCACCCAACGCAAAAGGCGGGAGGAGTTTTTGCAGTTTATGGACCAGATCGTGGCGGAAACCTCTTCCGAGCAGGAACTGCATGTGATTTTGGACAATTACTGCACGCACAAGAAATGCGACGCTTGGCTGACCAAACATCCCAATGTCCATTTTCACTTCACACCCACCTCGGCCAGTTGGCTGAATCAGGTGGAAATTTGGTTCGGCATTTTGTCCCGGAAGGCCTTGCGCGGCCTGAGCGCCACAAGCACCGCAAAGTTGCGCCAAGCCATTGAAGCATTTGTTGCAGCATACGCTAAACATGCAAAGCCCTTCAAGTGGAGGAAGCGTGAAGTGAAGGGATCACAGCTCCGCAATACTATCGTTAATCTATGCAACTAAGGATCCGCGTCACAATAAGGTGACCTATTTTGTCTTTCGAGCTGGCAGGAGTGAATAGTTCCATTCACCGTGAAAGCCAGCTCGTTTCAGGTTTAGAGCAGCTAG
>Ga0307374_10002882_pt1 | contig 30015 bp, 23 predicted proteins | sample OX3MG_FD_202532 | JGI IMG/M metagenome (GOLD analysis project Ga0307374, IMG submission 202532) | Soil microbial communities from Risofladan, Vaasa, Finland - OX-3 | ecosystem: Environmental > Terrestrial > Soil > Coastal area > Acid sulfate soil | place: Finland: Risofladan, Vaasa | collected... | reverse complement strand
GTTCCTCCACGACGATGCCCGTCTTGGCTTTCGCGCTGGGCAGGAACATCAGTTGCACGAAGGCGCCATTCTCGGCTCCGTTCCCGCCGATACCGGAAGGTGCCACCGAGAGTGAATTGACCGCTGTCCGCAGATGGGCCACCTGGGCGACATCGGTGATGACCCGGGACTCCTTCTCGGGGCGGGGTAGGGGGCCAGAGGCAAGGATGATAACCGTGGACCAGGCCGAGGGGATGACCTCTCCGGCACTGCGCGGCGGGGACCAGGTCACCTGGACGTCGACCCGGAAGGCGACTCCCCCGGGCAAGCCAACCTGGCCGACCAATACCGTGATCGAGTCCACATCCGCCTGGGTGGCCCGCAGAGAAAAGATGGTCCACTGGCTGTCTTGACCTGGACCGGAACTTCCCCCACTGCCTGAGACGGATGAGCCCGGTGGCCGGTGAGCCTGATACCAGCCCAGGACGTCATCGTGTCCGGGCCAGCGCCAGATCTTGTAGGCGTCGACCAATTCGGCGGTGGCCGGTGCCGATGGTGGAGACATCAGGCCCGAGACTGCCTTGGCATCCACAGCGCCTGACGGCAACGGCCAGGTGGCCAGCACCGACTCGGCCAGGTCGGCCACGGCGCGAGGCGGGCTGGCGTTGAATAACTCCGGGAGGTGGCTGGTCCAGAACGCAGCCGATGCCGACTGAGGAGCGGAGTGGGCCAGGAGCCCCCAGATCCCGGCGCCAAGGGTGACGCACAGAGCGCAGACGACGCCGATGATCACCGCCGGGCCGTCCCGGCGGACAGGGCGGTCAGCTAGCACTGGATTCTCCGACCCGCTCGGACCCTGCTCAGGAACTTGCCCATCGCCCACTTCGTGCCGCCAAAGGACCCGGATCAATCGTAGGCGTCCCAGAATCTTGGGGCACCTGGCGTTGGGCTTCTCCAGCCTCGACGCTCTGTTGGACTGCTCCCCAGAGCCGGCCAACCGCACCAGCCGGGTAGCTTGGCCAGGGTGGGCGTTGAGGTCATCGTCTTGAACGGCGGATCCAGCTCCGGGAAGTCCACCCTCGCCAATTCACTGCAGCAGCGTCTCAAGGGAACCTGGTTGAGTCTCGGAGTCGACGACTTGATCCGTGCCATCTCTTTCGGTCCCCATGACACGGGTGCCGGAGGCTCCATCGACTTCGGCGTCGACGGATCGGTCATCGTCGGCGAGAAGTTTCGCTCGGCCGAGAAGGCGTGGTACGAGGGCCTGGCGGCCATCGCCCGGGCCGGTACGGGCGTCATAGTGGACGAGGTCTTTCTGGAGGGAGGCCGATCCCAGGCCCGGCTGCGGACGGCGTTGCAGGGGTTGGCAGTGCTATGGGTCGGGGTCCAGTGCCAGCCGGAGGTGGCTGAGGCTCGCGAGCTCCGGCGCGCGGATCGGACCCCGGGCATGGCCCGGGACCAGGCGCAGCGTGTTCATGAGGGCGTCAGTTACGACTTGGTGGTCGACACGACAGCCAACTCCCCGGCGAAGTGCGCCGAGGCAATTGCCGCGACCATCTGAGACTGAGCGAGTCGAGCGACGGTCTGGGTGCCCCAGAACCCCCCTGGCTCCGTCTCAGCCGAAGTCGCCCAGTACGCCGGTCGAGGGAGGGCCAAAGGCCGTCGCCCGCCCGTCGTGCGACTCCCAACAGACACTGGGAGCCCTGCCGTCAGTGGGGTGACCTCAGATGGGTTGGAGGCTGAGGCAGAGTTGAGGGGCGTAGTGACCGAATCGAGGCAGCGCAGGCAACGGGGGAGGACTTCGAGGAGATGCACGTCGACAACCCGCTCTGCCGCCTTGGAGGACCCGCCGTGAGCGCTGGCCACGACCTGAAGGCTCGGACGCCGCTGCTGGTGACCTGGGTGGTCTCTCTACTGCTTGGCGCCGCTCTGAGCTCGTGTTCGACGGGGACGCCTGGCGCCCGCCAGGGGTCAGTCCGATCCTCGACCACGGCGGACTCATTCGTTCCCACCACCGCCAGCTCCGAGCCCGTCGACACGCTCCAACAGGTCGCCTTCGAGACACCACTGGTCGGTCACGGCATCTTCGAGGTGGAGCCGCCCACGGGAGACGACTGTGATTATGTCGCCGGACAGACCACCGACGGAGGAGCCCACTTCAAGGGCCTGGGGGAGGTGACCAGCTGGGCTTGTAATGGACTCACGCCCAGCACTGCTCTCGTCTTCGATGGTAACGGCGACGGATTCTCCTACGGGCCGGGCCTGTTCGTCACCCATGACGGAGGCCTCACATGGGCGTCTTCCCCTCAGCCCGGGACCGTCGCGCAGGTGGCGATCGTGGGCGCTTCGGTGTGGATGGTGGAGAGCACCTGTCCGACGGACCAGTACTCCTCGTCCTGTCCACTTGCGATTCTCGAGTCCTCCGACGGGGGTCGGAGTTGGCATTCGTCGCCCACCCAGCCCGCCGGGTTCACCGCCCGCACGCCGATACCTGATGCCCAGTCAGCCGACGGGCAGGACTGGCTGGTGCCGGTGGGCCCCGACGCGGCCTATCTCCTGACCACGCCTGAGACGAACCAGACCGGCGCTCCTGACCAGGCCGCTTTCTGGTTCACGCCCGACGGAGGCAGATCCTGGAGGGAGGGGAAGGTTCTCTGTGGCATTGACGCCTCGAGCGTCGTCCTGGCCGCCTCCTCGGCGCGGGGACTGGCCGCAGTCTGCGCTGGCCAGGCCAGTGCGGGGTTCCAAGCCAAGTCAGCCTCCTTCTCCAGTGACGGGGGCCTGAGCTGGTCGGTTCAGGGGCCCTGCCGGGCGAACGCCCTCAGCGAGCTCTGCACTGCCAGTCCTCTGTCCGGGGGATACCTGGGGCAGGTGGTCAGCCCCTCAGACCGAGTCGCCCTTGTCGTCGGGATCCGGGGCGCCCTCGTGGTGACTCGGGACGCCGGTGTGAGCTGGCAGGCGATCCGAAGCGTCGGTGACACCAATGGAAACCCGGACGAGATCGCGTTTGTCAGTCCGACAAGCGGTCTGGTCCTTGGCCGGTTGAAGAACGGTCCAGCACCGGTAGCCCTCTGGCACACCGCCGATGGCGGCCGGACGTGGAAGTCGGTCACGCCGATACTCACGTTCCAGCCTAGGTCGTCCGAGGTGGGCGGCCCGCCTGGATGACTCCGATTCGGTCGCTCAAGTCCGACACAAGGGTCTAAGTGAGACTATCGACGGCCGAGGCAGTATCCCCGAACATCAGGGATGGCTTTCGGTGTCCCGTATCACCAACCGCCGGACCTGAGCGATCCGACCCACGGGGGGGCAAGCGCCGGGTTTGGCTCAGGTCTGGAAACTCCCAAATCGGTCGCCGGCGCCCGGTTCGGAACCTACCGTGCGGGTGTGCTGAGCGAAGACGCCCGCGAGCAGTTCGCCGATGACGGATACGTACGCCTGGCCGAGTTCGTTCCCGCAACGGAGGTAGCCGCCATGGCAGCCGCTGTCTGGCAGGCGCTCGGCGAAAAGTTCAATGTCGAGATAGCCGATCCCTCGACCTGGCCATCCGCGGATCGCCGGACCGTGAACCGTGAGCTCAAGGGCCACATCGCCTTCGGCGGTCTAGCCGACGGCGAGATGGCGTGGGTGCTCGACGGACTTCTCGGTCCTGGCGCCTGGGAGCCTCCCCGGCGGTGGGGCGGCGCCATGGAGGTCGTCTTCCCGGGTTCCTCCGAGGCCTGGACCGTGCCTTCAAAGCCGTGGCATCTGGACTGGAACTACGAAGTCGCCCCAGAACCGCTGGTCGGCGTCAAGGTCATCATTCTCCTCGATGACATCTCCGATCATGGCAGAGCCACCCTGGTCATTTCCCGCTCGCATCATGTGGTGAGAGGATTCGTCGGTGGGCTCTCACCCGAGGAGCGCGCCGACCACCGCAAGACGCAGAGAGCCTTCCTCCGACACCACCCCTGGTTGGCTGCTTTGACCAGAGAGAGCAAAGCCAACGATCGGTTGGGGTTCATGAGAGAGACTGTGGACATCGCCGGCAGCACGGTGAAGGTCGTGGCCCTCAGCGGTAGGGCCGGAGATGCTTACCTGGTCCATCCCTGGGTCATCCACTGCCCTTCCCCCAACACCGACCTACGACCTCGCCTCGCCTACGCCGAGAACATCCAGCGTCGGGGCACCCACACCGTCTCCGACGTCAGCTGACGTGGAAGGGATGTCTGGCGAGTAGCCCCGTCGTCTGAAGGAGGACGGAGGCTGATGGTGGTGATGCCGGCCGGGACGGTGGCGGTGCTCAACCACCTCGGTATCGCCGATCTGCTGGCGGGAGCGGGTAGGGCCAGACACGTCGGTCGGTGTGCTCGCGACAGCCCTGTCCCCGAAGGTCTGGCCACTGTGCCCCAGAAGATCGCGCCCCGCCGCGGGTGGCACGTGCCCCCCTCCGCCGGGTCCGAGTGACGGTCGGTGACCGACCGGCGGGTACCCCCGGCGGGTGAGCGTTTCCGAGCGGGCAAGCGGGCGCTACCACTCGACATCGGCTGGGATCGGCAGCGACCCTAAGGGTTCGAGGTAGAGGAAAACCCCCGATTGATCAGGGAGGGTGGTGGAGCCAGGCCTAGATCCGCGCACCGACCCATGAGAGCTCGGGTCGCCGCGGCGACTCGCGCCCGCCGACCGGATCTGAGGGCAGAGAGATACTGGCGAAGGTCGGAATCGAGTTGTCTATCGCCCGTCGGGGTCGCGGCGACAGCGATTGCCTGATCGGGTGGCTTTGCGTGGATTTGGACGAACGCGCTGCAGATCGTTCTGGCTGCGGCAGAGGGTCCCGAACTGCAGCCAGCTAGCAGCGGGATGAGAAGCGACGCAACGACCAGACTGACGCTCCATCTCATGGGCCCCATACTGGCGGATCGGGCGCTCCAAGTTCTCGATCCCGCCAGAAGGACGTAGCCCATAATCCCACCGCACCGGGGCCGGCCAGGTGCCCCCCTCCGCCTAATCTGGGGCGCTCGCGGCGGGGAGACCGGTCAAGTGTCGTCGGCGTCGATCCCCATTAGGGGACGATCTGAGGGCCTTCGTACCGGCGCCCTGCCCGTCGTTGCGCGTGATGCCGAGACCGCTCGGGGTTCCTTTTTGCGGCGGACATCTGGCACTCTGACTTTCGCGTTGGGCGAGTTGGACACCGCGACGGCACCCCAGGTGCTGTGGTGGACCACTGACGGCGGGCAACGCTGGGCCGTCCTGGCGCGGGGGATCTGACCACGGCCCTAGCGGGTGCAGATTCGGCATCCCGACCAGGTTTCCCTCACCCGGGCAGGCCTCGGGCCGGGATCCAGCTCAGCCCGCCGTCGTCGGTCAGATACAGACCGTTGCCGCCAATGAGCACCCCTTCGGAAGAGGTCTCGAAACCGACGTAGTCAGGCGAGGCCGGGGCTCCGGGCACGCCGGTCCATGTGGTCCCTCCGTCGGAGCTCCTCCACAGCCCCGCTCCGTTGGTGCCAGGACCGGGCACGGCCATGAGCAGCACCCGAGATGACAGTGCCGCCAGGCTCTCGCCGGGGCGGCCCGGAGGGTTCCGGGAGACGAGCGTCCAGTCCCAGCCGTTGTCCTCGCTGCGGAACAGAGTCACGGACACCACGGGGGTGGCGCTGTTGGAGGAAACGGCCATGCCACAGACCAGGACGAGTCCTCCCGGTGCCCAGGCTGCCACGGTCACCGGGATACCGGGATAGCGGCAAGAAGAGGGCAGGGGCCGCGCTGAGAGGCCCGCCTCGGAGCCGGCCAGGAGGTCCCCACCCGGTCCTGAGAGCATGGCGTAGACATTGTGGCCAGCAACGACCACCTGGGCGCCCTGGCTCCCGAAGGCAAAGTGGCCGATCGCCCGCCAACTGGTCGATCCGGCGGGAGCGGCATAGACGGTGTCGGGGCCCTCGCAGTCCCCAGCGCCGTCTCCACAGGGTGCTGTGACCAGATAGGCAACCCCGTCCGCCGCCTCTACGTCAGTGGCCCAGGAGGAGCGCCCCGGCACTGGGTCGGGCGTCCAGGTGGCTCCGCCGTCGCGGGTGATCCAGAGCGAACGGTTGAAGGCGTAGCCGTCCAAGGCGTTGGCGAAGCGGATCTGGCTGACGTAGTTGTCGGTGGCACCGGCCTCGTTGGGACCGCCTGCCGCTGGGGCGCCTCGCTCCTGCCAGTGCAGGCCGCGGTCGAAAGTCTCGTACACGGACACACAGGACTGGGGGGCCTGACCACAGGGCTGTTGGGCGATGGCCCAGCCCTGTGTCGGTGAGACGAAGGACACCGAGAACACGACGGTGGGAGCCGGGGGCATCGGGATCGGGCTCGGAGCGGCATCCGGCGCGGCGGCGGTGGTGGTGGTGGTGGTGGATTGGGAGGCTCTCCCCGGCGCCACAACGTGGCGAGTAGGCGCCTGAGTCACCGGGGCCCGCGTGCTGGAGCACGAGACCACCAGGAGCCCGCAGACCAGAATCACCAGGGACCAAGGTCTCCTCACGACGCGAGACTCTGTACGACGCTGTCTTCGGCGCTCCTCCTGTGACTGACCCCCGCCGACCGTCCGCAGCGCCGATGGCCACCGGCAACGCTCAGGCCCGGCCAGGTGGTGTCGGGAGCCACGGTCCGGTGGCGAGAGTCCTGACCGAGGCGATGCCGGGAGGTCATGTCACCCAGACCGCCAGGGCGAAGGTACAGGCACCGGGCGGAAAGCCGGGCTCGCCGCCGGCAGCCGGCACCGCCAGTTTCGCTGTCCCTGCTCCAACAGCACCGAACTCCTGTCCGGCCCACTACCGCGCAGGCGCGAAGCACGTCCGTGTTCGAGGACACATACAGGGACCCTGAGGTCGGTCCGGCGAAGGGAAGTGTCGCCACCACCCTCGCCTATCTGCACCTTGATCGAGTGGTGGTTGTCATCGGGGCCGACGCCGATGACCTGGCCGGTCGAACCGGCCCCGGTGGAGATCGAGGCGGCGATTCGGCGGGCCGACCCGCAGGGTCCCGGGCCACCCTCGTTGTAGATCAGAGCGTTGGCTCCCCTATCGGCGTCCATCATGAAGATCAGGTAGTTGTAGTCAGTCGTCAGGACCCGCTGGGCGGCGGGCGAAGAGGTTTGCGCCGGGCAGCTGGTCGAGCCCTCGTCGAGCATCACCACGGCCCAAGCCAGCCGGCGTCGGTCGGTGCCCACCGCTGGGAACCTCGGGGAGGCGGGGATTCCCCCGGTGGCCTCGATGATGGTCGTTTGGCTGGGATAGACGTTGGCCGACCTCCATGTCCGCTGCACAGAGAGAAGCACAAAGCCTATGGCCGAGACATCAGCCGAGGGCTGGGCGGCAGAGGTACGCCCGATATCACGCGCTCCGAATACCTCAATGCCTCGGCCCAGTCAGGGACCAGACCCACCGCGAGAATTCGGCGATACTGCTCGGCGATGATCCGAACGGACGACGGCCGATGGGCTGAGGCTGGCACGCTGGCCGGCCATCTTCAGCGCGGGCGGGGGGCGGGCAACCTGGGCGTTGAACAGGCCGACCCAGGCGGCCGACATCGTCGTTCAAAAGGACCGCTTGGCCGCTCTCTACGGCCAGCTCCGCCACCAGCGTGGCGAAGCCAGTTCCACCGGCTACGCCATCTATCAGTGCCGCGCCGTCACCGAGGGCCTGTCGTTCGAGCATTAGCGCTTTCCACAGCGTCGTTGGCTGCCTTGGGAGGCTGCGCCTCGGCCGCCTCGAACTCGGTGCCGACAGCGCCGACGACTTGGCCGAGGGAAACGCCGACCTCGGTGGCAGGCTCGGCAGTTGTCCTCCAGGACTACAGCGGGCCACAGGAGTATGAGGTTTGGCCAGGGACCGTCATGACTCTTCGCTTCCCGCTGGGACCCGGATCAGGGCCGGCCATGTCGTCCGACCCACGCGTCGTGAGGGTTGTGTCACAAGGACACGGGTCACCGACCCTCCTGGCAGTCAATCCCGGACGGGCGTTCGTCACCGCCACAGTCCCAACCGAGCCCGTTTGCGATCAGTGCGCGAAGGTGGCGGAGCCGGCACCTCTCATGCTCTACATCGAAGTGGCGCCGAGATGAGACGAAGCGCGCTGGTCCATGACGTGTCAATCATGAAGAAGCCCTGGTCAAGAGGCCTGCCGGCGGTGCCTCAGCACATGATGCTCGGACGGTTGGAGGATTGCGGCGCTTAGGGAGCAGGCGGCGTCGGCTCTGAACAGCCCCCGGGTACCCGATTGGATTGTGTGACTGGCCACCGCTCGGGTGGGCCCTCCTGGACCTCGGCTCCGTTGTGAGAGCTCACGGTCACACACTCACCAAGTCGACCCACCCGCTCGGTGAAACAGACGCGGCCCCCAGCGGCGTTGAACAAGCTTGGGTGAGTCTCGCTGATGCAGGTACCGTCAGCTGAAGTGACCACGCCGGTAACGCCGCCAAAGAACTCGCCGGAGTTCACCCCTGAACGCTCAGTGAGTCCGTTCGAGTTACCGCATCCAACCAGGGTCACGGCCACCGCGAGGAGCCAGACCCAAGGTCCGGATGGCGACCGCGAGACCCCCGTCGCCATCTCGTCAGCGCGGCTCGGGTTGGTACACATCGGCCGACCTCCTAATCAGGTCGACAGTGTGTGGCGGAGTCCGGCCCAAATCAACCGTGTTATCGACGCTGATCGCCAGATAGAGCTTTCCGCTGCTTTCGATTCCGCCGAGGACGGTCGCCCGAATCCCGAGCATCAGGGGATGACACCCTGTTCGCCGGCAAGGAGCCCACCGCTCCAGATCAGCGGAGGCCGTCATTTGCGAGCAGGCGAGCCCGACGGCCACCTGATCGCGAACGGCACATCGGAGCGGGCTGGACCGCCGTGAGCCCGAGTGCGACGGTCCCTCTATGTGACTGGTTGCTGAGTGAGAGTGCCGGCTGTCGTTAGCCGCAAGCTAGCGACGTAACAGGTCGGAGGGCACGAGGATCCATTTGGGCGATAAGGCCGAGTCTGAGCCTCTATATCGCGAGTAGCAGCGTGCGAACCGGTACCCACTGTGACGGACACCTTGACGTCGCCGGTACCCGATGCGGGAACAACGATGCTCAAGACTGGTGCGGCACTCTCGCCTGGGGGTCTGGACGTACACCTATGGCCTAGGCACATCGACACCGGCTGGGACAGATCCGACGCGGGCAGGTACAGGTATATCCCGGAGTGACAACCGATCAACGTACAGGCATGACGGGACGGATTCGCGGAGCCTGTGGGTCCTCTTGCGGATGTTGAGCACCCCAGAAGACCGATCCCGAGGGCCGACGCGGTGACCAACGCCGAGAGTCGCTTCTTAGGCATCCAGCGCGCCTTGACCTGTTCGTGAGTCTGGTCCGCGATCTCTCTGCTCATCCGACCCCCGGGACGAAGCTCAATCCCCAATTCAGAACGTAGGCCGGAGCGGGCGCCTAATGCCGGATACCGGCGCCGTCCCACTCTCAGAAGGCGTGGGAGGGGTAGCCCATAACACCGAGCACCACAGGGTGACCTCCCTGTCCCGGAACGCCGGCTGGGGGTTCAGGATGCCCGCCCCATGTACACCCGGATCCCAGAGACCCTTCTGGCTCCTTCCGATCCGGCATGACACCAGGTCGTGAGAAGGAGAGACAGGAATAGGGAAGGGCCACCAGTTGGGACAGGGGTCAAGCCCCACGTAACTTGGGGCTATGCGCTTCGCTTTCAAGACCTCCCCGCAGCACACGAGTTGGGCCGACATGCTGGCGGTATGGAAGGCGGCAGACGACATCGAGGTGTTCGAGTCGGGATGGACGTTCGACCACTTCTACCCGATCACCTCTGACCACACTGGGCCCTGCATGGAGGGATGGACCACCATGACGGCACTGGCCCAGGCCACGGCCCGCCTCCGCATGGGGACTCTGGTGACCGGCATCCACTACCGCCACCCGGCGATCCTCGCCAACATGGCGACCACCCTCGACATCGTCTCGGGGGGCCGCCTGGAGCTCGGGATCGGGGCCGGGTGGAACGAGGAGGAGTCAAGGGCCTACGGGATCGACCTGGGCACGCCGGGCCAGCGCAGCGACCGCTTCGAGGAGGCCTGCGAGGTGATCGTCGGGCTCCTTACCCAGGAGACGACAACCTTCAAAGGCCAGTACTACCAGCTCACCGATGCCCGCAACGAGCCCAAGCCGCTCCAGCGCCCCCATCCGCCGATCTGCATCGGCGGGAGTGGTGAGAGAAGAACGCTGCGAACGGCAGCCCGGTTCGCTCAGCACTGGAATTTTGTCGGGGGCACGCCTCAGGACTTCGCCCGCAAGCGCGACGTCCTGCAACAGCACTGCGAGGACCTCGGCCGCGACCCGAGCGAGATCCTCCTCTCCAGCCACGTCATCTTCACCGGCGACCCGAAGGCCACCGCCGAGCAGGCCGCCGCCTTGGCCGAGGTCGGGGCCGGGCTGGGCATCGTCTACCTCCGACCACCCCTCGACCCCGCAGTGCTCGAGCCGCTGGCTGCCGCCTTGTGCGAGCTCTAGACCCGCACGTCCCCTAAACGCTCGACTCTTGCCGCCCTGTGGTCGTCCCAGATCTTCATGCCGGGTAGCGGGCCGGCGCGCGAGGGGAGGGCTTGGCCGCAGAGTCGGCATCGGTTGAAGGCGTTCGACGGGCGGCGGTGACTGGGCGATAATCGCCCTCCGAACATTCGTGCGAGACAGGGGAAGGAGGCGCCGTGAACGATCCGCAGGTGAGGGTGCCTCCGTGCCGCTGGCGCTGATCGCCGCCGGTCCGGGCACCCACAGACGTTGGGAGAACCGTGACCATCCTCAGCTCAGCCGACAACCTTGACCTACTGACCCTGGGCCGCCGTTGGACCGAAGACGTCGACGCGCCCGCCGCTGACGACGAGCGCCTCCGAGGCGTCGGCCTTGTTGCCTCTATCAGCGGCGCGTGGCGGATCATGCCGGGCTCGACCCTGCCGGCCGACGTGCGCGCAGCGCTCGACGCCGTCCTGGCGGCGGCGGTGCCAGCCGAGCTTCCGCCGGCCGGAGCGGTCGCCGCCGTCCGAGTCGCAGTCGACGGTCGGCGCCCGCCACGCGTGGAGGGCCAGCGCGTCTACACATTCCCGCCCACCATCGAGGTCCCTGCTCCGTTCGGCGTGCGGATCGTGACCTCTGACGAAGCCGCTGCCGGCGGCCTCATCGACGCTCGTCCGGCCAGCTGGTCGGCGCAGGAGTGGCGCCCGCTGGTCGCAGGCGAGATGGGGCCATGGGCGGCGGCCGTCGAGCGCGGCCGGGTCGTATCGCTGTGCCACACACCCAGGCCGGTCCTCGCCGCCGCCGCCGAGTGCGGCGTATGGACCGCACCGGCCAATCGGGGCCGCCACCTCGCAGCGGCGGTCACCGCAGCGTGGGCTCGCCGCGTCGCAACGCCAGGCCGCCACCTGATCTACAGCCACGACTGGAGGAACGACGCCAGCCGAGGCGTCGCTCGGAGCCTCGGCCTGCGTCACCTTGGGTGGCACTGGACCATCTCGGCGGAGCCGTGGCCCGAGGGAGACGCCTGGGGCAACGCCCTGCGAGATCATCGCGTCGGATCGTGGACACCGACCCCTGAACTGGAGGTCGACGGGGGTGAGGTCGGCGACGCCATGCACCCGTCGTGGTTCTTCAGCGGCTTCGCCGACTGGGACTGGTGGGAGCGCGAGCTGCTCCCGCTCGCGATCGCCTCTCCGGCCCTGGATCTCGGTGCGGGGGCCGGGCGCGCGTCCCTGTGGCTCCAAGACCACGGCATCGGGGTCACCGCTGTCGACTCGTCGCCCGGCGCCGTTGGGGTCTGCCGCGCCCGCGGCGTACGTGACGTCCGCCTCGGTGATCTCAACGAGCTGCCCAATGAGAAGCCGTGGCGGCTGATCCTGCTTCTCTGCGGGAACCTCGGCCTGGGCGGCTCCTTCGACGGCAACCGACGCCTGCTCGCCCGTCTCGCCGAAGTCGCCGCGCCCGACGCTGTGCTCGTGGGCGACACGGTCGACCCGGGCGGAGACCCCGACATCCGCCTGCGCATCCGGTACAAGGGCGAAGCCACGCCCTGGTGGTCGCAACGCAACATCCCCGTTGGCGAAGTGCTGTCGCTCGTCGAAGGTTCCGGCTGGGTCCTCGACCGCCACCTCGTCGACGCTCCTGACCACGCTGTGCTCCTACGACGGTCCTGACCGTCAAGTCGCACCGGAGGGGTATCCCCCATCCGCGGTCCACAAGGCGTCGCGGAATGCCACCATAACGCCGGGAGCGGGCCAGTCAGCGTGACCGAATTCGGTTGATCTTGCTGGGCCATCACGGGGATGCTTGCCGGCATGGAGGCACGCTTCGCTCGTGTAGAGGAGGCCGGCGAGGTCGTTCGACTCGCCTGCGTCATGTTCGACTCAATGGGCCACGACGCCTCCGGCGCGGAGTGGCAGCGGGAGGGCGAGCGCCATGTCCGGGAGCGCCTCGGCTCTGACCTAGCGGTCCTCGTCGTTGAGCATCCCGAGGACGGAAGCCTGGTTTCGTCGGCGGCGGGCACGGTGGCCCGCCGGCTGCCGGTTCCTCGTAACCCTGCGGGCCGCGTCGGCTACGTCCAGTGGGTGGCCACCGAGCCCGCCTTCCGCCGGCGGGGTCTGGCTCGGCTCACCCTGGAGGCCCTGCTCGCCTGGTTCAAGGGCGCCGGGGTGCCCAATGTGGAGCTGCACGCCACCGCCGATGGCGAAGCGCTGTACCGGTCGCTCGGGTTCGGCCAGAGCGGTGGCCGGGCTCTGCGGCGCCTTGCCTGGGAGCAGCGCTCAGCGCCGCCGGCTTGACTCCAGCCCTCTGATCGTCAGAGGCAACAGCCTCCGGGCTGCCCCCGGAAGCCATCTAGTCCCACCCGTCGGCACCCATCGCCGGCCCTGGGACAGCACCCCACCCGACTTCAAGGGGGCTTGGTAGTCATGTCCGTTGTTGTGTACTTGCCCGGCGCCCTGGGTACCTGCCCGGTAGCCGTCGATCCGTAGGGGCCGCTCATCCACGATCGGCCACAAGGGGCCGGCTCCGGATGGAGCATTCTGCTCTCAGGGTCCGACAGACGGTGCCCTGTGTCGCAGCGTTGCGTACCCTGAGTCATGCTTTCCCCAAATCAGAGCGAGCCGCTTCACGTAATTGTCGACGGGGGGGTCGATGACGCTCTGGCCCTTGCGGTACTGATCGGCGATCGGGTCCCGCTGGCGCAGGTCATCGCCACCGAGGGAAGCCGTTCGTTAGAGCAGACGGCGAGGACGACCGCCCGGCTGGTGTCAAGCCTTGGGTCGAGTGTTCCTGTCCGGCTCGGTGCGGCATCGGGATTGAGCGGTCCGTACCCCGAAGAGCGAGATCCCTTTCACGGAGAGGACTGCTTCGGTGGCAGATCCGATCTTCTCCGCCGGGAGGCCGACATAGGTGAGGAGACATGGTTGGCCATCACGGGACCGGTACTGGCCACTGGGGCGTTGACCGTGGTCGCTCAGGCCCTCAGAGCGGGCCAGTCGGTCGGCGCCATCACCTGGATGGGGGGCTCCGTGGCCTACGGGGGAAACATGACGGCCACCGCCGAGTTCAATGCCTGGATGGATCCGGTCGCGGCGGACGAAGTGTTTCGTAGCGGGCATCTGCAGAGAATGGTTCCCCTTGATGTCACGATGAGGTGCACTTGGCGAGAAGCGGATATCCGCATGCTCAAATCTCGGTCTGCCGCGGGAACTCTCGTTGGCTGCGCCGCCGAGGCGCTCTGTCTCCGGGACGGGTCATTCGTGCCACACGATGCCGTAGCCGCCGCGGCAATCATCAGTCCCAATCTGTTTGCATGGGTCGCCCGAGAGGTCCGGTGTGAGACGGCAGGTCTATTGACCACCGGTGAGACGGTGGTCGACCGCCGACCTTGGCGTGTTAGCGGCCCCACTCTGGTCGCCGAGGAGGTGGACGTAGATGGGGTACGCGATCTCATCTTGGAGACCGTCGGGGCCGTACCCGATTCCTAGTGTCAGTTGGAGCCTCGACACGCCCAGATCAGGGTGATCAGGGCGGATTCGATCGAGCGCTATACCTGGTTCGCGCTAAAGCGTGCACCATATGACGTCGCTCACATGGTGAGCTGTGGGCCAGGGGCTATCTCGGGCGTCGTACGCACGTGGATGGATGGCGTGACCGCCGCTGCCGGCGTCACGTCCTGGGGAGTCGGGCCAGCCTCGGCAGCGTCGGCAACCACCGAGGGGGCGGCGGCGCGCAGGACCTCCAGCCGGGACATCCGGGCCGAGAGCTGAGATCGGCCCTGGGCGATGACCTCAGCCAACTCCTTCCCCTCGGCCCGAAGTCTCAGGACGTCGTCCTCCAAGCCGGCCAGGCTGAGGCCCTGGTCGATCCGGGCCTGGGCGGCGAGGCCGGACCAGGCTTCGGCTCGGGTGGCACCGCTGGTCAGTTCTGGATGCTCGACGAGCAAACCATCCAGCTCGTTCCGAGCCTGGATGCGGGCGCGGCCCCGCAGTCCGCCGGGAGCCAGCCCCGAGCGCGCCAGGTCGGCTCGGAGCACGTCGATCCGCTCGGCCAAGCGGGCCTCGGCCCGAACGGTGGCTGAGGCGGCGACGATGAGGGGCTGTTGCGCCCGGTTGAGGCTCAGGGATGCCTCGGCGGTGGCCAGGACGTCGGCCAGCCCGGCGGCCTTGGCCTGGTGGCGGGACAGGACCGCCTCCATGGTCTCGACCAGGGCCTCGGCATGGGCGGCCTCCTCCTCCCAACGGATCCGGCTCCAAGATCCCGACGGAGCAGCCACCAAGGCTTCGCCCCGTTGGGCCAGCTCGGCCCTGGCCGCCTCGGCCCGGACCCGGGCATGTCCGTGGCGGGCGGACCAGGCCTCATGCCCCCGATGCGCCTCCTCCAAGTCGGCCACCTGGACCCCGAGCCGCTCCTGGGCATGTTGGGCCCGGTCGACTCCGGGCCCATCGCCGGCCAGGATGGCCCGGCCCTCGTGCACCTCGGCCTCCCGTAGCTGGGCCGAGTAATCGGCCAGGGCGACGGCTACCCGTGGCGGAGCTGTTTCCGTCCTCGCCGCCTCGACCAGCACGGTGAGCTCCTCGTTGGTCATCGACGCCAACGACGCCGGCTCGGTCTGTCCCAGGGCCAGCGCGGCGCGGTCCCACCAGGCCCGAGCATCGACCCGGGCCGCCGGCGGCCGGGGCCCCAGGGGGTCAGCCGGATCGTCCCAGCCGAAGGCCTCCCGGTAGCCGGCCACCAGCCCGACGGCGCCGGTCCAGGCGGCTTGGTCGGCGGCTGGTCGCGGGCCAAGATCGACTGCCCAGCTGGCAGTGTCGGTGGCCGCGGCTTCGGCCAGGACCGTCATGCGGGCATCCATGGCGGCCGCCACCTCGGCCATCACCGCGTCCAGGTCGCCGCCATACGCAGGCGTGAGCTCGGCGAAGGACGGACCCAGCACCACCCGGGCGGCGGACTCGGCCCGGCGCAGGCGCCAGTGCAGCACGGCGGCTATGTCTCCGGCGTCCTCCAGCCCCCGCAGGCGGGCCGCTTCGAGCAGGGCCACCCCGGCATCGGCTCCGGCGGCCTCGATGGTCCGCAGACGCGCCGCCAGGGCTCCCCAGGCGGGAGAGTCGACCATGTCCCGGGCCAGGGAGGGATCGACTCCTTCGCCCAGAACGTCGGCCCAGCGGTCCCGGCCGGCCTCGGCCAACAGGTCCCCCCAGATGGGGAACAGCCGATCGAGTCCCACCCGGCGGCGCTCCTCCTCGCCGGCAACGTCGAGAGCGGAACGCTGGAGCGGATCGTCCTCCCTGCTGAGCACACCTGCCAGCACCTCGAGGGGGTCGGCCTCGGGGCCATCGGCATCGGCGCCCTCGGGGCGGACGGTGACCACGTAGGCGTAGTTGGCCTGCCTTCCTCGGGTCAGGCCCACGTACAGCCCGGCCCGGGAGGTGGCCGGGCTCACCAGCGCGTGGCAGGCGTCCACCGTTTGGCCTTGTGAGGAATGAACCGTGCCGGCGTATCCGAGCTGGGCCCAGCCGGCCAGGTAGGCGGCGTCCAGCTCGACGGTGTCGTTCTGAACCCTGTCATCCCCACCGATCCGCCGGGCGGTCAGCCCACCGGTGTTCACCGCCACCACCTCCCACCGGTCCCGGTTGGCCACCCATGAGCCATCGGTGGTCGAGCGCGCCCGGTCGTTGCGACGGGTGACGATCACGTCGCCCACCCCAGCCACGTTGCCGTCGGCCAACCCCATCGTGGCGGTGTCGTCCACCTTTCCCCGCTCCACCAGCGCGGCGCGGAAGCGCTCGGACAGGGCCGCGGCAGCCTCGTTGGTGTCGGCCAGCAGGAGCACCTCGAGCCCGCGGGCCCAGTCGGCCAGGGCGCCCTCCAAGGCGACGGTTTCCATCTCATCTGCTTCTCCGCCGGTGATCCGGCCCCGCAGCTCGTAGTCCTCCAGGACCCGGACATCCCCGGCCCGCAGGCGAAGGCTGGCCGCCGCCTCCCAGGGCGCCGAGAAGCGCCTGACCTCTCCCAGCTGGGCGGCACCGGTGCGCTCCACCAGCATGCGGAAGACGCCGGAGGCCTCCGGTGAGTCGAGCTGGCGGTCATCGCCCATCAGCACCAACTTGGCCCCGGCGCTGGCCACCAGGCGGACGACGGCGTCGATGTCTGTTCGTGACGCCATGGCCGCCTCATCGAGTATCCACAGGTCGCCCGGGGATATCCCGTAGGCGGCCGACCAGGCCTCGTCGCGCTGGGAGTTGTCTCGCTGGGCGTGCTCCCAGATGACCTTGGCCGTGTTGAGGGCCGGGATGCCCGCGGCGTTGCCCAGCACCCGGGCCGCCGTCTCCGATGGAGCCAGTCCGAGCACCCGCCCGCCCCCGGTGCGCCAGGCCCGAGCCAGGGCGGCCATGGCGAAGGTCTTGCCCACCCCCGCCGGGCCCAGGACACACTGCGCCACCCGTCCCGAGCCCAGCACGTCGCGCACCACCAGGGACTGGTCGAGTCCCAGTCCGGCCCCGGCCAGCACCGCTCCGGCGGCCGGGGAGCTGACCTTGGGGCCGTCGGTGCGCTGGGCGGCGGCCAGGATGCGACGCTCGGCCGAGAGGGCCCCGGTGGTGGTGTAGCGCTCCACTCCGTGCTGGCGGTAGACGGAATCCCCGTCGGCGGTCCGGCGCAGCCGCTCGGGCACGCAGAAGGCCTCGGGCAGGGTGAGCCCGACCACACCGAGCTCCTTTGACCGGCTGGCGATGGCCGTGGTCACAAGGTCGTCCACCCGGCCCAGCAGGGCGTCGGGATCGGTGCCGGCGGTCACGGCCAGCTGTCTGGTCACGGCGCGGGCCAGGTCGTAGCGGGTCCAGGTGGAATGACTCTCCTCCAGTTCCACCAGAGCGTTGGCGACCACGGCGTCGTCCTCGTCCGGCTGGGAGGGATGCTCGGAGTCGTGGAAGAGCCGATTGTCCACCGCCGCCAGCCACACCTCCCGCAGGGTCCAACCGAGCCGTTCCTTGGTCTCGGCCGACCAGCGGGCCAGGGCCTCCTCGGTGGTCTCGGCGCCTTCCTTGGGTTGCCGGGTCTGCAGGGTCGCCCAGGCCGCCATCTGGGACCGGAGCCAGTCCGAGGGGGCATGGTCGTGGCTGGCCGCGTAGGCCCCGGCCATCTCCGCCACTCGAGCGGTGATCTGGCCGCGTCGGGTGGAGAATGCCCGACAGACCTCCTCGGGCACCCCCACGATCTCTCTGGCTCCGCCCTCTTTGCGGACCTCGTGGCGCACCCCGAGGGTGGCCTCCAGGGCGGCCTCTCGGACCCGGTCATAGAGGGCGCCCGCCGAGGCGGCGACGCGGTAGATGGCCCGGGCATCCAGGCTCCTCCACTGGCCATCAGTGCAGCGGACGCGGTTGAGAACGGCGTTGTGGGTATGGATCTGGACGTCTCCTGAGCGCGACATGCGGTGGTCGAAGGAAGCCACCACCCAACCGGTGGTGTCCACCGAGCGGATGCCGGAATGCCCGGCCCGCGACCACGCCGCCTCCCGCTCCAGGTAGGCCAGGGCCGCTTCCACCCCGGCGTGATGGGCGTCCCAGATGGCCTGTCGTCCTGCCTCATCAGCCGCCGCCCACAGCACGCTGGTCGATTTCGGAGGACTGAAAGTCAGATCAAAGCCGGCCACCGACCGGCGCTCGCCCCGCCGGCGCAGGAGAGCCTCCCGCTGGGCCCAATCGGCTTCGGCTGCCGCTCGGTAGACGACCTCCTCGGCCTCGATCTCCACCGAGCCCAGACCGTCGGCCACCAGGCCCGCCTCCCGGGTGACCCAGTCGCGTCGGACCTTGGCCTGATGGGCAGCCCGGGCCGCCTCGATACGTTCGGCCAGGGGACGGAAGACCGACGGGGGCCGGCCCAGCTCCACCGGCTCGGTCGGATGCAGGAGGAGGCCATAGACCCGCTCCATCTGCTCGGGGATCACCTCGCCGGTCAGTCCCAACTCGGGCGAAGCGGCACGGCCCCCCCAGCGGCCGGGGGCCTCGCCCCGGGCTACGTCGGCCAGGTAGTAGTCCTCGCCGCCACCGGCCACGGCGTCGATGAGGTAGGCCCACCCACCCCCGGCGAAGATCTTTCCGACAGAGAGCATTCATGCTCCTATCCGGACCTCCAGAGGGCCGATCGTCAAAAAACTTTCCGAGAAATCTCCTGGGCCGGCGGTGCCAACAGGCGGGACGCCGGCCACCTTCATCATCAGGAGATGCAGAGGTGTGTGGGATTCGGCCTTTGATTTTGAGGCCTCTGGCCGCGCTCGGGAAAGAGCCGAGAAGGGCCCTCGAGCCGGGCGCGGCTGGCGGCCCGGGGGGTTCCCAAACGGCATCGACCGTGTAACCATCCGCTTCCTGGGCCAGGTAGGGGCCAGGTAGGGGCCAGGAAGGGGAGAGGAGCTGGGATGGGAAAGCGAGACGGTGCTCTGGTGGAGGCGCAACGGCGCATGCGGTCGATGGCGGTGCGCCAGGACCTGATCCTGCGGGGGTGGTTCAAGGCTGCGGGCGATGTGGAAGCCCTCGGCGTCGAGGAAGCCGCCCTGCGGGCCCGTCACGAGGCCGAGCTCGAGGCGCTGGGAGCCCGGCGTTCGGCCCTAGAGGCCCGGCTGGCGGAGATGACCGCGGCGGTGGCCGTGACCCTGGGCGACGACGCCCGGGCGGCGGAGGTGCTGGACACCTCGGAGCGCAAGGTCACCCAGGCGCGCCGGTCGGTCTCCGTCCCGGCGGTGCAGCAAGCCATCGACCGGGCATTGAGCAAGCGTCAAGGGGCGTCGGCGAACTCGGCGCAGGCCGCAGCGGCCGGATAGCCAACGCGCCAGAAGGGCCGCCACCGGATGGTGACGGCCCCTGGCTCAGGCCCTAGAACGCCGGCTCGTCCTCGTTCACGGCGGCCGCCTCGGGCGCCTGACGCTCGTTCTTGGTGACCTTGGCCGTGGCCCAGGCCAGGCTGGTGGCGATGTCGGAGGCGTTGATCTCCACCTTGGAGCGCTTTTGGCTCTCGGGGGTCTCCCGGGAGCGCTGCTCCAGGCGGCCGGTGACGGTGACCCGGGTGCCCCGGGCCAGGGACTGCGTGGCGTTCTCGGCCAGCTCCCGCCAGGCCACCACGTCGAAGAAGCTGGTGGACTCTTCCCAGGTGTTGTCGTCCCGGTTGAGCCAGCGCCGGTTGACGGCGATCCCGAAGCTGGTGGTCGCTTGACCTGAGGGGGTGAAGCGGAGTTCGGGGTCCCTGGTGAGGTTCCCCGTGATGGTGATGGTGTTTCCGGTCATGGCCTGTCTTTCCTTTCGAGTAGCTCGTGGTTGAGCGGGACCGGTCAGGTCGGGACCGCCAAGGACGCGGACAAGCACGTGTGCGACCCCCGGAGGGAAACCCGGAGCGCAGCGGAGGCTTGTACCGCAGTGGGGTTGTCGGCGTCCGAGGGCCCGACAGGATCGTGGACCGTCAGCCGCCCGGACCGCTACGAAAGGTGACGGGGCAGCCCGGACGACGGCGCCGCCACCGCGGCCGCCGGGAGCCTGGGCGTTGCTTACGGCTCGGGTTGCGCCACCCGCCTGACGGTGACGCTGGCGTCGGTGCGATCGGCGTTGACGAGGATGGGACAGCCTGCCTTGAGCGCGCTCCTCGTCCCGGGCCCGGCGGAAGACCTCACCGCAGATGTTCGACAACCCAGGAAGCGCTCCGGCGCCCTCAACAGGCGGAAGCCACCACCGGGGGCGCCCGGCTCGTTTTCCACCGACCAGCGAAGCGGGTCCCAGAGCGGACCGCTCCGGGGCGTCGGCCCGGCAGTGGTCTGCGGCCCTCCCTCGTCTCCAGCAGCCGGGCGGTCTGGGTCGCACAGAGGCTCGGCCGCGCTGCGGCGGGCCGTCCCCGGGGCCGGTGGGGACGGGGGGCCAGAGCCTCTGGGAGCCGCCCGCAGGGCGGCAGTCGTTACTGCGATGCGCAGCGACGATTTGTGTGCTTTTGCTCAGGATGGGATCCAGGTGGAGTGTGAGAGCGGGGTCACGCAGGGGGTGAGTCGGGGCCGAAAACAGCGCGGGAGAGCCATCGGCCGGAAGAAATCAGGCGATCACCAGGATTTTTTTTTGACGATGGGCCCCTAAGAGGTCCGGATAGGGGGTGAGGGCGACGAGTCGTCACCCGCTGCGAACGGAGGCCAGGAGATGGGCGATGGGCTGGGGAACACGACGGGCGCTGGCCAGGTCGAGCGGGAAGGCCGGGAGGTGGCTACCTACCTGGCCCAGCACTCGACCAAGTTGATCGACGCGGGCGGCGCCCTCGACCACCCGATCACCGAGGAGGCGAAATCCCATCTTGGGTTGTCCGAGCACCTAGATCCGCAAACCCCTGGAGCCGTCGACGGTGGTATCGGGTCGCCACACGACGGGCCCGTCCACGATCGTACGGGCGGGACCCGGCGAAGCCGCCGGTCGACGCCCGGGCTCACCCCTTCTGAACGCTCGATGCGAGCCCGGGTCGCCGCCTACAGGATGCACGCGACCCACGACCCGCGCCAGACGACCAGCAAGGCGAGGGCGACGTTCCTCAGCAGCTTCGAGCGAGGGGTCGATCCCACCGGGTGCCTGTCCGCCGAGGAACGGCAGCGTCGGGCGGACGCTGCCCGTAGGGCTCACTTCACGGCCCTGGCGCTCAAGTCGGCACAGGCCCGGCGCAAGCGCGCCGGGCGGGGTCATTGCGAATGATCGGGGCGACGCTCCTTCTCGCCAGGGGGAGCTCAACTACATCAGGGACCGAGCGCAACGCGAGAAGGTGAGTGAAGACCGAAGTTGCTTCGGTGTGATCCCCGACAGAGGGCGGCGGACGCCCCATCGACTGCCTCGCTGGCCGCGCATAGGCCGCATCGAACGGACGGGGCTTCAGTGTCACGAAGACAGGCACGAGCCGGACCGCCGGGCTGCCCCACAGCCCTACCCTCTGACGAACCTGACACTCCTGTAGTTACAGCCATGGCATCCGTCACACCCACGCCTTAAAGTCGACAGCGTGGCGGAGTATCGACCTTGGCGAGCCGTTGACCCGGACCTGTTCCGGTTCACGACCACTGATCTGCAGTCCCTGCATGTGGCTGTGATGGCGGCGTTCGAGCAATCGGCGGTGCTGGTCCCGGCCATGAACCTCGACCAGGTCAGGGCGGCGCTGGCCCAGACGGACTGGGACGAGCCCACGGCGAGGACGCTCTCCAGAGGGCGCTTACCTCCCTGACCGGCTGGCGGTTGTTGGAGGCCACCCAGGACCATTCGGCCCGGTACGCCACCCCGGAGGAGTTCGAGCGGAGGAACCTCCAGTGGTCGCTCACGGCCAAGGGGGAGGCCGCCATCGGAGGGGTCCTATACGCCATCGAGGCGCTCCGACATGCCGTCGGGCTCCAGACAGCGGTACTCGACGTCATCGGGGACGACCTGGCCTCCCTGGCGGATCTGGCTTCGAAGCCGAGGTCCCAGGAGATCGACGCCCGGATCCACCTCCAGCTTGCCCAGGTCGAGAGGAACCTGGCCGGACTGGTCGGCAGTGTTCGTCAGTTCAATGGCCACCTCCAGCGGTTGTTGAGGGATGACGGGACGGGAGACGAAGTATTCGCCGACGTCAAGCGCCGGACCGTGACCTACCTGGAGGAGTACGTGGAGGGCGTGGAGCGACCGCAGCGCCGACTGGCGGCGGCCGTCGATCGGGTGGAGGCCCTCGGGCTGGCGACCGTGTTCGATCGGGCATTGACGGGAGCCAACCTGGCTCCGGTGGCCGGCGGAGACCCCGGCCCCGCGTGGCTGGCCGAGCGCAACCGGCGCTGGCAAGCCCTGAGAGCGTGGTTCGCACCCAAGGACGGGTCGCCCCCGCTGGTGGCCGGCCTCTTGGACATCGCCCGGACCGCCATCGTGGAATTGCTACGGGTGCTCGAGCGACGCTGGGACAATCGACGCCGGTCGGCGTCAATTGCGCATGACTTCCACGCCCTCGCCCGATGGTTCGCGGCTGCGCCCGGGGACGGCGAGGCGCACCGCCTCTTCGCTGCCGCCTTCGGGCTGTGGCCGGCCCGCCACGCGCACCTCCGAAGCATTGACGGCCAAGAGCGGGCAGCCACGAGCTCTTGGACGGCCACCGAGCCGGTGGAAGTGGCACCGTCGCTTCGGACCACCGGAACGCTGATCAACCGGGGGCGCCCGAGCCCGGTCGGGGATCCGGCGCTGGTGAGGGCGGTCCGACAACGAGCCCAGGCCGAGGCTCTGGCCGCCCACGACGCCCTGCGGGCGGCCCTGGCCACCGCCGGCGCGGTCCGTCTTTCTCGGTTCGAACGGTTGGCTCCGGAGGCGTTCGCCGAACTGCTCGAGCTCCTGGCCGCCGGCCTGGACGCCCCGTTGAGCAGGGACGGGACGCGCCGTGCACTCTCCGCCGACGGCCAGGTGGAAGTGATCCTGCGTAACCCGGGCGACGGCCGGGTCGCCAGCGTGACGAGCGACCATGGTGTGCTCCATGGGCCGGACCTGCTCGTCTCCATCAGCCTGACCGACGCTGAGGCGTCCCGGGGCGAGATGGCTGGGGGCGAAATGGCGGAGGGCGCCGGTGCCTGAGACGGTCCTACAGGAGCACTTGGCCGCTGAGCGCTCCGTAGCGGTCCGGTCGATGCTCGTAAAGCCGCTGCTGGACAGTGGCAGCGAGCCCGACATGTTTCGCCTGGTGGTCCGCCACGCGTCCTGGTTGACGGACTACTTCGAGCGAACCTGTGGGTGGGCGCTCACCGTGGATATGACATCGGGCTTCGCCCGACTGGCCAAGCGTGCCGCCCAGGTCGATGAGACCCGACCGCTGAAGCGCTCCCGGGGCGCGGCCGCGGCCTTCGACCGCCGTCGCTACCAGCTGCTGTGCCTGATCTGCGCCGAGCTCGTCCGACACCCCGTCACCACCGTCGGGATCTTGGCCGCCGCGGTGGCGGGGGAGTCCGGTCTGGACACCAGCCGGCACACCGAGCGAACGGCCTTCGTCGACGCTCTCCGGGCGCTCATCGACTGGGGGGCGCTCGATGTCTCCGCCGGGGAGCTGGACGCCTTCGTCGGCAGCCAGCGCGCCAATGCGCTCCTCACCGCGGATACGGCTCGGCTACACCGGCTGCTGGTCAGCACGACGGCGCCCAGCGCCTTGCCCGATGACCTCGACACGGACACGCTCACCGAGCGGCTCCTGGACGAGCCCCGCTACGGAACACCCGAAGATGCGTTCGGTGACGACCCAGGGGACGAGAGCCGCAACCGATGGGCCCGCCACCGACTGGGCCGGCGCCTGCTGGACGACCCGGCCACTCACCTGGAAGATCTCGACCCGGCCGAGCGGTCGTACCTGGCCAGTCTGAGTGGCAGTCGCTGGCTGCGCGATCGGACCGCCGAGGCGGGCCTGGAGCTTGAAGAGCGAGCCGACGGGTTCCTGGCCGTCGACCCTGACGGCATCGCCACGGACTCGCGCTTCCCGGCGCCGGTCGGAAACGCCCATCAGCTGGCCCTTCTGTTGGTCGACCGGCTGGTAGCCGAGCAGCCCGACGGGAGCCGCGCGCTCGGTCGGCTCACGTCGGTGGATCTGCAGGCGGAAGTGGACGCGGTCCTCACTCGGTTTCCGGGCTGGGCGCGCGGCCAGCGTGACGACGGAGGGCCCGAGCGCCTGGCTCGGGAAGCCGTCGGGCTGCTTGTCTCCTTCGGCCTTGCCCGGCTCGAGCCCGATGGCACCGTGGTGGCCCGGCCCGCCCTGGCGCGGTACCGCACCGGCACTCCTGTCGTATCCCACAGCCCCACCCTCTTCGAGGAGGAACCATGAGCGACATCCTGACGGTTCTGCCCCAGGCCGAAGACCGCTGGCGCCCGAGCCGGGCAGGCCTCGTGTCCGTCTGGCGCTACTGGGACGAGACGTTCACCTTCCACCGGGGCCGGCTGCTCCTCCGCGGCCCGAACGGCTCGGGCAAGTCGATGGCGCTGGAGATGCTGCTGCCGTTCCTCCTCGACGCCGACGCCTCTCCGGTGAAGCTCACGTCGGCTGCCCGGTCACGAGGAGGCTTGTTCGACCGGGTGATGACCGGCACGGACGAGCAGACCCGGACCGGCTTCGCCTGGGTGGAGTTCCGGCGCGGTGGCCAGGTCTTCACCGTCGGGGCCCGCATCCGGGCAACACAGGCGACGCGGAAGGCGGACGTCGATTACTTCACGACCACGTTGGGGGTCGGGCGGGATCTCCAGCTCCTGGACAGCAACCGCGCGCCCCTGTCCCGGCGGGCGCTGGTCGAGGCCATCGGTGAGACCGGACGGGTCCACACCTCGGGTGAGGAGCACCGTACCGCCGTGCGCGAGATGCTCTTTCCCGGCTTCAGCGCCGACCGCTACTCATCGGTCATCGGTGCCCTGTTGGCCCTGCGCAAGGAGAAGCTGTCCCAGCACCTCGACCTGGACAAGCTCTCCACGGTGCTGTCCGAGGCGCTACCTCCCATCGATGAACATGACATCGCCGCCGTGGCCGAGGGCTTCGAGCGCCTGGACCGCCGGCGGGCCGAGCTGGCCGCCCTGGAGGCCGAGGTGGGCGAGGTCCGCCAACTGGCCCGTCGCCAGCGGGACTATGCCACGGCCGTGGTCGTCAGCGGTGCGGGGCAGGTCCGCTCCGCCGAGACGCGACGCGACGACGTCACCCGGGCCGAGCGCCGGGCCCGGGAGGACCTCGACGCCGCCCGAGACGAGGCCGCTCGAAAGGACTCCGAGCTACAGACGCTCGAGGCGCGCCACGAGGCCATCAGCGTGGAGATCGAAGCCTTGAAGGACTCCGATGCCTACAAGGAGGGGGCGGCGCTGGCCGATCTGCGCACTCACGCCCGCCGCCTGGCCCAAGTGGCCGAGAGGGACCACGATGCCGCGCGCTCCGCGCAGGTCGAGCGCACCCGTTCAGCCGACGAGCTGCAGGAAGCGAACGCGGCGCGCACGACGGCGTCGGCCAACCTGGACCAGGCCCGGCGCGACCTTGGCGCCGCAGCCGAGCCCGTGTCCGCGGAGACGGTGGTGGCCCAGGCCGAGCAGGTGGAGGAGAGCGACGACGCCGAGCGTCTGGTGCGCGCCTGGATCGGCGCTCAACGCTCCCGGATCTCGGAGGTGCGAGACGCTCTGGATGACCACGACCGCGCCATCCTGCGCCGGACTCTGCATGAGACACAGCGCGGTGATGCGGAGACGGCAGTGGCCAACCGGACGGACGCGCACCGGTCCGCGCTGGGTGCGGCCGATGCGGCCGTCGAGCAATACCGGCGCTCGGTGGAGCAGTGGGCGGCCGGTTGCGAGGCACTGGGGCCTGAGCAGGTTGCGTCCGCACTTCCCCAGCCGCCCGATGCGCCGGCCGCGGTGGAAGCGGCCGTCGCGGCACTCTCATCCGCCGTCGAGTCGGACAACGCCGTGGCCCGGCGTGACCTCGAAGCCGGCCGGGAAGCCGCCGGCCAAGGGCGGGAGCAGCTCGAGGTAGAGCGGACGCGTTGGGCAGTCGGCGGCCTGCCCGACCCCGAAACCGCCCCATGGCGGACCGAGCGGGTAGACCTGCCAGGCGCTCCGCTCTGGCGCCTGGTCGATCCCGATGCCGACCTGTCGGCCGAGGCTTTGGACCGCCTGGAAGCCGCTCTGACCGGCGCCGGGCTCCTGGACGCCTGGGTCCAGCCCGACGGGGCGGTTGCGCTCGGGCACCGGGCCGACACGGTGCTGACCGTCCGGCCCGCGCAAGGGGACACCCTGGCGTCCGTCCTGTCTCCGACACCGTCGGGCACCACCCCACCGGTCGTGCCCGGCGCGGTGGTGGCCGCCGTGCTGTCGTCCATCCCTCTGACGCCGACTGTTCTCAAGCCGACCGAGCCACCGCCGCCACCGGGCGTCGGGGGTGGCTCCGGCGCCGGCGCCCGGTCGTCGTCAGGACCCGAGGTGGCCGTGGGCCGTGACAGCTCCTACCGCTCGGGCAGCGCCGTCGGGCGCGGCCCGGACCGACCCGCCCGCCTGCTCGGTGCCCCGGCCCGGGAGCGCCACCGCCTGGCACGCCTGGCGGAGTTGGACGCCGCTATGGCCGTCATCGAAGACCGCCTCGCCGAGCTCGACCGCCTCGAAGCCGCGCTGGACCGGCGTAACGCGGCGCTCAGGGCGGAGCTGGCCGACGCCCCGAGCGGTGGAATTGTCGACGATGCCCGGCGGGCGGTGACCGAAGCGGCCGCCCGCCTCGGCGAAGCCGGCCTTCGCCTCGAGTCCGCCCGCGCCGCCGTGAGGGAGGCCGAGGACGAGGTACGGACGGCGCTGCGCGCTCTGACGGCTCTGGGCTCCAGGCACGGTCTTCCGACCGAGCGGGGTGGTCTGTCGGCCGTTGACACCGGCCTGGGGCGTCTCGAGATGGCTCTCACCACCTGGGCCCGGCGGCGCCGGGAGGAGGGGGTCTGCGGCCGACAGCTCGAGCGCTCGGCGGCACGCTCCCGCCTGGCCGAGGAGGCGGCGCTGAGAGCTGAGAGCAACCACACCTCCTCGGCCAGGGAAGCCGATGAGGTGGAGGGGCGGGTGCGCGCCCTCGAGTCGACCATCGGCGCCGAGTACGGGGGGATCCTCGACCGGATCAGGGCGCTCGACGTCGAGCGCGCCGGGGGCCGAGAGCGCGCGGGAACGCTGAGGCAGCTCGGTCCGGAGCTGCAGCGCAGAGTGGGAGAGCTCGAGTCCACCGTGCGGACGGCTGCCGAGGAGAGGGAACGGGCCGAGGAGGACCGGGAGCTGGCGCACGGCCGGCTGGTCTCGATGGCCGACGGGCTTGGCGCCGATGCGGGAATCGACGCGCCGAGCGGACTGGACAGCCCGTCGGTCATCCTGAGCTTCGCCCGGGCGGTGGCCGCTGACCACGGGAACGTCAACTCCGACGCCGAAACGATCGAGCGCCTTTCGGAGCGGGTGCGGGAACAGGTCCACCAGGCCCGCACCGCCCTGGGTTCCCGGGTTGATGTGGACCGGGAGCTCACGTCCGACCAGTGGTGGGTCCTCCGCACGATCGTGGGCGGCCTGCGGCGGCGGGCGGGTGACCTGGCCCTGGCCGTGGCCGAGGAGCTGGACCGCGGCCGGGCGGAGCTGGCCGCCGAGGAGGAGCAACTCTTCGAGCAGACCCTGGCCGGGAGTGTCCGGCGCGCCCTGGCCGACCGCATACGTCAGGCCAACGAGCTGGTCGATGGCATCAACGCCCAACTCGACGCCATCCGCACCGCCGCCGCAGGGGTTCAGGTGCGCCTGCGGTGGACCGTCGATGCCGACCAGCTCGACGCCGTGAAGGCCGCCCGATCCCTGCTGCTGAGAGACCCGGCCGACCTGTCGGATGAGGAGCGGTCCTCCCTGCAGGCATTCGTCCGGGCCCGGGTCGATCAGGCCCGCGCCGAGCTGGACGCCAACGCCCCCTGGGAAGCGCGTCTGCGGGAGACGCTGGACTACCGGGCCTGGCATCGGTTCACCCTGCAGCTGGCGCATCGGGACTGGGAAGGCTTCCAGCCCGCCACCGCGCGCCGGCTGCAGCGGCTGTCGACCGGGGAGAGATCCATAGCCCTGCACCTGCCGATGATCGCGTCCGTGGCGGCGCACTACGCCGGCAAAGACGGAGCCTCATCCACTTGTCCCCGGCTCATCCTCCTCGACGAGCTGTTCGCCGGGGTCGACAGCGCCAACCGGTCCCAGCTGTTCGGGACCTTCAAGACGTGGGACCTCGACGCCGTATTCACCAGCGACCACGAGTGGTGCCAATACGCCAGCCTCGACGGAATCGCCATCCATCATCTGCATCCTCCGACGGGGACCGATCCGGTGACGTCGACCCGCTTCACGTGGGACGGTCGGCAGCGCCGGGTCGACGCCGACCCCACGGCCGCATGATGACGGCCGGGGGCGGGGCCCGGACTCGACTGGGCCGTCCGGACCTCCAGCCCCTGGTCGAGGAGCTGGCTCGGCGCTTGGAAGACGGCCAGGTCCCCGCCAGCGTCTCGCTGAGGGGATTCCCGACGCCGTGCCTTCAGGCATTGGCGGACCTGCTCGGATCCGACCGGATCCCGATGGCAAACAGCCGGCTCGCCATGGGACGTCTTCTGGATGCTCTCGATCTGGCCACTCCGGATGAGCTGCGGGACGCGGTCGAGGCCCTCCACGGCCCGCTGTCCGAGCGACGGTCCGAGCGACGGGCCGAGTCGGCCCGGCGGGAGGCGTTGTGGTCCTGGCTCGACCAGCAAGCGGCCGGCGTCCGGCTCGGCCCCGACCCCTCCCGGATGGCGACCTGGGCGGAGACGCAGCGGACCCGAGGGGCCCGCGGCGGCGTCGACACCCACCGCCGGCGCCTGGAACACGCCCTAGCCGTCGTCCGGTCGCTCCCGGCGGACGGCATACCTCTGTCCGCCCTGGCCGCCGACCGGGCGGGCGGGCCACACGCCCTCGATAACCGTCGGACGCTGGCCGGGATCGTCCTCGACGCTGTGGCGACCGCCCTGGGACGGCCCCGTCCAACCGACGCCGAGGAGGCGCGGCTTCTCTGGGAAGCGGTTGGAGTGGCCCCGGACCCGCTCTCCTCGACCGTGACCGTCCTCGGGCTCCCCGGAAGGACCGGGACTCCGCTGGAGATGTGGCTGGAGGAGGCCGCGCATGCGTCGGAGCCCGTGGTGCTGTCGCTGGCCAACCTCCGCCGCTGGCCTCTGGCCCCCCTACCGCCCTGGGCACCCGCCTACGTCGTGGAGAACCCGGCCATAGTGGCCGAGGCCGCCAGCCGTGGCTGGAGCGGCCCGCCTCTCGTCTGCAGCTCCGGTCGCCCCTCGGTGGCCGTTGTAACCCTGCTCCGCCAATTGGGCGCCGGTGGTGCGCCTCTGTACCAGCACGCGGACTTCGACCCGGTGGGGCTGGCCATCACCCAGTGGCTCCACGAACGGACGGGGACGACGCCGTGGCGAATGAACGCCGTTGACTACCTCGGGGCCGTGCGGGCGCGCCACCACCAGAGCCCACTGACCGATCCGATCCCCACCACGCCCTGGGACCCCGGGCTTCAGGAAGCGCTGAGCCGGCACTCCCTGGCCGTCTACGAGGAGGACGTCCGCGGCGAGCTCCTTGCCGCGATGACGCAGGCATTGGGCTGACATTTTCCCTCCCAAAGACGACGGCCCACGTGGCCGCTGTCGGCTCGCTACCAGGAAGGTGAGCCTCGGTGACCTCGTTCGACTATCCGGCCGCCAAGAAGGCCGGCGGGACGCGGTCGCTGGCTCAGGAGCGCATGGAGGCTGTCTTCGCTGGGGTGCCTCCGACCGTAGAGGCTGTCGGAGCGATACATCGCAGACGCCTAGATCCAGGCGCCAGCGATGGACGACATCTTCTGTGCGAGCCGGAAGCTGTCCGTGTCAACACCGGCCCAAAATTGACCCCCTTCCACCGGTTGAAAACTGACCCCCCCGACAGGGTCCACCGGTCACTGCTGGTGGTCGATGGGCGCCTCCTCTG